>Ga0209577_10000716_pt1 | contig 32988 bp, 25 predicted proteins | sample GraSoiAngelo_109_FD_185874 | JGI IMG/M metagenome (GOLD analysis project Ga0209577, IMG submission 185874) | Grasslands soil microbial communities from the Angelo Coastal Reserve, California, USA - 14_0903_12_20cm (SPAdes) (version 2) | ecosystem: Environmental > Terrestrial > Soil > Grasslands... | reverse complement strand
CCCATTCACCGTAGGTGCCGAGAAATCCGCCGTGAACGGCTGCAATGACGTCCACATTAGCCGCGAAGAACGGCGCGAGCTGCGCGATATGACCGAGAATTGTCGACAACGTCGGCTCAGGTCCGCCCCCCACGTTGTCGTAGCTGAACTGCATCACCATTTTTGTTCCCGTTGCGCGATGCAAAGCAGCGCCTGCGTTTAGCGAATCCAGGAATGACTGGGGCAGCGTGGCCGTTTTGACGTAGTCGGATAAAAGCTGGCGGTGCGACACCAAACGATACCCGGCGTCGTGCTGCGCAACCAGCCATGAAGGATCCAGATCCGTCAGATTCGACCACATCTTCGAGAATCCACGCTCGGGATTCGGAAAATCGTCGAGAGTGCCGGTAAATGTGGCTGTGGCCGCTTGCGGAGTTCCTGATGTGCAGGCCGCCGTCGCGCCCGGGGCGCAGGTCTGGGCTTTGGCCGCGAGAGGCAAACCCGCGGCCAGAAGGAGCGCGTACAACGCGGTCCGCAGCGCGCGAGCCGAATGTTTGGCTGCCCTCGCGCGCGAAGCACCACCGCAATTGAAACCGCTCGAGCGGCTGCTCAGTTTCGCCACCTCGTTGAAAGTCTAAGCGTCGTCGTTGAACATCTACGCCGTTCAAATGTCGGGCGGAGACTGCAGAGCGAGCGCGTGCGATGCGCTAATTTCGATCACCCGCAGCGCGCCCTAGGACCTCCATCACACGCGGTGCGTTTTCTACAGGGAAATTATAACGCGGGCGGGATTCGATGACTTCCGTCAAGCGTCGTGAATCAACGACATTTCTCATAGGTAAATTGCGGCATTTCGTCGTCGCACAAAAGGCAAAGACCTTACGGGCGGCGCGAGATATCAGCCGAGTCTGGCGGCGTGGACTTCCCGCGCCCCGCTCAGGCATCGGCGGCGCTTCGGGGCTGGTCCGGTCGGAGCAAGGTCGAAACCCTCGAGAGCACGCAGAAAAATGCGCGGCGAAATGGAAAGCCCTGCTGGAGGATTCCCCCACGGCTCGGCCTTTTCCACCTGGGAGTGGCTCGCTTCCGGGTGGCGCGCCTGCGCACGCAGTGACAGGCTGCTCGTGCTCGCCCTGCGCGATTTCTCTTGTTCCCTGATGGGTGTTGGCGCCGTTGGGTCTCACCACCGAGCGAGCTGGCACCGCTGCTGCTCTCGCGCCAGAGGCTGGAATTCTGGCTGCTCAAACTCGACGAGAGGATCGTTGCCGCGCAGTTCGCGCTGCGGCATGGAGAAACGCTGTACTCGCTGCAGGAAGGATTCGATCCGGCATACTCGTCTGGGCCGCGTCGGCTACGTGCTGCGCGGCCAGCTGCTCAGGAATCTGATCGACCGGGGGATTCGCAGGTACGACTTTCTCGGCGGCGAGGATGAGTCGAAGACTCGCTGGGGCGCCTGAGGACTTATCCCGATATCGAGTTCGCCAGACCGCACAGCAAGGACGCCTTCTTCTTGTCCCTGAAGCACCGCGGTGCGGGAATGAAAACCTGGCTGCGAACGAGCTTGCCGGATCCGTTGATGCGGACCTTGCAGCGCTTGGGTGAGAGGCTGCCTGACGATAATTAAAAGGTCAGGCAGGCACCCAAGCGCTGATCGGCATTGGCGTCGTCACTGAACCGTCAGCGTCGTCCCCGTCTTGAATCTGAAATTGGCCGCGTCCCAGAACTGGCCTTTGGAGGAGTCATCGGCATTGGCAAAGCGAACGGCATAATCAGCCTTGTCTTTTGTCCCCGGCCAAATGTCGGGCATGCTGACGTACACGTCGTAGGTTCCGGCGGCCGGAACGGTCACGGGGACGACGATCAAGTACGGATACGCGGACTGTGGCGGAAGGAGTCTCATGTCGCCCGCGCCGCCTGAAAACACGGCCCCGCTCGACGTATTCCTGAGTGTCACCACGAGGCTGCGGGCGCTGAAAATCCTCGCCCAGCCCGCATTGTGAAGATTGATCTGGACGTTGACGGTGCTGCCGGCAGCAGCGCTTTGCGGATGAGAAATCGAATCGAGCTGGAAGCGATAGCCAAGGGATCGCTTGATCTCCGGGTAGCAACCCTGGGCTCTCCAGCCATCGGCAAACATCGTGCCCCAGTCATCGCGCAAATAGCGCCAATGGTAGGTGGCGCCGTCGTTGAGCGCGTCGGCGCAAGCCGTGTACTGGCCGGTGCCGCAGTTTTCCCCGCCCATCGTCGTCCAATTGGACACCTGTGCGTGATAGGCGCGGAACGGGTTTGACAGTGTTCTTCCCGTGTCAGGGAGGCCGGCGGCCCAGTACGTTCCGGAATCATCTTTGTTGGAAAGAAAGCAGTCATTGTGAACGCCGGAACGCGCCTGATAGCTGCCGCTGAAGGCCTGCGACCCATCCAGCGGTGTGGGGTACCATGTCTCCAGGTCCTCCAGCGTTCTCCAGCCGACCTGAGTGCGTCTGTCGACTGCCGCGAGCAGCGCATCACGGACTGCAGCCCGGGCCGCGGCGCTTGGCGTCGGATTGCCCACGCTGGGTTCGGTTGAAAATGCCCATTCACCGTAGGTGCCGAGAAATCCGCCGTGAACGGCTGCAATGACGTCCACATTAGCCGCGAAGAACGGCGCGAGCTGCGCGATATGACCGAGAATTGTCGACAACGTCGGCTCAGGTCCGCCACCCGAGTTGTCGTAGCTGAACTGCATCACCATTTTTGTTCCCGTTGCGCGATGCAAGGCAGCGCCGGCATTGAGCGCGTTCAAAAAAGACTGGGGCAGCGTGGGCGTGTAGACGTAGTTCGACAAAAGCTGGCGGTGCGTCACCAAACGATAGCCAGCGTCGTGATGCGGACCCAGCCACCAAGAAGGCAGGTCCGTCAGGTTCGGCCACAGCTTCGAGAATCCACGCTCGGGATTGGGAAAATCGTCCAGAGTGCTGGAAAACGTGGTCGCGGTGGTGGCAACCGGGGCCGGTGCAGGCGCCGGCGGAGAGACAACCGGTGGAACCACCGGGGTCGGGGGGTCGGTGCGGGCGCGGGCGGGGAGACTGGAACCGGCGGAATCGTGACAACCGGGGTCGGTGCGGGCGGGGAGACTGGAACCGGCGGAATCGTGACAACCGGGGTCGGTGCGGGCGGGGAGACTGGAACCGGCGGAATCGTGACAACCGGGGTCGGTGCGGGCGGCGTAGGCCAAGGGGTCGTAGCCGTTGCGGTCGATGCGCCTGCGGGCGCGTTTGCTCGGGCGGCTGCGGGTGCGCCGCCACCAGTGCCGCCACCGCCTGATGTGCCGCCTGCGGCCGCGCCAGCACTTGGTAGGCTGGGTACGCCGCTGGCCGGAGCTGCGCCGGCTGATGTCGAGCTGCCGCTGCCAACGCCGGCAGCGCGGCTGCCGGGTGTCGAAGTTGCGCGAGCCGCCGTATTAGGGCTGCGGTTTTGCGTCTGGCCCGGAACGTTGAACATTTTGACATCGGTCGCGTTTCCGCTCGGAGGCGTGTCGGTGTAGTGCAGGACACCCTTCGCGTCGCGCCAGCGGTAGATGACATCCGCCGGGCTCGCGGCAGAAATGATGAGCAAGCCTGCCGCCAAAATGATCCGTACTTTCCACATGGCAACTCTCCTGATTCGCGTGACTACTGCGTCACGTTTGAACGATTCTCACAGGCCGCCACCTCGACGTGGTATGACGAATATCCCAAAATCCCATTAAAGACTTGCCGAAATGCCAATTTTTCCATGCATTTGCCAAGCCTGGCGGCGCGCCGGAAAATAGCCCGAACAGACTAGATGGAAGGAGGCTGCGTCCCGCACCGTTTAATGGGACGCTGCTACGCTCGTATCGGGACTGGCAAGGGAAACATTCTGTCCGGCCCGTCATCAGTACCGAATCGGAGAACCCTTACCGTGTTCGCCGCGCAGCCGGACGACGTGTAATTGAGGTTGGGCATAGAGCCAGCTTGTGCCGATCGTCTACTTCGAAGACCTGGAGATTGGGTCCGTGCATTTCGGCCGCGAATGCGTCTGCGACAAGGACGAAATGCTGGAGTTCAGCCGACGCAATGACCCTTGGCCCTTCCACGTCGACGAAGCCGCAGCTGCAGTTTCGCCCTATGGCGGTATCGTCGCAAGCGGCGGTTACATCGTTACCCTGTGGTACCGCTCTCTCGTCGAGATCTACAACACTCCGAGAACCACCTGGGCGTTCCTGGGCGGTCTCGACTGGAAGCTCAAGTTCCGCGCTCCGGTTCGTGCGGCCGACACCCTGCGCGCGAGGGTGACCGTGAGGGACAAGCGGCTTTGGATCAAACCTGGTCGAGGCGCAGTCACGCTCCAAAACGAGATCCTGAATCAACGATCCGAAGTGGTGTGCACTGTCGAGGTGATAGCACTGCTGGCCACTCGGGCAGAAGGCGCCGCAGCGGGTTCATGAGCCATGTGATCGCACGGCCATGTCCGAAGCGCCCTATGGGCGCCAATGTCGGGTTCGCGCGACGTGGTGGCCGTTCGAGATGCCTGGCGCTGTCCATGGATTTCTTCTTCTTGTAGCCGATCCCCTACGCTGAGTGAGCCGAAGGGACCAAGGTAAATGCCACGTGGCGCTGATTAATCGCCGATTGGCATTCGTACAATCAGAGGCCAGAGATCAGGATCATGAGCACGCGCCGCGCTACCCAGCTCTTTTGCCGTGGCCTCAATGCAGCCATCACGGCGCGCGCAGCGCTGCGGGATCGGCGCAGCGCCCCAGTCAGCCTGGCGCCCGATCCGGCGACGACCCCAGAAGCGGTCGTCCAGGTGTACGGCGCGCGCTGCTCGGGCTGGCTCGGATACTTCGGTATGCACACTTGGATCGCGGTGAAAGCGGCTGGTGCGAAGGCTTACACGATCTACGAGGTGATCGAGTGGCGCTTGCGCCGGAGCGGTTCGGCGGTGGCGATCCGCAAACGCGCGCCCGATGCGCGCTGGGGCGGCAACGTGCCCACGGTCCTCGCAGATAGGCGCGGCTACGGCGTGGACGCGTTGATCGAGCGCATCGACAAGGCCGCGCGCGAGTACCCCTACGCCGCAGAATACGCCGCCTGGCCCGGGCCCAATTCCAATACCTTTACCGCGTACGTCTCCCGCGCGGTGCCCGAGCTCGGGGTGGACCTGCCGCCCACTGCAATCGGCAAGGACTATCTCGGTGACAGGCTGCTCGCGACGGCGCCGAGCGGCGACGGCTTGCAGCTGTCGCTGTACGGCCTGCTCGGCGTGCTGGCAAGCGGCGTTGAGGGCTTCGAAGTCAACGTCCTTGGTCTCGCATTCGGTATCGATCCGTTCTCTCCGGCGCTCAGGCTCCCGCTCGTGGGCCGCTTCGGCGCAGCTCGCTCGTGCCGCTTCGCTGCCCAGGCGAGCATCACTGCGCGCCCCACGTAAGATGGCCCCCTCCAGCCTCACCCGTCAGGCGCGCGCGATGATGCAGGTGATCTACAACAGCGACAACTACTACCTGGTCGAGTATTCCGACCAGCACGCGTACGAGCTGGTGGACAAGCGCAGCGCGCGCGGCACGGTCTTCCAAGGCGACGGCGCGACCAAGTTCATGGAATTCATGCGCATTGCGGTCGGTGAAGACGCTTCGGTCGAGCACGTCGACGATTTTCTCGGCAACTTCGACGTCCTGCTGAACGTCCGGGTCGTCCACTGAGATCTACGGCAGCCCCGCCTTGGTCCATGCGTTCGCCGGGCTGTCCCACTTTCCGTACGGCGGGCACGGATCATACCCGGGCGCGACGGCGCCCGGGTTGCCGGTCAGGCAATTGCCGAGCTGCGGGATCTCGTCATTGCGCGGCCCCGTGTACTTGAGGATGTAGAGTCCGCTGTGGACGTCCGAATAGATGATGTAGCCGTTGTGGGAGAGCACATAACTGAAGGCAAACACCGTCGGTCGCCCGACGGTGGGCACCGTGCGCAGCTGGCCCCCCGGTGCAGGCACCCAGTTTCCCATGAGGCCGTAGGAGGCCCAGCGCACCGTATCGACCGGCGCGTTGATGAAGAAGCCGACCTCGCGGAGGATAAAGGGGCTGGAAATGTCGATCGCCCGCAGTCCGGCACCATAGTACGTAACGATCGCTAGGTCCGGAAATACGAGGCCCTGATGCGGGCTGAACCAGCTCGTGAGGGGAGCGGTCCCCGGCATGAAGCCGTTCGGGCCGCAGTATTCGAACTTCTGCTCCTCGGTCCCGAAGTGGCTAAGGGGAGTCGGGTAGAGATCGCCCCGCAGCCCCATGGCTGGGACGCGCTGAGCCTGCGCGTCGAATGCGCCGATCGCGAAATACCCAGCCTCCCCGATGTACATCATGCGCATAAAGGAGCCTGGACAGGTCGAGGCAATTTGGGGCGGCTGGAGTAACCAGCTGCTCGGGTCCCGGGCAGCCGACGGGCCCGGGGACTCCGAGCTTTCGAAGAGGTACGGGCGATCCGGCACCCGCATGGGCGTGTGGCTCCACCCGATCGGCAGCGCGCGCGCCCGGGCTTCATAGTTGGCGTTCAATGGCTTGATGCAGTGGTTCGCGCCCCCGTCAGGCGTTGTGACCTGAGTCGGATCGCACGTGTCCTGGCCGCGCAGGGTCCGGATCAGCTTGGAGCTGTCGAGCATGAAGAACCCGTCCTGCCACTGCGACACGTAGAACCGGTTGCCATCGGTGGAAGCGATCGCCTCGTGTGTGTGCGCGCGCGGATAGCCGTAGTTCAGGCCGTACTGGGTACGGGCGCTCCACTTCGCGACGACCCTCGGGTTGCACCACACCTGCGGGCAGCCGGTCAGATCCACTACCTGGATGGCCGTATTGTCCACGGGCTCTTCGTCGGTAAACGATTGCACCCCGAGCACACGCCGAGGCTCGGTCGGGTCGCGCCACAAGGAGATCGTGTGGGTAGCCTTCCCGATGCCCCCTGTTGCAGACTTGTATTCGAAGCGCGCCACGAGCTTCGGAGACCGGCAATTCGAGCCGCCCTTGCCGATGTCGTAGATCGCGATGCCCCTCGCCGGCAGACCCGCCGGCACGGGAAACTCCAGCCCGCCCAGGGCAGCGCGCTGGTCGATGACAAGGAGATCATCGCTCGCCTCGATCCCCTCGACGCCGTTTCCTACGCCGGGGACCAGGTTCGGGACCGCCCCGACGACGGTGGGCCGCGACGGGTTGGACACGTCCACGATCAAGGCCGGCTGGTAGCCGATGAGCGAACCCACATACACGCAATCGCCCGCGGCAGTGATGTCCCCGTTGGAGCCCCGCGGAATGCCCATGGGTGGGTTGATATACGGATCGAAGCTCGAGGTGCCCTGATCGCTGTCGAGCAGCGGGTTGTGTCCCACCACGGTGAAATTCGACGCGAGCCCGGCCGGCGGGATCGCCGCGGTCTCCGGGGTCCTCTGAGTTGCATCCTGGCCAGCCACGGGCGCCGGCGCGAGCCCCGCCCAAAGGCCTGCACTCGCCACGAGGGAGATGCCGAGTGCCCGCATACCTCGAGGGAGTTTCAACGCTGGTTCCACGGGAAGTGCTCCGGACAAACTACGTTCGATTCCTGCATGCGAGTTCATGGTTACCCGCCGTATTGCCACGGCGTCTCCGCGATAGTCAAAGGACGGACCGGTTCCCGGCATTCGGCTTCCACCACTTGCAGGATCACCACGGCGTGATCTCCCTCGGTATCGACAATGCGTTCAACCTGGCATTCAACGTGCGCGGGCAGGTTGGCCAATATGGGCGCAGCGGTCCGCCCCTGCGCAAACGGCTCTCCGTTGATCGTTGTGCAGTTTGCACGCGTCGGAAAGAAAAACCTCCGGGCGGTTTCATGCTGCCCGACTGCCACGATGTGGAGCGCGGCGATCCGGCTTTGCGCCAGGCACTTGAAGACGTTGCTTTGCCTGCGCACCGCGACCATGATCAAGGGCGGCTTGAACGATACCTGCGAGACCCAGGAAACCGTCGCCGCGCCGTAGCGATCTTCGCTGCGCGAGGTCAGAACGTACACGCCGTTCGAGAGCATGCGCAGCGTCTTCTGCCTGACCTTAGCGTCCATCGCCGTCACCCGGCTGAGCCTCGCAATCGGCTCGCCGGTGCGATCTTTCAGCCCGCTGCCGCGGCTTATCCCCAAGCTCCCTGTGCTCGCTCGCCAGCAGATCGAACATCAGACGATCGTACGGGCGGCCGTCAATGTAATGACATTGCCGCTGCCTGCCGATGAAGCGGAAGCCGAGGCGCTCTATGAGCCTGAGCGACGGGTTGCCCTCCGCCACCCAGGTCTGGATCACGTGCAGGCCGAGCTCGCGGAAGGCGAGCGTGAGGAACCTCGACCCGGCGAGCGTGCCGTGGCCGCGGTTGCGGAAGGACTTGTCGCCCGCCGCCCCCCAGAAGACCGCGCTGCGGGACCTGCGGTCGACGTTGTTCAGCGCGGCGATGCCGATGGGCGCGTCGTGCCCCGGCGAGGTGTACAGGCGAATGAAGTGCGTGTCGCGCTGCGCCATGATCTTGAGCAGCGCCGGCGAGATGAACTGCCCGCCGTTGCCGAAATCCAGCCACTGGTAGTTCTCCTTCTGCGCCAGCCAGCCCGCGGCCAGCTCGAGCCGCTCGGCAAGGGCGAGCGGTAGGAGCTTCATGGACGCACCCCGCCTACGACGCGCTGTGGCAGGGCGCCCCGCCGCCGTGCCTGAACCCGATTTCTGACCCAATCCCGGGCCGGCTTCTCGATCCAGCGGTAGGTGAAATATGACACGGCGACGACAATCGCGAGGTAAGCCAGGGAGGCAATATCGCCGTGCCACAACTGCGTGCCAAGAAAATAAGTTTGCTTCCCGTCGATCTCGCGCTGCGTAAGAAAGTCGATATTCCAAAACTTGTCGAGCGCTCTTCCCGCGTCGAGCAATCTTCTCGCAACGAAGACGTGCGTCATGTAGATGGAATACGAGGCCGTCCCCAGGAACACCGGCAGTCGCAGCCTGAGGATCGCGCTCGCGGTTCCCGTCTCAAACGCGAACACGAGCACCACCAGTCCGAATACATAGGGCGCCGCCAAAGAAAGGAGGGTCGTGCCGGACATGCTTACGAACGCGAGCATCAATGCGATCGCGCAGCATTCAGCGACGCTTCCGGACAGCCACGTGCTGAGGTTGTCTTTCCATCGTCTATAGACGTTCCAGACCACCACCCCGGCGGCAAATCCGTAAATGCACCGGACAATGCCCCACTCGGCTTCCGTAGCCAGGTTCTGCGCGCTCAGCTTGGCGAGCAATATCGGACCCCCAATCATGGCGACCGGCAGCACGATCCACGCATGCTTGCGAAGGCAGACCAAGCACACAGCGAACACGACATAGGTGTAGAACTCCGTGCTGATGCTCCAGCTTTGCGCGTTCCAGGTCAGGAAATCGTATAGATGGAGGCTGTGTATGAGCAGCAGATTGGCGAGAATCGTATCCGGGGCTTCCTGAGGGGTGCTGAATGGCGCCGGTGCCGGCGCGGTGATCGACGAAAATACCGGCACCAGAAGCAGCACCAGCTTGAGCCCGACAAGGACCGCCAGCATGACGAAATGCAGCGGATAGATCCGCCCGAGCCGCAGCAAGATAAATCGCCCCACGCCGAAGCCCTCCAGCAATCGCCGCTGATAGTTGGCGGCGATGACGAAACCGCTCAGCACGAAGAAGAAATCGACGAACTGCCAGGAGTTTTGCAGCAACGGCACTTCGTACAGATTGCTGCGGACGTGGAGATAGTACAGATGGAACAGGGCGACCAGGCATGCGGCGATGCCGCGCCAGGCATCCAATACCACGAATCGTTCCATGTGTCCCGAGCGCCTGTTCAGCTTTGACGGGAGCCACTTCGACGAGGCACCGTATACATCATATAGCCGATAAACATTTCGTCCCACGTTTGTGGGCCGTAACGTACCTCCTTTGAAGGATCGGGATTCGCGGGGTTCGATCGGGAATTATCAAAAGCACCTCTTACCAGGATCTCGGTCTTGGCCGGGATCGGTTTGGGTGTACGCAGGCTGTAAAGATGTTGCCAGTAGAAATGGTACTTTGGAACCGACAGCAGCACTTCGCTGCGGCCGTCGGGGTAGTGTGCCTCGTAGCTGATGTAGCTGCCGCGTAGATGCATGTGCGGTAGAAAAGAATGCAACAACGCGTCTTGGCCAAACACAAACTTGGCTTGAACGGGATAATCCGCATCATACGGCGGTATGCGCATATCCCTGGTCCAGGCACTGGTCACAACAAGTTCACGCGACGGCGGGCGCTTGTACAAATAGATGGCGAGCCTGGGCCTGTCGGTCGTGGCATAACCCACCGCGGTATAGTGCAACTGGAACGTAAGCACCGTCCCCTTGGGCAGCAGTCGCCCGCTGTCTGCCGGGAAAGGCTCGATGGGAAATCCCGCGCCATATGCCGCGAAAAACGATTCCTCCGACTCCGGACGATATCCAATAAAAGCCAAGGCGTGGTGCATGACTGCGCGGTTACTCGGCCTGAGGTGCACGGCACGCACCCACACATCCCGATCGAAGGGCACGGGGATATTGAGATAGCGATAATCGATCACACCATATGCCGGGATCTGCTGCTCAGGGACATCGATCACCAGGTCCGGCTCTCCTAGCGGCCACTCCGCAACGACTTGCGCCTTACGCTGCGCAAGGGGGTCCTGCCCCTCGCCGCGCGGCGCGCCGGCATCGATCCAGTGTACGAGCGTACGCATCTGCTCCGCGCTCAAGGAGCGATCGTTGGAAAAACTGCCGACGGCCGGATCTGCGTACCAGGGCGGCATGCGTCGATTCATGAGCACTTCGCGCATCATGGCGGACCATCCCTTGACCTTGTCGTAGCTGTCCATCGCCCAGGGAGCGATGCCGCCGGCCTGGTGGCAGGACACGCATTTTTCCGTCAGTATGGGCACCACCTGTTTCGCATAAGAGACGTCCTTCTTGTTGTGCAGACTGACGCGACACCCTATGGCGGAGGGCGCTGCCAGACCCACCGCTCGACCGTCGAGCAGGGCTTCAATGGCGTCACGCAGAAAGTGCTGCTGGGCTCCCTCCTTCGTGAACTCGTAGTAGAGGCGATCATCCACCGGTCCCCGGTAGACGACCTGCCAGGTTCGGGTGTCGATGAGCAGCGCCTCGCCGGTGCGATCGATGTCCAGGTTCTCGGCGACCAGTTGGGACTCGTCCTTCAGGATCGGCATATCGATCCCGTATCGAGCCGCGTCTTTCTGCAGGGCCTGCCTGTCATCCTGTGAATTGGCGTCGATCATGAGGAAGCTAACGCTCCGATTGGCGAAGCGCTCGCGCGACGTCATCAGGAAACCACGGCCCCAAGTGGCGAAGCGCTTCCCCACCCTCATCAGCAAGCCATCGCCTTGCTTGGCGAAGCGCTCCCGCAGCTTCATGAGGAAGCCATCGAGCTTCATCAGGAAGCCGTCGTCCTGCTCGGCGAAGCGCTCCCGCAGCTGCTTCAACGCCGGGATGCTGTCGCGCGCGATGTTGCAGTCCACCCCATAAACAAACAGCACGACCGCACGCGAATCGGCGTAACGGTAAAGCTGATGCTGCTTGCCCTCGTGATCGAGCAAAGAAAAATCGCTCACGCGCTCCATTGCGTTGCGCGCCGTCGCGAGCGGCGCCGCGGCCGGCCGCAAGGTCAATTGCACCGCATAGGTGATGGCAGCAAAAAAGACGAAGACGCCCACGGAAACCGCCAGCGTCAGCCGGCGGAATTTCCTTGGCTCTTTCTTCGTCATATCAGATACCTCTTTTCGTCATGCGCACGGCATAGATCTCCGGCGCGGGCCGCCGGTCCTCCGATACACGATCGCCGGCAGCCGCCACGCGGCGGCCGGCCGGGCCATGACGAGCACTGTTCATCATCGTCCACTTCGCGTAGCCCGCGCCTGCTCTGCCCGCATCTCATCTGCAGGCAGATCTAACAGACTGGAGCGGCTCTGCGCTTCGCGCCGAATCCTGCGCGCTTCCACCCGTTCCCACCGGTCTTCGTCAAGCTCCTCGTGCTCACTCGCCAGGAGGTCGAACAGCAGCCGGTCGTACAGGCGCCCGTCGATCATGTGGCACTGGCGCTGCCTGCCGATGAAGCGAAAGCCGAGGCGCTCTACGAGCCTGAGCGACGGGTTATGTTCCACGACCCAGGTATTAATCGAATGCAGGCCGAGCTCCCGGAACGCGAGGGCCAGGAATGTTGACCCGACGAAAGTCCCGAATCCCCGCTTTTGGAGGGATTTTTCACCGGTCGCTCCCCAGAACGTCGCGGTCTTGCAGGCACGGTTGATGTTGTTTAGGCCGCTGATTCCGGTGGGATTGTCGTTGCGATCCAGGCAGACCCTCATAAAATGCGTTTCGCGCTGCGCCATGATTTTGAGCAGCGGCGCCGTGATGATTTGCCCTCCGTTGCCGAAGTCGAGCCACTGGTGGTTCTCCTTGCGGGCGAGCCAGCCCGCCACCAGCTCGAAGAGCTCGGGCCTGTCCAGGGGGACCAGCTTCATGTTTCGACGCTCCGCTCCGCGGGCGAAAGCGCCGCGCCGCTCCAGAGCGCCTCGTAGGCGGCGAGCAGTTTCGGCGCCTCGTGGTTCCAGGCGAGCTCGTTCTGCACCCGCGTGCGCCCGAATTCGCCCATCTCTGCGCGCCGCACCGGGTCGTCGAGCAACTCGACGATCTTCGCCGCGAGATCCAATGGGTCATTTTTTCTAGCGTAAAGAGAAGCCCGCCGGGCCGAGTAACGTCCTTCGGTGAGATCGAACTGCACGATCGGCTTGCCGAGCGCCATGTACTCCATGATCTTGTTCATGGTGGACTTGTCGTTCATCTCGTTGGCGACGTCGGGATTGACGCAGACATCGGCGGTGTTCAGTAACGCGAGCATCTCGTCATCAGGCACGCGCCCCGTGAAGGTCACGAAGTCGGCGACGCCCAGCTTGCGCGCGAGCGCCTTCATCTTCTCGAGCGAAGTGCCGCCGCCCACCAGGCCGAAGTGGACGTCGCTGCGCCCCAAGTCGATCACGATATGGCGCGCGGCTCGCAGCAAATAGTCGATGCCCTCCTGCTTGCCCATCACCCCGACGTAGCCGACGAGATAGCGGCGGCCGTGCTTGAGCCGTTCGTCGGCGGGCAGGATCTTCAGGCGCGCGAGGCTCGGCCCGCTGCGCACGACGAACACCCGCTCGGGGGGCATGCGGCCGCGCGCGATCGCGATGCGCCGGTAGGACTCGTTGGTGGCGATCGACACGTCGGCGATGCGGAAAGTCCAGTACTCGAGCTTCAGCATCAGGCGATAGAGGAAATCACGCCGGCCGAACTTGGCCTCATAGAGCTCAGGGCCGAGATCGTGATGGTCGAACACGAACCTCTTTCCGAGCAACCTGAAAAACCCGCCGATCAGGAAGAACAGGTCCGGCGGATTGCACGCGTGTATGACATCGAAGCCGCGCGTAAGCAGGACCCGCCAGGCGAGCAGGAAACTCCGGACAAGCGCGATCACGTATTCCATCGCATAGCCCGCGGCGCTCGCGGCCTCGATCGGCAGCCTGTAGCGGAAAATGTGGATTCCGTCGATCACCTCGAACCTGCGCTCGCAGCCGCGCCCGGTGGGGCAGATGATGGATACGACGTAGCCGGCGTCGCCCAGCGCGCACGCCTCCTGCCAGACCCGGCGGTCAAACGGGCTGGGTAGATTTTCGACCAGGATTAGGACACGCCTTGGCTGGCCCACGTCTTGCCTTGTTGCGGTCGTTTCATGCCTACCAGCAAATCCCTTCGTAGACTCCGGAGATGCTGCGCGACTCCCACACGCGGACGAAATCGACGATCGTCTGGCCCTCGCCGAGGCGCCTGGGCAGGTCGCAGAACTCCGGCGCCGCGTTGCCGATGACGATGGTGTCGGCGTGATCGAGAACCTCGTCGATGCTCGCGACCATCAGGCGTGAGATATGCGGCACGCGGTTGAGGATGTAGTCGCGGTTCGCCCCGTGGATGCTCGCAAGCCTGACGTTGCTGTCGTACATGCGCAGGTCGTAGCCTTTGCCGATCAGCCGCTCGGCGAGCTCCACAATCGGGCTTTCGCGCAGGTCATCGGTACCCGCCTTGAAGCTGAAGCCAAGGACTCCGACCTTCTTGCTTCCCTTTTCGATCACCGCCCGCACGCCGCGCTCGATCTGTTGCTCATTGCTCGGCAGGATCGCGCCCAGGATCGGCGCCGAAACATCGAGCGTTTTCGCCTTGTACAGCAGCGCTCGGAGGTCCTTCGGCAGGCACGAGCCGCCGAACGCGAACCCCGGCTTCAGGTACGAGGGCGAGATGTTGAGCTTGGTGTCCTGGCAGAAAATGTCCATCACGCGGTGAGCGTCCACCTCGAGGGCCTTGCACAGGTTGCCGATCTCGTTGGCAAACCCCACCTTGAGCGCGTGCCAGGCGTTGTCCGCGTACTTCACCATCTCGGCAGTCTCGATGTCGGTCCGGATGAGCGGGCCCGGCGTGCCTTTGTACAGGCTCGCCAGCAGATCGCCGCTTGCCGGGCTGAGCTCACCGATGACCGTCTTCGGCGGGTTGAAGTAATCGTGCACCGCCGTGCCTTCGCGCAGAAATTCAGGGTTGATGCAAACACCGAATTCGCTGCCGGCGCGCTTGCCGGAATGAGTCTCCAGAGCCGGGATCACGACTTCGCGCATGGATCCGGGCAGCATGGTGCTGCGGAGCACGATGGCGGGAGCTCCGTCGTGGGTTCGCAGCGCCGATCCGATCTGCTCGCATACGCGACTCACGAATTTCAGGTCGATGCCGCCGTTGGCGAGGCCGGGCGTGCCGACGCAAATGAGCGCGAGGTCGGTGTGCTGGACGGCGGCCGCTACGTCCGTCGTCGCCGACAGGCTGCCCGCCGCAACCTGTCGAGCGATGATCCCTCCCAGGTCCTTCTCGATCACCGGCGATCTGCCGGCGTTGACGAGATCGACCTTAAGCCGCTCGGTGTCGACGCCGATCACCTCGTGGCCTTCCTGAGCGAGGCAGGCGGCGGAAACGGTCCCGACATAGCCGAGGCCCATGACGCTGATCTTCATAGTAGTCACCGGGGAGTCGCGTGGCAAAACCCTCCTGCAAGGATGATGGAAGACTGTTGACAGCCGTTCTGTAGATTGGCTGCGGTGCATAGTCCGGTTGGATCAGCAGACGATTTTGAACTGCCTGGAATAGCCGGTTGTCAGGATTGCTGGTCGAAGCGGGAAGTCGGAATTCTCCGGCGCGCGGCTTCTGGCCCTGCTCGCGCATGGCCACCTGGTAGGCGCGGTCGAGCACCTGAACCACCGCGCGCTCGGTGTAACGCTCGACGACTCGTGCCTGCGAGCGGCGCGCTCATGCGGCAGGGCGTCGTGCTCGATCCGGTGGCGACTGCACCAGATGATCTCGAACATGAGCGATGACCAAAGCGCGAAGCTCCAGTCATGCGTGAGATGCGAGCGCTCCCGATGATGCGCTCCAGCGCCTCGCGCCTGAACACGTGGCGGGCGCCGGCCGCGAGCAGCTAATGCCAGATGTCGTCGCCCGGCCCGTCGTTGAACCGATCGCTGCGCGGAACCGAAAACCCATATGACGGCGCGGTCTCAGCGGCTCTGCCGATGCTCGTGCGGCCCCGGTGGCGAATGGCAGCGTCCATCCGCTCCAGCAGGCTCTGATCGTGCAGACCATCGCTTGGCTGGGCGTAGGCGAAAACGAAAACCGCACATGAGATCGATCTTAGACGAGGTGCCCGCTCAGCAATGCGCTCGCTTTTTCTTCGTCGCGCGGAGAGCCCTCGCCTGCTGGCGCATTCGAGGCGGCTCGAGCATCGTCAGTCTGCGATGAGACTACGCTGACGGGGACGGGCTCGAGCAACGCGTAATCTTGCCAGCTCTTGATCTGCAGCTCGCAAAGACGTTTCTTCGACAGCGCTTCGACAAACCGTTGCGCCAACTGGATGTTGGTGATGAGCGGAATGCCGAAATCCGCCGCCTTGCGGCGAATGAGGTAGTCGTTCGTCAGCTCCTCTTCGTGGGAGTTCTTCGGAATATTGATCACCAGGTCGAACTTTCTCTGGCCGAGATACTCGAGCGTGTTCGGCGACCTTGAATCCGCGGGCCAGTGCAGCAACGTCGATTCGACGTCGTTCGCGCGCAGAAACGCGGCCGTGCCTTCCGTGGCGAACAGGTTCACCCCCATGTCGCGCAAGGACCGCGCGCTCGCCAGGAAGGCGGCCTTGTGCTCGATCGGACCGGTCGAGAGCAGCGCGTTGCGAACCGGCAGCCGGAACCCGACCGAGAGCAGCGCCTTCAGGAATGCCTCCTCGAAATCGTCACCCAGGCAGCCCACTTCGCCGGTCGACGCCATCTCGACGCCCAGCACGGGATCGGCGCCCTCGAGACGGGTGAAGGAGAACTGCGGCGCCTTGACGCCGACGTACTCGACGTCCATCACCGATCCGTTGCGCACCGGCACCGGACGGCCCATCATCACGGCGGTGGCAATCTCGATGAAATTCACCCGCAGCACCTTCGAGACGAAGGGAAAGCTCCTCGAAGCACGCAGGTTGCATTCGATGACCTTGATGTCGTTTCCCTTCGCCAGGAACTGGATATTGAACGGACCGTGTATCTTCAGGGCCGCGGCAATCGCCGACGAAATCCGCCGGATCCGCCGCACGGTCTCGAGATAGGTGCGTTGCGGCGGCAGCACGAGCGTCGCGTCTCCGGAGTGGACGCCGGCGTTCTCGACGTGCTCCGAGACTGCTGAAGCGACGAGCTCGCCGCGGCAGGCGACGGCGTCCAGCTCGAGCTCTCTCGCGTTGTCGAGAAATTTGCTGATGACCACCGGATGCCGGGGCGACACCGTCGTCGCGCGTCTGAGAAACCTGTCGAGCTCGGCATCGCTGGACGCTACGCCCATGGCGGCGCCGCTCAGCACGTACGACGGCCTGACCAGAACCGGGTAGCCGACGGCGCGCGCAAATTTCAGTGCATCGTCGGCCGCGGCCAGTTCCTTCCAGGCAGGCTGTTCGACTCCAAGCTGATCGAGCAGGCGCGAGAACTTGTGCCGGTTCTCCGCGGTGTCGATGCTGGCCGCCGGCGTGCCAAGGAGACGCACCCCGGCCTCGGCGAGCTGCAGGGCGAGGTTGTTCGGACCCTGGCCGCCGACCGACACGATCACGCCGAGCGGGCGTTCGCGGCGGTAGATCTCCAGCACCGACTCGAGGCTGATCTCCTCGAAATACAGGCGGTCGCATTCGTTGTAATCGGTGCTGACCGTTTCCGGATTATGGTTGACCATGATGGTCTTGTAGCCCATCCGGCGCAGCGCCTGCACCGCGTTCACGGCGCACCAGTCGAATTCCACCGAGCTGCCGATGCGATAGGCTCCCGAGCCCAGCACGAGCACTGCGTTCTCAAGGCTGCCTTCCGCGACGTCGTCTTCGCGGCCGTTATGGGTCAGGTAGAGGTAATTGGTCTGGGCGGGGTATTCCCCGGCAAGAGTATCGATCTGCTTGACGCACGGACCGATACCGAGCGCCTGGCGCTCGATGCGTGCGGCCGCCTCGGACGTTTCTCGCAGGTCGCCGATCTGGCAATCGGCGAACCCGGCCTGCCTTGCCTCGATCAGCAGCTGCGCCGGGCAGGCAGCGCCGCGCGTGCTGCGCAAACGACGTTCGATTTCGACCAGATGCTGGATTTTCCCCAGGAACCAACGATCGATGTGGGACAGGCGATGAACGTCCTCGATCGAGCATCCCCTGCGAAATGCCTCGGCAACAACGTAGATCCGCTCCGGTGTCGGGTCCCGAAGAACCCGGTCGAGGTCTTCGGACTCCAGGTTCTCGCGCCAGGCCGAGCCGGGCGTGCCGCCGGTCTCGAGCATGCGCAGCGCCTTTTGAAGGGCCTCTTCGAAGCTTCGGCCGATCGCCATCACCTCGCCAACCGACTTCATGGACGATCCGATGCTGAGGGACGCCCGATGGAATTTCTGCAGATCCCAACGCGGCGCCTTCACCACGACGTAATCCAGCGCCGGCTCGAAGCAAGCCATCGTCGCGCCGGTGATGGCGTTGGCGAGCTGGGTGAGGTTGTAGCCGAGCCCCAGCTTCGCGGCCACGAACGCGAGCGGATAACCCGTCGCCTTGGAGGCGAGAGCGGAGCTCCGGGACAGCCTGGCGTTGACCTCGATTACGCGATAGGCGCCTGAGCGCGGGTCGAGGGCGTACTGGATGTTGCACTCGCCGACCACCCCGAGATGGCGCACGGTGCGGATCGCGATCTCCCGCAAGGCGTGATACTCGCGATTGGTCAGCGTCTGGCTCGGCGCGACGACGATGCTTTCCCCCGTATGGATGCCCATCGGGTCGAGGTTTTCCATGTTGCAGACCGTGATGCAGTTGTCGAACCGGTCTCGCACGACCTCGTACTCGATTTCCTTCCAGCCGACGAGGGACTCCTCGATCAGTACCTGCGGACTGTGAGAGAGCGCCTTGGCGACCCTCTCGCGGAGCTGCCGGTGATCGGCGCAAAGGCCGGAACCGAGGCCGCCCAGTGCGTATGCCGCCCGGACCATTAGCGGATATCCGATTGAATGCGCTAGCTCGATCGCTTGGTCAATCGAGTCTGTCGCGGCACTGCGGGGGACGGCGACGCCAATCTCGGCCAGTCTGGCGACAAACCGCGCGCGGTCCTCGGTATCCTCGATCGTCGCGATCGGCGTCCCCAGCACAGCCACGTTGAAGCGCTGCAGAACGCCCCGCCGGGCGAGTTCCAGGCCGCAGTTGAGCGCGGTCTGCCCGCCGAAGCTCAGCATGAGCGCGTCCGGCCGCTCGCGCTCGATCACCTGCTCGACGAACTGCGGCGTGACCGGCAAGAAGTAGATCCTGTCGGCGAGCCGCTCGGAGGTCTGGATCGTCGCGATGTTGGGGTTGACCAGCACGGTCGCGATCCCTTCCTCCTTCAGCGCCTTGATGGCCTGGCTGCCCGAATAATCGAACTCACCCGCCTCGCCGATCTTGAGCGCGCCGCTTCCCAAGATCAGAACCTTGCCGGGCATCGCGCTCATCGGACCATGCTGAGGAAATTGTCGAAAAGATACTGGCTGTCCACCGGCCCCGGGGCCGCCTCCGGATGGAACTGCACGCTCAGGAACGGTCGCGAGCGGTGCCGCATTCCCTCATTCGAGCCATCGTTGGCATTCGTGAACCATGGCTCCCATCCCTGCGGCAACGAGCTCGGGTCGACGGCGAAGCCGTGGTTCTGCGACGTGATGAAACAGCGCCCGGTTCCTGCCTCGAGACACGGCTGGTTTTGGCCGCGGTGGCCGAATTTGAGCTTGTAGGTTCTCGCTCCCGCCGCGAGGGCCAGTAACTGGTGCCCCAGACAGACGCCCATGATCGGGCGCTCGAGGCGCATGGCACGCTCGATATTGCGGATGGTCGTGGTGCAGACGCTGGGATCTCCCGGTCCGTTCGATACCAGCACGGCGTCGAAGTCCTCGGCGAGGAAATCGTAGTCGGACGGCACCCGAATGACGGTCAAGCCGCGCACACGGAGGTTTTTAATGATGCTCGACTTGCATCCGCAGTCGACCACGACGACGGTACGCTCCCCGCCCGCATAGATGACGCGCTCTCTGACGCTGACCTCCGCAACCAGGTCACGCCGGTTCGGATCATCGAAGGGCACATCGTCTTGCCCGACCACGATCTTGCCGAGCATGCTGCCACGCTCCCGCAGCCGCTTGGTGAGCGCCCGCGTGTCGACTCCCGCCAGACAGGGGATTCCATCCTGCCGGAGCCACTCCGGGAGGCTGTCGCAGGCCGTCGCGTGACTGTAGCCATGCGCCAGCTCGGAAACGATGAGCCCCGCCACTTGAATTCTTCCGGACTCGAAAGACAGATCGGTGCCATTGCGCGCCGGCACGCCATAATTGCCGATGAGCGGATACGTCAACACCAGTATCTGGCCGCTGTATGAAGGATCCGTCAGCGCCTCGGGGTAGCCGACCATGCCGGTGTTGAAGACGATTTCTCCGGCCACGGATTTTGGGAACCCGTACAGCCGGCCTGCGATCGTCGTCCCGTCTTCAAGGACGCACCGTGCAGAACGTGGCTGCGGCTCCATGTTTTGTGACCCCTTCCAGCCGGATGCGGCCTCACTGCCCACGATAGAGGGGCGTTTGTCGATCCGATGCCGCATGATTCTATATCTCGCTAATCCAAATGGACTACGCGCCGGCGTGGGGCGAAGGACGGACGTTCAATGACGTCTAAGTATGCTTATCGGGTGATCTGCGGGCAGCGAAGCCACTTGCCTGGGCGCAGGGCTGCGAGCCCCTTGACACCTGAGGCCGGAATGCCGAACGAAGCCCCTTCGAACCGTTCTTTTGGTTGGCTGTTTACGGTATTTTTCACGCTGGCTGGCGTCTACTCGCTGTGGCGTGAGGGCACGGCGTATCCGTGGATGTTTGCGCTCGCCGGCGTAACGGCTGCGGTAACGATGGTCAGGCCGCGGTGGCTGGCACCGCTTAAGCGGGCGTGGTTGCAATTCGGCGAGCTGCTCCATCGCCTCGTCAGTCCGCTCGTGCTCGGCGTCATTTTTTATGGCGTGTTCACGCCCGTCGGGTTGGTGATGCGCGCGGCCGGCCGGGACATTATGAAACGGCGGTTCGAACCGAGGACCTCGACCTACTGGGTCGAGCGCGACCCGCCGGGGCCGGCTGACGACAGTTTTCAAGATCCGTTTTGAGGAGGCGCACGATGACGTTCCTCGTAGAGCTGTGGAGATTTCTCAGGCTGCGCAAGAAGTTCTGGTTGCTACCCATCATCGTGATGACGCTGGCGTTGGGAGGGATATTGGTGCTCGCTCAAGGCTCGGTGGTGGCGCCGTTCATCTACACGCTGTTCTGAGGTGGCGATGCGCATCCTCGGCCTGTCGGCCTATTACCACGATAGCGCCGCGGCGCTGGTGCGCGACGGGGAGGTGATCGCGGCCGCGCAGGAGGAGCGGTTTACCCGGAAAAAGCACGACTCCCGGTTTCCCCACCAAGCCGTCCGCTCCTGCCTGGAATCGTCCGGGACCCGCCCCAGCGATATCGACATCGTGGCGTTCTACGACAAGCCATTCCTGAAATTCGAGCGTTTGCTCGAGACCTATATGGCGTTCGCGCCGCGCGGATTCGCGTCGTTCCGGCAAGCCCTGCCGCTGTGGATAAAGGAGAAACTGTTCCAGCGGCGCCTGCTGGTTAACGAGCTCGCGCAGCTCGATGACGAGGTCGATTGGGAGCGGCGCCTGTTGTTCTCCGAGCATCATCTGAGTCACGCCGCCAGCGCTTTTTTCCCGTCGCCGTTCGAACGTGCCGCCGTGCTCACCATGGACGGGGTGGGCGAATGGACCACCACCTCGCTTGCCCTGGGAAAGGGGCGCGACCTGAAAGTCATCCGCGAGATCCATTTTCCGCACTCGCTCGGATTGCTGTACTCGGCGTTCACCTATTACACGGGATTCAAGGTCAACTCGGGCGAATACAAGGTGATGGGACTCGCGCCGTATGGAAATCCCAGGTACGCGAACGTGATCCGGGAGCGCCTGATAGACGTCAAGGAAGACGGCAGCTTCCGCCTCAACCTCGAGTACTTCGAGTATTGCACGGGGCTCACCATGACGAACGGCCGTTTTGACCAGCTGTTCGGCGGCCCGCCGCGCAAGCCCAACGCGCCGCTCACCCAGCGGGAGATGGATCTTGCAGCGTCGATCCAGGCCGTGATCGAGGAGGTGGTGCTCAAGCTCGCGCGGGGCGTAGCGAGGGAAACCGGAGAGAGAAACCTGTGTCTCGCGGGCGGCGTAGCGCTGAACTGCGTCGCCAATGGCAAGCTCCTGCGCGAGCGATGCTTCGACCGGCTGTGGCTGCAGCCCGCGGCCGGAGACGCCGGCGGGGCCCTAGGCGCGGCGCTCGTCGCTTTCCACTTGTTCAAAAAACAGCCGCGACACAGCAACGGCGCCCTCGATGGAATGCATGGGGGATACCTCGGACCCGAATACGGGCAGGCCGACATCGAGCGGCGGCTCGCTCAGGCAGGCGCGGTTTTCGAGACCATCGACGACGAGGCGCTGCTTGACGCCTGCGCGGGTGCGCTGACCGATGGCAAGGCACTCGGCTGGTTCCAGGGACGCATGGAGTTCGGCCCACGCGCGCTCGGTGCCCGCTCGATCCTGGGCGATGCGCGCTCGCCGACGATGCAGAAGATGCTCAATCTCAAGGTCAAGTATCGGGAGTCCTTCCGTCCGTTCGCCCCCTCGGTGCTCAGCGAAGACGCGGCCGGGTGGTTCGATCTCGACGTGGAAAGCCCGTACATGCTGTTGGTCGCGGACGTGGCTCGGGAGCACCGGATCGCGATGAGCGAACAGCAGAACCGGCTGTTCGGGATCGACAAGCTCAATATTCCGCGCTCATCGATTCCCGCGGTGACGCACGTCGACTATTCCGCGCGCGTCCAGACGGTGCACCGCGAAACGAACCCCCGCTATCATGCGCTCATCAAGCGCTTCAAGGGCCGCACCGGCTGCCCGGTGATCGTCAATACCAGCTTCAACGTGCGCGGGGAGCCGATCGTGTGCGCTCCGGAGGACGCATTCCGTTGCTTCATGGGCACCGAGATCGAGGCGCTCGCGGTGGGCAACTGCTTTCTCAAGAAGGAAATGCAGAACGCGGCCCTCAGCCAGAATTACGAGAGCAGATTCGAACTCGATTGAGGACTCCGATACCAACACGTACCACGGATCGGCCAGACTTCAGGTTCCCCGGCTGCGCCCGTTAGCGCGCAACGCGCGCCGATTTCCCTTCGGCCAATGCCGCACGCAGCGGCGCCACCAGATGCTCCGCCACAATTCGGTGGCCTATCGGACCCCACGGATGGCCTTCCGGCGTGCCGTAATCGGTCACCCCGTCGTACCACCGATCCGTACGTAGATACCGTAGCAGCCCCTTTCGATCGAGGGCCTCCACTTCGCTTCGAATTCCAGGCCAGCGTGCGAGATAGCCTGGACCGTCGAACAGGATGAGCGCGATTCCGCGGCGGCGCAGGTCTTGCGCAAACGCGCTCAGCAATTCGTTGTGAAACTCCTCCTTGCGCCGCCTACCGCCGGGCGATTCGTGTTCCACGACATTGCGATACCAGAAACCGAATGCGTAGTTTCTGACGAAGTTGTAAGCCGAGCTTCGCTGCACCACCGAGCCGCTGAGCCAGTCCTTGACGCGGCGCATGCTGCCGCCCATCGAGCGGTCGCGATGGAATCGAAAACGCCCGTCCCCGACCGTTGTCACCATCTCGTAGAAATTGTCGTCGGGATCGTTATCGGAAAATTGCAGCACGACTACCGCCGGCTGGAACAGAAGCCCGAATTCGTAGAAAGCGCGTATTTCGTGGGTCAGGCCGAAGCTCCCCATGCCGAGATTGACGACGCCCGCCTCTGCACCGAGCCGCTTCGCCAACACGGCGCAATATTCCTCGCCGTCGTTGACCCCGATGCCGAAGGTAAGCGAATCGCCGAGAACAACGATGTTCGGTCGGTCGTAGCGGCTAGAGATTTCGGGCATTGAAACCCGATAGCCGTATTCGTTGGTGTGATAGACGAAGCGCCAGACGCCCGGCATCTCGTTCACGATGGTCGCCGATTCGGGAAACAGATGGCCGTAGCGTTCGGAGTAGCGGTATCGAGGATAAAGCTGCGGCTGTGGAACGACAAAGCGGACCGCAAGCTCGAAAAATATCAGCGTTACAGCGATGACGATCGACAGCATGATGGCCGCGAACGTGAACTTCCGCCTCAAGGACACACCTGGTGGTGGCAACGTTTCGGGCCCTGGCGTGCTGCTGTCGATCAATGGGACCGACCGCACCCGTCCGCCGATCGCGGGAAGAAACCGCGCTGGCCACCCCCGGCGCTACCCCGGCTCGCCAGCAGCGCCCGCCGGCCCTTCGCTTCGTGCGACATGATTCATGATTCTGGGTAGCCCCTCCGGCAGAGTCAAGGAATAGGGACTAGGGGTAGCGGTCCCTTTTGACTCGCGTGGCAGCCGTTTCGGTGCTTTGCGGCAAATCGGCCTCGGTGTCGACGCCGATCACCTGGTGGCCTTCCTGAGCGAGGCAGGCGGCGGAAACAGCCCCGACATGGCAGCGCATCGTCCGGTTGAGTCAGCAGGTATTTTTGCTGCCCGGCTGCCGCGGAAATTCGTGCCGACGGCTGCGGCCCTGAATTGGATCTTAGGTGAACGCTGCGATCGTACAGTGGTCTATGACGGTCGTTTTGCCGTCGCACGAGAGATGGTGCGTTCCGCGCAGTCCCTTCCTGAAGGTGGGATTGATCTCCGATACCAGCTCTTCAACGTAAATCGATTCCGAAATCGTCTTGATCTCGAAAACGAGCAGCCCTTGCCCGTACTGGTCAAATCCCTGACGCTGGGCGAGCCTGAAGAGCCTCTGCCCGTCAATGATCAGGCCCGCGTTTCTGCCGCCACGAGCATCGATTCGTATTGGATTCTGCGGATGCGGCGTCCAGTTCGTCTCAAGCGGTGAAGCGGACGAGAACAGGTAGAGTTCGGAACAGTAATCATGGGTTCCGGATTCATCAAAGCTCGTCAGCATCCACCATCGGCCCTCCTTCTCAAAAAGCATGGTATCTGCCGCGCACACGCCTTCCATGACAACGGACTGCAATTCCCACTTCAGCGGAAATTCCGTGCAGCGATAAATTCTGATTTGCCCCGATTCGAAGCATTCGGGGCACATGAATAGCTCCCCCTTGTACTTGAACAGAAACGGAAATGACAAGTGGAACGGCTCCTTGAGCGCGATTCCACGCTCGATCACCTCGGTCCCTTGGATTTCCAGGGCTGTGATGTGGGCCTTGTTCGTCTTGCGCACAAAATCCTCGACAAAGCAGAACGTTCTGCCGCCGTGCGAGTACAGGAACGGGTCGGCCCAAAACCGCCCTCGCGGATTTCTCACTTCATTGCTTCGCCAAAGTGCGGACTTGTCCCATTTGCCCGACAGGAGCGAGATTCCCCACCTTTCCCGGCGCCTCAGCATTGTCGCCACTCCTCTGAGCGCGATCCTCTTGAGAACCGTTAATCCATAGGCGAGGGACTGGTGCAGCGCGGGAGTGCGATAGAGAATGCCAGAGTACGGAGTCGGCGTGTCCTCAGCGGGGGGCAGCCTGCCCGCCGACGCGATGCGCTTGAGGAGGTGCTTGAGATGAACGAATGACTTTTTGTAAAGGTGGGCCTGGTTCAACGAATAGTAGAAGCGCGTTCCGAACGAGCCTCTGACCAGCACCTCTCCGGCATCGAGCTCCTCGGTCAGACGCTGGATGATAAAGCCCGTCTGGGGCCATTCGTAATAGCACTCCCAGAATCCGGGGGGACTTCCCCTGTTGACCCGATTGTCACCGTGGTGAAACGAAATGACCCCCAATCGAGCGGCGTGAAGAATTTCGCCATGCAGGATTCCAGCGCCGCATCGAATCAACAAATCCAGATCGAGCGCCCTTACTTTTTCAACGTCCTCGGCAGAAAATCTGTACACGAAGCCGGATTTCGAAACGATAGGGCGTATGGCCAACATCTGGCCGACCCATTTGCTCAGATCGTATGCTTGATAGTGATCGCGGTGTACCCTGCTCCTGCTGCGCTTGAGGATCAGAGCTTCCATGGCAACGATCAATTGAAACACGAGCTTCGAAAGCAGGGCGTACAGCCCCTGCGTGCGAAATACGTCCACCACGCGGGCAAGCCTCGCGCCGCGGTGGCAGGGGTAAACGATGAGATGCGAGATCTCGATGTCCGCCTGCTCTTTCCCCCAGAGAGCGAGGTCATAGTGGTACTTGTTTGAAGGCGTGCCGTTGACCAGCAAGCCAACTTTCAGGACCGCTTGTCCGCTGTGCGCGCGCACGACCGCACCATGATCCATTGAGCCTGTTGGCGCCGCTGCGGCGCGAGCGCCGACGGGTGTAGTCCGAACGGATCAGCAGGCGATCTCACTGCGCGCAAGGCGGCCGGGGCGCCAGTTGCTGCTCCGTCGCCGGATTGCGCCCATGAGCGAGGTTGCGCGCAATGAAATAATCCAGGCTTGCGCCTAGCATTCGACTTCCTGAGCGCTTAGGCAGGTGATCTCGCTGCGTAGAACGTTCTCTCCCGCCAGTCGGCCATGCCATGATATGGTCGCAGCCGGCTGCTTTTCGTCGAACCTCCTCGACACCCAGCCGCAGATCGGAGCCATGCTGCCGATATAGACTCGGGTGGCGCCGTCGGCGAGTTGCGGCAGCCTCAGGGAAAGCTCGTGCCCCCCCTGGCTGATCCGGTAACCGCCAGGGGCAACATCGACCCGGCACGACTCGCTGCAATGGAAGAACAACTCGATGTCATGCTCCCCTGCCATTTGCAGAGTGTCCTCGATCACTATCCGTCTTGCCGCCTTCTCGAGCGTGATTCGCCTTCGATGGATGACCGGATCGGCGAGGCGCGTGTAGCCGTCGTGCCAGCCCTCGAAGATGTCGCGCTCATCCGAGGGCCGCCACAGGGTGCAGCGGGCCTGCGCCTTCCTGAGCCACATAAAGTTTCCGCCTGACTGCGACTGGTCCAGGCCGTCGACGCGCAGGGTGTTGTGGGCGGCGGTGCCGCGAAAGTACCGACGCCACAAAGCTTGCGCGTGATAGGCGTAGGTCCCCGGGTCGATGAGGAACTCCCTCCCCCCCACCGACAGGGTGAACGCCAGGGCGTCGGCGTGGCCATGGGCGGCGATCGTTTGGTAACCCAAGGGGCCCGCATCGGCGACCAGGCGGATCTCGTCCTTGGTCTCGAAGCCGCAGCCCAGGATGTAGTAGCCACCGTGAGCAAAGGCGCGCCGCACAGGCAGCTGCGCTTTGGTGCCATCGAGCCGCTCGAACGCGGCATCGGCGCCCTCGCCAAAGAGCCAGCGCGTCTTGTCATCGAGCCTGCCCGCCTTCGCTTTGAAATCGCCGCGGCGAAACAGGATCGCGCCAGTCGCAAGCAACGAGCGGTAGTTGCAGTGGCCGTCGTCTTGGGCGAGGCGCACGACGAGGCCGTCATCGGAATCGCCGAACATGGGGATGCTGCCCCCCGCATCCATGACTGACGCGAGATACTCGATCATCGCCTCGATGCGCGACTCGAACGCCGCGGAATATCTCCGCCCGTTTGCCCTGCCGGCAAGCAGAGGGTGCAAAAGGAGATCGAGCTCGAACTGCTGGTACGACACCGCCTGTTCGCGGTTGACCCCATCCGGGGCGTTCTGCAGCAGGGCTTCGCGTTCGAGGATCGCTCTGGCCCCCGCGCGCCACGCGCGGGCGTGCGGCCAATGGGGCCAGGTGAGCGCCGCGATAAACAGCCCGGCCGCCTCGCCGATCAGGTGGTTGTTGGCCGAGGAGTACAGCGAAAAGTGCCCGTGAACGAACTGCGCGTGCTGGAAGACCGCATCGAGCCACCGGCGCCTGAACCGCGCCCCTGCGTCATGCTGAAACAGGGGCGAAGACGCGCCTCCAAGGAGTTGCCACGCCACGGACCAGTTGATCAGCCTGATCGCCAGCTCGAGTGCGCTCGACCAGTTGGCGCCCATGCCGTGGGGACAGTCGTCGAACCAACTCTCGAGGTGGCAGCGAAGGACGTGGAAATACCGCGCGTCGCCGCTCAGGGCATAGGCCTGCGCGAGCGTCACGAGATGCAGATGGCGGTTCAACTCCCACAGATACTTGATGTCCCCCACCCGCCGCGGGTTGCGGTAGTCGAGGAGCTTGCCGAAGGTGAGCGACGCCTCTACGCCGGTCTTCGGATCGCGGTTCCAGCGCGGCGGCGAACCCAACGCGGCGTCGTGCAAGGCGAACACGTCAAACCTGCCGGCGGCGATGCGCTCGGCTGCCGCCAGGTAGCGCGCCGCATCCACTTTCACCGGAGCATGGACCCAGGGCTGGAAGGCGTGCGCGAGATTGGGAGGCGGGATCACCTGGGACCTCTCGAGCCGCCAGCGCTCCGCGCGCATCGCGAGCGCCCGCAGCACGCGATGGCGGATTTCTTCCGGTGCCATGCAACGCAGCCGATTGACGTACCAGAGAACCTGTTTCATCGAGCTCGCGGAGAGCAAGGGCAAGGGCCGCCAGCCGTTGTGCACGGCATCACGCTCGTGCATATTGCCGATGACAGATCTCGAGGCTAGCAGGGCCCACGGCGGCTTTGCGTGGTCATCCCTGGTGTTGCGGTGGCCGGCGACGAGGTGCGCCAGCCGGTGATCGCGCCGGGGCTTGCGCGCTTGCGGCGAGGCAGCCGGCATACAGTTTTCGCAAATCGTCCGCCAGCCGCGCCACCGTATATTGAGTCACCACGCGTCGCCGGGCTGCCTCGGCCATGCGTACCAAGCTCGCGCGGTCGTCGTCGAGACCTGCCACGGCCTCTGCCAAGGCCATCGCATCGTTCACCGGCACAAACACGCCGTGTTCCCGGTCCCGCATCACGTCGGGGATCGCCGCGACCGGGGTGGTCAGCGGGACGCAGCCGGCCGCCATCGCCTCCAGCAAAGAATACGGCAGCCCTTCCGTGTGCGACGGAAAAACAAACAGGTCCGAATCGAGCCAGAGTCGGCGCTTTTTTTCACCGAACACGCTGCCGAGAAAGTGCACCCGGTCATTGAGGCCGGCGCTCTCCGAAGCGGCCATCAATTCGCATTGATCCGGACCTCCCCCGGCGATGGAAAGCTCAAACTCGCGTCCCGCGCGTTTGAGCTCCATCAGAGCCTCGATCACTTCGAACAGCCCTTTGGCGCGTACGAGCCGGCCGATATAAACCAGCTTCAAAGGCCCTTTGGTGTTGTAGGAGCGCGTTTGATCGCCAAGCCCTGCCGCATCGATGGCGTTGGGGACCAGATGGATATTTATTCGCGCGTCGAATCGCCGGTAAGCAAGCAGTTCCGCGCTGGAGAGTACCGTCACGACGTCGCTCGAAACGAGAAACCGCCGCAGGACCCAGGTGAGAAAGGCATTCCCCCGAAAGAAATCCTGGGGCATCGCCCCGCCATGGATCTGGCTCAGCACGCGCCGTCCGAGCAGCTTGGCAACGGCCCAGAAGCCGAGGTCACGCCAATAGCCCTTCAGATCGAACGAGACGTTGATATGAACGACCTGGGCGCCGGTACGCAGCATGAACAACGCGAAATGCAGGGGGCCGAGGATGACTCGCGCGATCCTCTGCAGCGCGTTTTCCCGGCGCCCCTCGCTGCCAACCTGGAAATGCAGCAGCTCGTAATCGCTTGCCAGATCGGAGGCCAAGAGCATCCGCACGTGGGTCGACACGCCGCTGAGAGCTTCCAGGGACGGACCGAACAAAACGATCTTGTGCTTACTCACCTCGACTGCGAAGCCGGCCTGCATGAGCTACGCCTTCTTGGCATACACGATCCGGTGCCAGCCCCAATGCCGGCCCAAAAAACTGCGCACCTTTCGCGGCAACAACTGGCCCAGTACGCCCCAATGCCGGTGATCGAAAAAATGCACCTCGTTGTCCTTGATGCGGAACGCCGCCAGAAGCTCGGCCGCTTCGGCCGCGCCATAGACACCACGGCAGTACGGATAGTCAGGGCCGTTCGTGTTGCGGCCCAGCCATTCTTCGTGCGTCATCCGCTTGCGCTGCCGATGCAGCTCGGCATGACGCAGCAACTTGTCCTCCGGCAGCCCCATCCGCGCGAGCAGCGCAATTCCGCCTGGTAGCGACAGGAGATGAAGACCGAGTTTGCGCAGAAACATGATCTCGACGACGTAATTGATCGATGTGCGGTTATAGAGCATGACGAGCAGTTCGCCGCCGGGCTTCAGAACCCGATGAATCTCGGCGGCGGCTTTTTCAACCTCCGGGATGTGGTGCAGGACGCCGAACGAATACACCACGTCAAACGTGCTGTCTGGAAAATCCAGCGATATCGCATTGCCTTGCATTGCGACGCCGGGTAGCGAGAAGACACGCAATGCCCGCAACGTCGAGTCAGTCGATCCCCGATCGATGTTGATGCCGGTGTAAATGCCCCCCCTGCCGATGATGTTGCGCGCGTCCGTGCCGACGCCGGTACCGATCTCAAGGACTCGCTTTCCGCGCCAGTCGATCTTGGAAAGGATGTCAGGAATGTGAGGCTGAAGCCCATAGCGTCTGCGCTCGATTTCCAGAAAGTATTCGCGCGACTGCCCATCGCGGTCGCTCAGCTCCGAATCGCAGGGCTGGCCGTTCCAATAATCTCGGACCTGCTCCTGAGCCAAAATCCTATCCATTAGCCTATCCCCTTCAAATCTGCAGGCGCCGGGACAGGCCGCCGGCCACGCGCTCGCTTGCCTGTATTGCTGGCATCAGCCGAGCGAGTCCGAGTCCGGCGTAGACTGCCTCCAGTTGCCCCATTACCCGGTCAGCGGCGAAGCGCTGCCGGACCGTTTCCTTGGCAGCGGCTGCGATACGCACGCTCAGTTCCCGATCGAGCATCAGCCTGCGCAAGAGCCGCTCGAGTGCCGCGGTGTCGCCTGGCGTGAACAGAAAACCATTGACCGCGTCGCTCACGACGTCGGGAATGCCCCCCACCGCGGTCGTCACGACGGGCAGACCCGCCGCCATCGCCTCCAGCAAGCACACCGGCAATCCTTCCGCATACGAAGGCAGAACGAAGACCGCGGCGCGGCCCATCCATGACTGCCTTTCGGCCGCCCCGATCCAGCCGAGGAGGCTCACCGCATCTGCGATGCCGAGCCCCCTGGCATAGCGCGCAACCGACTCGAGATCCCCCTCGCCGGCGCAAACGAGCCTGATGTCGGCGATCTGCGAGCGCAGCGCGGCGATCGCATCGAGCAAATCGAAGACCCCCTTGCCGCGTTCAAGGCGCCCGATGAACAACACGACGTTCCCGCAACGCGGCGCGCACCCCTCGTCGAGCGGCGGCGCCGGATTGGGAATGCAAACGACCCGCTGGTTTTCAGTCACGCTGCTGATCCAGGTCCGCCAGCGTTCGGACAAAACGATTACGCACGCCGCCCGATCGAGGATGAAGCGGATGATCCTGCGCCCCGCCGCGCCGCATTCGGTCTCGTAGAACCGCGCGAATCCCCCACCGTGCAAGTGGAAGATGACCGGGCACTTCGCGAGCAACCCGATCGCCACGAAGAGCGACTTGCGCCAAAAACTCGCGCGCGAGGCGCTGTGCACGTGCACGATCACGCGACGGCACCTGGCGAGAAGCAACACGAACGTGCCCAACGCCTTCGCGGCCGCCAGCAGCTTGCGCAGCGCGCCGCCGTCGCAGTGGGTCGGCACGTAGGCGATCGGCCAGCGCTCGAAGAGGCCCTGCGCCCTGTAGGTGCTCAGGACCGCGGCGATGCCGCCGTGCGTTTCAAGCGCGGTTCCGAGCATGATCAGGCGTTGATACCTAGGTGCTTGCATGGTTCGGCATCATCCGTACACGGTCGCGCCAAAGTAACCGCTGATGTCAAGGTGCTGGATCAGCATCTGGAATTTGCCGCGTGTCGTGCGCTCGATGCGCTCGACCCGCACCACCCTCGCCTCGCACCCGCCCTGCGTTTTCTCCCGGATCGCCGCGGCGAGGCGCCTTTGCATTTCGACCGATGGTGCGTGCGTCATCACGACCTTCAGGGCCACGTCCCCGGGCTGGTCCTGCTCGTACTGGATGGCCTCTACCTCGGCGAGCTCGGGGAAATGCGCCGAGCCGAGCGTGGTGATCGAAATCAGACGATGATCCCTGCACACCAGAAATTCCTGCAGCCTGCCCTCGATGCACTCGCACGCCGGAAATCCGGGCAGCCTGGCGTGCCCCCGGTCGCTCAGCACCGCGAGGTCGCCGGTGCGGTAACGCACGAACGGCATCACCTTGGTATCGAAGCTGGTGCCGACGATGTAGCCGAGCACGCCTGGCCGCGTGATCGGCCAGCCCTCGGCGTCCAGGAGCTCGAACCAGCCGTACTGGGGCCAGAAAAAATAGCGGTCGTCGTCAGGCATCGAGGCGGCCATCAGCACCCGCTCGGAGTGCCCGTAATGCTTGAGCACTGGGCAACCGAACACTTCGCGAAACGTCCGCATCTGGAAGCCGTAGACGTTCTCCGAGTACAGCATCACGCCCTTTACGGCGGCCGTGAATTCGGGCAGAGGATGGGCCGCCAGCCAGCGCGCGAGGGGATACAGGGCGGAAGGAAAGGCTTCGATAAACGCGGGACGGTGGCGCATGAGCGCCTCCGCGTAGCGCGGCATGTAGCGCTCCTCGAGGTGATCCGAGCTGAGGATCAGATGCCGCTTGATCGGCTCATAGCTCCACAGGCTTCCGCCGGGGCGTGCAGCACCGGGGACGGAGCGCCCTCGCAGCGCCAGGGTGAGCTCGCGCGGGCCGGCGCCGACTCGATTGCGAAAGTCCTGGATGAATGCGTATTCCTTCGGCCGCGACAGGTGCTTGTGCAGATAGAACTGCATCGGGTTGCGGGTCGAGCCCCCGGTGAACATCTCGAGCCGCCGCGAGACCGGCATCGCCTCAGATAGATAGCTCCCCGGGTCGCGCTTGATGTCCAGCTTGTCTGTCACGGGGAGTCGGGCCAGCAGCTCGCGCGGGTCGTCGCCACGGGCGAGCAGCGATCGATACTTCCGGTACGCAGGCACCGTCTCGATCGCCCATCGCAGCGTCGCCTCCAGCTTGCGGGTCGCCAGGTCCCTGACGGCGGCGGCGCCCTGCGAAGCGGCGAGCTCGTCCCGAAACGCGCTGTAGGCGCTCCCCAACCGAAGGCTTTGCGGAAGCCAGGCGTAGGCGCGCCCCGCCATCGGGGCCTTCAGCCAGCTCGGCGCCTCCAGGTAGTGCTTCAGAAGCGGATGCAGGAGATCTTCGATCGCCATAGCGGTCCAGGTGCGGGCGGG
>Ga0209577_10000715_pt1 | contig 33019 bp, 34 predicted proteins | sample GraSoiAngelo_109_FD_185874 | JGI IMG/M metagenome (GOLD analysis project Ga0209577, IMG submission 185874) | Grasslands soil microbial communities from the Angelo Coastal Reserve, California, USA - 14_0903_12_20cm (SPAdes) (version 2) | ecosystem: Environmental > Terrestrial > Soil > Grasslands... | reverse complement strand
GATCTTTCCCTGCGCCCGCAGAAAATCTTCACCGCGCTTAAATTCCAATTGATCCACCTGCGCTCGTCCCGCCTCGAGACCAATTCGCGCCGTTAACGAATCGACCGGTATCCGAAAAATTTTTAAGCCGTCGCCGGTGAGAGCAAGGTCGCCGTCAACGGTTCGCTCGTGGGCATGCATGCGACCGCGAGCCGCTACCTTGCCGGCAAACACTTCCGGCCTGGCGCCGAACAGCTCCGCAAATTGACCGAGATCATTAATTGATGCGGAAATGTCGCCGCGAAAATCCGGATTAAGCCACTCTGTCCCGATGGCGGTTTCGCCGCTGAGCGTCAATTCGTTGCGGCGTTGTTTAATAAAGAGCTGTTGCAATTGGACGGTATGTCCATAAAAATTCGCTCCCAGCATGATGACGTCGGCCTTGCGCTCGCGCCAGCTGAAGCCAGTCAATTCCATCCAGATCGACGCGGTGGCGTTGAGGAAGTCGCGTGGATCACCGCGGAAAGTGAACTTCGATCCGCGGACCATCCCTTGGACCGGCACGGTCAAACCCAAAGCGCTGGCAACTTGTGGAAGGGAAATTCCTGATGCCGTGCCGGCCGCTTCCCACAGTCGCGTTTTGCCGGGGCGTTCGGTCGCAATATTCGCGCGCATTTTGCCACCCAAAACGGACACGCCGAGATCCGTGCCGACGCGCCCGGCGCGCAAACCGGTGAGATCGATTACGAGTGAATCGATAGTGAAACCCTCCAGCAGATTGATCGAACCAATGGAAAGCCGGTCGTCCTGCCAGCGTGTCATGCCGCGAACATGCGCGAAACGTTTTTCCAAAAACGGCGCGCGCATTTCAACCGCGCCAATAGAAACTATTCCGCTGTTCCCTTTACTCGCGGAAACTTTTGTATCCTCAAACGCCAGCAAAGAAAACGGTTGCTCGAGTCGGAGTTGATCGGCAAAGATCTCGAAACGTTCCGGCAAAAATCTGGCCAGCGCGGTCCAATCAATGGGACCGGCCGAGAGTGGCGCGCGGCCACGAATGAAAAATTTTGCATGCTCCACCCGAAGCGAAGAGAGGAGGTGTGACTTTTCCGATCCACCGAAAAATGCGGCAAAACTGAGACCGGCTTCGATGCGTCCGGCGTCAAACTCGAAATGTTCGGCATCGAGACCGGCGCCGACAATCTTCAGCTCACGGATTTCGACTGGACGAAAGAGCGGAGCGCGAATTTCGGAAAAACCGAGAACGAGTCCGGAACGTCGCGCTTCGTAGCGGAGCCAGGCTGCGATGCTGTGCTCCATCAACGGCGGCACAACAAAGTTCAGGAGAACAAGCGCCAGCAGAACAAAACCGAGCGCGAGCAGTGGTTTTTTCCATAGCGACATGGCGAATGTTCTAACGCGCAACTGCGCCGGCGGAAAGGCGCATCAATCGGACCTCGGCGCCGGGTAAAAAATCACCTGCACCGGCGGCGTGTCGCCGATACGGCCTTTCAGTTGTGTCCGAAACGATTCTTCGGCTTCGGCCGAAAGATTTTGCGCGGCGGCCCGATCACGCGCCAGTTTGCCAAGAGTAGCCAACTCCGCTTGCACGTCAGCGCCAGAAATTGGATTCCAAAAACCATTCTCGTAGGCCAGCAGTTCGACCACGTTTTGTTCGACACCGAGAATTTGTGCATGCGGCAAACGAACGATGGTCGCTTTCGGCGTAACAGTGACACTGAATTCCTGACGCAAATCGAAGCCGGCTTTAGCCGTGTAAGTCCCGTGCAAACGCAGCCGTTTGGTGCTTCCGGCCCAAGTGTGGAGGAACTCGTGCTCGACTTCGAGTTTTTGGGAAATTAGCGCCAGCTCGGCGATCGGTGAGGTTTGTTCAAAATAGACGCGATTGTTGACGGTGACGCGCGGCTGCAATTGTGTGATCTGCACAATCGCATCGCGCAAATCGCGACCGACCCGCTCCATTTGGTCGACCGTTTCCTTGGTCGTGCGTCCGGGCAATGAAGCGCAGCGGTTAAAGACAAAAACTCCCGCGGCGATCGCGCTCAGCCCAATAATGGTAAACGCCAGCGTCCAATTGAAATGTCGGGAGAAAGATGGCGGCGCCGTCATCAGAAGGAAGTACCGCCCCCCACGCCCGAAAGGACGCGAAGGGCGGCTGTTCCCCCCAGAACAATCTTGGAAAGCTTCTCGTCCAGTAGATGAGCTTGGCGCGGCCCGCAACAAAATTTTAGCCTAAATGCATTCGGTCTGTCTAGATGCCATAATCTGCCAGGTGAAAATCGGGATTCGATACGAAACAATTTACCGCTACGACCGGGCGGTCAGGTTCTCTCCGCACGACGTGCGTCTGTTTCCCCGGACCGATCGGTTTCTACAGATAACCCGGCTCGAGTTTCAAACCAAACCGGGAACGACGGTGCGCTTTGGACGCGATGTTTTCGATAATGTCGTCGCCTCCTGTTTTTTCGATCAGCCGTCGGAAATGCTGGAGCTGCGGTTGACTCTGGATGTGGAGGCGACCAAAAAAAATCCTTTCGATTTTGTTCTGTCCCGTCGCGCTGTCCAAATGCCCTTCAACTACGAGGAAGATATCGCCTCGATTATTTGCGCTTATTGCAAACGCCAAACTGGCGAGTCCATCTCGTTCTCCGACTGGAAGCCGCCGTCCCGGGAATCGCCGCGAGAAACTGTGGCAACCTTGGTGGAATTAACGAAGATTCTTCACCGGACAATTTCGTATGAGCGCCGTGAAGAAGGCGCGGCGCAATCGCCGGCCGAAACATTGCGTCGGCAACGGGGGGCTTGCCGCGATACCGCGGTGTTGCTGGCGGAATTGCTGCGCGATCTCGGTCTGGCAGCGCGAGTTGTCTCCGGATATTTGCGTGAAACGGATGAGGAAGTTCGTCGCGCCGAAGGCTCGTTGCATGCGTGGACGGAAGTTTTTTTGCCTGGGGCCGGCTGGGTCGGACTCGACCCGACCAATGGCATTTTCTGCAATGATAATTTCATTCCGGCTGCGGTTGGATTACGGCCTGCGGATATCACGCCGATCAGCGGAAGTTTTTATCATCGGGATCGCGTCCCGGCGGAAATGAAAAGCCGGCTCGAGCTGATCATGCTTTAGGGCGCTCGTGGCACAGGCTTCCAGCCTGTGGGGCAACCGGGCATCTTGCCCGGTTATCGAATCAAGAGTTTGACCGCGAATAATGCGAATGACACGGATAGGCAATCAGAAAAATTCCTAAATGCTGACGAGTTTGCGATTGCGCAATTTCCGTTGCTTCGAAGGCGTGTTGATCGATATCGGTCCTGCTTTCAATTTGTTTCTCGGCGCAAATGGCGAGGGAAAAACCACGATATTGGAAGCAGCCTGTATCCTTCTGCGTTTGCAATCGCAGCGCTCTTCGTCGCTCGCGCCGGTGATCCAAATCGGTAAAAAATTTTTCGAAGTCCGCGGCAAATTCGAAGAGCACGAACTTGAGTTTCGCTACAGCGCGTTGCGACGCCGGGTGAAGTTTGATGAGATCGAGCAGAGAACATTGAGCGAATATTTGCGAATTGGGCGCGTGGTTTCGCTGGCGAATGCTGATATCGAACTGGTACGCGGTGGTTCGGAAGCTCGGCGCCGCTACCTGGATTTTCTCGGCGCGCAAATCGATGGAAGTTATCGGCCGGCATTGCGGGCTTACGAACGCGCCCTGCGCGCGCGTAACGTGCTCTTGAAATCGCCTATGCTGCGCGCGCGTGAAGTAGCGGCGTACGACGCCCCGCTAATTGAACATGGTCGAGTGCTGCTGCGTTTGCGCGCCGAATTAACTGAAATGCTCGCCCCGCTGGCGACGCAGGCCTACCAGCGCATCAGCGCCGGTCGCGAAAGATTCGCGCTGCGATTTCTGCCCGGCGCCAGCAGCGACGATTTCGGCGGCGATCTCGGGCGGTCGCATAGCGAATCAATCCGTTTACGTCAGACAATTGTCGGTCCACATCGCGACGATCTGGAATTGCTCGTCGACGATTTACCGGCGGCGCAATTCGCCTCGGAAGGGCAGCAGCGGACAATTGTGCTGGCAATGAAAATCGCGCAAGCGGACGCGCTGAAAAGATCGAGCGACGGGAAAGCGCCATTGCTTTTGATTGACGACATTTTCGGCGAACTCGATCCCGAACGCCGCAACGCATTGCTTGATAATTTGCCAGCGGATTCGCAGAAGCTGGTTACGGCTACGGCGATGCCGTGGCGCGATGAAATCACAGCAGATACCATTTATCAAATGTGCAATCGGCAACTCATCCGCGTAAAAAATTAGCATTGTCGTCCCGACGCGGAAGCTTAAAACTGACTTCATCGGGATCTCTTGACTGCGCTCGGGATGACGGGGCGGCGGATACTGGACTTGCGGATATTCGCTGGTGCTTTTACATAAAATCGTGCGCGAATTACCTCAGGAGAGGGCAGAAAGTTACGCTGGTTCGTTGCTGGTGGCGCATCCCAGCATGCTTGATCCAAATTTTCGCCGCGCCGTCTTGTTCATTTCGGCTCACACCGCCGATGATGGCGCGGTCGGCGTGATTTTGAATCGGCCGCTCGAAAAACAGGTGAGCGAAGTGGTAACGGAAACGCCGCTGAACGCCTTGGAGAAAGTGCCAGTATTTTTTGGCGGACCGGTCGGTCGCGATCGTTTGATTTTTGCTTCGTTGGAATGGAAGACCGGGGAAGGCCTCAAACTGAATCACAATGTGGATGCTGAAGAAGCAAACGAAAAGCTCGGGAAAGATCCCAATTCAGTGCGCGCATTCATCGGCTACGCGGGGTGGGGGGCGGGCCAACTCGAAGCGGAGATGAAGCAAAATGCCTGGGTCATTCGCAAACCGAACCGCGCCGCAATGAAACTCGACCGGTTGCCCAGGCTTTGGTACGACATCATGCGCCGGTTAGGCCCGTGGTTCAAATTGCTGGCCGCGGCGCCCGACGACCCGTCGTTGAATTAAAACACTCAAATGTTAACAGGCGTTTCAAAGTGGCGTTGGCGACGCAGATTGCGATCGAATACCCTCATCCTAACCTTCTCCCATCGGGAGAAGAGAAACATTCAACAGCGAACACTGAACATCGAAGGGGAAGCATTCAGAGTTGCGCTGTGGGTTCAGCAGTAGGGACTTGTTGGAAATGGTAGCCGTGAAGTTGGATTTCTCGGGCAAATACTCTTTCCACAATCTGGCGTTGCTTCGGACTAAATACGAATTGATACGGTGTGCGATCGATTCGGAAATGACCCTTTTTTCTGATTCCGAGGTCGCCTTCAAAGGGCAGGTTCAAGCGCGCAAAAATCTCGCTAAGCTCATCGATCAGATTTTCATAGCGAACAACTCGATCGATGATAATTCTTGATCCGGATGGATCGGTGTAACGCGGGTAATTGATCGGGAACTTGGGTCTGGCGAAGTATTGCTCGAGGGAAAGGGCGCCGCCAAGGCGCTAGGCGTGCATGTGGTAATGCGACAAAACTTTATCCCACGGGTTGCGCTCGACGCAGAACTTGAAACAGCTGTTCCAGACAGTGGGAGGAATGCGTAGCCGAACGAGCCAGGCCGGCATATGATTATAAAAACGCTCACGTCGAGCAAGAAGGCACCGCCAGGCAGACCGCGGTCCGAATGGGATGCGCAGGATTTCAGAGACATGGTCACCGGATCCGTTGTAGTTACGCGGCTGGTGTCCCTCGATGGGAGGGTCGAACAGGGTAAGGATATCATCTGGACCGCAATGCTGAGAGAGAAATACTTCAAGGCTTGTACCCGTGGTCTTGACCGTTTTAATGAAGATGAACTTGTGCTTGTGAGAAATGCTCATTGACGGGTTTTGACCAACATCGCTATGAGACAGTCACTCATAGAATTGTTAGCTTTTACCTTATATATCGCAACCCGGAATTAGATGGCGGTTTGCCGTGATCAGAAGCCGATCGGTTCACCTTGGGCGACAGATTGCCGCGGAGCGCGTGGTTAATGACAGGTGGTTTGCGTTATCGTCCTTGCGCAGGAGTATTCCGCTAATGGCGTTACGTATTCGTCAAAGCGTTCTCCGGGGCGAGATCGATAATCGCCGGCGCGGACGCGTTGAGGGATGGATCACACTGGTCGGGGTCGAGCGGCCGCTGACGCTGGAGTTGACGGGAAATTGTTTACGCGATCTGGCGGGATGTGTCGTGCGATTTGAAAATCCGCATCCGCTGGCAACGGAGGAAGAGAAGAGCCTGCCCGCGCTTTTGCAGCGTGGTGTTGCCGGCGAGATCACGACTTCGCGCAAAGTGCGGGTGATCGATGTGCCGCTGGAAGAAGCGACACGCCTAACGAGATCTGGTACGCAGCCACCAGAACATTCTGCCAATGCCCTTTATCTGGAATGGTTCAGCGAAGCCAATGGTCGTGTGGTGATTGAGAGTAGCAATTATCAAATCGATGTTTCACCGGCGGAGTGGAAGCTTTCGCCGGAAGATGAGGAGCAGCAAATTGCTTCCTGCCATGAGGCGCTGCGCGCCTGGCTGGAACAGCTCGATCAAATCGATTTGCCGGATCCTGAAGAAAGGCAATTTGAAATTGAGGATGAACAACCGCTGGATGAATTCGGTTACGAGAAGTTCATGCGCGAATCGGACGCGCGCACGGACAAGTACATGAAGCTGTTCGAAAAGTATGAAGGGCATCCGGATCGCGAAAAAATCGTGGCGCGCGAGATGGGTTGGACCTGGCTGGAGGAGGCGTTGGAAGCGGACGAGCGGGGAGCACTTCCCAAGCGCGAACGAGAAGAGATTCCGCCGTTGGAGCCCAATCCGTTGACCGAAGGAGTCGATTGGGTGCGCGACAAAGATGGCCACATTCATCATCCGCTGACGAAACGTGCCTTCGAAAGCGGAGTCGCAATGTGGCATTTTTGCGATGATCGCGGTCTGCTTGAGGACAATGGCGATAGCGATCTCTTCGAAATGGTTTTTCAGTTTCAGACGGCAGGCGCAAAAATCGCGGGCGCGCTCGATAGCCTCGCTTATGACGAGGATGATTCTCGCGACGGCGGGTTCGTTGTCGCGGCCCTGAAACGGGCGCTCAATTATTTGCACACCAGCATGGCAGCGGCGGATAACGTTGCCCAAAAACAATTGCTTCCGCCCGAGCGACTGGATTCGTTTCGCGCCGAATTATTTGAGGTGCGGGAGAAAATCCTCGAGCTTATGCAGCGGTTTCGCGCCAAACGGTTTTGAGGTTGTAGCACAGCCATTCTGGCTGTGGGCCCAACGCCGAAAGCTTTCGGGGTTGATTATAACACCACCGCGACCAGCCTGATTTCCCAGAGGCTAGAGAATGTGCTCCGGTCTCGGGCCGAGGCCGATAAAGCGCGCTGGAAGCGAACGCAAAGCCGGAAACCATTGAAAGAGCTTGAGCAAAATTGGAAGCGAATCTCCGCTCTTGGATTCACGTCCCGTCACAACTCGGCGGTGAATGAAAGCCTGCATCGTCTGGATTACACGGGTAGGCCATTCGCGACGTTCTTGCACTTGCTTCAAATCAGCGACCGACGCTGGCCCGGCTCTTAACTTTGCCGCCAGCAAATTTGCGGTCGCGACTGCGTCTTGTAACGCGAGGTTAATGCCGACGCCACCGGCGGGCGACATGGCATGGGCGCTGTCACCAATGCAAAGCAAGCCTTCGCGGTACCATTTTCGCAGACGGTTGATCTGGACGGTGAGGAGTTTGATTTTTGTCCAATCGTCCAGCTCCGTGATTCGATCTTCCAAGAAAGGTCCGAGGCGAATGATGTCACGATGCAAGGCGGGCAGGCCGCGCTGCTTGATCGCGTCGAGCTCGCCTTTTGGGATAACAAAACCGACTTGGAAATAATCGCCCCGGTCGAGGAGAACGAGCAGTTTCCCTTGGCGAAAAAAGCCAAGCGATTGTGGCGGGTCGTTTTCCCGTTTGGAAAGCCGCATCCAGAGGACATCGATCGGCACGCCGAATTCATCCATCTCAAGATTACTTTTCGTGTGCGTAATCGAATGGCGACCGTCGGCGCCAATTGTTAGGTCAGCCCGCACTTCACGCTGGCCGTCCGGAGTTTTCACCCGAACGCCCGCAATCCGATCGCTTTCAAAAAGCAGATCGATGACTTCATGTTGCATGTGCAGAGCAAAGGTAGGAAACCGTTTTGCTTGGCTGGAGAGAAAGTCGAGAAAATCCCATTGCGGCATGAAGGCGATAAATTTGCAGCGCGTCGGTAAACGCGAAAAATCGGCGATGGGAACCGCGTGACCGTTAAATATTCCGCGTATTTCGCGCAGTTCCTGGTGGGGTAACCGAAGAAATTCCTCGAGTAATCCGAGCTCATGCAAAAGCTCGAGAGTAGAAGGATGAATGGTATCGCCGCGGAAATCGCGGTTAAAATCGGCGTGTTTTTCCAGAACAACGACGTCCACTCCGGCACGTGCGAGCAAATAACCAGTCATCATGCCCGCTGGTCCGCCGCCGACGACGAGGCAACGGACGTGGACGTCAGGGAGCATGCCCATGAGTCACGCCAGCGTGCGAATTATGCTGAAGCTAATCACAAATGTCTGCAGTAGAAAGATGATGGCATAACATTGGTGGTAGCGTTCATTTTGCGTAACCGCAGCGGTCACTAGCCCAGCGAAATAGAGACTGTTGCTGATAAAGTACTGCGGCCCTAAGGCAAGAAAATGTGGGATGCCTTTCAGCAGGGTGTCCACGAAATCGACTGGCGTGAACAGGGCAAAGAGGACGAAAAACGCGCGGTGGTTAGAGTAATAGTGAGTTTTGTAATTGACGAACTCGTCCAAAGAAGACTCGGGCGGAAAAAGGACGATAGAAGCCAAGTATAAAATCGTGGGCGAAATCAGAACAAAGATAAAAAGGAAAAATGTCCACTGCTGCTGGTTGCGCCAGCGATAGAAAATCCACCACGCCACCACCAGATACAGAAACAGATTCGCCACCCAGACAGCATGCACCCAATAAAGCCGGCGCCGCGAGCGCGCCTGCAGCATCTCCCCGACGCCGGCTAGGACCCGCGTCATTCCCAAAGCCAGAACGATCGAGATGAGGACCGAAAGATAACTGAAGGCATCCATGGTATGTGCGTTGAATCGTTAAAAGCGTTACATCGTTACATCGGCTGCGCATGAAGTTTCTATCTTTTCGGAGGGGCGAGCTTCCCCTCCTCCTGGACGCATAGAAGTGCGTCACCTCGTCGTGGTTCCGCGCTCTGCGAAGGCGGAGGGGACATGCTTCCGCATGTCCTGCTTTGCCCTTGCCATACCCGGGGGGTTGGCGTAAGCGAACTCAACTTCTGATTGTTTAATCGATCATAAGCACGAGCATGAGCAGGATAAAATCGAAGTACGACGTCGTTATTCTGGGAGCGGGGCATAATGGGCTGGTGGCCGCCAGTTATCTCGGGCGGGCTGGACTTAGTGTGCTCTTATTGGAAAAAAACGATTACATCGGCGGAGCGACTACTTCGCAGAAAGTCTTTCCCGATTATGACGCCCGGCTCTCACGCTATTCCTATCTCGTTAGCCTGTTTCCGGAGAAAATCATTCGCGATCTCGGGTTGAACCTCGAGTTGCGGCGGCGCGCGACCGGATCCTTCACCCCTTATGTCAAGAATGGAAAATATAATGGATTACTCTTGAGCAATCTCGATGACGAGGTGGGTCGCCAATCGATGATCGATCTGACCGGCAGCAACAAAGAGTTTGAGCAGTTAAAAAAGTTTTATAATCTCTCGCGCGTTTTCGCCACGCATTCCTGGGACAGCATGCTGGAACCCCTGATCGCGAAAGAAGAGTTTCGCCGCCGGTTTGATGTCGATGATATTTCGCGCGAAGCGTGGCGCAGTTTGGCGGAGGAGCCGCTCGGAGCTGCGATCGAGCGTTATTTGCAAAATGATCTGGTACGCGGGCTTGTCCTGACCGACGCGAAGATCGGTCTCTTTACGCATCCGCATGATCCATCTCTCGTCCAGAACCGTTGTTTTCTTTACCATCTGATTGGAAACAAAACGGGAGAATGGAAGGTGCCGGTGGGAGGAATGGGCGGGGTGGCGCGCGAACTGGAAGAAGCGGCCCGCCGAAGCGGCGCTGAATTTCTAACGGGTATTAGGATACGCGCTCTGGGATTGAATGGAAAAAGCTCCTCGGTTGAGTTCGAGATGGCGGGAAAAAAGGAGACAACCGAAGCGCGGTTTGTCCTCGTGAACTTCGGTCGCAACGTGCTGGCGAAGTTTACCGGCAAGCCGTTCCAACCAGACGCGACCGATGAGGGCTCGGTCTTCAAGATCAACATGCTGTTGCGCAGGCTGCCGAAGTTGAAGTCGAAAAAGCACCCGGCGACCGAAGCGTGGTGCGGAACGTTTCACAGTGACGAAGGTTACGAGCAGATGAATCTGAGCTACGGGCAGGCCGCGCAGGGACGCCTACCAGACAAAACGCCTTGTGAAGTCTATTGTCATACCCTCACGGATGATAGCATTCTCGCTCCTGAGTTGCGTGAACAAGGTTATCACACCATGACGCTCTTCGGGCTGGATGTGCCCTGGAGCTTGTTCGCGCGCGACAATAGGACGCTGCGGAAAGAAGCGGAGAAAAAATTCCTCGCCAGCATGAACCAGTGGCTGGAAGAGCCGCTGGAAGAGTGTCTCGCGGTCGGCCGCGACGGCACTCTCTGCATCGAAAGCAAAAGTCCGGTTGATATCGAAGACTCGTTAGGAATGTATCATGGGAACATTTTTCACGACGCACCGACCTGGCCATTCGCAACCACGAACGCTCAAGCAGGGACTTGGGGCGTCGAGACCCAATACGAGAAAGTCCTTTTCTGCGGATCAAGCGCGCTACGTGGCGGCGCCGTCAGTGGCATCCCCGGGCACAACGCAGCTCGCAAAGTTCTGGAGACGATCAAGACATAAAACAAAACGCAAAACGCCCAACACCGAACATCCAATGTTGAAGTCAGAAGCCAATCCCGCTGATGTTGCAACAATCGATTCGATCATCACAGCTGCTTACGACGGAATTTCAGGCCCAGCGGGAGAGAAGCGCGATTGGGACCGCGAACGTTCGTTGTACATACCAGGTGCGCGTTTGATCCCGACGGCGATGCAGGCCGGAACAGGAGGTGTCGATCTTGCGCCGCACATTTTGGATATTGAGGGATACATCGCGCGCGTGGAGCCATTCTTTGAGAAGAGCGGCTTCTACGAGAAAGAGATTGCGCGGCGCACCGAACAGTTCGGGCAGATTGCGCATGTCTGGAGCACCTATGAGTCGTGCCACCAGCCGGACGATCCCGAACCATTTATGCGCGGGATCAACAGCATCCAGCTATTCAACGATGGCAAACGTTGGTGGATCGTCTCGATTTACTGGCAGCAGGAAAATGCGAGCGCACCAATTCCAGAAAAGTATCTGCAGGGTGGGTAGCACAGGCTGCCAGCCTGTTCGTCTCGGCAGCTTGCCGAGACGCTTTTTCAACAAAGAAGTTCGCGGTGCGAAATGTTGCCGGCAACTGCAGACTAGCAGCAGCCTGCGCTCCCCGGATTAAGACGTGCGGACAAAGAAGTTCACTTCTTTGGCGAATTGTTCGAGCATGGTCGGATCGGGTGCAGGAGCGTAGCGTAACGCAATATAGGCCTTCGCGATGCGGCGGATTCGATCGGATTCGGTGGGCAACAAACCCGTCGCTCGACGCGAGAAGTCCAGAGGACCTTCCGATGGATCGCGCGGCGCTCCAAGCTTGGCCGTCTTCCGGCAAAAGCTTTCGTACACAATTTTAACGCGGTCGCCGCGAGGGCGAGTCCGCAAGTGTGTCCATCCTGCGTAAAGAGCAAGCAGGGCAATCGTAACCGCTAAGGTACCAATAATGAAAAAGATTGGTCCTTGCCCAGCTATTCCGATGGACGCGAAAAATGATTCCTGCTCGTCTCCATCGAAGCTAAGAACCCGAGTATCCCAGGCATAACTAAGCGTCTGCCAGCCGAGTCGGGCTCTGCCGAATATCGGCCAGCGCGCGAGGTTTCTCGCAAGTACGCTCTGGGAATCCAGTTGACCGGCGCCGCCGCGCCTTTCCAGAAAGGAGTTGAATCCCAAATTCACGCGATCGGGAGCGACGACGGCAGTGGGATCGATTCTTTGCCATCCGCTGTCTGGGAACCAGACTTCGCACCAGGCATGGGCATCCGCTTGTCGCACGAGAAAGAAGTGCCCAATCTCGTTATACTCGCCGCCTAAATAACCAGTAACGACGCGCGCTGGAATTCCGGCCAATCGCATTAAGGTCGCGAAACTGGCGGCGTAGTGCTCGCAAAATCCAAGGCGACGATGAAAAAGGAATTCCTCGAGGTCATTCTTTCTGTATTCGCCCGGCGAAAGCGAATAGCGAAAGCCTTGGGTACGAAAAAACTCCAACGCTTTGTTTACGATCGCGCGTGGCTCCGCTTTTTCGGCCGACCAAGACTGCGCCAATGCGCGCACTGCCGGACTGGTGGTAATGGTTACCTGGAGCAAGGGCTCGCGTTCGCGGGAATGGAGCCGGTTGTTCGGAATTTCCGGATAAGATACAACTTCGTATCGGCGCGGCTTGTGGATCGGTTGATTACTCAACAAATAATTGCCGGGCACCAGCTTCGCACCAGCAGGCGGATTCGCCGGCCAATCGAGCGCGAACATCCAGCTTGCGTCATGCGGCTCGATCGTAATCCATTGTCGAAGTGCTTGCCCGTGGGGCGGACCTTGGCTGGTGGAGGGCAGTGCCACCTGAGCTTTGGGCGCTTCCCACTCCAAACCTTCGCCGTGCCACATCACGGTACCGCGCCAGTACATCGCGCGGAGAGGAGGGATTTTGCCATCGGGAAATTCGGCGCGGAAAGCGACCTCAGAAGAATTAGCCAAAGAGGAAACGCTCCCGGGTGAGAGGCGGTCGGAGAAGCCAGCCGATGCTCTACGCTGCGGCGCGATCTGAAATCGGAACCCGGTACTCAAGCGCGGAAAGAAAAGGAACAGCAGAATAATAAGGGGCCCGGCTTGAGCGAGAAGTTTACCGGCGGTGCGAACTGGTGGCCAAAAGGCGGATGATGACCCGCGATGAAACTGGATGAGCGCGACGAGCAGCAGAGTGAAGGCGATAAGCAAACAAAGTGCAATCGCGAGATTCTGAGAGAGAAAAAATCCGCAGAGGCAAAGAACCCACGCCACCATGATCATGATGTGGAACTCGCGTGCGGTGTGCGCTTCCAAAATCTTGACCGACGTCAACATAACAATGAGGGAAACGCCGGGCTCGATTCCCCTGAGCGAGCCGTAGCTGAAGAACAACAGGGACAGGATTAGGGCCACGAGAACCAATTTCCAAACCAAGGAGCGGAGACGATAACCCTTCGGTTCCATCCAGAACTTCGCGGCGAGCGCGATCAAAAACAGTAAGGGCACCCAGGACGGGAGACTCCCAAACATTGGCGGTAACGTAAAAAGCAACGCCGCTGCCAGCCACAAGAGCGGTCGTCGCGGGATGCGTGTGTCTTGTTTTCGAAGTATCTTCATTTGAACAGGGCCAGTTCGCGCAAGCAACGATGGAGATGCGGCTCGCCCAGTGACGGCCGAATTTCAACCGTAGGCAGACGCAACCCGTAAGGACGTCGCGCACGTTCCGCCTCGATCACCCAGAGCGCGAGTTGCGAAAGCCGCGCTTCGAGATCGTCAAGCCGCACCGCCGCAAGGTCGAGATACAGCAGGCCGTCAGCTTCGGCCGTAAATTGTTTTGTCATCAATGCCTGTCCGCGCGCGACCGCCTTCCAGTCGATGTGGCGTTGGGATTCTCCTCGCACATATGCGCGCACGCCGGCGAAATCGTCGCCCTCTCCCAGTTCCCTCCGCGAGCTGGATTGCCCCGAACGCGCGGTCTCGGCTGGCAGGCGCTGATCGCCGGCCGGCTTTGGATAAACAACGTAACGCTGCGCACTCGGAAGTTGTTTCAGCACTCGCAAAAAACCGAGCGGATAGACACTGGTCAGGTGCACTCTCCCGATCTCATGCTCGCCCCGGGTCACCGCGGGAAATCGAAGTATGGTGCGGGTGGCTTTGTCGGCGGGAATTTCGTCGATACGTTCGCGGGCGTCGCCCAAATCCGGCAGCGTGAGGACAATCCCGTATCGAGTGGCGCGCGATTCGTTCGTGACCTCGAGTGGCAGCGAAACCTCCTGACCGGCGAATGCTGGTTTGATTGATTCGGCCGTTGCTTGCAAGCCTCCCAGATTCGAAAGCGTCCGCGGAATTGAAACCAGAAAAACGCTCATAAGAGCAAACAAGAGCAGATATGACGCGGCGTTATTTTGACTGGAGGCGCCGTACCAAATTGCGACCAGCACAAATAGCAGGCCGGCGAAACTTCTGGTTGGAGCAAGGGGCAATCTGCGCTCGGAAGATCCGCCTTGCCTCATGGCACCGGTACGCTGTTCAACAGAGCATCGGCCAACGTGCGACCGCTTTGTCCGGACTGCTCGATATCGTGTCCGAGCCGATGAGCCATGACGGCGGTCCCCACCGCTTGAATGTCTTCGGGCAGCACCATTTCGCGCCCATTCATCATCGCCCAGGCTTGCGACGCATGAAGCAGAGCCAGCCCCGCGCGCGGCGACAAACCGCTGCGATGGCGCTGTCGCGAAGCGTCCAGCAAATCCTGGAGATAATCGAGCAGCGCTGACGAGGTATGGATCGTCCGTACTTTTGCTTGAATCTCGAGCAATGTTTCCGCGCCAAAAACCGGATCCAATTCCTTGAGCATCTCGCGACGATCCATCCCGAGAAGCATCGCCCGCTCGCTCGCGCGGTCCGGCACACCCAGCTCGATTCGCATCAGAAACCGATCCAACTGCGATTCGGGCAGTGGAAACGTTCCCACCTGATATTGTGGATTCTGTGTCGCGATGACAAAAAACGGCCGCGGCAATTCGTAAGTGACCCCATCGGCCGAAATTTGATGTTCTTCCATCGCTTCGAGCAATGCGCTTTGCGTCTTGGCGGTGGCGCGGTTCACTTCATCGATCAGCACCACTTGCGAAAAGAGCGGTCCTTGATGAAATACGAAACGCTGTTCGTTCCGATCAAAAATTGAATTACCAAGGATGTCGGCTGGGAGCAGGTCGCTGGTGAACTGGATACGCTGAAAGACGAGGCCGAGCGAACGGGCCAGCGCCTGGGACAGGGTCGTCTTACCTACTCCCGGGATGTCTTCAATTAAGAGATGACCGCGCGCGAGGAGACAGGCGACCGCCAGCTTTACCGCCTCGGTTTTGCCAACGATGACCTCGCAAATCTGGCTGGTGAACGCCGCAATCTGTTTCTTTGTGTCGAAACGAATTTCCGGGTCGCGTTCATTCGCGAGCAATGAGGAATGCATAGGACGCCCGATAAATGATCGTTGGTGCAGCAAGTCCTGTGCGGCTTTTTCGTCCACTTCCCGGGAATATAAGTGGATTTGGATAGAACCAAATCATCCTCCCTGTTCTAGGGGACGGCGCCAAGTTGTGGCACAAGCTTCAAGCGATTCAAGCTTGCTGCGAATCAGCAGGCAAGATGCCCGCTGGCCCCACAGCCAAGATGGCTGTGCTACAAACGGAGCCCGCTTTTCAGGCCAAGACCTGACGAAAGGCGGACAGGAATGCTTCCATCTCGCTCTTTTTGCCGACAGTTAAGCGCATGTGATTTGGCAATGCCGGAAATAATCTGCCTACCTGCACATTCCGTTCTTTTAATGCTTTGATCAGCGGCAGGACCGGGCGTTTTACATCAATCATGACAAAATTCGCCTGCGAAGGGATGTATTTGAAATCCATCGCGTCGAGCTGAGTAGTCACAAACGACCTGGTTTCCTGATTCAGGCGCCGACCATTTGTAACTTGGTCGGGGTCGTTCAGACTCGCGCCCGCCGCCGCTACTGCCATAATATTGACGCTATCCCAGCTTTGATGAGAGCTCAGTTGCGTAATAGTCTCCGGCTGTGCTACAGCATAACCGCAACGCAATCCCGCCATGCCGTAGATTTTCGAAAAAGTGCGTGCGACAATGAGATTCGGGTGATCCTTGATCAAAGGAATGACGCTTTCGTAGTCGGGACTATCGGCGTAATGGAAGTAAGCTTCGTCCACCAGAATCATCGTTTGCGGCGATGTCTTGGAGATGAAATCGGCTAGTTCGTTCTTCGGCGTGATGCTGGCGGTTGGATTGTTCGGATTACAGATGTAAACAACACCGGCATTTGCAACTGTGCTCATCTGGGCAAGATCGTGCGCGAAGGTATTGGTGAGAGGAACCTTGACGACTTCCGCTCCATTGACGGTGGCATGATGGAGGATGGCCTCGAAAGTTGGATCGCCCGCGACTAATTTACCGCGCTGCGCTCCCGTAAAAGTTTCTGCGCACAGCGTCAGAATCTCACCCGATCCATCTCCTAATAGGATTTGGTTCGGGTTAACACCGTTTAGTTTTGCCAGGCTTTCACTCAAGAGGCCGGCCGGTTCGTCCGGATAACGACAAGCCAGGTTGAACGCATCCGTCATCGCTTTGAGGGCGTGCGGGGAAGGGCCATAAGGATTTTCGTTCGAGCTCAAACGCACAATTCTCGTTAGCGATGGCGCGGGTGGATGTTTCACCTGCGGGACCGTTTTTGCCAAAGAAAGCGCGGGCTTAACCACGGCGCAGGCCGCTCCCGCGCTCAAGAGCTGAGCAAATTTACGTCGAGAAATCGAAATGCTGTTCATTTTAAACCTCCGTCTGGTGGTGATACGGCGATCCGCCGCAAATTGCGAGACGGAAAATTGGGGAGGGCAGGCTGCGAGCCTGCTCTTTTCGGCCGCTGGCCGAAAAGTTTCTGCGAAAATCAATCTGTGTAGGCCAACCTATTGTCGTCGGCAAGCTGCGGGCGACTGCAGGCTAGCAGCCTGCGCTCCCCAGAATCTAGCGTGCAGCGAAGGCGCCGCTATCGCTCAGAGCGTCGCTTCTGGCTCCGTAGAGTCTGTCGCCTGCAGAGGCGTCGCGTCAACGACTACCGCAGGCGGATCTTTTTGCTTTTTAGGCTGCATCGCCGCGGTAAGGGCAGCGTCGAGCATCGGAAGAGCGACTGGCTTGGCGAGGATCGCGGTTGCACCTGATGCCTCGGGCTCAACCGGCGCGCTCCAGCCAGAAATTAAGATTACGCGCGCTTTGGGGTCCTTCGCCAGAATGTAACGGCACGCGGTGATGCCATTTAGTTTTGGCATCCGGTAATCCATCAGCACCACGTCCGGCCGGTGCCGATCGTATGCCTGAATGGCATCCATTCCCGTGCCCACGACTTCGACGACTTGGTGGTGACAAAGGCCGACCATTTCCGCCAGGGATGTTCCCACGCTTTTTTGATCGTCGGCGATCAAGACACGCATGAGCTTTCACGGAGAAGTTTTCATGCCAGCGGCGAAAATTTCAATAAATTCTGGAATTTGGCTTGAAAAATGGAAGGCCTCTAAAGATCCACGGCGCCTCCTATTTTTACCACTGCACCCCCCGCACCCAGCGCTTCGCGTACCGCCTCCCTCTCCTGATTCCCCAGGCACCTGCGCCTACGTCCTCCTCTCCCTTGGGGAGAGGATTGGGGTGAGGGCTATTGGCTCGTGTGACAAGCGCTCAAGGCGCGACCAAATGACTGCTCCGAACTGCAAATCCACTTATGAGATGCTTCTACGGGGCACTCGCCGAAGGCGTCGGCGTACTCTTCTGACGCGGCTTCGCTTCCGGTTGTTTCCTGAGCGATTGCTTTAATCCAGGCTGCGCAGCGGTCGAGACCGGATGATTACGCCGATATTCCTTCACTGCCAGGCCAACCAGAATCGCGAGCATCACGAAACAGATGACGCGTTTTTCTTCCTTGGTGAGGACGAACATCAACTCCGTCGCGGTTTTACGTGCACCGACGGAAAATGCCCGCGAACATTCGTATCGTAGAATTGAGCCTTGGATGCAGCGCTGAGAAGGTCGCGGTAAATCTGCGGTGGCACGTTGCTGTAACGATAGACGGCGCCGCTGATAAACTCCACTTCGAGCGCGTGAAGTCGTTTGCTATAGCCGACGGATGCCAGCGCCCGCGAGTGCACCGGCTGGCGGGCAATGCGGGAAGAAATTTGCCGCTGTTCCGCGGCCGATGCGCCGCTCAGACTGAGCAGTGCGATAGCAATAAGAGTAGCGCGACGCCGCACGAACGTTACAATTGCTTCAGGAGCGTCTTCCAACGCGCCCAGGCTTCGTCGCGCGCGCGCCGGTTCCCCTCATTGGCATCCGGCTTCTCGCCTTCGCGCATGAATCCATGACCGGCGCCGCCGTAAACCACCGGCTCGTATTTTTTTCCGGCGCGCCTCATCAATTCCTGCGCTACCGGAATTGTCGCGTTGACGCGTTCGTCGTTCCCTGCGTAAAAGCCGAAAACGGGACAGGGAATGTTTGCGACCATTGCCTGCTCATCCGGCGCGGTTCCGTAGAACGAGTAGGCCGCTTTCAGTTTCGGATTCATGTTGGCGTATTGGAAGACCCAGTCGCCGCCCCAGCAAAATCCACATACCGCCAGAGTGCCGTTGCCGGCGGGAATTTTCAGCGCGTAATCCGATGTCGCATCCAGGTCTGCCTTGATCTGCGGTTCCGGTAAAGCAGAGATCGCTTTCCGCGCACCATCCGGATCAGAAAAGGTTTGGCCGCTGAGCAGGTCGGGCGCAATCGCAATAATCCCGTTCTCCGCCAATTGATCACACAAACCGCGGACCCAATCACTCAATCCAAAAATCTCGTGAATAACAAGCACGACCGGCGCTTTATCTTTGCGCTCTGGGTAAACAACGAACGCTTTGATCGTGCGGTCACCGAATTTGATCTCAACCCATTCACCGTGACGCGGCGATTTGTTCAGCCGCGCCTTCTCCCAATCCTGCGCCGGACAATCCTGGACCAGCGCGCAGGCGACCGCTACGGCGAGCAATAACCGGTACATGGCTAAACAGTAGCGGCTGTTGAAGGTGGCCGTTGGAAAATCAGCGTGTCGAGTGCGTAGCGTCCCGGTCCGTAGAAGAAGATGAAGAGGAAAATAAAGCAATAAAGAACGGCCAACTCGCCTTTGTTGAGAAGTGGAAAAAACTGCTCCGTTGTAGCGGGCGGATGGTCCAGCGCCTTGCCCGCGGCGTGGACCATGAAATACGCGACTGCCATTTCACCGCTGGAAATGAAGGCAGCGACGCGGGTGAGCAAGCCGAACGCGATCAAAAATCCACCGGCTAACTCGATAATGGCCCCGACCCAGCCTAGCGCGTCGGTGGGCGCGCCATGGCCGCCCGGCGGAAACCCGAGAATCTTTTGCCCGCCATGACAGGCAAACATCAATCCAATGATCAGTCGCAGAATGCAGTAAATTGGATCCACATAACGATTGAGCGCGTTCATGGCGCGAGGCTGCGCTTTTCCTCCATTCCCTGTCAAGCCTCTCTCATCTTTGTGTCTTATTCGTATTCATAATCGTAATCATTATCATGTTGTAGCCACGGTCGCCGACCGCGGCTGTTGCTGAGAACTGATAACCCGAAGTCCGCTTGCCCGCCGAATTTCCTTCCCGCCGGAGCCGGTCCTCAATAAAATGGCGGCAGTGGCGCCACCCGTATTGCAAAGTTCTGGATCGCGTGACCACGGTCAGATGGAGCGGGCGCCGCTTGTGTTTAAGTGCTTTGACCTGCGCCCGCAGGATCTCGGCCTGGGTGGCAAAACGCATCCGCGGCTGCGTTTCGCCGCTGTGGTCCATACTGCCCAGCACGCTGTAAGCGCTGTGCAGATCCAACGCTGCATAAAGAGGAGTCTTCCTTTTCATGGAGTTGATTTGTAGCAGCTCGCCTTGCTAGACTTCGCTACTCCAACCAAACCCCACTTAATGACGATTCAGCCAACCGCTGGCCGTTGTACTATGAAAGTTGAGGGTTGAGGGATGATAGTTGAGAGTAAAGCAAAGCTCGCTCCCGCCAGCGGTGGCTCAGCTCCGTCTCGTTAGGCGTCGCGATTCCGGCATTGTTACGATGCAACTGAGCAAAATCTTTGAAACGGTCTTGTATGCGGAGGATTTAGCTGCTGCAGAGCGGTTTTATCACGAGGCGCTTGGATTGGAAGTAATAGAGCGTAATAATTTGACTGTGGTTTTCCGATGTGGCGGTGGAGTCCTGCTAATCTTTGACCCTCGCAAGAGTGCCGCACCTGCCAGAGGCGTTCCCTCGCACGGGACTACAGGCGTCGGGCACGTTGCCTTCGCGGCAAAGTCAAAAGATCTTCCGGCGTGGAGGGAGCAACTGCGTCAGGCTGGAGTCTCGATCGAACGTGAGGTCGATTGGGATGAAGGCGGATGTTCGATCTATTTTCGTGACCCGGCAGGCAATGTTGTTGAACTGGCCCCTCCAACCATATGGGGTGGCGATTGGGAGTTTTGACTTGGATGACGCCGCCTAACCATGCGCTGCAACGAACCCGGCCATCGCGCTGCAGTTGCAATCCACGTGTCTCGCGGGCCGGGTGGCTGAGCTTGGGTCGTTAGGCGGCAGGACTCCATGCAACTTCCGCGACGCGTTTTTCACCTTGCCGAGTTTTCGAATTGGTCATCCATCGAGCGGCACGGTCTAATGTCAGCGAGCGAGCTAATGGACGCGGCTGAAGTCAGCGGCGCAAGACGTGAACAGCTTGAGCATGGCCAACGCACGGAAGGCGTCTTGTTGCCGTCTGGCGTGTATCTTCGTGATCAACGGCCGTTGAGTCCGTCGGCTCTTGCCGCATGCTTGCACGGCATGGTGACTTCCGAATGGTATGCGGCTCTTAATGCTCGCGTTTTCTTCTGGGTAAACATCGATCGCTTGAATCGGCAGCGTTCAGCGTGCGAACCTAGACGTCTTGCCGATTGATGTTGCAGGGTGTCAGCGTTTGGTAGAAACGTTGCGGTGTCGCCCATCAACACCGGCAATGCCCGGCGCATGCCAGCCCGGCGGGGTGCTGCCACGTTCGTGCCTCTTGAGAAATGGCTACAATCGGGCTGGGCTAGCGAAGCGGCCGCGCTCGGTACCTCACCTCGCACAAAATCACATCCTCCAGTAGAGCTCACCGTTCATAGGGGCGTCCCAGATATTGCTCGCTTCACCCTAAATGTCAGTCATCTTGCAGCTCGGCAGTCCTTTGGGGGATGCTGCCGCCTAATCTCCTCACGACACTAACGTTTGACTTGTGCCCTCTCACCTCTGATTTTATGCTCGCGCTCGCCAGCCGCGTATAGCTTGATCTCGTTAGGTACGCCAGCAAACTGGACATGCCCATCTCTCTCACCGCGCCGGGTATTGCGCGGCTGATTGCTGGAGCGTCTTCGCGATTCGATCTTTGGGTACGGCTTCTCCGTACTAATCCGCCGGATAGCGCCGCCGAGATTGGCGTGTGGAAGGGAGACTTCGCCAGGTTAATCCTGTCCAACTTTAGCAACCTGACAAAATACTACATGATCGACCCTGGGCCCATCTACCGGATTGGAACAAACCCTTCAATGTAGACGATCGCCTTTTGAAGATGTTTATGCTGAGGCTTTACTTAAAACAGACTTTGCATCCAGCCGGCGCATAGTCCTGAGGGGCCGAACGAATGCTGTGATTAATGAGATACCAGACCAGTCACTCGACTTTCCCTACATCGATGGAGACCATACGCTCAGGGGGATAACAGTGGACCTCATGCAGGTGCTGCCAAAGATAAAGGACGGCGGCCTCATTGGCGGTGACGACTTTGTCAACAAGCATGGCAGCATGGCGCTGCCTATGAACCGACGCTGGTCTGTCCTTTCGCAGTGTATTTCGCAGAGGCAATGGGGCTTCCATTTGTGGCGCTCCCGCACAAACAATTTCTGATCTAAAAAGCTGCAGACGGCGCGTTCTCATTCGTCGATCTAGTGGGAACGTATTCAGACTTGTCTTTGAAGAAACTCTCTCAGGGCTGAGTGGACAAGACTGCATGAATCCCGCGCTTGATTGTGCCAGTGCTCGGATTGAATCGCAGCGGGTTTCCTCAGGCGAGCACAACTCAACACGTTTTCGCGACTCAGAAGCCGATCACGAGAATCGAAAATTGTACGGCGATCATTGACGTCCATCGGAGTAGAACCGGCTGACGGGGCACAGCGTTGAATGCGGGATTGTTGACATGGGCGGCCTTTCTCGCGGACGATGGGAAGGATGATGAGGTTCGAAAATCAGGTCGCGATTGTCACCGGGGCGGGGCGGGGGATAGGACAGGCGATTGCACTGCGGCTGGCGAGCGAAGGCGCACGAGTGGCGAGCGTGAGCCGGACGGAAGCCAATGCACAGAAAACGGCGGACGAAATTAACGCTTCGCGGCCGGACACCGCGAAAGCGTACGCGGTAGATGTTTCTAATCACGCCGAGGTGCAGAAAGTCGGCGAGCAGATTCTGACCGATTTCGGGCGCGCAGATATTCTGGTCAACAACGCTGGCGTGACTCGTGACACGCTCAGTATGCGAATGTCGCCGGAAGATTGGGATTTTGTTTTAAATACAAATTTGAAGGGCGCGTTCAATTTCGTAAAGGCGGTGCAACGCGCCATGGTCAAGCAACGGAGCGGGCGCATCATTAACATTAGTTCAGTTATCGGGATCATCGGCAACGCGGGACAGACCAATTACGCCGCGAGCAAGGCCGGCTTAATCGGTTTCACGAAATCGCTCGCTAAAGAACTGGCCAGCCGCAGCATTACGGTGAACGCAATCGCGCCGGGGTACGTCGCGACCGACATGACGAATGCGCTCTCTAACGAGATTCAGAAAGGGATCCAAGATAAGATCCCGTTGAAGCGGGTAGGTGCGCCGGAAGAAATCGCGGCAGCGGTGGCATTTCTCGCGTCGGCGGAGGCGAGTTATATCACCGGCCAGGTTCTCTGCGTCGATGGCGGGATTGTGATGTGATGTTTTAGGTTTTCGTCTTGGTGATCGCAGAAACCTGGCAAGCGGGAGCGCTTGCCCTACAATTCAGAATTGCGGACGCAACATGATGGTGACGCGTTCTTCGGCCACCGAAATACCACTGGCCGAGATCGCGCATTGATAAATTGTATTGCCGGCATCTCCGAACAACCGTTGGGCGCGCACCTCCAGCGGCGAAGCGAGATCATCGAGGCGGGCGACATGCAGATGCGCGTCTCGCAGGGCGGCCAAATAACATGGCGGTGCGGTTGCACCGGCCGCGCGCGCGCGTAATCCGCCATGAATGGCGGCGGCCTGTGCACCGTACTCAAGAGCATGTAAGGCAGAGAGTCGCCCGTCACGTCGGAGCGGATTCGCCTCATCTCGGTGCGTATTAGTGGTGCAAACAATGGATTCGTCATCCCAACCGAGCACGCTATCTAACAGACACATTGTTCCGGCGTGCGGGATGAGTCTACGGATTTCGGCTTTGTCGATAGGAGTGGTCATTAACTAAATACGACTGGGTCCGACAAACTTTATGAACTCACAATCAACGGGCAAGATGCCCGTTGGGCCCCACAGCCAAGATGGCTGTGCTACAGCGGTTAATCCCAAAACGGATAAAAATTAAACCAATTGTAAGGCGCAATCCGGGCGTAATGCTCGAGACGATCGACATAACGTTGCGTCCAATGCTGGATGTCTTCGGCGCGACGGTCGCGATTCAGGACTATTTCCTCGGTGAATCGCTCAAAAAAAATTTCGTAGCGGTTGCCTCCATGATAGAGGCCGAAGAACAGGATGACGGGACAATGCATCATGGCGGCGATGAGAATGGCGCCGATCGGAAAGGTTGCCGGTGCGCCGAGGAATTGACACTTCGCGGTCTTGCCGTCGCTCGTCGGCCGGTCACCCAACGTTCCAACGAGAAAGCCGGCGTCCAGACTCTCCTTTACTTTTAGCAATGTATCCGGGCGATCCGGAACGATGACGGTGCTGGCGATCTCGGGGTTAAGCGCATCAAGAAAGCGGGTGATGTTTTCATTGTGGACAACGTCCATCAGGACCTTGAGCGGAAATTCTGCTCGCGTTACTCCGAGGGCGCGCAACACTTCAAAGCTACCCAGATGCGAACCCAAAAGAATGCAACCCTGGCCGCTTTCGACCTGTTGATGAAGTATTTCACGGTGATGAAATTTTATCTCGAAGCGCTGGAATGCGCCGGTAAGCAAATAGACTCGGTCGAGGATAGTCGCGGCGAAGCAATGAAAATGGCGAAACACATGCCACCAGTGGGCCGGCCGGCCACGCAGGCGCTTTAGATACTGATAGGACATTCGCCGGGCGGTGTGCGCGCAAATGACGAAGTAAAGCGTAGCTGGATATAGTAAGAGCCTTGCCGCCCAGCGTCCAATGGCGGTCGCGGTCCAATGAATCAAGCGCAGCATAGCGGGAGTGCCGCGCTCGGGCAGATCTGTCCAACGTCGCGTATGCAGGGTTTTGTCCGCCACCACGGTCATGTCTCATAATTACATGGAGGAGCGAGCTCGTGCGAGTCCGCGGTTCAATGGGCAAGATGCCCGTTGGCCCCACAGCCAGGATGGCTGTGCTACCATTGCGTGGTCGCGAAAGCGCTACGTTTTCCGTTGTCCGCAAATCGCGCCAGTAAAGAAGTGGGGATAGATTTCGCGAATACCGTCGAGCTCTGGTTTTACTTCCGTGTGCTCGAAGCCGGCGCGCCTGAAGGCATGCCGCCAATGATCCGCGGTGAGAAAACCGGGATTAGGTCGAAACTCCGGATCGATATCGACGTCGGTAAAACTATCCAGGATCTGAAATACCAATTCCGGATACATCGGTTGGTTGAGATAGGGGCGCACGCACTCACTGATTACCAGGCAGCCACCCGGCGCGAGCGCGTCACGAGCCTGAGCCAAGCTGAACAAGAGATCCTTGGCGACATGCAGCACGTTGACGCCATAAACTAGGTCGAACTCGCCTCGTGCAATCCCTTGAGTTTCCCATGGTAGGTTCATGTCGAGAGTACCCCATTCAAGCGGCAGATTGGGATATTGCTGCGATAGTCGACGTTGGCCGCGACGCCGGAAAAATGCATTCGGCTCTGTAATCAGATAGCGTTCGAGGCGGGGAAGAAGGCCGCGTTCATTTAAGTAGCGAAGCAGAATCTCGCTAGCACTGCCGGCGCCGGCGCCTACTTCCAGTACTCGAAGCCTGGATCGAGTAGTCAGATAGTTAGTTGCTACTACTGCACCGAGCCAGTTATTTACCGCATAGGTTAAATTGTTATTATGAAAATAGTTCAACCATAAGGCTATTCCCTGTGGTAAGAACAGGCCCTGTTCGCCGTTTTGTTTTCCGACAGCGACGAGTGGGTAAAGGCTCGCGGCATAATCGAGCAGGTCCAGAGTCGCCGCGTTGGCGCTATCAATCTCAAGCGCAATCGCGCGTAGCTCGGCACATTGCGGTTGCCACGGAGAACAAATCAAACGGTAAGAACGTTCTGCGTTTTCCGTCTGTGCCTCGATGCAACCTGTTTCAACCAGGCGCTCCAAAAGCCAACCTAAGGTGGAGCGAAACCGCGATGGGAACGAAAGAGTATCACAAAGGTCGCGGGTCGATCGCAATCGATCGAGTTGCTCGAGAACATTCAAGCGGGCAAGCAGATCGATCGCGAGATCGATGCTATAGCGCTCCATCAACTCGATGCTTTGATAGAGATTTTCGCTGAATAACGACGGCGGATAATCTTCGAGCCATCGCGCCAGACGCGGATCACGAGGGTGAAGATTAAATACTGGCGCCGCAACTGATCTCAAGGCGACCTTCAACTACCACGCGCCCGTCCAATCGGCAGCAAAAATCGATCTGATTTCCGGCAGTATTTGTCGAATCGAAACCAACGATAAATGATTGCCCTGGTTTGATCGGCCCGATGAACTTGACCGAAGGTAAGCCGGTGAGCTGAGAACCTTGGCGCCACTCGGCCAAAGCGGCGGCGACCTCTTCGAGAACGACGACGCCGGGCACGATTGGGGCACCGGGAAAATGCCCGGCCAGGCTGGGATGATCCGCGGGAATTACTCGGGAAGTTTCGAAAGTCATTTGTTACAAGCGTGGTCTCGCGGAGCGAGATTCTCCAGCTAAAGCAGCTACGTCATTCTGGACGTTAGTCGAGGAAGGCCGTGGAAGTTGCCTTAAAGATGTCGCGACGGGATCCCTCCCGCCTTCGCATACGCTACGGCGCGGCAGGCGGTTGCGCTTGGGAGGACGGGTAGCGAGTATCAAAGTTGCTTCTTAAATACATGGAAATTATCAGATTTTGTGAAAAAGACGCTTCTTTTGCTGGCAATCGCCGGGGTGTGGGTTGCCCACTGGCATTTGCACCGGCCGATTACTTATCCGCCAGGTGTGCTGATTGCGTCGGACCCGACGCAAGTCAATTTGCCGAGCAACGAGCCGGAATTCGATTTCGGTGCTTTCCATTTGAAACCGTTGGCGCGCTTTGCGGTCGATGGACGGCTATTGCACTCGAAAATTTACCAATACGATCGGGGAGCGTCGCTGGTGCCGATCGATCTGGCGATCGGTTGGGGCCCGATGTCCGACCAACAGGTGCTGGATCGATTGCACATAAGTCAAAGCATGCGCTTCTTTTGGTACGAATACAAAATGCCACCTCCAATCGCGGTGGAACAAATTGTCAATCACGCGACCAATATTCACATCATTCCGTCGAAGTCGGAGTTGGCCGCTCGCTGTAAATCTTTGCGTTCTGGAGCGCTCGTTCATCTCAGTGGTGAATTGGTCCAGGCAACCGGTCCGAACATCGGAACGTGGCGCAGTTCATTGAGCCGCACCGATTCGGGTAATGGCGCGTGCGAGCTCCTTTATCTTGAAGAGATGGAGCTGCTCTCAGCCGACGCGGTCCCGGACAAATCGCGATTAGTGCAGCGCTGAAGCTGGCGCCGGTGCTCGTTGAATTGGCCGCGGCGACACTGGTGAGCCGACTGAAAATCGCTCGCAGTAACTCGAGAAAAATTCCTCTTCGTGTTCGGGGCGTAATCCAAATTGCGCTGCTTCATAACGATGAAAACCGTGCACGTCGCGCGGTTGTTTTGCCAGGACCTCGCGCATCTGGTTTTCCGCTCGAGGTGATAGTAACCAGCCGAAATGTTTGTAAACGCGACGGACAGCGGTGATTGGATCGCGTCGGAGCTCGACGTAGGAGATATCGAAGATGCGTTCTGGTCTGAGGCGATCTCGTTCGCCGACGAATTTTGTAAGCGTTTTGGACCAATAACGCATCGCTTCCGTGCCGATCTCAACGGGATCGACTGCATCGCTAAAGACGCGTCGCAAAATCGTGATCAGACTGGAGACAGAAGTGATGGCTTCGAGTGGAGAGCGGTGCGTTTGCAAGAAAAGCGCGTCTGGATAGGTCACAAGCAACGTCGGTAGCGCAAACATGTGGGTAGGCGCTTTTAGGATCCAACGGCGTCCATTTTCTCGCTCCTGCAAATGTTGGAGAAAGCGCCGGTGAAATTCGTAGGCCGGTCGCAGATCTTGCTGCAAAAACCATTCTCGATAGCCCGGCACATTATACATGGTGTCGAATTGATCGCTCAAAAAACTCGGGCTCATCAGACTGACGCATTCCTGCGGCAAGTGCGCACCGACCGGATGGAGTTGCCGAAAGTTCGGCGCCATCCATTCGAGACAAGCAAGATTTTGCGAAACGCGCCGGATACGCCGTTGTTTCTCCGCGTTCGTGGGCGGTGAAGGTTCCATCACTTCCCAGGTCAGTGGAGCGCGATTCGCCGGGTCGGCGGACAGCAAGGTATGCAAAAACGTTGTTCCAGTTCGCGGCAACCCCACCACAAAAAGGGGGCCGCGGATTTGGTGTTGTGCGATTTCAGGGCGCAGACTCCGGTCGCGTTGCAGCAAGAGCCGGTTGCGCAGAATGCGAAGGACATCGGAACGCAGCGCGATATTTCCGATCACATTCAAATGCGCATCGCGCCAGCACGACTCAAGCAGGCGGGCAAGTGGTTCGCGAAAATCATCCTCGCCGAAATCGTCAAGATTGGCGCGGCGTTTTGCGATTTCGATCAAGTCTTCCGGCGCAATGCGGCGGCTGACTTGGCCATTAAGCATCGCGCCAAATCGATTGAGGGCGCGGATGACGATCGGTGGACGGAAACGATCGATGGTGGCGGCCGATTGCATTGGGCCGACGTTGCAATTGCGTTGTCGCAGACGCAAGTAGGAAGCGGAGATCGAGTGCTCTCGTTTGAATGCACTAATCCAGCGGAGGAGAAAATCCCTCACCTTTATCCTCTCCCTTTTGGAAAGGGAGGGGCGAAATCATCTTGGAGCGGACGCTAACCAGATACCCTAGCCGCGGTTTGTCTAAATCGACGATTTAGAAATCCCCGTTCCTTGCTAAGAAAAGCAACTGCGTGTTGCGTGACGCACCCACCCGTTTCATCGTTGGTTTATGGAAACGGAAAAAGCGACTTTTGGCGCGGGCTGTTTTTGGGGAGTGGAAGAAACCTTTCGCAAATTGACAGGCGTTGTCGACACGGCGGTTGGTTACGCCGGTGGCAGCAAAGAGAACCCGACTTACGAAGACGTTTGCACGGATGAAACCGGACACGCCGAGGTCGTGCAGGTTGAATTTGATCCGGCGAAAATCTCCTATCGCGAGTTGCTTGATGTTTTCTGGGCAAATCATAATCCGACAACGCTGAACCGGCAGGGGCCCGACGTTGGCACACAGTATCGCTCCGTCATTTTTTATCATTTGCCGGAGCAAAAAACCGCGGCGGAAGAATCCAAGAATGCGCTAACAAAGAGCGGGCGATTCAAGCGCGAGATTGTCACGCAAATCGAAGCGGCGCCGAGATTTTTCCGTGCCGAGGAATATCATCAGCGTTACCTGGAAAAGCGCGGTCTTTCGCATTGCGCGATTTGATGGCCCGCGAAGTTCTTCATACGAAGAGGTTCGCCAGTGACGCTGCGAATTTCATTCTAAAAAACGCGCGCGAGTCATTCGACCAGCGCAACGAATTTCGGATCGCGCTCTCAGGCGGGAATACGCCGCGTTTGGTTTATGCGGAAATGGCAAAACGCGATTTACCGTGGGAAAAATTTCTTTTTACCTTTAGCGACGAACGCTGCGTGCCACCAGAAAATGACGAGAGCAATTTCCGAATGGCAAACGAAGCGCTGTTTCAGCCGGCATCAGTGCCGGATTCATCGATCCTGCGAATGCGCGGTGAGATCGAGCCCGTTCTGGCCGCAAAGGAATATCAAACGCAGCTGGATGCGTTGGCCGCTAAGGGGCGAATTTACGAACACGATTTGATTTTACTTGGGCTGGGCGATGATGGACACACCGCGTCACTTTTTCCGGGAACTGAGGCGCTCTCGGAAACCGAGCGGCGCGTCGTGGCCAATCACGTTCCCAAATTGAATTCGTGGCGACTAACGTTCACCTTCCCATCAATTTTTGCAGCCCGGACGGTTTGTTTCCTTATCGGCGCGAACAAAGATCCGAAATTGATTGAGCGCGTTTTTTCTGGAGACCCCGCTCTTCCGGCCGCGCGGGTGGATCAGAACGCGAAAAGAGTAACGTGGATTATCGAACAGAAATCGTGATCTACTTGTTTTACGAGCGGTTTCAAAAGTGAAATCGGCGATGCAAATTCTCGTAGAATGCTCTCATCCTAACCTTCTCCTCCCGGGAGAAGGAACCACCTCTCCCATTCGGGAGAGGGTCAGGGTGAGGGTTTCCGAGTTTTACAACCACTTTTAGACTCGGCCTGAATGCAGACAATCATTGTCACCGGTTCATCCGGCCTGATCGGTTCGGAAACGGCGAAACGGTTCGCGCAGGGAGGGCTGCGCGTCGTCGGCATCGACAATGATATGCGGGCGGAGTTTTTCGGGGCGGAGGCTTCGACCAAATCAACGCGTGACGAGCTGGTGAAAAACTTGCGCGAGTATGAGCATTACGAACTGGACATTCGCGATGCCGAATCCATCAGCGCGCTCTTTGCTAAACATCGCGGCACGATTCGCGCCGTCGTGCACACTGCGGCGCAACCGTCGCATGATTGGGCGGCCCGCGATCCGCAAACCGATTTCACTGTTAATGCCAACGGCACCCTGAATTTGCTCGAGGCGGCGCGCGAAAATTGCCCGGAAGCGCCCTTTGTCTTCACGTCAACAAATAAAGTATATGGCGACACTCCGAATCGTCTGCCGCTACGCGAACTCGAAACGCGCTGGGAAATCGAGCCCGGTCACGAATACGAACCAGGGATTCCCGAGACCATGAGCATCGATGCGACCAAGCATTCACTTTTCGGCTCCTCGAAAGTCGCGGCGGATATTTTGGTGCAGGAATATGGCCGCTATTTCGGAATGCCAACGGCCTGTTTTCGCGGCGGCTGTTTGACCGGACCGGCGCACGCCGGCGCGGAGTTGCACGGTTTTCTTGCCTACCTGATGAAGTGTTGCGTCATCGGCCGGCCTTATCGCGTCTTCGGTTACAAGGGCAAGCAGGTGCGCGATAACATTCACAGTTTCGATCTGGTGGAAACCTTTGCTGCCTTCATCGATAAGCCGCGGGTCGCGGAAGTTTACAACATGGGCGGTGGGCGCTTTTGCAATTGCTCGATGCTGGAAGCGATTTCGCTGTGTGAAGAAATCAGCGGCCGCAAGCTCACCTTGCACTATGAGGAGGCCAACCGCATCGGCGATCACATCTGGTGGATCAGTGATGTACGGAAATTTCAATCGCATTATCCGCAGTGGAAATTTCGTTTCGGGCTGCGCGAAATTTTGGAGCAAATCTTTCGCGCGATTAAGAACGATTGACCTCAGTAGTCGGACTTTCCTTGCAGAGACGCCGCTCATGAGTTGTCGGCGAGGGTGGGCTCGCGTGTAGCGACTACTGTCCTTAGCGCAGCGTTGTTCAATTTGGGTGGATCTTGACGAGCTTAATCCTGTCGCCTGTCCTCAGGTCGACGGTCAGAACGTTGCCAAGACCGGAGGCATAAAATTTGTTCTCAAGAGCGTCTGGCTCCAATGGAGTACTCTCTTGGGTTTTAAGACAGTGATGGAATAGCCCCGCCGGAACGTTGACAGTCGCGTCGAGACTGACAACCAGCGCGTTATCTTCGGCGGTAGCGAGAGCAAATTCCTGGCGATAGAAGTCGCCAGGGACGGAATGCCCCTCCATGATGATCCCGGGTTTATCACCATTCACGCCGGCGGTGAAGCTGCCTTCCACGGTCACCGGCCGTCCATTCTCGAATTCAGCGGTGCTTTCGCCAAAGTACCAAACGTTGCCCTGGTTATCTTGTGCATACCAGTCGAGCGTATCTTCCGCGAGTTCGCCATCGAGATAAACTACGTCGTGTACTTCAGTGCAGGTGACGCCGAGGATGACCTTGGTTTTGCGCGTAACGATGAAATCGTTGTGAACGAAACCATCCTTGGTGTGCCCTTCGTAAACGAAGGTTTGGCCGGCTGGCAACGGAAAGAACGGATTGGTCACGTGTCGCACGAACTTGGCCGGGTCGATTACCGGATCGTATCGGGCGGGACCGAATTTTTGACAGGCGGCCTGGCGCGACGCGTATCCGTCGTGACAGGTTTGCAGCGCGTCCTGAAAATCGGCTGCTGCTTGTGTTCGGCAATCGGTTCGCGCAGCAGGATCGGAAATGTTTTCGCATTTGCCCAGCGCAACTGCTTGCGCGCTTTGGGCGGAATCCTGACAGCCCTGCAAGGCATCTTGCGCGGTCTTCTGGCAGAAATCAGTCGCGGCTTCGGCAAACCCGACTAATCCGAGAGTGATGCTCGCGAGACCGACAGTGATGCGGGATTTTCTCGCGCCATTGAGGAGATGAACAAAGGACCGGGTGGGGGAGCTCTTCATATTGGACATTCCATGCAACAGCGACATTGCGCCAGCATTTGGCGCGATTTTTTGCAATGTTGAAAGAGTGAAGTTTCACGCGAAGACGAGCTCGATTTGTCTTCAATTATCCGTCCTCGAGCGATCAGGAACCAATGCCATCGGAGGAATTACACATTCATCCATTTGACAGCATGCGTGTTCAGCAAGTTAACTTTGCCCGATGAATCAAAATCAACCTCGGCCTTTTCGCTTTGTCACTGGTATCTGCTGCGGTATGGCGCTGTTGGCAGCCTCCAATGCTGTCGCTGCCACTCGTAGCTCCAAAACCTGGGTTCATCTTTCTCCTAATATTTCCCCGCCAGCGCGCTCGTATCTGGCGATGACTTACGATCCGGCAAGCGGAAAGGTGGTTATGTTTGGAGGATACGACGGCACGGGATACCTGAACGACACCTGGACATTCGACGGGACGAGTTGGACGCGCGTGCAGACCCCTCTTTCGCCTCCGGTGCGCGCTGCCAGTCAAATGGCCTACGACGCCGTCACCCAAAAAGTCGTGCTCTTCGGCGGATACAACGGGACAAGGTATCTGGGCGATACCTGGATTTGGGATGGCAAAACTTCTCGCTGGACACATGCCACTCCTACGCATGCTCCCAGGGCCGTGACCAGTCCAATGCTCTTCGCCGATCCAAATGGCAGGGTCGATGTCTATGGTGGATTCGATGGACGTTTTTACCAAAATTCCATGTGGCAATGGACCGGGTCCGACTGGAATCAGTTGTCTCTCCCGATGGTCCCGTACGCTCGCGCTTCAGCGTCGGTTGGGGTCAACGGTGTCACCGGTGAAGTGGTTTTATTTGGTGGTCTTGCTGCCATCAATCCGGTGAACACGTGGACATATGATGGGACGACTTGGACTTTGCAATTTCCCCGCACTCAACCTCCGTGGGTTTACGCAGGTTCTGCTGCGTTCGATGCCAACTTGAAAGCAGTTGTTCTTTTTG
>Ga0209577_10000714_pt1 | contig 33050 bp, 32 predicted proteins | sample GraSoiAngelo_109_FD_185874 | JGI IMG/M metagenome (GOLD analysis project Ga0209577, IMG submission 185874) | Grasslands soil microbial communities from the Angelo Coastal Reserve, California, USA - 14_0903_12_20cm (SPAdes) (version 2) | ecosystem: Environmental > Terrestrial > Soil > Grasslands... | reverse complement strand
ACGGTAGAGACCTTCTTCGCTGACGATCTTGTAATAAAACGGCGGCAGCATCAGCATACCAGCGCAGCCGTGCTTTATCGCATGCGCCGTGAGCTCGACCGTCTCAACGATCGAGCAGCAACCGGTTCCCGGCATCATTCGCAACGGATCGATCCCGGCCCCGACCAGCGAATCGAGCAACGTCATTCGCTCCTCGGCTGACATCGAGTTCGCCTCGCTGGTCGTGCCGAACGGCGCGAGCCCGCAATTCTGCGAAAGCAACCATCGGCAATGCGCGACGAACCGTTCGCTGTCAGGCGAAAGATCCGCCTTGAACGGCATCGCCACAGGCGCCAGCACACCGCGAATGCGTTGGCTGGGCGACAGAATATCCATTTCCGGCATCGTCTGCATCTGTAGCGGCAGCCGAGCCGGCTGCAACTCCCTCGCACATGACACGTCGGCCACCGGACGGATTGACCTACTCGTTCACGCTCGTTTCGGCCTCGCGGCTTTGCCCATCTATGTCGCTCGCATCTCTGCGGCTCCATTCGCCGTTGCGAACATCAAATGTGTGACGTCAAATAGCTTTCGATCAACAACTCTCAGCGCTGAAACAGAAAAGCCGCCGAGGCATTGTGCACCCGGCGGCTTTTGTTCCAGATAGCTTGCGTTAAGCCAATCCGAGGGAATCGAGTGTCGGCTCATCGATTGCCTCCGTCGTGGTGAGTCCCTGGTCCGCCTGATAGCCGGCGAGTGCCTCCCGAGTCAACGGCCCGAGCAATCCATCTACCTCACCTTTGTAATAGCCCATTTGCTGCAACAAGGCTTGGGTATCCGCGATCACCTGGTCCGGCGGTACAGCACGTTGACCCACATAAATCGGTCCATCGTAGGCATAATATTGCGCTGAAGGGCTGTAACCCCACGCCGGATACCAATAGCCATTGTTAAAGTAATAATAACCGCCACCGATCAGTTCCACACGAGGGTAATGCGCTCGATACCAGCCCTGATCGTGCCATTCCGGATGATACGAACGGAATACTTCGTATTGCGCACCCTGCCAGCGATCACTTCCTTCGACCCGATAGTTCTGGTTGAAAGTAACCGCCGGGACCTGCTGCGGCTTTGGCTGTGCACGGAAGGTCGCGTGCTGCGATTTGACCTGCTGCACCTGCTGCGGGTCCGGCTTCTTCACCGCGCCCATCCCTATGGCTCGCCTGTTTTGTTGGGCGGCTGGCGGAGCTGTACCGGGTTCAGTCATAGGCTGCTTCACGCCTTGTTTCCGCTCCTCAACCTGCTGCTTCCCGCGATGCGCCGGCATTTCCGCCGCACGACCTGAAACATCCGTTCCCGTCTCGGGAGCGTTTGCAGATTCCTCCTGCGCACGAGTCTTCCGGCCTTTTCCAGCGCCGGGCTCATTCGTGGTTTCACCGGTCGATTTAGTGGGCAGGTTCGTTTCTGGGGCGTTAGCAGATTCATGGCCTGCGTGAGTTTTTTTGCTCTTTTCCGCGCCAAGTTGATTCGTCGCCGCGCGCTCATTCGCCGCGCCACGTTCCTTCATCGCTCCGGTTTGCTTCGTTGGCCTCTCCTGAGGCTTCGCCGCGTTCGCGCCGGGTTGTGCTTGCGTCGCGTGCGTTTTTTCCGGGGCGTGCTTGCCCTTTGATGGTGACTGCTGTTCGACTGGCTGTTGTGCCAATGCGGCTCCAGCCCATGCCAGTGAAAAGCCTATCAGTAAACTAGTAAGTTTTTTCATATTAATAGTGTTTAGTCGTTGAATGTCCGCGATCTATTCAGGCGCTTTCTGGAATTCCGCCCAGCCCCCTGAGGCAAACGCCTTTACACGGCGTCGATCACGCAACGACACTTCGTGCAATCGTTGACATTTGGACGCCTCCTCCAACGAAAAGAGGGCCAGCGTTCAGGAGCCAATCTTCGTTTAAGCAGCTTTTTTAGCTTTTTTGCCCGACGTGATGGCGGGGAACAGCACGACCTTCGCGGTAGGCTCAGCGGTTCCATTCTGACCGAAGGTCGACTCGAACGTCAGCTTTCCGTTAGCAATCTCGGTTAACGCGATATCGGCTTCACGGAGTCCCGGAGCATGTTCCACCAGCGGACGATGACCGAGCGTCAGCTGTCGCACGCGGCGTGAGACCATGTTCACGAGAATTTGCTGATTAGTGATTACTTTGGAGGCGGCGTTAACGAGTTCGGCGTTCATAATAATTGCTTCTGACTTCTATGCAGCACCAACGTCGCACCGACCCTGGCGCGCACCGGAGTTTGACCTTCCTCCTTCGTCTTCTGGCTTCGAAGACCCCCCACTATCGTCCAGAAAATCAATTCCGCAATGCTGAGTGAAGTAGATGGATGAACGATGAATGGAGCGAGTCGGACTTCACATCGAACATTAAACCTCAAACCTCTGACATGTGACCTCCGATATCTGACATCTGGCATCCGACACGGTAGACTTCTCGCGTGAAGCCCTCGCTCACCGGAATCGTTTGGGAAGAACTGACGGATTTTCTGCAAAAGCGCGGAGCGCCTTCCTATCGCGCGAAGCAGATTACCGACTGGATCTACAAAAAGCGCGTCGCCTCCTTCGACGCGATGACGGATTTGCCTAACGAGTTGCGGGCTCAGCTCACAGCGGAATTTGACACGCCGAAGATCGAGGTCGTCCGCGTTCTTGGCTCGAAAGACACGACGCAGAAATTCCTTTTCCGCTTACGCGACCAAAACCTGATCGAGTCGGTCCTCATTCCAGCGTCGCCTGCCCTTTATGGCCAGCCCTCAGATCGCCGAACTGTTTGCGTCTCCAGCCAGGTCGGCTGCGCTTATGGCTGCAAATTTTGCGCGAGCGGACTGGACGGCTGGACGCGCAATCTCGATGCAGGCGAGATGGTGCAACAGCTCATCGCCGTCGAAGAGAAGAGCGGAGAAAAGATGGATAACGTCGTCTTCATGGGTATGGGTGAGCCGCTCGCCAACCTGAAAAATCTTCTGCGTGCGATTCGAATCATCAATGCACCATGGGGTCTCGGCATCGGCGCCCGCCACATCACCATCTCGACAAGCGGACTCGCGCCGCAAATTCGCGAGCTGGCCAACGACATCACGCAGTTTCGCCTCGCCCTTTCGCTACATGGCGCAACCGACGAAGTGCGCGGTCGGATCATGCCGGTTAATCGCAAGTATCCACTAAAAGTCTTACTCGAAGCTTGTGATTACTACGTCGCGAAAAAAGGAAGAATGACGTTCGAGTACATCCTTATCGCCGGCGTCAACGACACCGACGAGCAGGCCGGCGAGCTGGCCAAGATCGCGCGGCGTCTGTCGGCCAAGATCAATCTCATTCCATACAATACCGTCGAAGGCCTGGAATGGTCGCGCCCCTCGCGCGCCCGGCAGGAAAGATTTCAATCCATCCTGCGGGAACATGGTGTGATCGCAACCCTGCGCCGCGAGAAGGGCCACGACATTGCCGCCGCCTGCGGTCAGCTACGACTACAGACGAGGATCGGGGATCCCGGCAGGCCGAGGCCCCCAATGCGCCCGTCCATACTCTAGCTGGACAGCGGCGATCCGTTGGCTTACCAATCCTGGCGCGTGGCACTATGGAAGCGGCGAAAATTTATTTTGTTATTTTTGGCCTGCTAACGATCGCCGGCGGCATTGTCGGGTACATCAAGGCCGGCAGCGCGGCCTCGGTGATCGCGGGTGCAATCACAGGGGTTTTGCTGTTAGTAGCGGCATTCCTTTTGCCTGCGCATCAGGCATGGGGACTCGGAACTGCGTTGATCGTTTCACTACTGTTGCTCGGGTATTTTGGTCCCAAGTTTCTGCGCACCGGAACAGTCATGCCCGCAGGCATGATGTCGGTGCTGAGCATCATCGGGATTGTTGCAGCCATTGTCGTCTGGGTGAGAAAGTAGTCGCGTGGGAAAAAATCGCCTTCGGACATGGCGGCGACTCGTGCTGCTTTTGGTCGGTGCGCTTTTTGCTGCGATTGTGTATCGTTGGATCTCCCTTGAGCGGCTGCAACACTTCGCGCCCGCGGAAGTATTGGGCACGCCTACACCGGAACCGACGGCGACGCGGCCACCGGTGATCACGGGGAAATTGGACACCGCAAAACTGTTCAACGGAATTACCCTTCACTCCACGGTGGAGACGATCGCCGGAGCGGATGCTGCGACCGAACGCACTGTGCCGGACAGTTACGTGCTCGATCTCAAGCTGCTGGCGCGTGTGCCTTCGCCGAACAAAACAGTTGAGGAACTGGCCAAAGTCAGTCCGCAACTGCCGACGCTGTTTCCCGGTTTGGCGTCGATGATTTCCGTCGATTCGGTTTCGCCGCTGTTCGCGCAGCTTTACGACACAAAAGTCAGAATGCTGCGTGAGAACCTTGGCCGTCTCGATCTACTTTTGTCGCGGCACAACTTTTTTGATTGCCAAACCGTTCTGCAGCTTCAGTATCCGCAGACTCATCGAAGAGCGCTTCTGCTCCAGGCAGACATGGACGTGGACGCCGACGGCTCCGATTCCGACCGCTTGTCTGCCGGGACCGGTGCGCCCGCGAATTTCAAGCCGGCCACCAGTTATCGTTGGCGAAAGAAGACTGACGCGCCCAACCCGTATCTCGCCGGAACCGAAGAGCGATTGAAACGCGCAGAAGATGAGTACGCGCTCGCGACTACGAATCCCGCACGAAAGCGCGAACTGCGCAATGCGATTGCGGATTTGCGCGGCGAAGTTAGCACACTGAAGAAGTTCAGTTTCCTGATCGGCGCGACCGATCCGTTCATCGTGGTGCCGGGCGCGTTTACCCGCGGCCCTGTACCGGTCGAACCCGGCGATTACGCGCTCGTGGTTTACGGGGACGCGATTTATCCGGTGATCGTCGGAGACGTCGGTCCGAATGACAAGGTCGGTGAGGCCTCGCTGCGAATCGCAAGAGAGCTCAACGCGCTTTCAACCGCGTACAACCGTCCGGTGAGCGACTTGAAAGTGACTTACATCATTTTCCCCGAAACGGCAGAAAAGCCCTTTGGTCCGCCTGACTTGGAAAGAATTCACGCCCACTGCGAAACGCTCACGAAAGAAATTGGTGGCGCGAGCGTGCCGTTGCATCGCTGGGAAAATGTTATTCCTTCGCCAACTCCCAGCCCGACGCCGAGTCCGTCGCCGTCCGCTTCGTCAACTCCGTCAGGAACACCTTCTCCGTCACCGTCGGCGACATTTGCATTTCGTCTTTCCAGCCCCGCCCCACCTAGTTCGACGTTCACGCCGGGGAGCTTACCTGCTGCGACGCGAAGTCCCATCAGAAAACGAAAGCCGTGAAGGCGACCTACTGTAGCGGCGGCTCTACGAGCGCGAGAATCCCGTGCGGGGAGGACTTGTAGCAAGCTGAGGATTAGCCGTACGTGGGAGAGGTTTTCGCGCTAGAATATCGCTCGGGAAAATAAGATTCGGCGGTCACAGACCGCCGCTACAGAGATGATCACGCGAGATGGTGGCTACGGCGAGTGCCTCGATCTGATGCACAGGCTGATGACCTATCGGCACGAACCGATTCACTCGGAGCTAATGAAGGTCCGCGACCGGTATTCCATGCTCCACCTGGACGTGTTGATTTTGATTTACCACTTCGCAAGAATTTGCTCCGGTGCGATTCTCGAGATCGGCGCGTTTGTTGGCGGTGCAACCATTGCCACGGCCTTCGGTATTCGTGATTCAGGTCAGAACAAGAGACTGATCGCAATCGAACCTGGTGGTAGTGTAAAACATAAGCGGCTCGGGACGCGCAACATCCTGCGCGACTTGGAACGCAATCTCACCAGGGAACGCGTGACGGATCTCGTCACTTTAATCAAGGGCCACTCGTTCAAACCGGAAACGGTGGCCACTGTCCATCGAGTGCTCGGTTCGGATCAAGTAGGCCTGTTAATTCTCGATGCTGATGCAGCCAAGCGCAGAGACATCGATTGCTATCGCGACAAATTTATCGAGGGAGCTTGGATGGTGATCGACGATTGCTATGGGATTGACGCTAACGAAAAAATCACATCAAGCCGCGCCGACGTTGATGCGCTAGTCGCGGCAGGTCTCTTGGAGCCGCTTGGGTTTTACGGCTGGAGCACATGGGTGGGACGCTGGCGCGGCTGCGGTGGCTGAGGTCGTTAATGCGTTGAGAGTCTCGAAGCAGGATGCCCTTTTGTCATTCTGAGCGAAGCGAAGCTGCAACGTAGCGAACGAAGTCCGCGAGGCCAGGCTTTCAATCTCTGATCATTCTTGAATCATCTGCCGCAATCAAATAGTCAGAGATGTTTGTAAGCCTGGCCTCATGCTTCGCATTTCGTTGCAGCGCTCCCTTCAACATGACGGGAACCGTTCTTGTGTTCGCGCGCGAATTCTACCCTCACTAGCGCGAAATGCGCTCAAGATCGGAAGTCAGCGCCTCAAGCTTTGGTCGATAGATTGCTTGTTCTTCTGGTGAAAGCTGATCAATGCTGTGCTCAAGCAGCGCCGCTGCCTGGGCGCGACCAATGATCGCCTCCCGCTTTTTGCCGGCGGCGTCGCTGAGGTCTGCATCTTGCATGAGTAATTCGGCCAACAACACCGCCCGGGCGTATTGCGTACCACCGCCGGTCTTCAGCAATTGTAGGATCGTTTCCGGAGAGGAATGCTTCACAACATCAAGCGGCAACCCAGTCTCGCGCAGGCAGAGCACGCTAATGCCCGCTGGCTTCTCACCGCTTTTGAGCCGAGCCAACTCGGCGAGCATCAGCCCCACCTGTTCAACGATCGTCAGAATGTAATCTGCCATGTCTCGCCTACACTTCCTCCGGTCCCACAACGAGATGGATCACGCCGTTCGGCGCAGAGATGAAGAAGCCGTTAAAATCTTCGCGCAATTGCTCAACTTCGTCCCGCCGCAAGACGCCATGAATCTTCAAGAATGAGGCGGCCGCTTCCGTGTCATTCGTCTCCAACTCGAGCCAGAAATCGGGATGACTCAGGTTTGGCACGCTATCGATCCACAGCCGGTTCGGACCGAACTGAAAAATGCAGCCGTCTTTTTCCTCTTCGATCAAAGGCAATCCGAGCATGTCCCGATAAAAAGCCACAGTCTGCTCGTAGGTGTGACTTGGGCACTTGATGGCGATGTTTGCGCCGCCTGAAAACTGCGGCCCTTCGAGTTTAGCAACCATGGCTTCGCCGACGTTAAACGCTTAAACCGTTGAATCGTATTAACCGGCCGACTACGCAATCGAAATCCTCACCAATCCATTACTCCGTGGCGCTTCCGCCCGGCTCAGTCATTTTGATCGGATCGAGCGCGCGCTCGAGTTCTTCGTCGGCCAAAACTTTTCCTTCTCGCGCAATCTGGCGGACCGTTCGTCCGGTCTTTGCGCTTTCTTTGGCAATTTCCGCAGCACGATCATAACCGATCTTTGGCGAGAGGCTGGTCACCATTGCCATCGAAAGCTCCACCAGCTCGCGGCAGCGCTCTTCATCGGCCACGATGCCGCTGACACATTTCTCACAGAAAATATCGACTGCGTTGGCCAGCAATCGGATGGATTCCAAAAGGTCGTGCGCCATTATCGGCATCATCACGTTCAGTTCGAAGTTCCCGTTCGCACCGGCCCAGCTGATGGTCACATCGTTGCCGATGACTTGTGCGCACACCATCATGAGCGACTCGCTCATGACCGGGTTTACTTTCCCAGGCATGATCGAGCTGCCCGGTTGCGTGGCGGGCAATCGAATTTCGCCAATGCCGCATCGCGGTCCGCTCCCGAGCCAGCGAATGTCGTTGGCGATTTTGAAGAGAGTCACAGCGATTGTTTTTAGATGTCCGCTCGCTTCGACAACTGCGTCCTTGCCGCCCTGGGCTTCAAAATGATTTTTCGCCTCATAAAATGCGATCCCGGTGCGCTGTTCGATGTGGTGCAGGACTTTCTTGGGAAAATCGAGATGGCGATTCAAACCAGTGCCGACTGCGGTTCCGCCCAGTGCGACCTCGCGCAAAGCTTCGATAGCTTTCTCCGCACGCGCCTTCCCATACGCAACCTGCTGCGCGTATCCGGAGAATTCCTGGCCCAGCCGAATCGGTGTCGCGTCCATCAAATGCGTCCGACCGATCTTGATGATGTGCCAAAATTCCTTCGCTTTTGTTTCAAGCGCGGCGTGTAATTTTTCCAGAGCTGGGACCAGATCGTTCTTCAACAATTCCGCAGCGCTGATATGGATCGCTGAAGGAATCACATCGTTGCTCGACTGGCCCATGTTCACGTGATCGTTCGGATGCACCGGATCGTGCGAACCGATGGGCTTGCCTGCCAATTGCGCGGATCGATTTGCGATTACTTCATTGGCATTGGTATTTGTACTCGTACCAGAGCCGGTCTGAAAAATGTCGAGAGGAAAATGTTCATCGAGTTTTCCTTCGGAAACTTCTTCGGCGGCCTGCACGATCAGCGCCGCACGCTCGGAATCGAGCAAACCAAGATCGTGGTTTGCCTGGGCGGCCGCCCACTTGATTAGACCCAGCGCTCGAATGAATGGCCGCGAAAAGCGATAACCGCTCACAGGAAAATTCAGAACCGCGCGGTGCGTGGACGCACCGTGGAGCGCATCCGCGGGCACGGTCATCTCGCCCATCGAATCTTTTTCGATTCGACCCGATTTTTCCCTCATGCCGGACGTTCTGCGCCAACCCCGGCCAATCGGGAACGGCCTTTCCGCTGCGTGGAAATGCGTCCACTGACTTGCATCAAAGAGGTTTTGTGAAAAACCGTGATGAACATTGGCGGGATATTCTGCAGGAAATATTCCGATTCGGCGCTCTGGAAAACGGTGGCGTGCTGCCTCAATTCGTTGGTGACCTGGTAAATGATGAACTTGCCTCCCTCCGTAAGAGCGTCGTACGTTTTTCGCAGCAGCGCGCGTTTCTTCTCGATCTTAAGAATGCTGAACGGGATGCCGGAGAGAATGTAATCACACGAAGTGAACCCGTGGCGTTTCAGCTCGAATGGCAACGATGCCGCATCACCATGGATCACGTGAACACGCCGATCGGCTGCAAATTGGCGTTCTAGTGCTCGCGCGAGCGCCGCGTCGAGTTCAAACAAGAGCAAATGCGAACCAGGGGTCATCCGTCGCGCAATCTCACGGGAATGCACGCCTTCGCCGGGGCCGTATTCCGCGATCACCCGCGGCTTGGAAAAGTCCATTTTGCTTGCGACGCGTTCCACCAACGCTTTGGAGCTGGGCACAATCGACGCGATCTGGAATGGACGTTTCAGGAAACGCTTGAAAAATAATGTGCTCACGGGAGTCGAAATGTTCGCCTGAGCCGTTCCGGTTGTCTAGTATTGATGTGACCTGCGATCTCTGGTTGTGGCGAGACTCGTATGGCTTGACTCATTATCGATCAACGGTCACTTATCACTTCTGATCCGAGTGCGCGGTTAGCTCAGTGGTAGAGCACTACCTTGACACGGTAGGGGTCAGAGGTTCGAACCCTCTACCGCGCATTGCCCTTGCGCCCGATGTTTTACACATATGTGCTGAGATGCGCTGATGGGAATTTGTACATCGCGCTCCACGGTTGATTTACGAAAAAGAGTCGCTCAGCACCACGCCGGACGGGTTCCAGCGACGGCTTACCGATTGCCTGTTACCTTGCACTATTACGAAGCTTTCCGGCCCGAGTCTTGTGCGCGCATGCGCGAGAAGCAACTCAAGACCGGGTTCGGCCGAGCATATTTGAAACGGGCCTAAACTAGCTAGTCGTCACTGGCAGATTTCGCTTGACCATACAAGTCACAGGTTCGAACCCTCTATCGCGACCATCTCTTTGTCATGAGTCACAACTCTTCTTCAAACCTAAACCGAGCGATTAATGACTCAGTCCGGGTGCTGGAATCGTTGAAAGATCTTGAGCCGCAGGTCAGCAGAGCCGCGGATCTGATAAGCGAGTGTTTTCACACGGGAAACAAGTTGCTCATGTGCGGGAATGGCGGCAGCGCGGCCGATGCATCCCACTTTGCAACGGAGCTCGTGGTGCGTTTTACCAAGGACCGGCGAGCGCTTCCGGCGATTTGTCTTGCAAGTGATAGCGGAATTCTCACCGCCGGCGGAAACGATTATGGATTCGACAAAATTTTCGCGCGTCAGGTGGAGGCATTCGGCCAGCCGGGCGATGTGCTCATTTGTTTCACAACTTCCGGCAACTCCAAAAATGTCCTTCTCGCTTTGGAAGAAGCGAGAGCGCGCGAACTGAAAACCATCGCGTTCCTCGGGCGCGATGGGGGATCGACAAAGGGCATGGCAGATGTCGACCTTTTAGTTAAAAACGACTCAACAGCCAGGATCCAGGAAGCGCACCAGCTTCTGATTCATGTGCTATGCGAGATCATCGAAGCGCGGATTAAAGACAATAAAACGTAAAGGCAGGCGTGCCGTCCGCGTTTCGGAGAGATCAAGCAGCCGAAACGGCTGCCACTACAGGAGATTACTGCGAATTTTTTAACAAGCGTTCGCGCTCTCGATTCAACTGCCGCCGCTCGCTGGCCGTCAGGCTTCCAATTCCGAACTTGGAAATCTTGTCGAGGATAGGATCAATCGAGGCTTGAGCGTCATCCGGTTCCGTCCGGCCACCGCTGGCACGCGGTTGCGGCCTGGGAACAACATGGTATTTCGGGCGCGGAGCGAATCGCGTTTTCAACGCGTTCCACCAAACGAGCTCCGGGCCGGCGCCATTTAATTCAACAAAAAGGAAGGCGGCGCCAATACTCGTCCAGACCACGACCAAATCGCTCCAGGCGTGATAGGCGAGCAGTTGAAACGTGTAAACAGCGGCGAGAATTAGGGCGATCCACTTGGCCTGGATCCGCAGCAACAATTCGACGTGCGGATAAATCGTGGCGAAGGCAACGAAAACTCCAAAGTGCAACGCCGGCGAACCGGCAAGTAAAGATCGCTCCCAAAGTCCCCACACCGTCAGTAGTATCGGCGGCGTAAGCAGCAGAATCAGATAAAGAAAGATGTACGCGCGCCGGCCGAGAAAACGTTCCACTTCTCGCCCGAAGACGAATAGCAGATACATCTCGATGGCAAACCACAGCAGCGATGACGGGAAATGCACGAATGCATACGTGCCGAGTCGCCATACCTGCAGCCCGTCCCAGATACGTGCGCTGTCGAAAACAAAGTATGTGAGCGTACCGGCGAGGCCAGGAATTGCAGTCACGATGCAGGCCAGGACTGCACAGACCACGTGGACCCCGACCAGCATCGTGGTCACATCGACAGGATAGCGACCCATCCACGCAACCGGCCGATAATCATCGGACGTGGTCACCCCGAACATAGTTTCAATTAATGCTGCGCAGTGTGCTTGCGCAAGTGAAACGACCACCGAACAGTGATTCGTTCCAGCGTTAATAGCACAAAGTAACGCCGCTTTGACGGGTCAATAGTTCAATGATTCAACGTGGCGAAGCCAGCGTTCGTGGTTAAAGTGGACGTTTTCCGTCGATGAAAAATCTCGCGCCCGCCATTTTCCCGCCCAAAGGGATCGGTGACGCAAAGCCCGGCAATGCGGCCGTGCTCGATTGGGTGAACGAGATCGCCGCTCTGACTGAACCCGAAAATATTTTCTGGTGCGACGGCTCGGACCGCGAGAACGAGTTTCTGATCGCTGAATCCATGAAGCAGAACGTCCTCATCGAGCTGAACCAAAAGAAGGTTCCTCGCTGCTATCTGCATCGCTCTGATCCAAACGATGTCGCTCGCGTGGAGCAATTCACAATTGTCTGCACGCCAACAAAAGAGGAAGCCGGCCCGACAAACAATTGGTCTGAGCCGCGAGAGACGTATGCGAAACTGCGGCGGCTATTAAAGGGCGCTATGCACGGCCGCACGATGTTTGTCATTCCCTACATGATGGGCCCGGCGGATTCGCCCCTGACCAAAGTCGGATGCGAGATCACCGATTCCAAGTATGTCGTGCTTAGCATGAGAATCATGACGCGCATGGGCGAGATCGCGCTCAAACGGCTCGGCAACGATCCGCATTCAGAGTGGAACCGCGGCGTGCATTCCTTGCTGGATGTCAATTCTGAGCGCCGCTTCATTTGTCATTTCCCGCAGGACAACACGATTATTTCAGTTGGTTCTGGTTACGGCGGCAACGTTTTGTTGAGCAAAAAATGTCTCGCTCTGCGGATCGGTTCGTATCTGGCGCGGACACAAGGCTGGATGGCCGAGCACATGCTGATTCTCGGCGTGGAATCTCCCGAAGGTCGCAAGCACTACGTAGCTGCCGCATTCCCCAGCGCATGCGGCAAGACCAATTTCGCGATGCTTATCCCGCCCGCACATTTCAAAGGCTGGAAAATAACGACGGTCGGTGACGACATCGCCTGGATGCGAATTCGCGATGGCCGGTTGTACGCGGTTAATCCGGAGAACGGTTACTTCGGCGTTGTGCCGGGCACGAGCTACAAATCGAATCCCAACGCGATGCGATCGATCGCGCACGACACAATTTACACGAACGTGGCGCTCACCGACGATGGTGACGTGTGGTGGGAGGGCAAAGATGGTCCCCCGCCAGCGCATGCGCTTGATTGGCGTGGAGATGATTGGACGCCTGAATCAAAAGAAAAAGCGGCGCACCCCAACAGCCGCTTCACCACGCCAGTACGCAACAACCCCGCGCTCGACTTCGACATCGAGAAAGGCGAAGGCGTCCCGATCAGCGCGATCATTTTCGGGGGCCGCCGCAGCGATACCGTGCCGCTGGTTTATCAAGCGTTCGATTGGAACCATGGCGTATATTTGGGCGCGACGATGGCTTCGGAAACAACCGCTGCGGCCGCCGGTGCGGTTGGGCGAGTGCGACGCGATCCGATGGCGATGCTGCCGTTCTGCGGATACAACATCGGCCATTATTTTCAGCACTGGTTGGACATGGGAAAGCGCCTCACCACTCCGCCGCTCATCTTCAACGTGAATTGGTTTCGCAAAGGCGCGGACGGAAAATTCCTATGGCCGGGCTTTGGCGAAAACATGCGCGTGCTCAAGTGGATCATCGACCGCTGCGAACGGAACGGTGGCGCGGTCGAATCGCCTGTAGGCTGGCTGCCCAGTCCCCATGATCTGGATCTTGCAGAGCTGGACATCGATCACAATGCCGTTGACGAACTCCTCGGGCTCGATCACGAGGAATGGCAAAAAGAAATCGCGGCGCATAAGGGGTTTTTCGATTCGTTAGGCCGGATTGTGCCGAAAGAGTTGCAAAAACAGCGCGAGCAGCTCGCCACGCGATTTGAGCCATAGTCGGCCGCGCACAGCAACGATTCCAAGTGGTTGCCCGCTCCGCGCGATCTCGAATTTCGCCGAGCTCCACATTGATCACAATGCCGTGGCCCCCCCCAAGGCTCACCGCTGTTGCTATCTCAAGTGGGCCTTAGCGGAAAGCGGAACATTTGTCCTATCATGCGGCGACGGCTGATTGTTTCAACCGCTCAGCCACGTCTGCGGTTTGCAGTGACTGGATCAACTCACCGAGATTCCCGTCCATTACCTGATCTAAATTGTAAACGGTCAGTCCGATCCGATGGTCAGTCACTCGGTTCTGGGGAAAATTGTAGGTGCGAATTTTTTCTTCGCGCCCCCCGGTGCCGATCTGCCCTCGGCGTTGCGCGCTGTATTTCTCCGCTTCCTCGCGTTGCCTGCGCTCGAGCAAGCGCGCTCGCAAAATCGATAGTGCGCGTTCCTTGTTTTTGATCTGACTGCGACCGTCCTGGCAGCGCACGATCATGCCGGTCGGCATGTGCATTACCTGCACCGCCGAGTCAGTGGTGTTCACGCCCTGCCCGCCGGGACCGCCCGCGCGGGAAACTTCGATCCGTAAGTCTTCCGGTCTCAATTCAACATCCACATCCTGTGCTTCGGGCAACACCGCGACAGTGGCCGTCGACGTATGAATGCGGCCTTGCGCTTCAGTCGCAGGCACGCGCTGAACACGATGCACACCGCTTTCATAACGGAGCTTTCTAAAAACTGCTTCGCCCGAAACTCGGAAGATCACTTCCTTGAATCCGCCAAGCTCAGAGGGACTCGACTCGAGGTCTTCGGTTTTCAGCCCGGCAGATTCCGCGTAGCGATGATACATGCGGTACAGATCGGCGGCGAAGATCGCCGCTTCGTTCCCGCCTGTTCCGGCGCGGACTTCCACGATTGCGTCGCGCTCTTCGGTTTGATCCGTCGGCAGCAAGGCGACCTGAACGCCGCGTTCAAGATCGACGACGCGTCTTTCGAGTTCCGGAATTTCATCGTCGGCCATCGCTGCGATCTCAACATCGCGCGACGTTGCCAGTTCACGGTTGTCATCTAATTGCTTGCGGGCCGCTTCGAGCTCGCGCCATTTTTCCAGCAAATCTGTCAGAGTCGCGCGTTCGCGCATGATTTCCTCAGCGCGCTTACGATTGTCGAACAGGCGCGGATCCGCAATTTCGCGTTCGAGTTGTTCGAGGCGTTCGCGTTTGAGTTGAATAAGGGAATTTAAGTCCATCTGTAGCGGCGTTCTATGAACGCCGAAGGAGGGCGGCAGTCATAGACAGCCGCTACAGCCCAGTTAAGCTAAGCTTTTTTGTCGGCACGGGCGGCTTTGGTGCTGCCATAGCGCCGCGCGAACTTCTCTACGCGCCCAGCCGTATCGACAAATTTTTGTTCGCCAGTGAAAAAGGGATGACAAGCGGCACAAATGCCGATCTTAATATCGCGACGGGTGGAGCGCGTGTGATATACCGCGCCGCACGCGCATACCATATCAGTCTCGTAGTATTCTGGATGAATGCCTGCTTTCATCTTCAAATGGAGCGCGGAATCTATCCGTGCACACCGGTTTTGGCAAGCGATGAAAGCGCGTGATCCACTGCTGGCAGCGTGGCAGCGCACAGTTTCGCGCAAAGGTGATGATGCTGCTGTATTCGATTCAACGGGCAAGATCGCGCGCAGCTTTCGTGACGTTGAAGAGGGGGCGCGCGCTTTCTACACGAAAATTGATATGTTCACCGCAGGCGCGGTCGTCGCGGTGCAGATTGGCAATCACCAGGATTGGCCGTCGGTCTTCATTGCATCTTTGCGTAAGCAACTCGTCGTTCTTCCGCTTGACCAATCCATCAGCGAGCGACAGCGCGATGCAGCGTTGGAAATTTGCAAGGCAACCGCTGTCGTATCCGCGGCAACGTCGGCAAGAGAGGACGTCTCCGGCGAAACTGACTTGAAGGTCGTTCGGCTGACGACTGACGGCTCTACAGTGGATTGGGGTGACAATCCGCCGTCGCTTCTGAAACTTACATCCGGCACAACGGCAGCTCCGCGCGCCGTTCGATTTCGCGCACATCAGTTGCTAGCCGATTGCAATCAGATTTGCGAGACGATGGGAATTTCCAATGGCGATCTGAATTTTGGCGTGATCCCGGTCTCGCACTCCTATGGGTTTAGTAATTTGCTTACGCCCTTGATCGCGCGCGGTGTGCCGATGGTGGTCAGCCGGGATAGAACACCGCGAGCCGTTCTTGCCGACCTTGCTCGGACGCACGCAACGGTTTTTCCCGGCACGCCGGTCTTTTATCAGGCCTTTTGCAATCTGGACGATGTGCCCGCCCTGCCAAAGCTTCGGCTGTGCATTTCTGCCGGGGCTCCGCTTTCGGGTGCTGTGGCGAAAAAGTTTTTCGAAAAATTCAAGCAGCCGATTCATTCCTTTTATGGTGCTTCGGAATGCGGTGGAATTTGCTACGACCGGGATGGCACAACATTCGAGGACGGTTTGGTCGGCCGCCCGATGCAACGCGTGGAGATTGAATTTATCGAACCAACGGCATCCTCCAGCCAGATCCGAGTTCGCAGCGCAGCGGTGAGCGACGGCTATTTTCCCGAGGGGGGCGAACAGAAACTTGGGAACGGTGTTTTTGTTCCGGATGACCTGCTCGCTCAGCATAACTCGGCGCTAACAATCGTTGGTCGGGTTTCGGACGTCATCAACGTCGCCGGGAAAAAGGTGAATCCGGCGGAAATCGAAGCGCAGTTGCTGCGTTTTGAGGGCGTGCGGCAGGCAGTTGTGTTCGGCCGTTCCACAGGCGCAGGGTTACGGAACGAGGAAGTGGCGGCATGCGTTCAGGCTTCACCCCAGACAACCGAAAACGATCTGTTGCGATTTTGCCGTGATTTCTTAAGCCCCTGGCAGGTTCCGAAGCGAATTTTTATTGTCGGTGCAATTCCCACGAACGAGCGCGGCAAGATGAGCAGACGCGACTTGTCGCGCCGCTTTTCACAATAGGGGGTAACAGTTCTCCGTTGCGAAGATTGGCTTCTTGATACAGCCTTGATATGGGGTTTGCTTAGACCGTAGAAGACTTACACCGAGAATAGGCGGCAAATCCAAGCTGACATAACGCGTGATGGAACCTTCCAACAGCGAAGAACGCGAACAGATCGACCGGTCACCCGTTCGGCACGAGGAGGAGCCTGCACTGGAGCCGGCCGCGGGTGCCGAAGCTTTCCAATCGGACGATTGGTGGCGCATATCAACCCCCGCTTCTGATTGGGCCGAGCCGGTTTCGGAGCCTCCCGCCGCCGAAACCACGCAACGCGAGGAGCCAGGGGCCGCTGATATTTATTTTTGCGGTCGTACAAGTCTGTTTCCGTTGAATCTTGCGGTTCGAGCGATTGGAAAAGAGAACCTGACCGGGCTGCTGCGAGCGTGCTGGGACAAGGAACCCGTGGACGTTCTCGCGCGGGATGGCGAGATTGTTCTGGCCACAACTCGGGACCCGGACCTTTATTGTTCGGAGACGCCGCCCATTCTCGCTGAGGTGGACCCAGAAATGGTGAACAATGCGCGCGACCAGCAGAAAGAAAACAGCACTCCTTTTCTGTTAACCCTTGCTCGTACCGAATCTATTGAGAGGCGGCCGGCGTTCGATCTGATGCGGCACTATGGCCAAACGCTGTTTTCGCAACTTTGGTCGGCGCCGAACGTGTGGATCATGTTTGAAAAGAATGCAGAGCTGTTAAGCGGTTTCGGCGACCTCACCGGCGATCCGGATGTGGATGACTGGTCACTGGAGACTTTGCGTCTTGTCCAGCACCCGGACCTACCTGCAGGCTTCGATCCGGCCTCAATTCCGGCTTACTCAAGAGAAGGTTTCGATCGCGTTCAGAAGTTGAAGCTGACCTCGGATGAGGCGCAATTCGCCTCGCAGTTCAATGGCGCCCGGTCGGTGCAACAGATTGCGAAGAACCTCCGGCTCGATTTGAAATCTGCCCGGCAACTGCTGTTCCGCTTCGTCGTGCTTCAGATAGTAGAGTGCTGGCCTGCCAGCACCGCTGCGAAGTCTGAACCGAAGGGCGGCATGGGGCGATTGTTCGGCCGCGGGCGATAACGCCGCGTCCTCTGCTGCGGGCACGCACCGATGAAGAGAAGAATTCTCGTTGTCGATATCGGCGGCAGCTTTGTCAAACTGCTGTTGTCCGAGCGCGTCGAACGCGAATTTGCCTCCGGTCCGCGGATGACGCCAAAACAGTTCGTATCAAAATTTGAGGAGACCGTCTGCGGCTGGAAATTTGATGTTGCATCAATTGGTTTCCCGGCGCCGGTGCGCAATGGACGGATCCTCCGGAACCCCAAGCACCTTGGCAAAAGCTGGGTCCATTTCAATTTTGCGCGGGCACTCGGAATACCGGTGCGAGTCGTGAACGATGCAGCCATGCAAGGGCTTGGCAGTTACCTCGGCAGAGGGCGGATGCTGTTTCTCGGACTCGGTACAGGGCTGGGCTCAGCGCTGGTCTGGGAAAGGAACCTGATGTCCCTCGAGTTAGGCGACCTGCCATATCCGAACGGAAAGATCATCGAGGAGGATCTGGGAATTCCTGGACTGGAGAAGTTCGGCAACAAAAAATGGCAGCGTCAAGTCCTCTATGCGATCACGCAATTGCGACGAGCATTCATTGCCGATTACGTCGTTCTCGGTGGTGGGTTGGTGCATCGGTTCGGGCGGTTACCGAACGGAATTGTGCGCGGCCAAAACGAAAATGCATTCCTTGGTGGACGCCGTTTGTGGGAAACGAAAAGGAATTCGCACGAAGTGAAATGGCAATTGGTGTAGAGCGATGAGTGTGAATATCAAAGTTTTTGTGTGTCTGACGCAGGTGTGGTGGTTGTGCCGCTTCTGCAGAAGATTTGGACACGTTTTCAAGAGAAATCTTGACTTACTCAAGCGACGTCACCACGATGCGCAGCAAAGCAAAGGAAAAAATATGAAGAACTACACGTTTGTTATCTCGGCTGTATCCATCGCCCTGCTCGCGCTGCTGGCACCAACTTCATTCGGGCAAAAGGCGGGTGCAATGTCGAAGGCCCAGGCAATGGCACAACAGCTCAATCTCACGCCGCAGCAAAAGGAGAAAGTGCTGCCGATTCTTGCTGCCGAAGTACCAAAAGTGCAGGCAATTAAGAACGATAATTCGCTTTCAAAAATGCAGAAAATGCAACAGCTCAGGGCCATTCATCAGCAAAGCGATCCGCAGATGAAGGCGATTCTTTCACCTGACCAATACAAAAAACTGCAACAGATTCGTTTACAGACAATCCGCGAGGCGACACAAGGCCGATTCTGAGACGAATTGATGGCCATCGATCAGTGGCCGAGGCGTCACAAGCGTCAGTCCGATCGCTTTGCGACCGAATGTGCGGCTTTTGAAGCGCACCATCGCGCAGAAGTCGCACTGGATTCCAGTGTAATCCGTGCTCATTGAAGATGTACATTCGAAGGGGTTCCGTTATGGCTGATCACCTGCAACCAGTCACCGAGCAATTCGCGAAGCTCTGCGACATCGTCACGAGACTTCGCGCACCCGGTGGTTGCCCGTGGGATCGTGAGCAAACGAACGAGTCATTACTCCCGGCGCTAATCGAGGAGGCGTACGAAGTGGCCGAGGCAGCGCGCGGGCAGGACGATGCACATTTCCGCGAGGAACTCGGTGATCTTTTGCTGCTGGTGGTGATGCACGCCGAGATCGCGGCCGGAGCCAGTCGCTTTAATATTGAACAGGTCATTGACGAGGTGTCTAATAAGCTAGTCAGGCGACATCCTCATGTATTCGGCACGAGCGACGCTCGCGACTCCGGCGCAGTCCTCAAACAATGGGAAGCAATCAAGCGAGAAGAGAAAAAGGGCGATTCGCATTACCTGGCAAGTTTGCCAAAAGCATTGCCTGCGCCGGTGCGCGCACAAAAGGCGCAATCCAAAGCGGCCAGGGTGAATTTTGACTGGACAGAAGCGCGCGATGCGATAGCGAAGGTCGAAGAAGAGCTGGACGAAACGAAAGAGGCGATCCAGTCACAACAGAAGGAAATGAGCGAAGACGAGATTGGCGATCTGCTGTTCGCGGTCGTGAATCTGGCCCGGAAATGCAACATCGACGCGGAAAGCGCTCTGCAATCTGCCACCGACAAATTCGTCGCGCGCTTTAATCAGTTGGAAGACAAGCTGAAGTCGCGCGGCAAGAAACTGGGGGATGTCGATCTCGAAGAGATGGATGCGATTTGGGACGAGATTAAAAGAAACGCCAAACGTCCAACGCTCAACGCTGAAGTTTTCTGAAATTCGAGGTTGGCCGTTGGGCGTTTGCTTGTCTCGTTTCTTTGGAGATATTTCGCCTCCCGATGAACCTTTTGATTAACCTTTGCCTCGTGCTTTTTGCGCTGGTGGCCGTGCTGATGGTTCTTGTCATCCTGATGCAGCGGCCAAAGAGCGAAGGCTTGGGCGCGGCGTTTGGTGCTGGGGTTACTGAGAATATTTTCGGCGCCCAAACGACCAACGTGTTGGTGAAATTCACCACATGGCTGGCCGCAATATTTTTTGTGCTCACCTTTGCCTTATCCGTCCTGTATGCGCACCATACCACGGCCAGCAGCGCTTTCCGTCGTGAACTCATGAAGACGCAAGGGGCCCCGCAGACTTCGCCTGCGCCCGCGGGAGCAACACCTTCGCCTGCCAACGCTTCACTGGCTTCTTCTCCAGCAGCGCCTGACTCGGGCGCTGGTGTGTTGCCTGTCGGCACTGCTGCACCATCGGCTTCGCCGAACCCGTAGAAAACTGACACGGCGTGCAGAGGACTGCCCCCCTACCTGTACGCGAATGGTGGGGTAGGACGCGTCACTCCGTGCGCGCCGCCGCTCCGAGACGCCGTTTACGCTCGCGAGGGCTTGCGGGAGCTCATCCCTCCATGCATCGTGCAAACAAGCGCGCTATTTCGCTTTGCGCGCGAATTTTGGCGGGAACAGCCAGAGAAGTTTTCCTTCCTCAGATTCGGGATCGATATCGAGCAGCGCCACACCGCCTTTGGAAAGCTTGAGGCTAGCGCCGGTCAACTCGGAGATCACGCTGGTAAAATCCGGCTCATGGCCAACAAGCATCAAGATTTTTGAGCCATGCCGCTTCAGCACAGTTCTCAATTCGCTTATTCCAAATCCCGGCTCGAGCGCTTCATCTTTCCGCAGCTTCGTTTTTAGTTGTTCCGCGGCAATCTTCGCTGTCTGCGACGCCCGCGGCAACGGACTGGTCACGATCAGGTCTGGCTGCACCTTGAGACGGTTGAGAAATTTCGCCACTTGGCGCATTTCCTTTTTGCCGAATTCAGTGAGCGGCCGTTCGTCATCGGGCTTTTTCCAGTCGGGCCAATCGGCCCTGCCATGTCTCAGGAAATAAAGTCGCATGATCAGACCTCGCACAACATCCGCCAAGGACACAACGTCACCCTATTCAAAATGGCCTTCGTGTCCCTTGTGCTCTTTGGGTGAGGCTCTTTCATAAGATTTGCCATTTCGGTTTGCACGTGCGCGGGTCGGTTTGCCACAGGCGAACGCCGCCGAGAAAAGCGTTTCGGTTGTGTCCTAACTCGATCCCTTCGGGCAGCGCGTCCAACTTTTTCGCGCTGCCGCCGCCGAGGACAACGTAATCGGCAATGAGCGATTTCTTTAGCAGAGCCACGGCGTGAAGGACTTCTCGTTTCCACCGTTTTTCGCCGAGTCGCCTCAATCCAGACTTGCCAAGGTAATCTTCGATAATGTGGCCGTTGCCGTAAGGGAGATCACCGAGTTCGAGCGGCAACAAGTTGGTGTCCCAAATCAAGGCCGATCCCAGGCCGGTCCCCAGCCCGAGAAACAGCATCCGCCCACCTCGAAAACTGCCGAGCGCCTGCATGGCGGCGTCGTTAATAATGCGGACCGGTTTGCCTAACGACTTCTCGAGATTGAATCGCGCCCATCCTGGGCCGAGATGCTTCGGTTCGCTCATGATGCAGCCATTGCGGACTGGCGAGGGAAATCCGATCGAGACTGCGTCGAAAGCCCAACCGTGGACCAGCGATTTGATCTGAGCCACCATTTCGCGCGGAGTCATGTTCGGACCGGATTTGAATTTTCGACGCTGCGCGCGCGAAATCATCACCTTCACATTCGAGCCGCCGACGTCGATGACGAGAATTCGTTTCTTCACCTCGTGAGATAATCGTGCGTGCGATGGTCTCCCGGATAGTGCGTCATATCTCACGGGGTGAACTACGTCTCCGACTTCGGCGCTCCGGCCACCCTACTCTCGTGCACAACCGCGATTGGCACCAATCGGTCCGCACGCGCTTTCTTCGTCGAACCGCTGAGCTTTTTCGTCCGCTCGCGTGAGACTTCGCGAAATTGCCATTGCGCCTGTCGGCGCGGTTCTTCGCCTTCTGGCTTCAAGCGGCGGTAGGTACCGTCGGCCTGCAATTCCCGCGCCTTCACCCGGTCGTTCAGAAACGCCGGAATAACGTCGTTGATGATTTGATCTCGCAGCGCCTGCGTTTCGACTGGGAACGCCAGCTCGATGCGCCGGTAAAAATTGCGCGGCATCCAATCTGCACTGGAAAGAAAAACCCGCGGTTGACCGGCATTTTCGAAGTAAAAGACCCGGCTGTGTTCCAGAAACCGGCCAACGATGCTGATAACACGAATGTTTTCGCTAAGACTTGGAACTTTGGGACGCAAGCAACAGATTCCACGAACGACCAGATCAATGGTCACATCCGCGCAGGATGCTTCATAAAGTTTTTCGATGATCTCCAGGTCGACCAGTGCGTTCATCTTCGCAACAATGCGCGCCGGCTTGCCGGCAACTGCGTTGTCGCGCTCCCGCTCGATCAGTTTGATGAGTCGGCTGTGCATGTCGAACGGGGCGACCATCATTTTCTTTAAGCCCGGATAACCGGCCAGGCCGGTCAGCGTGTTGAAGACGGTTGCTACCTCTTCGCTCAATTGCGGTTCGCTTGTGAGCAGACTGAAATCGGTGTAAATCCGCGCCGTCCGCGGGTGATAATTTCCGGTCGCGAGATGGACATAGCGCCGGAGTTCGTCGGCGTCCCGCCTAACGATCAACAGCGCCTTGCAATGTGTTTTGAGACCAACCACACCATAGATCACATGCGCACCGGCTTCCTCTAGCCGTCGGGCCCACTGAATGTTGCTCGCCTCGTCGAAACGGGCCCGCAACTCGACAATCGCAGTGACTTGTTTTCCGGCATTTGCCGCGTCAATCAATGCCTCGACAATGGGCGAATCTCCGCTGGTGCGATAGAGGGTGATTTTAATTGCGAGGACCTGCGGATCTTTTGCTGCTGTCTCGGCCAACTCGACGATCTGATCGTAACTATCGTAGGGATGATGCAGCAGCACGTCCTGACGCCGCAACACTTCAAAGAAATCCACATGCGGCGGCAACGCCGGATCCCGCGCCGGCTGGAATGGACGGTCTTTTAGCTTCGCAAAAGCGTCGTTCGTAACAAGTGGCAGAAGATGCGTCATCGACAACGGCCCATCCAGTTTGCAGGCATCGGGTTCGGACAGATTGAAAAAGTCGAGAAGCAGCTCGAGAAAATCTTTCGGACAATCAGCTTCCACTTCCAGCCGTACCGCATTACCGCGGCTGGAGCGTCGCAGCTCCTGTTCGATTGTTCGCAAGAGATTTTCCGCTTCTTCATCGTCGATGTAGAGGTCGCTGTTGCGCGTGACCCGAAACGCGTGCACGCCGTCCAGAATTAACCCGGGAAACAATTCGCCGATGTGCTGTTTAATCAGCGACGCCAGATAAATGTATTCCCACGGCTCGTTGGCGCCGGTGCCGCGTGGCATAAGAATCAACCTAGGGACAACTCGCGGCACCTGGACAATGGCGTGCAGCGGCTCGCCACGACGGCGCGTCTTCGCACGCACCAGCAAATTGTGACTGCGGTTCAACAGATGCGGGAAGGGGTGGCTGGCATCCACAGCCAGCGGCGTGAGCATCGGCAAAACTTCCTGGTGAAAATAGCGATTCGCCCAAGCCGCGCGTTTTGCCGACAATTCCGCCATCTCACGCACGTAAATCCCATTCTTCGCCAGTTCCGGCTGTAACTCGTTTTTCCAAAGCGCATACTGCGTCGCCACCAGTTGGCGCACCGTTTTCTGGATGCGGTCGAAGAGCTCAGTCGGGCTCAACCCGTCGGGTCCAAGATCGCTGGTCTCGCTTTCGATCTGTTGTTTGATCCCGGCTACGCGAATCTCGAAAAATTCATCCAGGTTTGAGCTGAAAATCGTGAGAAACTTAACTCGTTCGATCAGTGGTTGTGCAGGGTCCTGCGCTTCCTCCAGCACGCGCTGATTGAACGCTAGCCAGCTCAACTCTCGGTTGATAAAATTTTTCGGGTCGCGAAAATGGTTATGCGCCGCCTCAACGACCTGCGGAACAGCGGTCACGCTGCTTTTCTCTTCGGTCCGCGGGGTGGCCTGGGCTTCCGGCATCTTTAACGATTGCCGATCAGCCGCGCATACGCAATGCGTCTCACACGGACGCCGCCAAACTCTTGTGCCTGATGTCTTCCGCTGCTGCGGCGTAAACGGCGTCCTCGGCAATGTTGGTTGCGTGATCGCCGACGCGTTCGAGGGCGCGCGAGATTAGGATCAAGTTAAAATACCCGCGCAACTGCTCCCTGTCCTCCATCATCAGCTCGGTCAGTTTCCGGTTTGCATCGCGATTCATATCGTCGAGTTGTTTGTCGCGGCTGCAGACCGAGTGGGCCAGCTCGACATTTTCCCGCGCAAATGCGTTGATGCTGTCCTTGAACATCGACATCGCGTGCGCCTGTATCGGCACGATCATTTGCACTTCAGGCAGGGGCGGGTGCCGATTCAGCTTGCGCGCGCGTTTCGCGATGTTCGTGGCTTGATCGCCCACGCGCTCGATGTTTGGCGAAAGTTTTATTGCCGAAATCACCCGGCGCAGATCCGATGCCACCGGCTGATACCGCAGCAGAATTTCGAACCCATCCTTGTCGATCTGCTTCTCCAGTTGATCGATCTCTTCATCATCTGCGATTGCGTGCGTGCAAAGATCGTCATCGCGTTGCAGCAAGCCCTTGATTGCGCGATCGAGGCTGCGCTCGGCCAGGCCGGCCATCATCAGTAAATCTTTGCGTAGCGACGTCAGCGCATCGTCGAATGTTCCAAGAATGTGTTTTGGTACTACCATTGTTCCCCTCGGTTCCTGCTGTTCATAAGATCGCGGCGGCCGCAGACATCGCGCCTGTAAAAAATCATCCAAACCTCCCAGTGATGTAATCTTCTGTCTGTTTTTCGCCTGGGTTTGTGAAGATTTTCGTGGTTGGCCCATATTCGATGAGGCGACCAAGATAAAAGAAAGCGGTATAATCGGAAACACGGCCCGCTTGCTGCATATTGTGCGTCACCGTGACGATCGTGTAACGCGCTTTTAGTTGATAAATCAATTCCTCAATTTTGGCCGTAGCAATCGGATCCAGTGCCGAACAAGGCTCATCCATTAAAATTACTTCAGGTTCCACCGCCAGAGCGCGCGCGATGCAGAGGCGTTGCTGTTGCCCGCCTGAAAGACTGGTGCCCGGCTTGTGCAAATCATCCTTCACTTCGTCCCACAAAGCAGCCATCCGCAGCGATTTCTCCAGCCGTTCGTTGAGAAATCTCTGGTTGCGTACACCATTCAACCGCAAACCGATGACGACGTTTTCCCCGATCGTCATGGTTGGGAAAGGATTCGATTTCTGAAAAACCATGCCGACACGCCTCCGGACGATCGCCGGATCGACCGTGCTCGAATAGAGATCCTCGCCATTTAGCAGAACTGTGCCTTCCATGCGCGTCTTGGGCGTGAGCTCGTGCATTCGGTTGAGAGCCCGGAGAAACGTGGATTTTCCACAGCCGCTCGGTCCTATGATGGCGGTCACAGCATTTGCAGCCACGTCGAGCGTCACATTATCAATGGCAAGCTTCTCGCCGTACCAGATAGACACGTTTTTTACCTCAAACGTGTGCGCAGCTGGAACCTCCGCGTCGGGCGGCGGGGCCGAGCCATGTTCGAGACGCTCCATAACGGTTTGTTCAGGTGTTTCCATAACTAAGTTCTCCATTTGCGAAAGCCCTAAACAACGGACGCCCCACGTCCGCGAGTTAAAATTCTAACTAATATGTTAACGCAAAAAACACCTGTGACGAGCACCAGCGCGCCAGCCCAGGCCTGGCGATGCCAATCGTCGTAGGGAGAAATTGCATAAGTAAAAACCTGCAATGGAAGCGCAGCAATGGGTTGACTGAGACTGTGGTTCCAAAAGCGATTGCCAAATGCGGTGAAAAGAAGGGGCGCCGTCTCGCCACCAACGCGAGCCAGAGCAAGAAGGATTCCCGTGATAATCCCCTTAGACGCCGTCTTCATCACGATATGGACGATTGTTTTCCAACGGCTGACGCCAAGGGCGAGGGCAGCTTCGCGGTATCCGTTTGGCACAAGAAGAATAACTTCCTCAGTGGTGCGCAGAATAAGCGGAATCATGATCAGAGCCAGGGCGAGCCCACCGGCGTACGCAGAAAAGCCTTTGAACCGCAACACGATCAGACCATAGACGACGACACCCCAGGTGATCGACGGAATGCCGTTCAGAACGTCGGCAAGGAAGCGCAGAACAGAATTGAGCCGGGCCGAGCCGTATTCCGCCAGGTAAACTCCCCCCAAAACACCGACCGGTATTCCGATGACCCCGGCAAGAGCAAGCAATTCCAGCGTGCCGACGATTGCGTTCGCCATTCCGCCGCCAAGCGCTCCGACTGGCGCGGGTAGTTTTGTGAAAAAGTCCCAATTCACCGAACCTGCGCCATTGATAAGGAGGTAAAAAAACACCAGCCCCAGTGGAGTGATCACAAGAAGCGCTGAACCAAAGGCGATTCCAACTGCCAGAGCGCTTTTGATTTTGCGCCAGGTGTGATTGTGTGCCCGTTCGAAACGCATGGCTATTGCACGGCGCGAGTCGCTGATTTGGCGGCGATGGTCCGCAGAAGCAACTGAGCTAAAAGGTTTACCAGAATGGTTATGCCAAAAAGGACCAGCCCGACCTCGAACAACGCCTGGAGGTACATATCGGTGGTCGCCTCGGTGAATTCATTGGCGAGCACACTGGCCAGGGTATAACCGGGTTTGAAAAGCGACGCGGCGATCTGAGGCGTATTGCCGATCACCATGGTGACAGCCATCGTTTCGCCAAGAGCGCGGCCCAGCCCGAGAATCACCGCACCGAATAACCCTTTCTTCGCGTAACTCAGGACCGCGATGCGGGTAGCTTCCCAGCGCGTCGCGCCCAAACCGTACGCAGCTTCTCGTTGCAAATCCGGGACACCGCGCAAAATCTCGCGCGAGACGGAAGTAATGATCGGAAGAATCATGACGGCGATAATGATTCCGCCGGCGAACATGCATGGCCCGTAGATCGGCCCGCTGAAAAACGGCGTCCACCCAAATGATCGCTTGAGCCAGGGGAAGGGGTAATCGCGTAGCCAGGGGATCATCACGAAGATGCCCCAGAGTCCAAGGATGACGCTCGGAATCGCCGCCAGCATTTCGATCAACGACGCGAGCGGCTGCCGAATCCACAGCGGTGCAAGTTCGGTTAGATAGGCTGCTGTGGCGATGCCCAAGGGAACCGCGATCACAAGCGCGATGAGAGAAGAAACGAGCGTTCCGTATATGAAGGGCAGCGCACCGAACTGTTCCGCGACGGGGTCCCAGGTTGATGTGGTCAGGAAATGAAACCCGAATTTCTTTATGGCGACTGAAGATCCAATCCAGAGCTGCCAACCGATGAGAATGATCAGCACAACCACCGCCAGTGCCATAGCCAGCGTAAGCCACTCGAATGCCTTATCGCCAAAGCGGGATGGACGCGCCATCCTTTCTTGGACGGAACGCTCTTCCACCGCTATTGATGCGGCCACACCCATACCGATTTGGATACTTAATTAGCAGCGGCAGACCGCTGTACTACACTCCTGGTTACGTTTTGATCTCATCGATTCGCTTCAAAACCTTCTGCTGAAGGCTGTCGGGCAACGGCGCATACTGCAGATCTCGCGCCATTTTCTCGCCGTCTTTCGCGGCCCATTTTAAGAACTCAACGAGCTTCTTACCTTTAGCGGGATCTTTCTGCTGCTCGTACACCAGCAGCCACGTCGCACCGCAGATCGGATAAGCGTCCGGGCCCGGCGCATTGGTAATTGAGAAACGGAAATCGTCCGGGATTTCTGCAGTCGCGAGCGCGACGGTGATTGATTCGAGAGTCGGCTTTACAAATTTGCCCGCAGAATTTTTCACTTCTGCATAAGGCATCTTATTTTGAACCGCATAGATCAACTCTACGTAACCCAGCGCGCCCGGAGTTTGCTTGATTTGACCGGCTACACCTTCATTGCCTTTGCCCCCGATTCCAGTTGGCCAGTTTACGGACGTGTTCGTGCCCACTTTCTGTTTCCATTCCGAGCTAATCTTGCTCAGGTAATCAGTCCAAATGTAAGTCGTCCCGCTGCCGTCGGAACGATGCACAACTACGATCTCTTGATCGGGTAAGCTAACTCCGGGATTGAGCGCTGTGATTTTTGGATCGTTCCATTTTTTGATCTGGCCAAGGAAAATTCCTGCAATCGTGTCTGCATCGAGCTTTAACGCCGGGTTTCCAGGCACGTTGTAGGCTACCACATCCGCGCCGGCGACGGTTGGAATATGCAAGATTTTCCCGGGGGCTTTCGCTAAATTGTCGTCGCTCATCGGCCCGTCGGATGCGCCGAAATCAACTGTTTGCGCCAAGATTTGCTTTTGCCCGCCGCCGGAACCGATGGATTGATAATTGAATCGCACCGAAGGATCGACCTTCGCGTATTCGTCAAACCATTTGGAGTAAATCGGATACGGGAAGGTCGCACCCGCGCCGTTGATCATCATCTGCGCCGAAGCGCTTGCGCACACTCCCAGCGCAATTGTCAGCCCAAGAAGAGTTGTTTTGCGGAATTTCGTCATACCGCGAAATTGCCGCAGTTCGATTCAGCCGGTCAAAGGCTTTACTGTTACGTTTGTGTGACAACGGCTTTGCCGGCGTTAGAACGTTGAGGCGTAGAAGGGATAAAGCGCAACGAAACTTACCGCTTCAACGGTTTAACACCTAAACGCTCCAACGACTCACGCGGCTCCGCCCACTGGCAAGATCACGCGGATGGTGGTTCCGCGCCCAAGCTCGCTTTCCGCCTCGACGCGGCCGCCGTGTAGCTGTGCGACGTGTTTTACTATCGCCAGACCGAGACCCGTTCCGCGGACTCTATCGGGGCTGCGTGCTTTGTCTGCGCGGTAGAAACGCTCGAAGATGCGCGGCAAATCTTCCCCGGCAATGCCGATGCCCTCGTCGCTGACGCTCAGCTCGAGTTGGCCGTCGCGTTGCCGGGCACTGAGCCGAATCTCGCCCTGCTCACGCGAATATTTTACGGCGTTGTCGAGCAAATTATAGACCGCTTCCTGTAGCCGCGTCCGGTCAGCCCGAATCGGGGATAACGTCGGCGAAATGTCCACGACGATGCTGAGCTGTTTGGTTGCGAGCTTCTTTTCCCAATCGCGGATCATCTCACGGAGAAATTCCGGGAGGTCGACAATTTCCAACTGCAAATCCGGGTTCCCTGATTCGAGTTGCGCAAGGGTAAGCAAATCTTCGACGAGCAACTCCAGGCGATTCGAATGGCGCTCCATCACTCGAAGAATTCGCAGGAGTTCTTCGTGCGGTGTTTTCGGATTATCGAGCAAGGTCTCGATGTAGCCGCGCAATATGGAGAGAGGTGTGCGCAGTTCGTGCGAGACGTTCGCCACGAAATCCCGCCGCACTTGATCCATTTTTTTTAGCTCCGTGATATCGTGAAACAAAACCAGTGCGCCGGTGACCTCGCCCGCCTCATTCTTGGTGGCGACTGCATGCAGCTCGATTTGTGAATCGTCCAGGGCCAACTCGCAGCGAACCGGCCCGTCGCCACGGAACGCATCGGTCAGCAGTCGATCGAGTGTAGGATCGCGGACAATTTCCAATAGCGGCGTTGCCACTGAAACTTCGGGAGCGTCGAACAGTTTTCGAAACGTCTGGTTGCTTAAAATCACCTGCCGGTTGGAATCGACTACCAGCAATGCGTCCTGCATTGCAGAGAAAATGGTCTGCATCCCGGATTCACGTTTTGCGATCTGCTTCTGGAGCTGCTCCAAATCGCCAACGATTTTTTCCAGCTGAAACCCGATGCGTTGCGCTGGCACGCTGCCCTCCATCAAAAACGTGCGTGGCCGTTCGCCGCGACCGATTTGCGTTATGACGTCTTCAACCTGCCGCCACGGCGCGATCCATTTGCGCCACACGACAAACGCAAGAGCGGCCAACGCAATGCAGATAAAGAGAATAATGAGCCAGGCCACAGGATTTCTAATCTCTGCTAAATAGCTTTCGCAGCAAAACAACGGCAAAGACGCTTCGCAATCTTAAAGCGATTCGTGAATCCTCGTTAGGTATGCTCTTTTCCGCGTCAGCTTTGAAGGGCGGAGTGTTTCGCACCCCTTTCACAGCCTCGCCGCTTACTCTTCGCGGAGTCGATAACCGAAACCGCGCACGGTTTCAATGGCGTCGCCGGCTTTGCCGAGTTTTTCGCGCAAACGACGTACGTGTGTGTCCACAGTGCGGGTATCGATCACGCTTTCGTAGCCCCAGACGTCGTTAAGCAATTTATCGCGGTCCTGCACGCGCCCCCTGCGTTGCATCAAGGTCCGCAGCAGCTTGAACTCGAGACTGGTGAGATGCACCCGTTTACCGCTAACGCGGACCTGGTGGCGCGCAGGGTCGATCGAGATCGGGCCGGCTTGAAGCGTTTCCTGCGGTTTCTCACCACGTCGCAAAATTGCCCGGATTCGCAACATCACTTCGCGCGGACTAAAAGGCTTGGTCACATAATCGTCGGCGCCGAATTCCAAACCGACGATGCGATCGACCTCCTCCGCTTTTGCCGTCAACATCAGAACCGGAATGTGAGCGGTCGCCACGTCGCCTTTCAAGATTCTGCACACCTCCAGCCCCGACATCTTTGGCAACATTAAATCGAGAATGATGAAATCCGGTCGGTCATCGCGCGCTTTTTGCAAACCGCTTGCGCCATCGACGGCTGCCGAAGTCTTGAAGCCCGCTTTGCGCAGGCCCATCTCAAGAAGATCGGTTACGTCGCTCTCATCTTCGATGATGAGGATTTTCCTGCCAGAGGCGTTGTCCATGAACAGAGAATTCAACGCAGCTGCACGATAAATTACAATTGTTTCTGCGCGGCTTGAAGGAATCGGAGCAGGGCAACAGCAAAAGTTTACCGAATCGTCACCGTTTCGTCATACGGCTGTAACAAACGGCCTCTAGCCTGCCTCGCACGTACAGGAAAGAAATCCCCACAGAGCGCCAAAAACCACATCACCCAAGGAGAAACTCATGCTCATCAAGAAAATCAGCTTACGGGCAGCAGGGGTCAGCCTCGCTGCAACAGTGTTGCTAAGCGCGCACCCGCTGCGTGCACAGTCATCGGACAATGCACGAATTGAAAAACTCGAACACGCTGTGGAGCTGCTCCAGAAGCAAAACACCGAGTTGAAAGCAGAGGTTAGCAGCTTAAAGCAGCACCCTGCACCTCATGTCACTGCTGAAGGGCCAACAAAAACGGAGATCAATTACGACGGTAAGACTTATGTCGAGAAAACTGTCCCGCTAGAGAAATCCAGCGCAGACAAATGGAAGTTGTCCACTTCAACCACCCAGATGGAACTCTACGGCGATATTCGTCTCCGTTACCAATACAACGGCGGCGAGACCAAAAGCACGGGGCCGGTGGCGGCACCCGGTTCGGGCATCGCAGGGACAAGCGATTGGCAGGAGCGGGAGCGCGAGCGTTATCGTCTCCGCCTGGGCCTTCGTGGAACGCTTCTGGATGATTGGTTTTTTGGCCTTCGATTGGAGACGAGCGCCAATAGCAGGTCAACAAACGTGACGTTCGGCGACGACACATCAAGCAGCTCGGCCGGCGGCGGGGGTCCCTTTGCGAAGGGCAGCGACGTCGTCTACGTCGGCCAGGCCTACGGCGGTTACAAAGGGTTCCCAGATTTCACTTTCACTGCAGGCAGAATGCCGAACCCGCTTGTCACCACGCGCATGGTTTGGGACCCCGACATCAATCCGGAAGGCTTGGCTGAGCAATGGAAACACACCTTTGTCTTCGGAGGAGAGGCGCTACCGCCTCCGGTATTCAGTAAGGATGGCAAAGCTGTTGCGGGGCCGCCACCACAGCCTTTCCTGAAACTCGATCTTTTTGCAAACTTCGCGCAATTCGTTTATGACGATGCCAACCCCGAGAATCCGCTGGGTGCGAGGGCGACGACAGGTGCCAACGGGGGCACCCAGCTAGTCCCGAACACCGATGCGTTCTTGTGTGCGTGGCAGATAGGCGCGCGGTTAAATTTTCCGCATAATTTTTACTTCCAGCTCGCGCCGACGCTCTACAATTACACTGGAAACGGCGATACGTTTAATGTCCACTACGTAGGCGGTGATCCTCACCTAACGAACGCAGATTCCTTGGCGACGAACCAGACGGGCATCAACAGCCTGTTGGTGTTCGAGTTACCCGCAGAATTCGGCTGGAAAGCCTGGGGCCTGCCAATGCGTCTCTACGGCGATTTCGCGACCAATTTTGAAGCTGACCAGCGCGCCACCGCCGCGGGCCAATCGGGCCAGGGCAGTCAGCGCTACGCCTACACACTTGGACTCGGTGTCGGGCAGTTGAAGAAGAAGAATGATTGGCAGATCGACGTTTGGTATCAACATGCTGAGCAGTTCGCCCTCGATCCGAACCTGATCGATGACGATTGGTTCAATGGCCAATTGAATATGCACGGCGTCGGTGTCACAGCGGCATACAACCTGAGTGGCGCTGTAAACCTCACCCTGAACTACGGACACGGTTGGTGGTACAACCATAATCTCGGCACCGGCGGAAGTAATCTGGCCATCGCAATTAATCCGACGGATCAATACAATTTCTTCACCGCTGATTTGAACGTCAAATTCTGAGGATTGAATAGCTTGGTTAGGTTACCGATAGCCCGCCGGGAAAAGCCTCTCCCGGCGGGCTTGTCACTACGTCCAATGCCTGAAAGCGCATGAAAGCAAAGGCGAAACCGAAGCGAGCACGTCGCAGCATATTGCTGGAATCGTCACCGCTTACGATGCTTGAATCGGAACTTCACGCACTGCACCGCGATTTGCGGACCGTTGCCAAGGCATACGTCAGCCGTCTCGAAAATGATCTTCTCGTCTGCATCGCCGCGCTCGGGTCCCATGGGCCGATCGAACAACTCCCTCGAGAACTGCTCCACGAAATCCGCGATCTCACGATCATCGTTCGCAATCGTAAGTTGAAGCCGGAAAAAGGCCGCCGCAAAGACCTGCGGAAAATCGACTCGCTGATCGTGGACTTGGCTTCGACGATGGGAAAAAAGAATTGATCGCAGACCTGGGCAACAAACGCGCCAGACGGGGTTCCGACCAGCTTAAGCCCAAATTCTCGACGT
>Ga0209577_10000712_pt1 | contig 33082 bp, 30 predicted proteins | sample GraSoiAngelo_109_FD_185874 | JGI IMG/M metagenome (GOLD analysis project Ga0209577, IMG submission 185874) | Grasslands soil microbial communities from the Angelo Coastal Reserve, California, USA - 14_0903_12_20cm (SPAdes) (version 2) | ecosystem: Environmental > Terrestrial > Soil > Grasslands... | reverse complement strand
GCCCCGCCTCCATCGGGGACGTGGAGGCCTACTACACCCACGTGCGCCGGGGCCGGCCTCCCACCCCCGAGCTCCTGGCCGACCTGGTGCGCCGCTACCGGGCCATCGGCGGCGCCTCCCCCCTCATCGAGCGCACCCGGGCCCAGGCCCGGGGCGTCCAGGACGAGCTCGACCGGCGGGAACCGGGCCGCTTCCTGGTGTTCCTGGGCTGCAAGCACTCCCCCCCGTTCCTGGAGGAGGCGGTGGCGGCCATGGAGGAAGCGGGAGTGCGCCAGGCCGTGGGGCTGGTCCTGGCCCCCCACTACTCGGCCCTCAGCGTGGGCGAGTACGTGGAGCGGGTGAGGGCCGCGGCGGGGGCCACCGCCGACGGGCTGGAGCTCGCCTTCGTCCAGAGCTGGCACCTGGCCCCGGGGCTGGTCGAGCTCCTGGCCCGGCGTCTCCGGTCCGCGGTGGCCGGGTCGGCCGTGGCCGAGGCGGTGGCCCGGGCGGGCATACCACCGGAGGAGGCGGGCCGAGCCGGCGGGCCCGTCGAGGTCCTCATCACCGCCCACAGCCTCCCGTCCCGCATCCTCGAGGCGGGCGATCCCTATCCCGACCAGTTGCGGGAGACGGCGGAGGCGGTCACCGCCAAAGCCGGCGTGACCCGCTGGAGGCTGGCCTGGCAGAGCGCGGGCCGCACGCCCGAGCCCTGGCTGGGGCCGGACGTGCTCGAGGTGGTGCGCGACCTTCCCGGTGACGTGAAGGCGGTCGTGGTGTGCCCGGCCGGCTTCGTCTCCGACCACCTCGAGGTCCTCTACGACATCGACGTCGAAGCGCGGGCCCTGGCCGGCGAGCGGGGGCTGACCCTGGTGCGCACCGAGTCGCTGAACGACGATCCCGGTCTCGTGGCCACCCTGGCCGGTCTGGTCGAGGACCGGGCCTCGGCCCTGGCCGGATCCCCACCCCGGTGAGCTCGGTGGACGGCCGCCCCGGCCCCCCCGGCAAGGGCCGGCCCACGGTGGCGGTGGTGGGCGCAGGGGTGACGGGCCTGGCCGCGGCCTGGGAGCTGGCGGCCCACCCGCCTCCGGGAGAGCCGGCCCCCAGGGTCGTGGTGCTGGAAGCCGGCGCCCGACCAGGGGGCAAGATCGTGGCCGCCGAGCTCGGGGGCGGACCCGTCGACGGCGGGGCCGACGCCTTCGTGGCCCGGGCCCCGGCCGGGGTGGAGCTGTGCCGGGAGCTGGGCCTGGACGGCGAGCTCCAGGCCCCCGCGGCCAACCGGGCCCTGGTCTGGACCAGGGGCCGGCTCCGCCCCCTGCCCCAGGGCCTGGTGCTGGGCGTCCCCTCCGACCTGGTCGGCCTGGCCCGCTCCGGGGCCGTCTCGGCCCGGGGTCTGGCCCGGGCCGCCCTCGACCTGGTGCTGCCGCCCACCGCCATCCCCGCGGGGGGCGACATGGCCGTGGGCGCCCTGGTCGCGGCCCGCTTCGGTCGGGAGGTGCAGGAGCGGGTGGTGGATCCCCTCCTGGGCGGCATCCACGCCGGGCGCAGCGAGCGCCTGAGCCTGGCCGCCACCGCCCCCCAGCTGGCCGCGGCGCTGGCCCGCCACCGCAGCCTGCTCGTCGGCCTGCGCCGGGAGGGCGCCCCTCAACCCGGGGCCGGTCCCGTCTTCCTCTCCCTGGCCGGCGGCCTGGACCGCCTGGTGACCCGGCTGGTGGGCGAGCTCGGGGCCCGGGGCGTCGAGCTGCGCCCCGCCTGTCCCGTCCAGGCCCTGGAGCGGAGCCCCGACGGGCGGGGCTGGACCCTGCGCACCCCGGGGGGCACGGTGGCCGCCGACGCCGTGGTGGTGGCCGTCCCCGCCCCCGTGGCCGCCGGGCTCATCGGGGCCGTGGCGCCCTCGGCCGCAGCCGAGCTGGCCGGCATCGAGCACGCCTCGGTGGCCCTGGTCCTGCTGGCCTACGCCGCGGGGGACGTGGGCCGGCCGCTCGACGGCAGCGGCTTCCTGGTGCCCCGGGTCGACGGCCGCCTGATGACGGCCTGCTCCTGGTACACGAGCAAGTGGCCCGGGCGCAGGCCTGCAGGCGAGGTGGTGCTGCGCGTCTCCGTGGGTCGCTGGGGCCAGGACCCCATGGCCCTGGGCGACACCGAGATCGTCGCCCGGGTGGGCCGGGAGCTGACCCAGGCCATGGGCATCGCCGCCCCGCCCGCGGCCAGCGCCGTGGTGCGCTGGCCCGAGGCCTTCCCCCAGTACACCGTCGGGCACCTCGACCGGGTGGCCCGCATCGAGGTCGGGGTGGCGGCGGTGCCCGGCCTGGGCCTGGCCGGCGCCGCCCTGAGGGGCGTCGGCGTCCCCGCCTGCATCGAGCAGGGTCGCCAGGCCGCCCGCCGGGTACAGGCCCAGTTGGCCCCGGCCGGCGCGGCCTGAGAGGGGCCACGGCCACAGCCGGGAAGGAGTGACATGAGCGAAGCCACCATCACCGTGCGCTCCCCCTACGACCACACCGTGGTGGGCGAGGCGCCGTCGCAGCGCGCCGTCGACGTGGACCGGGCCGTGCAGGCGGGCGGGCAGGCGCTGGCCTCGGCCCCCCTGCCCGCGTGGAAGCGGGCCGAGATCCTCGACCGGGCCGCCCGCGCCCTGGACGAGCGCACGGAGGCCTTCGCCCGCACCATCGCCGCGGAGGCGGCCAAGCCCCTGAAGACCGCCCGCATCGAGGCCCAGCGGGCCGTGTCCACCTTCACCTTCTCGGCCGTGGAGGCCAGGCGCCTGGCCGGGGACATGGTGGCCATGGACGCGGCCGACGTGGGGGAGGGCAAGCTCGCCTTCACCCTCCGGCTCCCGTTGGGCGTGGTCGGGGGCATCACCCCGTTCAACTTCCCCCTCAACCTGGTGGCCCACAAGGTGGCGCCGGCCCTGGCCGCGGGCTGCCCGCTGGTTCTCAAGCCCGCCAGCCAGACGCCGCTGTCGGCCCTGGCGCTTCGCGATCTGCTCGTTGGCCAGTGCGGCCTGCCCGAGCCCTGGCTCCAGGTCGTGACCGGCCCGTCGTCAGAGGTGGGCCGGGCCCTGGTCGACCACCCCGACGTGGCCATGATCAGCTTCACCGGATCGGGCGAGGTGGGGTGGTCCATCCGCCAGCAGGCACCCAGGAAGAAGGTGAGCCTGGAGCTGGGCAACAACTCGCCCGTCATCATCGAAGCCGACGGCGACTGGTCGACGGCGGCCGACAAGATCGCGGTGGGTGGCTTCAGCCACGCGGGCCAGTCGTGCATCTCGACCCAACGCATCTACGTGCACGAAGAAGTGCTCCACGACTTCCTGGGCGCGCTGGTGCCCAAGGTCGAGGCCCTGGTGGTCGGCGATCCCCTGGACGAAGAGACCGACGTGTCGTCTCTCATCACGCCCGACGACCGCGACCGGGTGCAGGCGTGGATCCAGGAGGCGGTGGCCGGGGGCGCCGAGGTCCTGTGCGGCAACAAGGTGGAGGGGACACTGCTCTGGCCCACGGTGCTGGCCAACGTGTCGCCCGACATGAAGGTGTGCCGGGAGGAGGTGTTCGGCCCCGTGGTCGCGGTGCAGGCCTACCGGGACAGGGCCGAGGCCCTGCGCCTGGCCGACGACACCCGCTTCGGGCTCCAGGCCGCCATCTTCACCCGCGACATCGGCACCGCCCTGCAGGCCGCCCGCTCCCTCCACTTCGGTGGCGTCCTGGTCAACGAGATCCCCACCTGGCGGGCCGACCAGATGCCCTACGGCGGGGTCAGGGCCAGCGGCAACACCAAGGAGGGTCCGGCCTGGGCCGTGCGGGAGATGACCGAGGAACGTCTGGTGGTGATCCAGGCCTGACCGGCGCACCGGCCCCGGCCATGCCCCATGGGCTGTTGCCCATGCTGGCCGTGGCCGGGTCCCTGCCCCGCGACGACCCGGCCCACGCCTACGAGGTCAAGTGGGACGGCGTGCGCGTCCTCGCCTACGTCAACGGCCCCGCCGGTCCCGTCCGCCTGAGCAGCCGCAAGGGCGCTGACATCACGCCCCGCTACCCGGAGGTGCACGAGCTGGCTTCCCTCCTCGGGTCGCGGGCCGCCATCGTGGACGGCGAGGTGGTCGCCTTCGACGACAAGGGGCGACCCAGCTTCGGCCAGCTGCAGCACCGCATGCACCTGGCCGGCACCAGGGCGGTGCGCCTGCGCATGGCCGAGATCCCCGTGGTCTACATCGCCTTCGACCTGCTGTGGCTGGAGGGGCGCTCGCTCGTCGAGGTGCCCTACGCCGAGCGCAGGCGGGCGCTGGAGGACCTGGCCCTGGACAGCGCCGGCGTGCAGGTCCCCCCCTCGCACGTGGGCGGGGGCGCCGACCTTCTCGAGGTGACCCGCCGCCAGGGCCTGGAGGGCGTGGTGGCCAAGCGCCTGAGCGCGCCCTACGAGCCGGGCCGGCGCTCGCGCTGCTGGATCAAGGTCAAGAACCACCGGCACCAGGAGGTCGTCATCGGCGGCTGGCTGCCGGGCTCGGGCAACCGCCAGGGCCGCATCGGCGCCCTGCTGGCCGGGCACTACGAAGGCCCCTCGCTGCGCTTCGCCGGGCGGGTGGGAACCGGCTTCAGCGACGCCACCCTGAACCTCCTGGACACGCAGCTGGCCCCGCTGGCCCGCTCCACCAGCCCCTTCGCCGACCGCGTCCCCTACCCCGAGGCCCGCTGGGTCGAGCCTGTGCTGGTGGCCGACGTCGAGTTCGGCGAGTGGACGGCGGCGGGGACGATGAGGCACCCCTCCTTCAAGGGCCTGCGCGACGACAAGGACCCGGGCGAGGTGGTCCGGGAGGGCTGAGCCGGCTCACCCCGGCCCCGGGCCCGGGGCCTGCCTGGGGGGCGGCCCGCGGGCCGCTTCTGGGAAGATGTAGGCATGCCCAGGTCACTGTGGACCGGATCGATCAGCTTCGGGTTGGTGAACGTGCCCGTCAAGGTCACGACCGCGGTCAGGAAGAAGGACGTGCGCTTCCACCAGCTCCACGCCAAGGACGGCAGCCGCATACTCCAGAAGCGCTTCTGCGCCGAGGAAGGCGTCGAGGTCGCCTACGAGGAGCTGGCCAAGGGCTACGAGATCGCCCCCGGCCAGTACGTGCTGATCGAGCCCGAGGAGCTGGAAGAGCTCGACCCCATCGCCACCCACACCGTGGACATAGAGGACTTCGTGGCCCTGGACGAGATCGATCCCCTGTTCTTCGACAGCTCCTACTACCTCGTCCCCGACGACCGGGGCGAGAAGGCCTACCGCCTGCTGCTGGAGGCCATGCGTGAATCGGGCCGGGTCGGCATCGCCAGGGTCGTCATGCGCACCAAGCAGTACCTGTGCGCGGTGCGCCCGGTGCAGGACGCCCTGGTCATGACCACCATGAACTTCGCCGACGAGGTCGTGGACCAGTCCCAGCTGGAGGACCTGCCCGCCGGCGAGGTGGACGCGAGCGAGCGCGAGCTGCGCATGGCCCGCCAGCTCATCGACTCGCTGGCCACCGGGTTCGACGCGACCAGGTACCACGACTCCTACCGCGAGGAGGTGCTCGAGCTCATCGAGAAGAAGGCCGCCGGTCAGGAGGTCGTCACCCCCGTGGCCCACGAGCGCCCGGCGCCCGTCATCGACCTCATGGCCGCCCTGGAGGCGAGCCTGGCCCAGGTGAAGGACGCCCGCAGTGGCAAGGCGGGCGGCGAGGGCGACGCTGCCGGGGCGAGCGGGACCGCGGCCGACGGCGACGCGGACGCTGGCGGCGGCGAGGGCGCCGCCCCGGCCAAGGGCAAGAAGGCGGCGGCCAAGAAGGCGGCCTCCGGTCGGAGCCGCAAGGCCTCGTGAGCGCCGGCGCCCGCGTGGCGGTGGCGGGCCGGGAGCTCTCGCTCTCCAACCTCGACAAGGTCCTCTACCCCGAGACGGGGACGACCAAGGGCGAGGTCATCGACTACTACACGCGCGTGGCGCCGGCCCTGCTGGCCCACCTCAAGGGGCGGGCCCTGACCCTCAAGCGCTACCCGGACGGGGTGGAGGCCGGGTACTTCTACGAGAAGCGCTGTCCCTCGCACCGCCCCGAATGGGTGCGGGTGGCGCCCCTCGGAGGCGACCGCCGGGGCAGCCCCATCCCCTACTGCGTGGTGGACGACCTGCCCACCCTGGTGTGGGTGGCCAACCTGGCCTCCATCGAGCTGCACACATCGCTGGCCCTGGCCGAAGCCACCGGGTGCCCAACCGTGGTCGCCTTCGACCTCGACCCGGGCGAGCCCGCCACCGTGGTGGAGTGCGCCCGCGTCGCCCTGGAGATCCGTGAGGTGCTCGACGGTCTCGGCCTCACCTGCTGCGCCAAGTCGTCGGGTTCCAAGGGCATGCAGCTCTACGCCCCCCTCAACACGCCCGTGACCTACGACGCCACCAAGAGCTTCTCTCTGGCCGTGGCCCGTCTCATGCAGAAGCGCAGGCCCGAGGAGGTCGTGTCGGACATGCGCAAGGAGCTGCGCCGGGGCAAGGTCTTCATCGACTGGAGCCAGAACGACGAGCACAAGACGACGGTGAGCGTCTACTCGCTGCGAGCCATGCCCACCCCCACCGTGTCCTGCCCCCTGACCTGGGACGAGGTGGCCGCGGTGGCGGGCGGTGACCCCGCACCCGCCCGCCAGGAGGCGACGGCCGTGGTCGAGCGGGTGGAGCGCCTCGGCGACCTGTTCGCCCCCGTCCTGGAGCTGCGCCAGAAGCTCCCGGACCTGGCCACCTCCTGAGCTCCCCGGCGCCCGGCCTCACCGCCATGCCGGCGACCACGCTCCCCTCCCGCCCCCACCCCGCCGGGCCCGGCCCGGCCCGTCCCTTCGCCCCCCGCTTCCGCCGGGGCCGGGTCCTGGTCCCCTCGCTGCTGGCCGGCGTCCTCGTGGCCCTGTCCGTCCCCCCGTGGGGGGCCTGGCCCCTGGGCCCGGCCGGCCTGGGCCTGCTGGCCTGGCGCCTGACGGGACTGCCGGCCCGGACCCGGGTCGTGGCCGGCTTGGCCGCCGGCTTCGCCTGGTACATGGCCACGCTCGCCTGGATGGCCCAGTTCAACCTGGCCGGGGGCTTTCTGGCCGCGGTGGTCGAGGCCGGCTTCGTGGCCCTGGCCTGCGCCGCCACGCCGGTGGGCCCCGGCCCCAGGGTGCGCACGGCCGGCCTGCTGGGCTTGCCCGCCGCCCTGGTGCTGGCCGAGGGCCTGGTGGCCCGCTGGCCCTTCGGGGGCGAGCCCCTGGGCGACGTGGCCCTGGGACAGTCGGCCGGGCCCCTGGCCCAGGCGGCCAGGGTGGGCGGACCCCTCCTCGTCATCGGGCTGGCGGCGACGGCGGGGGTGGCCGTGGTCCAGCTGGGCCGGCGCCGGTTGAGCGGGCTGGTGGCGGCCGGGGCCGTGGTGGGCCTGACCCTGGCCGCGGTGGCCGCCCCCGACGGCGGTGGCTCGGTGCGCTCCCTGTCGGTCGCGGGCGTGCAGGGCGGCGGCCACCGGGGCCTGCACCGTCTCGAGCGCGACCCAGGCGTCGTGTTCCGGGCCCAGGTCGACGCCACCGACACCATCCCCCGGCCCGTCGACCTGGTGGTGTGGCCCGAGAACGTCATCGACCTCGACGGCCCCCTCGACGGGTCCCCGGAAGCCGGCGTCGTCGCCGGGCTGGCCCGGCGCCTGGGGGCGACGCTGGTGGCGGGGGTGACCGAGCCCGCGGGCGACACCCACTTCCACAACGCGGTGGTGGCGTGGGGACCCGACGGCACCCTGCTCGCCCGCTACGAGAAGGTGCGGCGCGTGCCCTTCGGCGAGTACGTGCCCCTGCGCTCCCTGGTGCGGCGCGTGGTCCACCTCGAGCTGGTGCCCAGGGACGCCCTGCCCGGACACGGTCCCAACGTGCTCCCCACCCCGGCCGGGCGCCTGGGCGTGCTCATCTCCTACGAGGTGTTCTTCGCCGACCGGGACCGGGCCGCCCTCGGGCACGGGGCCCAGCTCAGCCTGGTGCCGACCAACGCCGCGTCCTTCACCACCACCCAGGTCCCCACCCAGGAGGTGGCCGCGGCCCGGCTGCGGGCCATCGAGGGCGGCCGCGACGTGGTGCAGGTCGCGCCCACGGGCTACAGCGTGCTCGTCGACCACCGGGGCCGCACCCGGGGCAGGAGCACCCTGGGCCGGGGCCAGGTCGTGTACGGCACGGTGCAGCTGCGCCGGGGCCGCACCCTGTACTCCCGGGCCGGCGACCTGCCCGTGCTCGGTCTGGCCGCCCTGGTCCTGTGCGGGCTGGCCCTGGCCGGGGCGGGCCTCAGGCGTCCTTCTCGGTGACCCCGGCGCTGTCGAAGGTGGCCATCTCCCTCAGCACCTTGGCCGAGGCCTGGAGGACGGGGACGGCGAGGCAGGCGCCCGTTCCCTCCCCCAGGCGCAGGTCGAGGTCGAGGAGGGGCTGCAGGCCGGCGTGGGCCAGGGCCGCGCCCGCGCCGGGCTCCACCGAGCGGTGCCCGGCCACGCAGTAGCCCGCGCACGCGGGGGCCAGGGCCAGGGCGGCCAGGAGGGCGGCGCCGGCGATGACGCCGTCGACCACGACGGGCACGCGCGCCGCGGCCCCACCCACGACGAATCCGGCCAGGGCCGCGATCTCCAGGCCCCCGAGCGAGGCCAGCGCCCCCCTCGGGTCCTGCGCCGCGTCCATCCCCTGGGCCCGGGCCCGGACCAGGGCCCTCTCCACCACCGCCACCTTGCGGGCCCACATGGCGTCGTCGATGCCCGTGCCCCGGCCCGTGACCTCGACCGCGGGCCGGCCCGTGAAGGCGGCGATGAGCGCGGCCGAGGGCGTGGTGTTGCCTATGCCCATGTCCCCCGTGACCAGGCAGCGGAAGCCCCGGGCCACCAGGTCGGCCGCCACCGAGGCGCCCACGTCCAGGGCGGCGGCCGCCTCCTCCAGGGTCATGGCCGGCTCGACGGCCAGGTTGGCCGTGCCCGGCCTGACCTTGGCGTCGATGAGCCCGGGAGCGGGGGCGAGCCGGCCGGCCACGCCCACGTCGACGACCACGACCTCTGCGCCCACGTGGCGGGCCAGCACGTTGATGGCCGCGCCCCCCGAGCAGAAGTTGAGGACCATCTGGGCGGTGACCTCGGCCGGCCAGGGCGTGACCCCTTCGGCCAGCACGCCGTGGTCCCCGGCGAAGACGGCGACGGCCACCGGCTCGGGCACCGGGGGGGGACACTCGCCGGAGATGCCGGCCAGCTGGGTTCCGGCCGCCTCCAGGCGCCCCAGCGACCCCCGGGGCTTGGTCAGGCGGTCCTGGTGGGCGCGGGCCGCGGCCATGGCCGCCTCGTCCAGGGGGGCGACGGCCACGGATGCCTGCCCGAAGCCGGTCGAGGCCCCCCGGGGTCCGGCACCGCCCCCGAGGCTCAAGTGGGGAGCCCGGTGCGGCCGTCGAAGGCGGGATCCATGTCCCGCTCGTGGTGCACGAACAGCAGCTTGTTGAAGATCACGAACTTGGCCACCCACAGCACGCCGAAGGCCGACAGCGCGGCCCCGTTGACCAGGGCGCTGCGGGCCAGGCGGACCAGCTGGTGGTCGCGGGCCCAGTGGCCGGCGACGACGACGGCCCACTCCGAGAAGGCCAGGCCCAAAAAGGCCAGGGCCCAGAAGGGCACGACCTCCCTCCAGAGATGGCCCCGCCCGCTCTTGCCCCAGGCCCACTTGCGGTTGAGCTCGTAGGAGGGGACCGTGGCCACCCCGCAGGCGATGATGTTGGCCCACCCCTCGCGCATGTTGGCCCCCAGCTGCAGGCTGAACAGGACCGTCTGGCTGACGACGACCGAGATCACCGACACGATGGTGTAGCGGACGAGCTTCTGGCCCTCGGGCGAGCGCGCCCAGTCGAGCACGTCGGAGGGCGACAGGTCCACGCGGCGATGCTACCGAGGGCCGGTGGCGGCTCTCGAACCAGCCGCCTTCTCCGGCGGCGGGCTCAGGGCCCGACCAGGGCGTTGGCCGCGGCCACCCGGCCCAGCCAGTACCCGGAGGGCTTGACCGACCGGTGCTGGGTGGCCCGGTCGACGGCGATGATGCCGAAGGTGGGTTCGTAGCCGAAGGCCCACTCGAAGTTGTCCAGCGCGCTCCAGTAGGTGTAGCCCCGCACGTCGATGCCGTCGTCCAGGCAGCGCAGCACCCCCTCCAGGGCCCGGCACACGTACTCGATGCGCCCGCCGTCCTCGTCGGTGCCGATGCCGTTCTCGGTCACGAGCACGGGCACGCCCCGCCCCATCTCCCAGGCCCGGCGCACGGTGGCCTCCAGGGCGTCGGGCCAGAACTCGTATCCCATCTGGGTGGTGGCCACCCCCTCCTCAGGTCCCACCGCGCCGTCGGGCCCGATGCGCGAGCGCGAGTAGGTCTGAACCCCGATGAAGTCGTCGTCCCTGGCCGCCTCCAAGAAGACGTCCTCCATCACCCGCCGGATGCGGTCGCGCTTCTCCTCCCCTCCCTCGACGGCCTGGTAGTCGGTCATGGACAGGGTGAGCCCGACGGGGGCGTCGCCCGGTCCCGAGCGGATGGCCTCGCCCGCCTTGCGGTGGGCGTCGATGAGGATGTCGTTGACGGCCCGGCGCAGGGCCGCGTCCCGCCGCCCGGGCGGGAAGACGCCGGCCAGGTAGCCCATGGTGGCCACGATGTTGGGCTCGTTGAAGGTGCAGGCCCAGCCCATGAGGTCGCCCAGGTGCGACGAGGCACGCTCGCAGTAGCGGGCGAAGCGGTCGGCCGTGTCGGGGACCTCCCAGCCGCCCAGGTGGGTGACCCAGCGGGGCGTGGTGAAGTGATGGAAGGTGACGATGGGAACCAGGCCGTGCTCCAGGCAGGTGGCGCACATGCGCCGGTAGTGGTCGAGGGAGGCCCGGGACCACTCGCCCTCGGCCGGCTCGATGCGGCTCCACTCCAGGGAGAAGCGGTAGGCGGTGAAGCCCAGCTCGGACAGCAGGCGGAGGTCGTCAGGGTAGCGCCAGAGGTGGTCGCAGGCGTCGCCGCTGGACTCGACGCAGGGTGAGTCGGGGTGGTGCTCCCACGCCCACCAGTCGTTGTTCCAGTTGCCCCCCTCCACCTGGTGGGCGGCGGTGGCCGTGCCCCAGAGAAAGCCGGCGGGGAACTCGACGACGCTCATGGCCCGCCACAGTAGGCGCAGCCGGTGCGGCCCCTGCCAGGATGGCGACGATGGGCACGCCCCTGGACGACCTGGTCTCCATCCTCGACCTCGAGGCCATCGAGGTGAACATCTTCCGGGGCGTGAGCCCCGACGAGCAGCGCCAGCGCGTCTACGGGGGCCAGGTCGCGGGCCAGGCCCTGGTGGCCGCGGGACGCACGGTGGACGACGACCGCAGGGTGCACTCCCTGCACGCCTACTTCCTCCGCCCCGGAGACGTGAGCGTGCCCATCCTCTACCAGGTCGACCGCATACGCGACGGGCGCTCCTTCACGACCAGGCGCGTGGTCGCGCTGCAGCGGGGTCGGGCCATCTTCAACCTGTCGGCCTCCTTCCACGTGGAGGAGGAGGGCCTGGAGCACCAGTTCGCCATGCCCGAGACCCCCGACCCCGAGTCGCTGCCCACCTTCGAGGAGCGCATGGCCCCCTTCAAGGAGCAGCTGGGCGACTGGTACCGCCGGCCCCGGCCCATCGACCAGCGCTTCGTCGACGGCATGAGCCGCATGGGCGAGCAGGTCGATCAGGGTGGCCGCGAGCCCCGCCAGCAGGTGTGGGTCAGGGCCGACGGCCGCCTGCCCGACGATCCCCTGCTGCACGCCTGCGTGGTGGCCTACGCCTCGGACATGACGCTGCTCGACTCGGCCCTGCTCCCCCACGACGTCGCCTGGGACGACGCCCGCTTCATGGGGGCCAGCCTCGACCATGCCATGTGGTTCCACCGCCCCTTCCGGGCCGACGAGTGGCTCCTGTACTCCCAGGACAGCCCCACCGCCTACGGGGCCCGGGCCCTGTCCCGGGGGATGCTCTTCACGCGAGACGGCCGTCTGGCCGTCTCGGTCGTGCAGGAGGGGCTGGTGCGCCTGCGGGGAATCCATCCCCCGAAGAGCAGGAGCTGACGCGGGAGCCCTACGTGGCGGCGGTCCGGCGCTCCATGGGCACGTACTCGCGCTCGTCGGCGCCCATGTAGAGCTGGCGGGGCCGGGCGATCTTGGCGTCCTGGGCCAGGAGCTCGAGCCAGTGGGCCAGCCAGCCCGAGGTGCGGGGGATGGCGAAGAGGACCGGGAACATGTCGATGGGGAAGCCCATGGCCTGGTAGATGAGCCCCGAGTAGAAGTCGACGTTGGGGTAGAGGCGGCGGGATATGAAGTAGTCGTCCGACAGGGCCACCTCCTCCAGCTTGAGGGCGATGTCGAGGAGCGGGTTCTTGCCCGTGACCTCGAAGACCTCGTCGGCCGTGCGCTTGATGATGCGGGCCCTTGGGTCGTAGTTCTTGTAGACGCGGTGGCCGAAGCCCTGGAGCCGGCCCCGGCCCGCCTTCACCGACTCGACGAAGGGGCCCACGTTCTCGAGCGAGCCGATCTCGTGGAGCATGCGCACCACGGCCTCGTTGGCCCCCCCGTGGCGGGGGCCGTAGAGGGCGGCGCAGGCCGCGGCGCAGGCGGAGTAGGGATCGGCGTGCGAGCTCCCCACCACGCGCATGGCCGTGGTGGAGCAGTTCTGCTCGTGGTCGGCGTGCAGTATGAACAGGACGTCGAGTGCCCGGGCCATGACCGGGTCGTCCCACCGGATGTGCTCCAGGGGCTCGAACATCATGCGCAGGAAGTTGGCCGTGAAGGACAGCGAGTTGTCGGGGTACAGGAAGGGCATGCCCACGCTGAAGCGGTAGGTGCAGGCGGCCAGCGTCGGCATCTTGGCGATGAGGCGCACGACCTGCTTCTGGCGGCTCTCCTCGTCGGCGATGTCCTTGGCGTCGAGGTAGAAGGTGGACAGGGCGGCCACGGCCGACACCATCATCCCCATGGGATGGGCGTCGTAGTGGAAGCCGTCCAGGAAGCGCTTGCGCACGTTCTCGTGGATGAAGGTGTGGAAGGTGACCTCGTGCGACCAGCGCTGGTGCTCGGCCGGGGTGGGCAGCTCGCCGTGGGTGAGCAGGTAGGCCACCTCGAGGTAGGTGGAGTGCTCGGCCAGCTGCTCGATGGGATAGCCCCGGTAGCGGAGGATGCCGGCGTCGCCGTCCAGGTAGGTGATGGCGCTCTCGCACGCCGCGGTGGAGACGAAGGCGGGGTCGAAGAACCAGGTGTTGGGGAGCAGCTTGCGCCACTCGGCGGAGGAGACCCCTCCGTTGACGATGGGGATCTCGATGGAGTCTCCGGTGCGGTTGTCGGTGATGGTGACGCTGTCGGGCACGCTGCCCCCCTTGCTGCGATCGTTGCTTGCGCTGCTACCGGTTGTACCCGCCGTGGTGTCGGTCCTCCCATGATCCCGGACCGCCCTCACCGGCCGATCCGGCCTCCTTCATCCTACGACCGGCAGGGGCGGCCCAAAACCTCGGGAGGCCCTTCAGGCCTGGGCTCCTCAGCCGGTGTAGCGGTAGACGTTGGTCTCCCGGGGCTCGAACCCGAGGCGCCGGTAGAGGCGGTTGGCCGCCTCCCGGGATGGCCGGGACGTGAGGTCCACGCTGCGCACCCCGGCCCGGGCCGCCATCGCCAGGGCGGCCCGGGTGAGGGACTCGGCCGCGCCCTGTCCCCTGGCCGCCTCGTCCACCACCACGTCCTCGATCCAGGCCCGGGGTCCGGTCGGTATGCGGAATAGCACCAGGGTGAGGGTGCCCACCACCGCGTCGTCGTCGCGGGCGACGAACACGGTGGTGGCGGGCGAGGCGATGATCTGGGCCAGCTCCTCCCGGCTGGGCGGTGGCGACGAGCGCGACAGCTGCGGCAGGAGCCGGGCCAGGGCCCCAGTGAGCTCCTCGGTCGCCTCGGTGGCGGCCTCGACCCGGACCGGCCCGCCCACCGGGCTACCCGGGGTCGGGGACGGGCTGGGGCGGGGGCGGCCCGATGTAGCGGGCGCTGGGCCGGATGAGCCGGTTGTCGGCCGCCTGCTCGAGCACGTGGGCCGTCCAGCCGATGACCCGGCTCGATGTGAAGGTGGGCGTGAACAGCTCGCGGGGCAGCCCGCACCTGCTCATCACCACCCCGGCGTAGAACTCGACGTTTGTGTACAGGTTGCGGCCGGGCTTGAGCTCGGCCAGCACCGCGATCACCGTGCGCTCCACCTGCTCGGCGAACTCCACGATGTCGCCGCCCAGGCGCTCGGCCACCCGCCGCAGCATGAGCGACCTGGGGTCGTCGGTCTTGTAGACACGGTGGCCGAAGCCCATGATGCGCGAGCCGGACAGGACCGCCTCGCGGATCCAGCGCTCGGCGTTCTCCGGCGTGCCGATGGCGTCGAGCATGTCGAGGGCCCGGCTGGGCGCGCCGCCGTGCAGGGGCCCGGACAGAGCGCCGATGGCGCCCACCACCGCGGCGCCCATGTCCGCGCCGGTGGAGGCGATCACCCGGGCGGTGAAGGTGGAGGCGTTGAAGCCGTGGTCGATGGTCGAGATGAGGTACTGCTCCACGGCCCGGGCGTGGTCGGGCTCGGGCACCTCACCGCTCAGCATGTACAGGTAGTTGGCCGCGTAGCCCAGATCGGGATGGGGCTCGACCGGCTCGTCGCCCTGGCTCAGCCGGTACAGGGTCATGATGAGGGTGGGCATGAGGGCGCACAGCCTGAGGGCGTTGGCCCTCAGGGTGGTGGCGTCCACGTCGAGGCAGGGGCGGAAGTCCATGGTGTAGGCCGTGAGCGACACCGCCGTGCGCAGGGCGTCGAGGGGGATGAAGTGCTCGCCGGCCCGGGCGATGGCCGGCAGCAGCGGCCTCACCTCCTCGGGCACGACCCGGAGGGGGCGGATCTCGGCGTCGAAGGCCCGGCGCTCGGCCGCGGTGGGCAGCTCGCCCTGGAAGAGCAGGTGCCAGACCTCCTCCAGGCTGCGCTTCTCGGCCAGCTCGACGGCCGAGTACTGGCGGTAGTGGTAGAAGCCCTCCAGGCCCCGCACGTCGCCGATGGTCGTCTCGGCCACCACGACGCCTTCCAGCCCCTTGGGCGCGTCGGTGAGGGCTCCGTCCACGGGGCGGATCTGGGCGATGCGCATGAGGTCGCGCATGGAGACGACGCCGACCAGGGCGCCGTCGGCCACCACCGGGATGTGGCGGTAGCCGTGCTCGGCCAGGTTGCGCCAGGCCTCGGTCACCTCCACCTCGGGTGCGACCGTGTCGGGGCTGGCCGTCATCCATTCCGAGACCTTGGTGGACGAGCCGTCCGCACCCGAGGCCGCGAAGCGCACCAGGTCGCGCTCGGTCAGGATCCCGATGGGGCGAACACCGTCGACCACCACGACCGAACCCACCCGAGCCTCGCTCATGCGGGTGGCCGCCTCGGCCAGGGTCTGAGAGGTGGTGGCCGTCACCGGCGGGCTGCTCATCACGTCGGCCACCGTGCGGGTCCTGGCGCTCGGTGCGTCGGCCATCTACAGCCCTCCTTCGCGCTCCGCCGCCCCTGCCTCGGGCAGTGTACTGGTGGGTCCTGCGGCGGCCTCACTCGAGCGATGGCCCCTGAACTCGGGCAGCAGCCAGGCGATGAGGGCCACACCGGCCACCGCGGCCAGACCGCCCGAGACCACCGAGAAGCGTGGGCCGGCGAGGGCGGCCACCGAGCCCGCCTCCAGATCCCCCAGGCGGGGTCCGCCCGTCACCACCGCGATGTGGATCCCGGAGAGGCGGCCCCTGAGGGCGTCGGGCACCGACAGCTGCAGGATGGTGTTGCGGAACACGGCCGACACCACGTCGGCCGCGCCCGCCCCGGCCAGCAGCAGGAGGCCAAGGGGCAGCCAGCGGGCCAGCCCGAAGCCGGCGATGGCCAGGCCCCACACCACCACCGCGAGGAGCACGGCCCGGCCCTGGCGCCGGATGCGACCCACCCAGCCGGTGAGGAGGGCCCCGGCCAGGGCGCCGGCGCCGGGCGCGGCGTAGAGCAGGCCCACCGCGGTGGCCCCGCCCCGGTACAGGCCAGTGCCCAGGGCCGGGAACAGGGCCCGGGGCATGCCGAAGATCATGGCGTCGAGGTCGACGACGAAGGTCCCCGTGAGGGCCCGCCTGCCCCGCAGGAAGCGCAGGCCCTCGACCACCGATCTCAGGCCGGCACGGGTTCCGCCCCCTTCGGGGGGGACGGGGCGCATGCGGGCCACGCCCGCCAGGGCCACGCTGAAGGTGGCCACGTCGATCCAGTACACGGGGGCGGCGCCGAAGCCCGACAGGAGCAGGCCGGCCAGCGCGGGCCCGGCCACCACGCCGGTCTGGATCAGGATCTGCCACAGGGCGTAGGCCGCGGGGAGCGAGGCCCGGTCCACCAGGGCGGGGATGACCGCCCCCCGGGTGGGGCTGTCGACGCCCGAGAAGCCGGCCGCCACCGCGCTGCAGGCGAACAACGGCCACAGGGCGGGGTGGGCCCGTCCGGCGTTGAGAGCCAGGCCCGCGCTGGTGAGGGCGAGCAGCACCTGCGTGACCAGCAGGAGCCGGCGCCGGTCGGTGGCGTCGGCCACCGATCCCCCCAGGAGCGAGCCCACGACCAGCGGCCCCAGCTGGGCCAGGCTGAGGAGGCCGACGACGAGCGAGGACCGGGTCAGGAGAAAGGCCTGGTAGGGCACGGCCACCACCGTGAGCTGGGTCCCGAGGAACGACACCAGCTGTCCCAGGTAGAGGCGGCGGAAGTCGGCCGACCGGCGCAGAGGTCCGATGTCGGCCAGCAGCCGGGGCCGGGCCATGGCCGAAGATAAGCCGGGCGGGCGCCGGGGTGGGCCCTGGGCGCGGGTCCACGGCAGTACCGTGGCTCGGATGGATGCGGTGCGCTGGGAGCAGAGGCCCCAACTGCGCCGGCCGGTGGTCCTCGCCGCTTTCGAGGGCTGGAACGACGCCGGTGACGCGGCGTCCTCGGCCGCCCGCTACGTCGCCGCCGCGTGGGACGCCCGCCCCTTCGCCTCCGTCGACCCCGAGGAGTTCTACGACTTCACCGCCACCCGTCCCCAGGTGCGCCTGCAGGACGGACTGACCAGGCGCATCGCCTGGCCCAGCGTGGAGCTGCAGGCCGCGTCGGTTCCCGGCTCCAGCCACGACGTCGTGTTCCTGCACGGCATCGAGCCCCAGCTGCGCTGGCGCACCTTCTGCGAGCTGCTGGTGGGTGTGACGCGCGAGCTGCAGGTGGAGATGGTCGTGACCCTGGGAGCCCTGCTGGCCGACGTCCACCACTCCCATCCCGTGCGGGTGACGGGCACGGCCGCGGACGACGAGCTCGTCGCCCGCCTCGGTCTGCGCCGCTCGGGCTACGAGGGCCCCACCGGCATCGTCGGGGTGCTGCACGACGCCCTGGCCCGTTCGGGCATCCCGTCGGCCTCCCTGTGGGCCGCCGTGCCCCACTACGTGCACCAGACGGCCTCGCCCAAGGCCACCCTGGCCCTGGTGGAGCGGGCCGCGGCCCTGCTCGGCGGCAGGGTCGATGTGGTCGACCTCCAGTTGGCGGCCTCGTCCTACGAGCGCCAGGTGAGCGAGCTGGTGGCCCTGGACGATGACCTGGCCGCCTACGTGGCCCGCCTGGACGAGAGCGAGGAGGTCGAGGAGGCCGAGGTCCCCAGCGGTGACTCACTGGCCGCCGAGGTGGAGCGCTTCCTACGCGACCACGGGCGGGACTAGCGCCTCAGCCGAGGTGCTCGGCCACCTGGCCGGCCCGTTCCAATGCCCCGGCCTCGCCCGACTGGACGATCCAGTCCCGGGGCCGGCGCAGCCCGGCCCGCTGGCCGTGGCGGCGCACGATGATGACCGGCGCCGTGGCCCGGGCCGCCACCGCGCCCCTGAGGCCGCCCAGGGAGCGCTTGTCCCGGGCCCACTGCTCGCCCACCCCCAGCACGACCAGGTCGGCCTGGCCGGCCTGGTCCACCAGGGCCGTGCCCACGTCGCCCTCCACGGGCAGGGGCGTGGTCCACACGCCCGTCTCCTCGTAGGCGCGCGCCGCTCGGGCCGACAGCTCGCCTGTCCCGTCCTCGCCCGCCGGGCCCAGCAGGGTGACGGTGGCCCGGCTCGAGCGGGCCAGGCGCAGGGCCAGCTCGATGCCGACGTCCTCGTGGAACCCGCCCCCGTAGGGGACGACGATGCGGCCGTCCCGGCGCAGGGCGATGCCCCGCCCCGCGGGGTCGACGACCACGGCCACGTCGGCCGGCGCCCTCCGTAGCACCTCCCCGACCAGTCCGAACAGGAGCCGGTGACCCCACAGCGAGCGGTGCCACGCCATCAGGACCAGGTCGGGCTTGCGCTCCTCGACCTCGCGGACGATGGCCTGGGCCGCGTCTCCGGACGCGACCGTCACGGGCACGACGTCGTAACCCGCCCCTTCGACCATCTGCGCCAGCGGGCGCAGGGCCTGGGCCGCCCGGGCCACCATCGAGTCGCGGGTGCCGGGGCCGGCCCGGTAGGCCGAGCCCGGCAGCTGCACGACGCGCAGCAGGATGATCTGAACGCGCTCGTCCGCGTCGCGGGCCAGCCTCAACGCGGTGTGGACGAGCTCGTGGGCCGCGCCCGGTTTGGCCACCGGCACCAGCACCCGCAGGGGCCGCTTCGCCTGTCCACCCTCGGCCTCGGCGCCCTTGTCGGACTCGGCCGTGATCTGCTCCAGGGCGGGACCCCGGTAGAAGAGGGACAGGAGCGGCGTCGTCATGAACGTGGTCACCAGGGCCATGAGGACGAGCATGGTGAACAGGGCCGGGGGGATGACCTTCAGGTCCAGACCGATGTTGAGGATGATGAGCTCGGTCAGCCCCCGCGTGTTCATGAGCACGCCCAGGGCCATCGACTCCCGCCACCCCATCCCCATGACCCGGGCCGCGACCGTGGAGCCGCCCCACTTGCCGGCCACGGCGACGAGCAGGATCAGCCCGCAGACCCCCCACAGGCGCAGCTCCCCGCCCAGGAGGCCGAGGTTGGTGCGCAGGCCGGTGAAGGCGAAGAACAGGGGCAGGAGGAACACGACGGTGAAGTCCTCCAGCTTGGCCACCAGCTCACCCACCAGCTCGGAGCGGGCCGGCATGACGGCGCCCAGCAGAAAGGCCCCGAAGATGGCGTGGATCCCTATGCGGTCCGTCGCCAGAGCCGACAGGAGGATGGCCACGAACAACAGGGCCAACACGGCGGAGGGAAGCTGGCCCTGTTGTTCGTGGTAGCGGGCCATGCGCGCCAGTTGGGGGCGCACGACATGGATCATCGCCACCACGAAGATCGCCGACAGGGCGATGGTGAGCAGGGCCCGGCCCGAGCCGTGGGCCCGGGCGATGGCCACGACCACGGCCAGCATGCACCAGGCGCTCATGTCGTCGACCGCCGCGCAGGTGAGGGTGACCGCGCCCAGGGGCGTCTTGTAGAGGTTGCGCTCGGTCAGGATGCGGGCCAGCACGGGGAAGGCGGTGATGCTCATGGACGCCCCCAGGAAGAGGGCGAAGGGCGTGAACCGGCCCGAGGCCGAGCCCAGGGTGGGGAACAGCACCAGGGCGCTGACCGCCCCCAGGAGGAAGGGGGCGATGATGCTCACCCCGCTCACGGTGGCCGCGGTGTGGCCCCGGCCCTTGATGAGGCGCACGTCGAGCTCCAGGCCGACGAGGAACATGAAGAAGATCAGGCCCACCTGGGCCAGCACGTCCAGGAAGGGGAGCATCTGGTCCGTGAACACGAAGTGGCTGAAGCGGGGCAGCACCGCTCCCAGCACCGAGGGGCCGAGCACGATGCCGGCCACGATCTCCCCCACCACCTGGGGCTGGTTGATGCGCTGGAACAGGGCACCCGCGACGCGCGCCACCACGATCACGAGCACGGCGGCCAGGAGGAGCTTCCACACGACCGATCCGGTGTCGACCGCGAGCTTGGGCCCGCCGGCCCCGCCCGCGGGGCGGGGCGCGGGAAGCCTCCGGCCGGCGCCCAGCACGAGCTGGAGCACCACCAGGCCCGCGGTCGCCACCCCCCCGTAGAGGAGAATGCCGCGGAAGCGGTGCCCGGCCGAGGGCTGGGCCAGGGTGTCGGTCCCGGCCCCGTCGGGCCCAGCCTCGTTGGTCGCGTCCGGGCCGGCGCCCTCCGGGCGCGCAGAGCCGCCCCGCTCCACGGTCATTGGAGCCGTTTACCCGGTCCGGCGCTGCCCCAACCTCGGGGAGGCCCGCGCTCAGCGGGCCTTGGCCACCGCCTGGAGGGCTTCGGCCGTGGCCTCGATGCACTGGTCGATCTGGGCGTCGGAGATCACCAGGGGCGGACAGAAGGCCACCGTGTCGGTCCCTATGGGTCGGGCGATGACGCCCCGCACCAGCAGCTCCTCGCGCACGTCCACCGCGCCCATGCCGGTAGCCAGGGCGATGGCCCACACCCCACCCTGGCCCCGCACGCCCACGGCCGACTCGCCGTCCACCAGTGCACCCAGCCCGGCCGACAGGCGGCGCCCGATGGGCTCGGCCCGCTCGGCCAGGGACTCCCGCTCCAGGATGGCCAGGTTGGCCACGGCCGCGGCGCAGGCCGTGGGGTGGGCGCTGTAGGTGTGGCCGTGGCGCAGCACCAGGGCGGGGTCGGCCTCCAGGCGCCGGCGCACCTCGGCCCCCACCAGCACGCCGCCCATGGGCTGGTAGCCCGAGGTCACGCCCTTGGCGAAGGTGACCAGGTCGGGCACCACGCCGTGGCGCTGCACACCCCACCACTGCCCCAGCCGGCCGAAGCCGCAGATGACCTCGTCGGCCACCAGGAACCCGCCGTGGCGATCGCAGCGCTGGCGCAGGCCGGCCAGGTAGCCCTCGGGAGGCGGGTACACCCCGCCCGCCCCGACCACCGGTTCGGCGATGATGGCGGCCAGGCGGGCGCCTTGGTCCTCGAGGAGGGCGTCGAGGGCGGCCAGGTCGTCGTAGGGCACCTGGACCACGTCGCCCACCAGGGGCCCGAAGCCCTCCTGGTTGGCGGGCAGGCCCGTCACCGTCATGCCGCCGTAGGTGACGCCGTGGTACGAGGGTCGCCTGCTCACCACCAGCGTCCTCTCCGGCTGGCCCGCGGCGTGGTGGGCCAGGCGGGCCAGCTTCAGGGCGCTGTCCACCGCCTCCGACCCGCTGCAGGTGAAGAAGACGCGGGCGTCGGGCATGGGCGCCAGGCGCCTGAGCGTCTCGGCCACGGCGTCGGCGGGGGCGTTGGTGAAGCGGTCGAAGGTGTGGAACGCCTCCAGGCGCCGCATCTGGGTCACCACCGCGTCGACGATCTCGTCCCGGCCGTGACCCACGGCGCAGTACCACAGGCTGGCCAGGGCGTCGACGTAGCGGTTGCCCACGTCGTCGACCACCTCCGCACCCTGGCCGGCCACGATGGTGATGAACGCCTCCGGCCCCGCCGCGGGCCGGGCGTAGGAGTGTAGGAACGCGGGCACTGTCATCGGATTCACGTTACGACAGGTCTCCTGCGGGCGGGTCGGGGACGAGCTGGCGCAGGAGGGCGTCGACGATGGAGACGGCGCCCCGGCTCCGTTCCCACGCGTCGCCGATGGCCGCGTGGTCGACCAGCCCGCAGCCGTCGGGGGCCAGGCCCAAGGCCTCGGTCGCCGCGGCCGACAGGGGGGAGGGCTCGGCCTCGTCCCCGTAGGCGGGGAAGGCCTCGAGGCCGTCCCAGAGCGCCCCGAGCGGGGCCACGGGCTCCTGGCCCCGGGCCAGGGCCAGGGCCACGGCGGAGAACACGTCGTAGGTGTCGACGCCGGAGGGACGGCGGTAACCGGCGACCGGGTGCAGGCGCCACTCGAGCACGATTTCGCCGGGGCCGTCGTCCCGCAGCCAGACCTGGGAGCCGTTGACGTAGCAGTCGACGGGCTCGCCGAAGCGCTCGTCCAGGGCCACCACCACCTCGGGGCGGGCCCGCCACACGCAGGTGGGGACGAGCAGGGACCGGGCCACCGCGGCGCGTCTCCCTCGGCCTACTGCCCGCCTCGCCAGGTGGGCTGCCTGGGCAGGTCGAAGAGCACGTCGACCCGCTCGCCCTTCAGGGCGGCGAAGGCGTGGCCGGCCCACCGGTCGGCGCCGGCCAGGGGGCTGGGCAGGCGGTCCTCGGCGAACCAGCCCACGTCGGCCGTCTCCAGGGGGTGGGCCACCAGGCTGCCGCTCACCATGCGGCACTGGAACACCAGCGAGTAGAGCGGGACGCGGGTGAAGCCCAGGCGCAGCCCGTCCAGCACGGCGATGAGGCGCTCGGGCTCGCACTGGATGCCCGTCTCCTCGGAGACCTCCTTGACCGCCACCTCGGAGGCCGAGTAGCCCACGTCGGCCCAGCCCGTGGGGTAGAGCCAGACGCCCGAGTCGGCCCGCTGCACCAGGAGGATCTCGCCCTTGTCGTTGCCGACCACGGCGCCCACCGCCACCTTGGGGGTGACGTAGCCGGCCACCCCGTCGCCCACGCCCCGGAGCCACTCCTCCACCAGGACCTCGGCCTCCAGCTCGTGGCCGGCGGCCACCCGGATATCGGCGGCCACCTTGAGGATCTCCTCGAATCGTTCCTTTTCGTACAGGCTCTGGGTGAAGCCGAGGCCGGTGCGGGCGATGGCCGACAGCGTCTCGCTCCAGCGCAGCAGGTCCTGGGCCGAGACCGGCGCGTCGTCCACGGCGGGCCACGCTACCGGGGCCGGGTGTTGCCGACACCGCCCCCCCGGTCTGGCACCATGTCGTCGTGGCCGTGAACGAGGACTGCCGTCACTACGTGATGCAGACGGTGAAGAGCGGGGAGAAGCTCGAGCGCTGCCGCCTGGGCGCCAACGAGAACCTGCCCTTCGCCTGCCCGGCCGGCTGCCTGTTCTACGAGCCCCGGAAGGTTTCCGGAGCGGGGTGGCAGATCGGCCGCCCCCCGCCCGCGGACCCCGGCGGCAGCTAGAGGCTCAGCTCTCGACCACGTCGCCGCCCAGGCGGTCGACCCGCACGCCCAGGTCCTTGAGCCAGACGATGGCCCGCTCCACCGAGTCGGGGTCGCCGCCCAGCTCGCACACGATCCAGCCCACCGTCTCCTCCACGTTGGCCCGCCTGATGTTGGGCATCACCCCGAACTCCCGCACCATGCGGGCCAGGATGGGCTCGCGGATGAGGTTCTCCGGGTAGGTGAGCTTCACCCGGGCCAGGGAGTAGCTCACCGCCCGCCACCGGGTAGGGCGCGGTTGAGGTTGCCGGACCGGAAGCCCTCCAGGTCGAGGGTCACGTAGGTGTAGCCGGCGCCCTGCACGGCGGCCACGACGTCGTCCCGGGCGAGGAAGGCGGCGTCCATCTCGTCGGGGCCCAGCTCGATGCGGGCCAGCTCGCCGTAGTGGCGGACCCGGAGCTGGCGGAAGCCCAGGGCGCGCAGAGCGGACTCGGCCCGGGCCACCGTGTCGAGCACGCCCAGGCTGACGGGCGTCCCGTACGGCACCCGGGAGGCCAGGCAGGCGGCCGCGGGCTTGTCCCACGTGCGCAGGCCCAGCCGCCGTGACGTCTCCCGCACGTCGGCCTTGGTGAAGCCCGCCTCCACCAGGGGGAACACGGCACCGCCCTCGGCCGCGGCCCGCTGGCCCGGCCTGTGGTCGCCCAGGTCGTCGAGGTTGACGCCGAGCACCACAGTGGCCGCCCTCTCCGCGGCCAGGGGCCCGGCCACCCGCATGAGCTCGGACTTGCAGTGGTAGCAGCGGTCGCCGTCGTTGGCCGCGTAGGCGGGCGAGGCGAGCTCGTCGGTCTGCACCGACCGCCAGCTCAGGCCCCACTCCGCGGCCAGGGCCTCGCAGTCGTCGCGCTCCTCGGGCGCCAGGGAGGGCGACACCGCGGTGAGGGCGGTGGCCCCGTCGGGGCCCAGCGTGTCGTGGGCCGCCCAGGCCAGCAGGGCGGAGTCCGCCCCCCCGCTGAAGGCGACGACGACCCGGCCCAGCCCGCGCAGCCGGGCGCGCAGCCCGTCGAGGTCACCCATCGACGACCTCGATGCGGATGCGCTTGTTGCCCTTGCCCTTGGACTCGGTCTTCACCACCCGCACCGCGCCCACCTCCTCGGTCGAGCGCACGTGGGTGCCGCCGTCGGCCTGCTTGTCCAGGCCCACGATGTCCACCACCCGGATCTCGGGGACGCCGTCGGGGATGAGGTTGACCTTGGTGCGTATGAGGTCGGCGTCGGCCAGGGCCGTGTCCCGGGCGAGGAAGGAGACCTCGATGGGCCGGGCCCGGTTCAGCTCCTGGTTGACCAGGGCCTCGACGGTCGGGCCGAAGCCCTCGGGCAGCGGGTCGAACTCGAAGTCCATGCGGGCCGCCAGCGGCTCCATGTTGCCGCCGGTGACGGCCTTGCCCCACTGGTTCCAGATGACGCCGCACAGCACGTGCAGGGCGGTGTGGGTGCGCATGAGGGCGTAACGCCTGTCCCAGTCGATCTCCCCCTCCACCCGGTCCCCGACCGCCGGAGGGGAACCCGCAAGGACGTGCCACACCACGGGGCGGCCGGGGTCGTGGCGCACGTCTGTGACCGGCGCACCCCCGAGAACCCCGGTGTCGTGGGGCTGGCCCCCGCCGGTGGCGTAGAAGGCGGTGCGGTCCAGGGCCACGGCCCCGTCCTCCTCCCGCACCTGGGCGACGGTGGCCTCGAAGCGCCTGAGGTAGGAGTCGCGCAGGTGGAGCTCCTCGGTCACGGAGCCCAACCCTACGACGCCACGTCACCGCCCAGGTACGCCGCCCGCACCGACTCGTCCTCCAGGAGATCGGCGGCGCTCGCCGACTTCACCACCTGGCCCACCTCGAGCACGTAGGCCCGGTCGGCCAGGCGCAGGGCCTGGGCCGCGTTCTGCTCGACGAGGAGGATGGTCGTTCCCTGCTGGTTGATCTCGGCGATGATGGCGAAGATCTGGGCCACCAGGCGCGGCGCCAGCCCCATGGACGGCTCGTCCAGCAGCAGCACGTGGGGCCGGGCCATGAGGGCCCGTCCGATAGCGAGCATCTGCTGTTCGCCGCCCGACAGCGTCCCCCCCGGTTGCGTGCGGCGCTCGGCCAGCTGGGGGAAGAGGCTGAAGACGCGCTCGAACTCGGCCCCGAGACGGGCCCGCCCCGAACCCCCCCGGGCGTAGGCGCCCATCTCCAGGTTCTCCACCACCGTCATGCCCGGGAAGATGCGGCGCCCCTCGGGCGCCTGCGACACCCCCAGCTCCACCCGAACGTGACCGGGTGTCCTGGTGATGTCGCGACCGTTGAGGCGGATCGCGCCCGAAGTCACCCGGCGCAGACCGGAGACGGTCTTGAGCGTCGTCGTCTTGCCCGCGCCGTTGGCCCCGATGAGGGTGACGATCTCCCCCTCCTCGACGGCGACGGAGACTCCCCTCAGGGCCTCGATCTTGCCGTAGTGGACGTGGAGGCCGTCCAGCTCAAGAAGCATCGGAGTCCTCGGCCACGCCCAGGTAGGCCCGGATCACGGCCGGGTCCTTTTGGACCTGGGCCGGCGAGCCCTCCGAGATCTTCCGGCCGAAGTCGAGCACCGCGACCCGGTCGCTTATCCCCATCACCAGGGCCATGTCGTGCTCGATCAACAGCACGGTGTGGCCCGCATCGCGCACCGAGCGGATGAGGGCCTGCAGGGCCCTCTTCTCGGCCGGGTTCATACCCGCCGCGGGCTCGTCCAGGAGCAGGAGCTGGGGCTCGGTGGCCAGGGCCCGGGCGATCTCCAGGCGGCGCTGGTCCCCGTAGGCCAGGTTCTTGGCCGTCTCGTTGGCGACCCGCCCGATGCCCACGAAGTCCAGCAGCTGGTGGGCCACCTTCCTGCCGTCGCGCTCCTCGGCCCGGTGGGACGGGAGCCCCAGGACGGCGCCGGGCACGCTGGTGCGGTGGCGGGCGTCGGTCCCCACCATGACGTTCTCCAGGGCCGACATGTTGCCAAACAGGCGGATGTTCTGGAAGGTCCGGGCCAGGCCCAGCCTCACGATCTGGTAGGGCGGGAGCCCGACGAGCGACGTCCCGCCGAAGCGCACCGCCCCATGGTGGGGCTCGAAGACGCCGGTGACGATGTTGAACACCGACGTCTTGCCCGCTCCGTTGGGCCCGATGAGGGCGAAGATCTCGTTCTTCTCCACCGTCAGGTCGAGCTCGTTGACGGCGACCACGCCGCCGAAGCGCAGGGTCACGCCCCCCAGCTCGAGCAACGGCTCCCGCCCGATGGCGGCTGCCGCCTGGGCCCCGGTCACGGCGAGGCCTCGGCCGTGACGTCCGCGGCCCCCAGCGTGCCCAGCCCGGCCTGGCCCTCCTCCATCTCCGCTCTCCGCCGCCGGGAGGGGAGGATGCCCTCGGGCCGGAAGATCATCAGGGCCACCAGGGCGCCCCCGAAGATGAGGTCGCGATGGCTGGCGAAGCCCCGGAAGCGCTCGGGCAGCCAGGCGACGAGGAACCCCCCCAGGATCACGCCGGGCAGGTTGCCCGACCCGCCGAGCACGACGGCCGACAGCACCAGCACCGACAGGATGAACTGGAAGTTGTCGGGGGTGATGGAGATGACCTTGGACGCCCACACCACGCCGGCCATGCCCCCGATGGCCGCGCCCATGGCGAAGGCCCACAGCTTGAACTTGAAGGTGGGCACGCCCATGAGCTGGGCCGCGTCCTCGTCCTCCCGTATCGCGACCCAGGCCCGGCCCACGCGGCTGTTCTCCAGCCGGCGCACGACGAAGACCACCAGGATGATGGCGGCCAGGGTCAGGTAGTAGTAGGGCTTGGGGTCGAGCACGCCGTACTGCAGGGCCTTGACGTGGCCGACGCTGGGGGGATGGGGTATGCCGGCGATGCCCCGGGGGCCGCCGGTGAAGGTCAGGTTGTTGGCCGTGACCCGGATGATCTCGCCGAAGCCCAGCGTCACGATGGCCAGGTAGTCGCCCCGCAGGCGCAGGGTGGGAGCGCCCAGGACGACGCCGGCGACGGCGGCGGCGGCGATGCCGGCGGGGAGGATGGCCCAGAAGCTCCAGTGCTGGTCCACGCCCAGCAGGGCCATGGAGTAGCCGCCGATGGCGAAGAAGGCGACGTAACCGAGGTCGAGCAGGCCGGCCTGGCCCACCACGATGTTCAGGCCCACGGCCAGAAGGATGTAGACGGCGATGGGGAAGAACAGGATCGACTTCCAATCGCTGGCCGGGGCCATGATGCGGCCCACGGAGTCGGCCGGCGCCAGCACCGCGACGACGAGCACGGCCAGCCCTATGACCCACTTGCCCCAGGTGGGAGTGCGCTGCCATACCGCGCCGGCCGCGCCCACGAAGTCGGGCAGCTGGACGCGGGGCAGCCTCACGCCCGCTCCCGGGTCAGGGCCTCCCCCAGCAGGCCGGTGGGCCGCAGCAGGAGGACGCCCACCAGCACGGTGAAGGCGATCACGTCCTTCCACTGCGATCCCCAGATGCTGGCGCCATAGTTCTCGATCAGGCCAAGGGTCAGGCCCCCCAGGAGGGCGCCCCGCAGGTTCCCGATGCCGCCCAGCACCGCGGCGGTGAAGGCCTTGATCCCCAGCACGAAGCCGATGATGTTCTGCGTCACCTCGAAGAAGACCCCGAACATGGTGGCCGCCGCCCCCGCGGCCGCCCCGCCCAGCAGGAAGGTGAGCAGGACCACCCTGTCGATGTTGACGCCCATCAGCACCGCCGTCTCGGGGTCCTGGGCCGTGGCCCGGATGCCCCGCCCGAGCCGGGTGCGGGCCACGAAGCGGTCGAGCACGACCATGAGCACCAGGGCGGCCACGACCACCAGGAGCTTGTCGTTGCGGACGTTGCCGTCCCCGATCCGGAACAGGGAGCTCTTGGCCATGACCCGGGGAAACGCGATGAGGTCGCGCCCGTAGCGGATGCCGAACACCTCGCGAAGGAAGAAGGAGGCGCCGATGGCGGAGATGAGGGCGGCCAGCCGGGAGGCGCCCCGCTTGCGCAGCGGGCGGTAGGCGACGCGCTCCAGGATCACGGCCGCGCCGCTCGAGGCGGCCATGGCCGCCGCGAGGCACAGCAGCAGCACGCCGACGAGGGCGAGTCCCGTCTGGGGCCCGGTCACGTTCAGGCCGTGGAGGGTGAACAGGGCGGCGAAGGTGCCGATCATGAAGATCTCGGAGTGGGCGAAGTTGATGAGCTTCAGGACCCCGTAGACCAGCGTGTAGCCCAGCGCCACCAGGGCGTAGATGGAGCCCACCGTCAGGCCGTCGATGGTCGACGACCAGAACTGGTGGACCAGGTGGTCCACGCCTCAGTCCTCAGCTCTCAGCCGCCGGGCGGGGAGCCGTGTCCGCTCCCCACCCGGCGCGGTGTGCACCGCCGGCTGCCGTTCTCTACCCGCCTACCAGCTGGTCGACGACGCCCAGCTGGGTGACCTTCTGGCTCTTCACCTGGTACTCGTAGATGGAGCCGCCGGTGACCTCGCCCGTGGAGTCGAACTTCAGCGTCTTGGTGATGCCGGTGTAGCTGTTGGTGTTCAGGTAGGTGTTGATGGCCGCGCCCGTCGTCGCCCCGGACTCGACGGCGGCCAGGATGAAGTTGGCCACGTCGTAGGCCTCGGCCGAGTAGATGGCGGGATTGCCGTTGAAGGCCGACTTGTAGCCGGTGACGAAGCTGGCCGCCTTGGGATCGGTCGTGGGATCGGCGCAGGCGCAGGTGAGGTAGGCGCCCTCCGTGGCCTGGCCCCCCACGTCGACGATCTTCTGGTCCTCTGAGCCGTCACCCGACTCGAACGGGACCTTCACGCCCGCGTCGCGCAGCTGCTTGAGGAGGCGGCCCGAGTCGGCGTAGTAGCCGCCGTAGAAGATGGCGTCGGGCTTGGCCGCGTTGATCTTGTTGACCGTCGAGGAGAAGTCCTGGGCCTTGGGGTCGATGGACTCGGCCGTTGCTCCCACCACGGCCGTCGCCCCCAGCCCGGAGAGCGCCTTGCGCACCCCGTCGGCCAGGCCCTTGCCGTAGTCGCTGGCGTCGTCGATCACCGCGATCTTCTTGGCGTTGAGCTTCTTGACCAGGAACTTGGCGTCGGCCGGCGCTTGGGCGTCGTCGTTTGCCAGCCCCCGGTGGAAGTACTTGAACCCGTGGGTCTGGAGGGTGGCGTTGGTGGCCGAGGCGGTCACGTTGGGGATCCCCGCCTGCTCGAAGATGGGGTCGGCCACCTTCGACTCGCCCGAGAAGGCCGGTCCCACGATGGCCACGACCTTGTCCGACACCGCCTTCTGGGCCAGCTGGGGCGCCTGGGCCGGATCACCCTGGCTGTCGTACTCCACCAACGACACCTGGGTGGCGCCCGACTTCTTGTTGTGCTGGTCCACGGCCAGCTTGACCCCGTCGCGCTCGTTTATGCCGAGCTGGGGGGAATTGGGCCCGGTCAGGGAGCCGAAGAAGCCGATCTTGATCCCGGCGGCGTTGGTCGCCCCGCCGGTTGTGCCACCCGTGGTCGCGACCTTCTTCTTGCTGCTGCTGCAGGCTCCCAGTACAAGGGCGACGGCGGCCAACGCGGCCGCGCCTCGCCACCAAGCAGCTCGGTGAGACATACGCACCTCCATGTGCCGTTCCCACGTCGAAGCGCTATCAGGACGCAGGAGAACTGTACGACGTGCCGCCGGGATCTGCTGTGTAGTGGAGCCTGGGACGGCCGGTCTCGGACCGTATCAGCTGGCCCGGCCGCCGTAGGTGACCCGCCACTCGAAGGCGGTCAGGGCGCTCCACTCCGGCCCGGTCATCTCCTGCCAGTCCCAGAAGGACGCGCCCGTGGCCCCCGAGCGCAGGCTGACGTCGAGGAAGCGGCGGGTCTCGGCCGGGCTCGGGGAGGCGGGCCGGCCGTAGTCGCCGGCCATGTTGTAGGCCTGGCCAATGGGGTGGACGGGGCGGAGCGTGGCCAGCCTGCTCACCGCCTGGGCGGTGGCCTCGCCCGGCTCGACGCAGCCCCAGTACACCATGGGGGCGAAAGCATCCACGTAGGGAGCCATGGCCGCGTAGGGGTACGAGCCCCACTGGTGGTCGCTGGGTCGGTACACCGTGGCCACCAGGGGCCGGTCACCGGCGACTTGGCGGACCATCCCCAGGTAGAGCGTGGCCCGGCGTGCGCTCAGGACCACGCCCTCCGGCGGCCCCTCTATGTCGGCGCTGAACCCGTCCAGCGCCTCCCCACCCCGTGAGCGCCACTGCAGCGCGGCCCTGCTCCACGCCGCGTCACCGGCCGGGTCCCACAGGTACGGGAAGCCCCAGCCGATCACGGCCAGACCGGCCCGGTGCAGAGCGGGGACGAGGGCCTCCAGGGCGGGGCCGCCGTAGAAGCCGTCGCGCGAGTCGCCCACCCGCACCCACAGCTGGTGGAGCCCGGTGCTACGGGCCCGGCTGGCTATGGCGGCCACGTCGCCCCCCTCGGTCGCGGGGAGCTTCCAGATCCACATGCCCTTGCCCCACAGGGCGGAGAGGTCGCGCGTGACCTGGGCCGGAGGAGCGGGGCCTGAGGGCAGGGCCGCGTCGGGAACCAGCACCGCCGGGCGCCACGGAGGGGGTGGCGCGGGATGGGGGGGCGGGGGCGGCGGCGGACAGCCGGCCAGGGCCGTGACCGGCGCGCTGGGCGCGGGCTCGGGGGCCGGCGTCACCCCGGGCACGGGCGGCGCGGGCTCGGGTGCGGAGACGGGCGCCGGGGCCGGGGTGGAAGCGGCCGGGGCGTCGGCCGCCGCGGCCCGTTCCGAGGTGGGGTGCGAACGCAGGTGCCTGGCGGTGATGAGCCCGGCGGCCACCACGTCGACGGAGATCACCACCACCGCCGCTCCGATCAGTGCCCTGCGCCGACCCCCCATCGTCCCACCATGATCCCATCCCCGGCCCCGCGGGCGGTGGGCTTGCACGGCGGACGGCTAGCGCAGGCCCAGCCGGGAGAGGACCTCTTCCACGTCGGCCACCATGCCCGTGTAGAAGGGACCGAACTCGGCGTAGCGGGCCGAGGCGGGGTCGAAGCGCATGGTGTAGACGACGTCTTTGAGGTCGTCGGGCGCCACCGCGAACAGGGTCACGCCCCACTCGAAGTCGTCGAGCCCGGTCGAGCCCGTGATCAGCTGCAGCACCCGTCCCGCGAAGGTCCGCCCCACCGCGCCGTGGCCCTGCATGAACTGCTCGCGCTCGTCATAGGGCAACGAGTACCAGTTGTCGCCCTCACCCCTGCGCTTGGACATGGGGTAGAAGCAGATGGCCCGCTTGCCGTCGGGGGGCAGCCTGGGGTGGAGCCGGGGCTCGGTGCGCTCGGGGGGCATGCCCGCGGCGTACTCGGACACCTCGGTGAGCGAGACGTAGGAGTAGACCACGTCGAGGCCCGCGCCCTGGAGGGCCGACTGCAGCGCCCGCAGCCTCCAAAGGTCGGGGCCCAGGGCCAGGAACCCGACGTCGGCCTTGTGCCCGACCACGGCGAAGCTCACCACCTGGTGGTCCTCGCCCTGGGCCGCCTTCACGGCTGCGACCACGGCCTCGGCGTCGGTGTCAGGGCGCGGCTTGCAGAACAGGTGGAGCACGCCCCAGCCGGTGGTCGGCGAAAGCGCCTCGGTCACCGTCCGGCCTTCAGCGCTCCTCGTCGGGATCGACGGACGTGTCCTGGTGGAAGCCCCAGGAGGCGGCGGGCATGGGCTCGGTCTCGTGCTGGCCGTCCCCGTCTTCCGTGTCCCCGTCCCGGTCGCCCACGTCCGCGGCCCGCTCACCCTCGACCGGGGGCAGCACGGGGACGGGGGGCATGCTCAGGTCGGCGCCGCCGTGGGTGCGGTGGGCCACCGCGGCCAGGGCGTGGTAGGCCTCCATCTCCCGCACGAACTCGGGCAGGTGGTAGGGCCGGCCGTCGACCAGGGGGCCGCGGCGGCCCTCGACGATGGCCACCACGTCCTCCCCGGTCAGGGTCTTGTGGCTCTCCAGGGCGTGGGCCACGGCCAGAACCTGGTGGCGCTGGCCCTCCAGGAGCTCGGCCGTGCGCTTGAGCAGCTCGCCCAGCTGCTCCTCTATGCGCTCGCCCAGGCTGGACTCGAGCAGGTCCTTCTCACGCTTGCCCTCCTCCTTGCCCGGTCGGCCGCCGCCGCCGCCGATGCCCACCTTGTGGGTCACCCCGTGCGAGGCCACCGTCTGGCCCATGCCCCAGTAACCCTCCATGAGGGTGGCGATGGTCGTCGCCCCCTCCAGGTCGCCGGACACGCCGGAGGAGTTGTCGCCGTCGAAGAAGAGCCGCTCCCCGGCCAGACTGGCCAGGCTGACCATGATGTCGGCCTCGTACTCCGACCGCCACCGGGTGAACTGGTCCTCGGGGGGGATGGACGCAACCATCCCGAGGTAGGTCCCGCCCTTCTCGATGGTGGCCACGTCGATGGTGAGGTGATGGCGCACGCGTACCGCGGCCACCGCGTGGCAGGCCTCGTGCACGGCCACGGCGTGGCGCTCGCGCCGGATGTACTCCACGTCCTCGGGCGGACCGAGGTCCTTGAGGTGCTTGGCCCTGACGATGTCGCGCCACTCGATGGAGGACCTGCCGTCCCTGATGGCGGTGATGAGGGCCTCGTTGACGAGGTCCTTGATCGTGGCGCCGGTGGCGTAGGGCGTGATCGTGGCCAGGCGGTCGACCTCTTCGTCGCTGAGGCTGTGGCTGACCTTGTCCAGGTAGCCGTCGTAGGTGCGGATGCGGCCCGCCTTGGAGGGGTAGCCGACCTTGTATATGCGGTCGATGCGGCCCGGGCGCAGCAGGGCCTCGTCCAGGGCCTGGGGCATGTTGGTCGCCATCATGACGAGCATCCGGTACTTGGGCGGCGGCTTGGGCTGCAGGCCGAGGGACCGGCGCACCGTACGGTTCCAGAAGCCGCGCGGCTTCTTGAGGCCGGAGAGCTCGGTGAGCAGGGCCTGGAGGGTGCCCGCGCCGCCGCCGCCGCCCATGCCCATGCCCGCGACGAAGCGCTGGCGCCAGCCCAGGGGGACGGCGTCGTGGATCCGGCTGGGCAGGGCGGCCCGGAAGAGCATGGAGGTGGTGGCCGGCTCCAGCCAGGACAGGCCGTTGCACTGGGGGGTGGTGGCCCAGGGGCCGGACGTGTCGTCGAAG
>Ga0209577_10000710_pt1 | contig 33163 bp, 23 predicted proteins | sample GraSoiAngelo_109_FD_185874 | JGI IMG/M metagenome (GOLD analysis project Ga0209577, IMG submission 185874) | Grasslands soil microbial communities from the Angelo Coastal Reserve, California, USA - 14_0903_12_20cm (SPAdes) (version 2) | ecosystem: Environmental > Terrestrial > Soil > Grasslands... | reverse complement strand
TCCAGGCAGCAGGAAAAACCGATGTTGGATTAGTGCGAGCCAACAATGAGGACAACTTCGGTTACGACGTTCGGGAGGGAATTTTCGTGGTTTGCGACGGCATGGGCGGTCAGGCTGCCGGGGAGACGGCGAGCAAGATCGCAGTGGAAACCGTGTTGAAGTGTTTTCAGCAGGACCATGGTGCCACCAATTCGCACGTGCTCGGCCGCGGGTTCGAAGAAGTTTCCGAGCGGGCCAATGCGCTCGGCAATGCCGTGCAACTGGCTAACCAGGCCATTCAGGAAGCTGCTGCGCGGAATCCGGGACAGTCTGGCATGGGTTCGACGATTGTGGCAGTGTGCACGGGAGGAAGCCAGTTTTCCATCGCAAACGTTGGAGATAGCCGTATTTACCTGATTCGTGGAGACGCCATTCAGCAATTGACCAGCGACCATTCGCTGGTCATGGAGCAGGTGCGACGGGGCTTGATGACAATGGAGGAAGCGGAGAAATCCGAGATGCAAAATGTCATTGTACGAGCACTGGGTACCGAGGAGAGCGTTGAGCCCGACCTGGAAGACCATGAGTTCGTGCCGGGCGATCTCTTGGTGCTGTGTAGCGACGGCCTCTCTCGTTATGTGAAAGAAAACACGATATTGGAAACGATCCGCAGCACGGAAAATCTCGATGAAGCTTGTGCAAAATTGATTGAGGCCGCCAAGAGCGGAGGTAGCGACGACAACATTACATGCCTACTGGTACGGGCGCGCGAGCAGGACCAGTCCTGGGGCGGCCGGCTGCGCAACTTAATCTCTCCTGCCAACAACTCGCGCCATGGTTCCAGTTGATGCCGCAACCTTCCTACTGCTGCGCTACGGTGGACACGCAGCGCAATCCCGAAAGTTCAGATGAGTGGAGCGGGTTAAAGCCGTTCACCGTCAACTGGTAGCTGTACGACATCTTCTTTCCGCTGGGCAGGATGATGTCCCGTCCATTTGACTGCATGACCCACTCGAGATCGTTACTGCCGGGCCCGGAAGGCCGCCAGTGAGCATCTGAGACATAGTGGAAGATTGCCCAGGGACCTGAATAAGGCGATCCCAGCAAATTACCTTTTGCCGTGGCTTGAACCGTCTCGCCGGCGCCCGCCCAGTTGAAAGTCTTTTGTTGCCCCGTGGTCGCGAGTGTTTCACTGCCTACGTTAAGCATAACTCCCTCCACGTTACTGGGGAGTTGCTTCAGGGAATAGGTGAAATGGGGAGTGGGCGGGACTGCGGCCGCTCCCGGCTGCGTCTGCGATCCTGGCTGATAGAGGGCGTCGCTAACCGCGACGGCGCGATTGTAGAAGATGAGGAATGCAGGTGAGATTCGGACGGTGCCGGAAGGATTGGCCACATACCTCGAACCTTCCTTGGTGGTATAGCTGCTCAGTTTGGCGTCCTTGAAAGCAGTCCACAAAGCACCCGTGCCGGGCGCAAAAATCGTATTCAACTGATCGATGGGGAGATCCCGCTCTGAGGTGGGATTGAATGGATAGTACCTGTGAACGATAGGATCAAACTGCGAGCAGAAAGCTCTCCCGGCGTTGTTCAACGCCTCCACCGGGCTGCCGATGATGTCTTTTTCTGCAATGATGATGGGCTCCTGCAACAACGAGCGAAGCGAACTCTCGGTGTGGAAGCGCTGGTCTACGCGCGCGCTCGTAGCTGCGTTGGCCTGCAGTTTGGCTGCTTCGGCCGAGTTGAGGGCTTGGGTGTTCAGGTTCGGGTCATTCGGACTGGGACTGCGAACAATGGTCAGAATGTCGGTCTGCAGCTTGGCCAGCGCAGCTACATAGTCTTTGTTGGCAGGAATCACGTACGCCGTGGGCAGGCCTTGCGCAGGTCCAGGCGGTTCCACCGCGTGTACCGGAGCAAAAACGTCGCTTATATCAGGGACGCCCACGTCCGTGTTGTGAGCAACGAACCACAGCAACTCCAGTAGCGGAGAAGTAGCGCTGGTGAGCTTTTCCAACCGGTCGCTGGCTTCGTCAAGCTTGAAATTGACAACGTGGGATCTCTCCAGAACGTTACGCCACTCGTTGATGAAATCCTGGTAATACCGTTCGGTAAGTTTCTGCTGGAGAGTGGCGGGATCTAACTGTGTCGCGGTGTTCTTGCCCAGAACCCACTCTTCGCCCCGCATGTAGTTGGAGGGCTTCCGAATGGCCTCCTGCATGAAAGCGAAGCCCCCCCGGGTGAAAGCGCCTTTGACTCGGTACGAGCTGAGAATCGTACCCACTGAATCCCTGAACTGCTCATTGAAGCTGAGTTCGGCATTCTTACGCGATGCCTCGGCCAGTAACGGGTAATAGTAGCGGTCTATCCCGCCGAATTGCCCCAGATAAACGCGGGCGTGCTCAATGGCCTGCTTGTCGCGTCGTGCGTTTTCATCAGGGTAAGGATTGTCCGCAATCAATTCCGTACTGTAGAAGTCGAATTGTGACCTGGCCAGTGCCGCGCTTTGCTCATCAACATTTTTTCCCGCTTGCCAATGGCTTTGAAGTACCGGAGCGAGGAACTCTTTGGTGCTCTTCTCCGGATTCGATGTGGTCATCAGATAAGCCTTCAATTCGTTATAGGGAATCTCGTAGACGGCGTTGGCATCCGGCTTGTCTTTAAGGGTGCGGAGAGCCGTCAGCAATTTTCCTTGCGTTTCACCGAATAGGAGGCTGCGGAAACGATCGAAATAAATTTGCCGGGCATCCGGATAAATGCCGTCGCCCACATACAATCCCCAGCGCAGGTGGAGGGGAACTCCGTCGCGCTCATAACTCGTGAGTGTCTGCAGTTCCTGGCGGAGATTGTCGAGCTTCTGCAAGTCAGCCCGGCTAGGCACCTGGTTGGGAGCGACCCTTACCGTGCGCAAATCTTCGGCGGCGCGCTGGACACCGTCTTCAAGCGCGCGGTTGCCGAGAAACGAGATCAGAAAGCCAATCGCGCAAACCAAACCGAGGGCTGCCACAGCGCCCAGCAAGACGCGCCGAAGCAGGCTGACGCGGGAACTGAAGCCGCTGGCGCTGAGCGCGACCTTGTCTTTGAGGATAATTTCGTTGAAGAACTGCGTGAGAAAAACCCACTGCGGCACTTTGCGGGAGCCGGCTACACGGGCAGCGACCGGGGCCTGCGACGAACGATATCCCCCGCCGCCGCCTCCGCCGCCGAAGATGCGAGTGGCCCCAGCATCAAAGCCGCCGGCGCTGGATTCGGCGACTTGCCCAACATCGGGTGCGGCCGCGACCACGTCCTCCACGACGACCGGGCGTACGCCGGTGAAATAAAATCCGCGGAGGAATGGATTCACCGCCAGCTGACTCGGGCGAGCCATATCCACGAGAAATTGCACGAGGAGGTTGCGGAACTTTCTGAGCTCGCGGGGAAACTCGTAAATACCCGGCAGCTTGGCGGCTTCGTTCTCGCGGGCAAGAAGGTCCAGTCGCCTCTCCGCCAAGGAATAAAAGAGTTCATCGAAGGCCTTGGTCAGCCGGCGAGTTTCCTCCTCGGCGTAAACGCCTGCGGATTGCAGCGATCGCACCGGTAAAGTTGCGCCGAGCACCTGCGACGTTTCATTCTTGCTAAGGCCTGCCACATAGTCGAGAAAGAATGAGCCTCCGTCCCCGCGAGCGCCCAGACGATCGGCTTTCGTGAACAGCACATAAATAGGAAAGCTGATTCCCAGCAACTGCGAAATTTCTTGCAGTCGTGATGCCAACTTACGGGCTGCGGAGGGAATTGTCTCGCTGGCGCCGGGCTTAAGGAAGTTCTCGCAGTCATAGCAAACAATGGCGGCCCGGGGCGCCTGCTGGCCTTTGCCGAACGCGCTAGAAACTCGGCCCGGCTGCATCAATTTCACCAGCCGCTTCCAGCGGGGTGGTTGGGAGAGCATGCTGCCGGCGGGGTCCACGAATACCGCCTGCCGCGTATACCAGATGTTAGCCACGCGAGTGGGCAGGATATTGTTGTCCTGGTAGACGTGACCTGCCAGCAGTTCCGGGTCAAGCGAAGACTGTATGATTGTGCTTGTCTTCGTCGAGCCCACATCTCCCACAAGAAAGACGAGCGGCAGGTTCCCAAGACTTGCTCCGCGCGCCACCGGGGAACTCTTCAGGCGGCGCATGGCTTCGTTCACCAGAAGTTCAATGTCCTGGATGGGAGCAGCCTGAGACCCGGCGGCATCTGCAGCAGTTTCAGAAGCTTTGCTTTTGCGGTAAAACCACAAAAAGGAACCGGCCGCAATAATGCCAATAACTGCCAGTGCGCCACGCAGAACCCAAATGCCAGAACCGGGCGGATGTAACCATGTTCCGATGAACCAGACTAGAACCAGGTACGCCAGCAATATCCCGGCGGTTACCCCGTAAACCATGAAGCCCCCTATTTCCCAAACTGCGCGGCGAAATTGGAAATTCCCGCAGCACCGGAGATAAGAACAAATTTGAAAAAGACGAAAAAACCGATGGCAATGAGAAGGCTCACGATGGAGCCGATAGCCAATTTACGCACCCAGGTATCGCTCTGCACCAGGCGCACGGCGTCGGCAGGGATCGCACCGCGAGGCGAAAGCGCAGCGGACGGGCCACGCACGCGCCGGATCTTTTCATGGATGGCGCCCATGATACCGCGCAAATCACCCGCACCGCCTGCGGCATAACGTCCCTTGAACCCCAGCAACAAACACAGGTAGTAGACTTCCAGGAGATCGCAAACTTCGTGCGAGTCCTGTCGGTTTAGTACCTTCTGCAATTCCTGGAAAAAAACTTCGCCGGCAAGTTGATGTCCGAAGAGTTCTGCCTGCAACGGCAGCCGCGGCCAATCGGCAAACACCGGGTTGCGGCAACTGAGGGCCGATTCGTCCAGAAACGCCACCACGGCAAAGATGACTTGCTTTGTGTCTTCGGGGCCGTAACCGCGAGTGCGAGCTTCCTGCTCGGCCACTCTCAACGCCTGCTTCATTTGCGCGCGGAAGGAGTCAGCGTTGGTGACCGGTTGACGGTTAAATCGCAGCCGCACGACAGCGGTGAATACTTCCTGAAAGGCTAATGCGAGATTCCATCCGCGCCGGTCCAGCGCGGAACTCGATCCGCGGTGACTGGCCAGTGGTGAAACGTGTGTGGAGGACATAATCTTGTTCAGCTCTCCAGAAGGACGACTAACTCCATATCAGGCGAAGGCACTTCGCCCGGCACATACACTCCTACGTTGCGGGTCTGCATGATATGTTCCCAGCACGGTCCGGTGCGATTGATGGTGAAGTACTGGCTATCCACTTTCGCGGAGACGGCAGCCGGCGGCACCTGTATGTGGGTGAGTGCCAGTCCGGGCAGTGCCCGGCGCACCAGCTCTGGAACGAATTTCGCCGAGCAGACTTTCACGTACTGCTGGGTTTTCGAAATCAGATCAGCTTCTCCGATGGGAGAGCGAATGCCCAGGATCCAGCGGCTGCGTCCAAGACATCGCTGGTCCTTGATCTCGCCCTCGTAAAAATACCGATCCGCTTGTTTCAACGGGATGGAAATGGTCTGGCTGGGCACAACCAACTCGAGGTGACGACGAATGTGCTCATCCAGCGGACCGAAACACAGATCCGGGTTGCGGTGGTCGTAAGCCGGCAAGGTTTTTGGATGGCTGTCCAAACCAAAAGTGCACAGAGCGCCTGCCAAGCGCGACATTTCGCGGAACATTTCCGTGGGATGCCCGTGTTTGGACAACAGCATATGACGCAGAGGAGTCAAGCTGGAGTTGATGGCATGCAGAAACCAAAACTGGGAGACTTGGCGAACCGACAGGCCAGCCTGGAATTTGCCCTGTGCCTGCTGCTGCTCCTGCGAGATCACCGCGCTTTTTTCTTCCAAAATCTCAACCAGGCGGGTGAGCATCTTCATTAGCCGCTCGCTCGCGCTAAGCCGCACGCAGGGAACGATGAAGTCAGGATCGAACGCGAAATGCCCGCCTCCGTCTCGCATGACGCGAGCCACTGGAAGGGTGAGAACATCGTCTTTAACCTCAGTCTCCAGTTGAAGGCGAATGTTCTTGCGTCCCAGGCGCACCGGTTTTTCATCTCTTCCAGTATTTTCGTCATGCAGCATTTGCACTGCACCCCGATAACGCATCGTCGCGTTTCCATTCTCCTCAACACTGCAGTTCTGGCCATCGGGAAACCAGCGCGGCACGGCCAGGCAGACCGTTAATTGATCGGCAGTGGGCGGAAATAGTTCGGTTATGGTTCGCGGTTCGGGGAGCGGATCGCACTCCGGCATGTCGAACGTCAGACCGTCTTCGAACATGCCGCGAGCGTGCAGCAGGGCGATAGTTCCGTTGCGCAGAGCGTCCGCGTCCACTTGGCAAGCTGCAAAACCATAAGCTTCATTCCACAGACTGGAGGTGGCAAAGTGAACTGAATCTTCAAAGTACCGGTTCTGAGCCTGGAAGTGGTGGGGAGCCAGGTACATGCCCTCCGACCAGACGATCCTGGAAAGCAACTTCATAATCGGGTCACCAAAATGAGGAAGCCATTCTCTCCTGACTTCCTGCATTTCAGAACAAGAAATTCGAATGTCGCGGGCGGCGGGGCGGCGCCCTGGTTGAAAGGCCTGCGAGTCGAGCGGGGACAGTGTCCGGGCCCCCCGGCATGGTGGTCCCTGCTGGCACATTTGAGCGGGATCAGTCCGACAGCGTTCCACTCTCCCGCGTCTCGGTCCGGCCAGCGGAGTATGCAGCCTGTCAAATGCAGCGTAGATGCTAGGCGCTTGGCTCTTTACTGTCAAGATAAGGGAGTGTAAGCTGCACCATGTTGACCCGGCGCGATCTCGCGCCCGACAGAACAAGGCAGTCTGCACGGCACAAAAGGACTTCTCCCCCCAAAGAATTTGTTTTCTCGGGTCCTGCCGGAGTTCATTGCCGACCGCACCAGGACACCATGAAGTTTTCCGACAAGTACGAACTCGTGGAACGGATTACGACGGGTCCGGTGCGTGCATTTATCGCGCGCGAGCTAGCGAGCCGCGTGCGTGTAGTGATTTATATCTTTGAATGCAGCGGCGATCACTCTGGCCAGATGGCCGGGCAATGGGTTTTGCAGGCATTTCGCAATCTTGCTCCCAGCCCCCCGGGACAGGCTCTGGAGGCCGGCGGCGATGAAAAAACCTCCTATGCCTACCTGGTGACTCAAATGCCCGAAGCCCCTGCGCTGAAAGCCTGGATTCAGGCGTACAAAAAATTGCATTCAGGGAACACGGGCGATCCGCCCAAGGATTCGAGGCCGGGCGAAACCACAACCGACTCCATGGATTTGAAGAACTTCCGCGAGTCTGTAAAAAGAGAAGGGATTTCGAAGGCCGAGACGGCAGCCGAAGACGCAACGTCAGGCGACATCAACACACCGGGAGAATTCACCAAAGCCTTTTGGGATCTCGCCGGGAAGCCCCCGGCTGCGGATGTTTCGGAGATATCTCCGACGGCGACTCCTTCCAAAAGCTCGACGAGGGCTTCGGTCCCCGATCCTGATGCTCGCACAGCCGAGCCGTTTTCTCCGCGGACTTCTCCTCTGCGCGAGCCTGTCCAATCCGAGCCTGCCGGCGAATTCACTGAAGCTTTCATGGATCTGCGCGCCCCAAGCCGGCCGCTCAAAGTCGCCCCTTCACCAAACCCCGTCGCGGAGCTGCCTGCCAAGAGCCGATCAAACGTCGGAGATGACGAGCCTGGGGTGGACTACCCGGGAGGCCCACAGCGACCGCAACCGGGCGCGTTCACAAAACAGTTTCTTTCAGCGCTGGATGTACCCTTTAAACCAGCAGAACCGGTTCAGGCGCCCGTTCCGGTTGAGCAACCGCGATCCCGCTCCCAAGGCGCATTTACTCGTGAATTTCTACAGGCTACCGGAAGCACCCCAGACGAAAGTGCAGGCAAAGTGAGCTCTGCGATTGCTCCTCCTGGGTTCATTTCCAAAGACAATGCCGCTGTTGATTCGGTGAGGCAAAGCGACTCTGAAGCGGCAAGTTTCACCGGCCCCTTTACTAATCGTGCCGCAGAACGGAAGGTCTCGACCGGAAATCTTGAGTCGAGCCCCGCGATCGACAAACCAGGGACGGGCGAATTCACGAATTTTTTTGGTGGTCCTTTTCAAGCGCCAGCCCCATCTCCAGTGGCTGAGCTTTCCCCGGAACCAATTGCACCGCCGCGCCGACCGGAGCCGGGTGATTTCACCAGGATGTTTGGTTCATTTAAGGGAGGACAGGCCGCGCCAGAATCGTCTCCCGCGGCCGCGTCGCTTCAATCCGCAGCAAACTCTGTTCCTGAACTGGACTTCAGGCCTAAATCCGCTCCGGTGGGAAGCCCCGGAGCCTTCACCAGAATGTTCATTCCGGACCAGGTACAGAGTGAAGGCGAGATTGCGCCGGCGCTGGAAAGAGCGGAACCAGGCACGTTCAGCCGCCCACCTGGCTCCATGACGGAAGCCAAGATCATGCCGTCTTCCTCCAAAGGCAGCTCTGAGCCACCTGGCAAAGTCTCCTGGCCCGAAGGTTCTCGATTGAACAAGGACGCGGTGATTCCCGCCGCGGAGACCTTCATGCCGCGCTCCACGGCGGGGGGGGCAACACAAGTCTTTGTGCCGAGGGGTACCGAGCCGGCGCCATTCACGTCTGCCGTTCCGAGCGGACCCAGTGAATTCACGCGGATCATTTCAGGGGGAGCATCGGGCCCGAGTCCTTCAACGGAACCGGCAGCGGCATCCACGGGTCCAACCGGCGCTCCCGCCGGACCAACGCCGCCGGGATTCGCCATGCCGCAGATGCCTGCTATGCAGCTACCGCAGATGCCAGCGGTGCCTGGTCGACAAATGCCGGGAATGGGTGCGCCACAAATCCCCGGAATGGCCATGCCGCAAATGACTCCGATGTCGATGTCACCCATCTCTGGTTTGTCGATGCCGCAGATGGCTTCCCCGCAAGTTCCTCCCATGCCCAAGGCGGAGCTTCCTGCCTCCGGGGCCAAGATCCCCTATTTGCCATTAATAATTATCTTCAACATTCTGCTCATTGCCGCGGTACTGATCGTGCTGTACTTCGCTTTCAAACATTGAGGTTCATCCAAGTGTTTCCACTGCACTTCGGTTTGCCGGCGGAGTTTGCGGCCGTAAAAGAATTGCTCGTAGGGGCTGGGTACAGCGAGGAGAATGTTGCTGCACGTTTTGGACTCAGTGACCTGCACGATTTTCGCCAGCTAACCCGCGAGGATGGCCCCGAAGAAGGCGACACGCTGGGTGTGCTTATTCGTCTTTTTATCCAAGGCAAGCTGGTAGCTGCCTCCAAAGTGCGAGATGTTCTTCCTGCTGCTGGCGTCGAGCAAATGGTCTCCCTAGGATTGCTCGCCCGTGAGGTCGGGCTGGAATCGTTCTACTCGCCGGTAATCATTTACCCGACGCAGTCTCTATACTTCGTATCAGATCGGTGGAGCAATCCCGACGGCTCAGATTTCACCTTGCCCGATGACTTCGTTTATCCGCCCAATACTCCCAATACCCACCGGTTTTTGCGAGTTCTTTCGCACGATCCTTGCGAGTGCTTGTTAGATCTGGGGACGGGAACGGGGATCGCCGCATTGCAGGCAGCCGCTTCCTACGCGAAGCATGCGTGGGCCGTTGACATTGCGGAGAGATCCACGAAATTTGCGGAATTCAACTCGCTGCTGAACCAACTCGGCAATGTCACCGTGGGACGGGGCGACCTCTACGAACCCGCGGACAAAGTCACTTTTGATCGCATCGTGGCGCATCCACCCTATGTCCCGGTGCTTAAAAAACATTGGACTTTCTACGACGGCGGAGAGGACGGGGAAGCGATTACCTGCCGAATCATCCACGGACTCCCGCGCTACCTGCGGCCGGGAGGAAAATTTCACTGCTTCGCCATGGGTTCAGACCGGGAATTGCCTTATGAACAGCGGGTCCGACAATGGCTCGGTGAGGATGCTACCGATTTCGACATCTTGCTCATCGTGTCGACTCAGATAGATCCTGTGCAGATCGCCGCGGATATGGCACTTAAAGAAAAAGGGGGGCTGTCGGAACTCGACACATTTAGAGCCCTGTTCGCCAAGAACGGGGTCAAGAAGTTCTTGATGGCGAATCTCACCATTCAAAGGAAGCGCAGAAACCGAGCACCTTTTGTGGTTCGCCGCTATCTAGGCCCCAAATCCACGCCGGCGGAGGCCGAGTGGTTGTTGCGATGGGAGACACTTGCAACTTCGCCGGAGATTTTAGAGCTGATGTTGAATGCGCGCCCCATAGCAGGACGCAGTCTGGAACTTGCAGTTACGAATCGGCTGAAAGATGCGAACTGGGCTCCTTGCGCGTATCGAGTCCGAACTGACTACCCATTTCCTATGGAAGGAGAAATCGAGCCCTGGATGTCAGACGTGTTCTCCCATTGCACGGGAAGACAAACGACGCGAGAGATTATGGAGAAGCTTCTGAAAGATGGAAAGTTGGCGCCCGGCGGTCCGCCCCAACAATTTGCGGCTCTGTTAGCAGCATTTGTATCAAGAGGCTTCTTGGAAGTTGCTGACTTTGAAGTTCCAGTGGAACCCTGAGCGCTGTTTTTGATACGGGTAGAAAAGGCTGGCAAGATGCCGCGATTAAGCCTGCTGCGGCAGCAAGATAAGCAATTCCAGTTGTGGATTGGGGAAGTCCCCTGGGACGTACGCCGCCAGATTGCGCGCGCGCCGCACCGCTTCCCATGCCGCCCCTGACTGGTTAAGGCTGAAATACTGATACGTGAGCTTGACGGGAATCACGCTGGGCGGACTGGGCAGGTGCTTTAACGTCAGGCCCGGCAAGGCCTGCTTTACCAAGTGATCGATGTGCGTGGCGGAGCAGACCTTTACCAGTTGAGGCACTCGTTGAATGATCACCTCTTCTGTGGTTTCCGCGCTCACTGCCAAATACATTCGCGTGTTGGCCAGATACTTGTCATCGCTGAGTGCGGCGGCGTAGATGGAGGGCTGCGTCAGCTTCAATGGCAATGACACCAGGTTCGTTGGCACTACCGTTTCCAGCATGGAGCGCAGCTTCTCGTCCAGATCGGAAAATATCTTACCCAGCTTGTCGTGATCGTAAAGGGGCAAGTCACGGGGTCGGAGCTTCGGAGAGAACGTGGTAAGTGAACCGGCCAGCTCCACCATCGCGGAATAGAGTTCCTCGGGATGAGCTTGCTTTGCTTCGAATAAATAATTGAAGACTGGGAAGTAGGAGTTGACGGTGTAAAGCAACCAGAAGTTGGCGATATCGCTGGCGGTAAAATCCGCCAGGCTTTGATTTTTCTGGCGACGGCCGCTCGACAATTGCGTGCTCTTGGCAGAAAGAATTTCCATGATTCCGCGCAGCAGGCCGAAAAGGTACTCGCTGGCGCGAATGTCGAGAAGCGGGGGAATCAAGCGCGCATTAAGACGAAATGTGTCGCCCTCAAGTTTCTCGACGTTAGCGATTCGCAGCGCGGAAGTGCCTTCGCGGTTTTCCTCTTCAACCAGCAAGCGTAGATTCTTGCGCGCGACTTGAACCGGCTTCTCGCTTACTCCCGTATTCTCGTCTCGAAATGCAGCCACCTCCGCCAGATAGCGGGTGTCACCATTGCGCTGTGCCATGGCCACATTGACGCCGCGTTGGCGATAGTCTGGGATCGCAAGATATACATCTACACTCTTGACTCCGGGCTCAAAAAATGGAGCCAGGGCCTTGGAGGCGGGAGCGGGATCGGAATCGGGGATATCGAACAGCAGGCCATCCGGAAAAATCCCCGTGGCGCGAGAAATCAGCAGATGTCCTGCCGCCAGCTGTTCCTGGTCAATAGTCAGTTCGCTGAAGCCCCAAGGGCAGAACTTCAACGCCTGCAAACGGAACTGGAGGGTATCTTCAATGAACCTGTCCTGTACCTGGAGATGCTGAGGGGTCAGGAACGTGCCTTTCGTCCAGATGACAGGTTGTAATTGCTTCATAACGACTTCCAGCGTTGCCCACCATAACAAGCCCACGCGGAGAAGCAAAGGCAAAACTCACTTGCCTCTACTGTTTTACGCCCGCTACGCCGGTTCGATAAAGTTTACTCCAGAGTAATCAGGGCAAGCGCAACCCCCCAAGCGAAGAAATAACTCCTCCCGCACTTGACCATGTAGGGAAATGCCTGCGGCAAGCCAGTGACACCGAGCTCTGGCCCGCGCCGTATTCTAATACAGCATCCAGTCCAGGTGGGCCAGCTCAATCCTGAGTTGCCATGCCGGTTCTCGCTTTAATTTTTCTAATTTAGACTTGACTTCGTAACTCTCCCAGAACATAATGCCGGCCCTCGGGAAAGCGTTAGTTCCTGACGCGCCCGAGCCACACTGCCTCAACGCTTCTTCCCCTAAACAGCGCTGACGACGCCATCCTCTTGGATGGTAGCAGTGGACCAATAGCCGAAAACGAGGTTCTGTCATGGCCAGAGAAAGTACCCAGCAAAAGCTCAGTCGCGTACGCCCGCCACGTGTTCATATCACTTATGACGTGCAGGTCGGCGACGCTATCGAAAACAAGGAACTCCCCTTCGTGATGGGTGTTCTTGGCGACTTCACGGGGCAACCCGAACAACCGCTCGCCAAAGTAAAAGACCGCAAGTTTGTCGAAGTCACACCGGACAATTTCGACACCGTGCTTGCCAACATGAACCCGCACCTGGCCTTTGCCGTGGAAAACAAGCTTAGTGAAGATCCTAACGCCGGCCAGTTGAAGGTTGACCTGCATTTCAAGAGTCTGGAGGACTTTGAACCGGAACAGGTAGCGCGGCAGGTGAAGCCGTTGCGCGAACTGCTGGAGTTGCGAACCAAGCTGTCCGACTTGCGCGGAAGCTTGCAAGGGAATGACAAGCTCGATGAGCTTTTGCTCGAATCCATCACCAATACCGAGAAACTGGAGAAGTTGCGGGCCGAACTAGGTTTGCCGAAGCCCGAGGGAGGTTCCAATGAGTAACGGAAGGAAGGCGGCGACTGCGGCCGCGCCAAGGGAAGAAACTGTTCAGGAACAGGGATTACTCGATCAGATCATAGAGGAAGGCCGATTTAGCCGGGACGCGACGGCGCGCGAGCGCGGGACGGACATGGTCAAGGAGTTCGTGGCCCAGGTGTTGCAGGGCGAGATGACGGTCTCTCGCGACACGGAAGCAACCATCAATGCCCGTATCGCGCAGATTGACCATCTGCTCTCGATCCAGCTGAACCAGGTCATGCACAATCCGCAATTCCAGAAGCTGGAAGGCACCTGGCGCGGTCTGAAGTATTTGATTGACCACAGCGAGTGCACCGACCAGCTGAAGGTGAAGGTTTTCAATGTCTCCAAGAAGGAATTGTTGCGCGACCTGCAACGCGCGCCGGAATTCGACCAGAGTGCACTTTTCAAGAAAGTGTACGAAGAAGAATTCGGCGTGTTTGGCGGCGCTCCTTTCAGCTCGCTGATCGGGGACTACGAATTCGGGCGCGGCCCGGAGGATCTGGAATTGCTGGAGAAGATCTCCAACGTGGCCTCGGCGGCGCATGCACCCTTCCTGTCGGCCGCATCGGCGGAACTGCTCAACTTGGACAGCTTCACCAGTCTGGGCGCTCCACGCGACATGAGCAAGATCTTCGACTCCACGGAATACGCCAAGTGGAAGTCTTTCCGCGCGTCGGAAGATTCCCGCTACGTAGGCCTGGCCTTGCCGCATATTCTTATGCGCCTGCCTTACGGCAAGGACAACGTCAGTGTCGAAGCCTTCAATTACGAAGAAGCGGTGGATGGCACCGATCACAGCAAATATCTGTGGGGCAATGCGGCCTACGCATTGGGTGCGCGGCTGACGGACGCGTTCGCCAAATACGGTTGGTGCGCGGCCATTCGCGGCGTCGAAGGCGGCGGGTTGGTGGAAGGACTTCCGGCTCATACCTTCCGCACCGACGAAGGCGATGTCGCCCTGAAGTGCCCAACCGAAATTGCCGTTACGGACCGTCGTGAGAAAGAACTGGCGGACCAAGGTTTCATTCCGCTGGTGCATTGCAAGGGTAGCGATTACGCGGCGTTTTTCAGTGTGCAATCGTGCCAGAAGCCGAAGAAGTACGACAAGGCAGCGGCCAACGCCAATGCGCGCCTCTCGGCTCAACTGCCCTACATCATGGCAATGTCTCGTTTTGCGCACTATTTGAAAGCCATGATGCGAGACAAGATCGGCAGCTTTATGTCTCGTTCGGACTGTCAGCGGTTCCTCAACCAGTGGATTGCCCAGTATGTGTGTGCGGATGACAACGCCACACAATCGGTGAAGGCTCAACTTCCGCTGCGCGAAGCCAATATCGAAGTCAGTGAAGTTGCAGGTAAACCTGGTGTATACAAGGCGGTTGCTTTCCTGAGACCGCATTTCCAACTTGATGAACTCAGCGTCTCCTTGCGGCTGGTTGCAGAATTGCCTCCACCGGCAGGGAAGTGATTTGCGCTTCGACGGGTAGTAGCGAGCAACAATTCTTTACCGAATGGAGGAACACATGGCGTTAGTAGATTATTTTTTGAAGATTGATGGAATTCAAGGCGAGTCCCAGGATTCGAAACACAAGAATGAAATCCAACTGGAGTCCTGGTCGTGGGGTGAACAGCAAAGCGGAAGCTTTGCTGCTCTGGGCGGTGGCGGCGTGGGCAAGGTTCAAATGGGGGACTTCCAATTTGTGAAAGTCATGGACCAGAGCGATCCCAATTTGGCAAAGGCTTGCGCCACTGGGCAGCACATTCCCAGTGCCACTCTGACCGCTCGGAGGGCCGGCGGCTCACAACAGGAGTATCTCATCATCAAATTGTCCGATGTGCTGGTATCGTCCTACCAGACTGGAGGGTCCAACTCTGGAGAGGCGTTGCCAACCTCGCAAGTCAGCCTGAACTTTGCCAAGATCTCGCAGACATACAACGCGCAAAAGGCGGATGGAACACCTGGTGGATCGGTGAAGTTCGAATACGACCAGAAGCAAAACGCGGCCGCGGCCTAATTAGTCACGGTCAGAGTTGCAAAGCATGCAGTCCAACGAATATCTTCGCGCCGGAAAGCTCAAAGAAGCCATCCAGTCGCTGGGTGAGGAGCTTCGCCAGAAGCCACTCGACACGCAGCGCCGGACGTTCCTCTTTGAATTATTGTGCTTCGCCGGTGAGTACGATAGGTGTGAGAAACAATTGGAAGTCCTGGCCCAGGGCGGCCGGTCAGCGGAAATCGGAACTCTGCTGTATCGTGCTGCCCTCCAGGCTGAAAAGTCACGGCAACAGTTTTTCGCAGACCACGAATACGCCAAGCAGCCAGCTCCAGCATTACCTCGAGCGGGCTCTCTAAACGGCAGTTCCTTTCATCAGATCGCGGACGCCGACCCCAGGATTGGGCCCCGGCTCGAGGTGATCTTGGGAGGATCCTATATCTGGATCCCCTTCGAACACATCGCCTCCATCAACATTCAGCCGCCAAAACGTCTGCGTGATTTGATCTGGACGCCGGCGCTGGTGCGCACCGGGCCTTCCTTTAAAGAACGAGAACTGGGTGAGGTCCTGTTACCTGTGTTGTCTCCGGGGAGTTGGCAGCATCCTGAGGACGAGGTGCGGCTGGGAAGAGTCACGGTCTGGGAGCAGCAAGAGGATGGCGTAGAAGTGCCTTTCGGCCAGAAGATGCTGCTGGTGGATGGCGAAGAAGTACCCCTCCTGGAGCTGCGCAATCTGGAGCTCGAGGTGGCTGCCGCGGCATGATGACGAACTATGCCTCTCCCGACCGATCTACTCAACCCCGTTCCCGGAACTAACCCGAGCGGCCAAAACCTCCGTTACGCTCCGGTCTACGACAAAATCAAGGAAGCGCGCCGTGAGGAAGAAGAATCTCCTCAAGGTGAATGGGAGCATGTCCGTAAAAAAGCCGACTACCCCCTCGTTCTGAAGCTGGGCGTCGAAGCGCTGCGCACGCAAAGCAAAGATCTCCAATTAGCCGTCTGGACCAGTGAAGCCCTGCTGAGAATGGAAGGCATCGCCGGACTGACACAAGGTTTGGAATTGCTCCGCCAGCTCCTGGAAAACTTCTGGGAGACGCTCTATCCGGAATTAGAGGACGGCGACGCAGAGTTGCGCGCGACTCCTCTGGAATGGGTGGGAAGCCGCTTAGGTCAAAATCTGCAGCACGTGCCCCTTACGCGCAGCGGGCTCGACCTCTTTGCTTACAAAGAATCGCAGGCCGTCGGATACGAAGCCGACGCTGCCGGCAGCGACGCCAAGACGAAGCAACGGGAACTGGCCATCGCAGATGGCAAGTTTACCGGCGAGCAATTCGATGAAGCTGTGGCAGCGACCCCCAAGGCTTTCTATGAGGAGCGAGTTGTCCAGGCGGATGCATGTTTGGCGGCACTAGAGTCCCTGGATCAGATCTGCGAAGGAAAGTTCGCCGACTACCGTCCCAGTTTCAGCAATCTTCGTGAAAGTCTGGAGGAATTTCGGGACGCGCTGAACCAGCTTCTGAAGAAGAAGCGGGAATCGGAGCCTGCGGCGCAGGCTGTCGTACCGGAGTCGGCTCCCGTAGTAATCGAAGCGGAGCTTGCAATGCCTTCCACAGGGCAAACGGCTTCCACAGTGGTTGTGTCTGCGGTTCGAAGCGTCAGCAAAGATCCCATCAGCTTGGACGATGCCATTGAGCGGGTTGCCCTGGTCGCTCGCTACCTGCGTGAGCAACAAGCAGACAGGCCGGTTGCCTATTTGCTGTTGCGCGCGTTGCGCTGGGGCGAGGTTCGCGCCAATTTAGGTGATGTGGATGCGTCGCTCCTGGAAGCCCCGCCCACCGAGGTTCGCAAGCAACTTCGAAAATTATTGCAGGATGGCGATTGGCAACAGCTACTCGAGAACACCGAAGCCGCCATGGCGCAGCCCAGCGGTAGAGGATGGCTGGATTTACAGAGATATCTGGTGAGAGCTTCCGAAGGCCTCGGTTATGCCCCGGTTTCGGCTGCGATTATTTCAGAGCTCAAAAGTTTGCTGAGTGATTATCCCGCGTTGCCCGTAAGCATGCTGAATGACGAGACGCCGGCCGCGAGTGCGGAGACGCAGGCCTGGCTGGCGGAACTGGTGGCGCCGAAGCAACCGCAGCCTGTGGTCGAAGAACTTCCGGCTCCCCGACAAAAGCCGGAACCAGAGCCGGGAGCTGAGGAGCTACCGGATGCCTATGATCTGGCGATGCAGGCGGTGCACCGTGGGCGCCCGCAAGAAGCCATAGCAATTCTGGAACGAGAAGCTGCCCAGGAGCGTTCCGGGCGCGCCCGTTTTCAGCGCAAGATGCAGTTAGCCCAGATCTGCATGGGAGCCGGATTCGAAATGGTCGCGCTTCCGGTGCTGGAGGCACTGGCCGCAGAAATCGATCAGCGCGGGCTGGAAGAGTGGGAAGATCCTGACGTCATTATTCATGCGCTGGGTCTCTTGTATAAGTGTCTGCACAAATTGAAGCGCAGTCCGGAACAGAAGGAACAGGTTTACGCGCGGATTTGCCGATTGGGTCCGGCGCAGGCGCTGGAACTCGCCAAATCGGCTTAGAAACGCCGCAACGTGGGATTACGCTATGGCTCGGGAACCGGAATTCACGATTACGCAGTCCTTGATCGATCGCTTGGTCGATCCCTCGCGCGATCGGGAGAATCCCATCCCCGAGACAAAGATCGATTCTATTAACCGCTCCGAATCCTTCCGAAGGTATCGCGAAAGTGTGAAGCGCGATCTGGAGTGGCTACTCAATACTCGTCAGATTGTCGATCCCGAGGCTGAGTCTTATCTAGAACTCTCGAAGTCCCTCTACTTTTACGGATTGACGGACATTACGTCGCTGGGCATGCACTCGGCGCGCGATCGGGATCACCTGCTGCGAATCCTGGAAAGAACGATTCAGAAATTCGAGCCCAGAATTGCATCATTAAAAGTCAGTGTAGAACCTGTCGTGGACAACTCGCGCATGCTGCGCTTCCGGATTGACGGCATGTTGCGAGTTGACCCAGCTCCGGAGCCGGTGACTTTCAATACCATGCTGGAACTTACAAGTGGAGAATACGAGGTCAAGTAACCTTCGATGCGCGAAGAACTGCTGGCATACTACGAGCGCGAACTGACCTTCCTGCGCCAGATGGGGGCGGAGTTCGCCGGAAAATATCCAAAGATTGCCTCGCGCCTGCAATTGGAGCCGGATCGCTGTGAAGATCCTCACACGGAACGCTTGCTGGAAGCGTTTGCTTTCCTCTCAGCTCGCGTTCACCTGAAAGTGGATGACGAATTCCCGGAAATCACGACGGCGTTGCTCGATATTCTTTATCCGCATTATCTCCGGCCGCTGCCCTCTATGTCCGTGGTCGAGCTTCATCTCGATCCGGAGCAGGGCAAACTTTCGACGGGCCTCACCGTCCCACGCGGATCTACGCTCTATTCGCGCGCGCAACTGGATGGCACTTCCTGCAAGTTCCGCACCTGCTATGAAAATGTGTTGTGGCCTCTGACCGTGGCGGAAGCGCAATGGCAGACGCCAGACCGGCTGAAACCCCCAGTCAAAGCCGCCGATGCAGTGGGCGCGATCCGCATCCTCATTCGCTGCCTTCCCGATGTCCTGTTTTCGAAGCTAGGCTTACAGTCACTGCGGTTTTATCTGAACGGCGAAAGCAATCTGGTACATACGCTCTACGAGTTGCTTTGCAACAATTGCCTCGAGATCCTGGTGCGCGATCCGGCAGCCAAGCGCGGCAGCCCGAGCTTCTCCCTGATGCCCCAGAATCTCTCTCCCGTCGGCTTCGCAGAAAACGAATCTATACTGCCGTACCCGCGGCGCTCATTCTCCGGATACCGTCTGTTGCAGGAGTACTTCACCTTCCCGGAGAAGTTCTTCTTCTTCGATCTCGGGGGACTGGATAAGTTATCGGCCAGTGGATTCAAGAATCAGGTCGAACTCATATTTCTGATGTCGCGGTTTGAGAAAGGGGATCGGCAGCAGATGCTGGAAGTGGGCTTGTCTCCTTCGACGTTCCGGCTTAACTGCACGCCCATCGTGAATCTGTTCGCTCAGCCCGCCGAGCCCATTCTTTTGGAACAGACCAAGCCCGAATACCACGTCAAACCCGACGTCCGGCGCGCCTTCACCACCGAGGTTTTTTCCATTGACCGGGTGGTCTCTTCCAATCCGCACTCCCCCGAAGTGGTCACCTATGAGCCGTTTTATGCTTTCCGCCATTCCATAGGACGCGAGAAGAAGCAAACTTTCTGGCACGCAACCCGGCGCGCTTCGCCGGTGCGCGACGATGGCCGCACGGATGTGTATATCTCGCTTGTGGATGTCTCGGGAAGGTACGTGAAACCCGACGCCGACACGCTGACGTTAGGGACCACTTGCACGAATTCTAACCTGCCGTCTCGCTTGCCCTTTGGCACCGAATCTGGCGATTTTGAACTGGAAGGCGTCTCCGCCGTCCGCAAGATTGTAGCGTTGAGAAAACCTACTGCGACTTTGAGGCCCCCGACCGGCAAGGGAGCTTTGTGGAGACTTATCTCGCATCTTTCACTGAACTACCTTTCCCTGGTGGAGGAAGGTAAAGAGGCGTTCCAGCAGATCCTGCAGCTGTATAACTTCTCCGATTCGGTCCACCTGCAAAGCCAGATTGGGGGCATCGCCAATATGAATAGCTCGCCCCACTTTGCGCGAGTGGTGTCTGATTTGGGAGTCACCTCAGCTCGCGGAACGCGGGTGCAGCTTCAGTTGGATGAAGAGCAATTTGTGGGTGGCGGCGTCTACTTGTTTGCCAGCGTCATTGAGCATTTCCTGGGGATGTATGTGTCCATGAACAGTTTCAGCCAGTTGGTCGCATCCACCGTTCAGAGAAAGGAGGTCTTGCGCGAGTGGCCACCGCGAGCCGGCAGATCGATCCTACTTTAGAGCGCAGCGCCTTGCAGGAAGCGCTGGAAGAAGAACCATTCCGGTTCCAATTCTTCCAGGCGGTGCGGCTTTTGGAGCGTCTCGCTCCTGAGCGTCACAGTGTGGGAAGGTTTTTCCATCCATCGAGCGAGGTCGTCAGGTTCACCGCGCGGCCATCGCTGAGCTTTCCCGCCAGCGAAGTCCATTCCATCGATTTTCCCGAAAACAAGCCGCCGCGCATGATGGTCAATTTCATGGGCCTGACCGGGCCGCAGGGAGTTCTACCCCTCTGTTACACGGAATTGATCCTGAGCCGGTTGCAGAATCGCGATACCGCGCTATCGGAATTTTTTGACATTTTCAATCACCGCATTATTTCGTTGTTCTACCAGGCCTGGGAGAAGTATCACTTCACAGTTGCGTACGAACGGGATGGCCAGGATCAGATCTCCCGCCATCTCCTCGATTTGGTTGGTCTGGGCACAACCGGTCTGCAGAAGCGGCTGGAACCCGAAATCCGCGATGACGCGCTTTTGTATTATTCGGGACTCCTGGCGCAACGTCCGGCTTCCGCGGTCGGACTGGAGCAACTTCTCAGCGATTATTTCGAAGTGCCCGTAGAGATCGAACAATTCTGCGGAATCTGGCGCAAGTTGGATCGAGCAAGCCAGACCTGTCTTGAAGAGGGTAATCGTCTGTACGAAACGCTCGGCTTGGGGGCGGTGGTGGGAGACGAAGTCTGGGACCAGCAGTCAATTGTGCGGATTCGCATTGGCCCCCTATCTCTCGAACGGTACCTGGAATTCCTGCCTACGGGCGCAGCTCACAAGCCGCTGCAATCGTTGGTGCGACTCTACTCGGGAGACGAAAAAGACTTTGAAGTCTTATTGATGCTCAAGCGAGACGAAACGCCATCCGCAGAACTGGGTGGGCTGGGCATGACGGCGCCTCAACTCGGCTGGGTCACATGGATGAAATCTGTCCCGATCGGCCGCGACCCGGCAGATGTGATTATTTCTTTATAGAGACCAGGAAGGGAAACTATGTCAGTCAACCTGAAATCGCTGATCCACAAGCTGAACGACACGAGTCGCAGCGCGTTAGAAGCCGCTGCAGGTCTGTGCCTTTCGCGCACCCACTACGACGTCGAAATCGAACACTATCTCCTGAAGCTGATGGACTCCAGCGATGGTGATGCGGCGCGCATTTTGAAAGCATTCGGAATTAACAAATCGCGCCTTACCACGGACCTGACCCGGGCGCTGGACAAGCTGAAGTCTGGAAATGCGCGTACGCCGTCACTGAGTCCCTCGCTGCTCAAGATGTTCACCGAGGCCTGGCTGGTCGGCTCCATTAGTTTCGCGGCCACCGAGATTCGTTCCGGATTCAGCATCCTTGCTCTGGTTTCGAATGAAGAGCTTTCCCGCCTGATCCGCGAATCCACGCAGGAGTTCAAGCAGATCGATGTTGAAAGCCTGCGCAAGGATTTTTACGCCATCGTGGCCGGGTCAAAGGAAGAGGCACTCCTCGAACCAACCGAGGCAGAGGCAGGCGGGGCAAGAGAGGGCGGTCCACGTGCGGGAGGAAAGACGCCCCACCTCGATCAATACACGGTGAACCTGACGGAGAAAGCGAAGCAGGGCAAGGTCGACCCGGTGCTCGGGCGGGACCACGAAATTCGTCAAGTAGTCGACATACTAATGCGTCGCCGGCAAAACAACCCCATCCTCACCGGCGAGGCCGGAGTTGGAAAGACTGCCGTGGTAGAGGGCTTCGCCGCCCGGGTTGCTGCCGGAGACGTTCCTCCGCCATTGCGCAACGTGGCGATCCACACCCTTGACCTCGCATTGCTGCAGGCGGGCGCCGGAGTGAAGGGCGAATTCGAGAACCGGCTGAAGGGGCTAATCGAAGAGGTGAAGTCTTCGCCTACGCCGATCATTCTTTTTATTGACGAAGCGCACACCATGATTGGGGCAGGTGGAAGTGCTGGCCAGGGCGATGCTGCTAATCTCCTCAAGCCCGCGCTCGCGCGTGGAGAGTTGCGCACCATCGCAGCAACAACCTGGTCGGAGTACAAGAAATATTTCGAGAAAGATGCCGCTTTAGCCCGCCGCTTCCAGGTAGTCAAAGTGGAGGAGCCGAGCGAGGAACAATGCATGGTGATGCTGCGCGGCATTGTGGGCTCGCTCGAAAAGCACCACTCCTTGCGAATTCTCGACCAATCGGTGAGTGCCGCGGTGCGCTTGTCGCATCGTTACCTGGCGGGCCGGCAACTTCCAGACAAGGCGGTCAGCGTGCTGGATACAGCCTGTGCACGGTTGGCGCTCGGCCAAAACGCCACTCCGGCAGCGGTAGAAGACACCATCCGGCAACTCGATGACCTTGTCGTACAAAAACGTATTCTGGAACGCGAAACCGCCGTGGGCGCTGACCATCGAGAGCGTCTCGAACAGATTGGGTCGGAGATGGCAAGGCTCGAAACCCAACTGTCAGACATGAAAGAACGCTGGGAAAAGGAACGCGACTTGGTCAGCCGCATTCGCGACCTGCGTACACAGTTGGAGGCCGCAGCCAAACCTGCCGCCGACGGGGACGGCAGCACGCCCGCAGTGGACGTGGAGAAGAGTCGCACCGAGCTTGCCAGGTTGGAAAGTGAACTCCTGGCTTTACAAGGCGAGAACCCGCTCATGCGAGTCTGTGTAGACGACCAGATCGTGGGCGAAGTGATTTCCGGTTGGACGGGCATTCCTGTCGGCAAGATGGTGAAGGACGAGATCGCCACGGTATTAAATCTGGAGCAGCATCTCGGAAACAGGGTGATCGGACAGAACCAGGCCTTGCAAGGCATTGCTCAGAGAATCGTGACCTCGCGAGCAAACTTGGACGATCCCGGCAAGCCTATTGGCGTGTTCATGCTGGTAGGCCCCAGCGGAGTGGGGAAAACCGAAACCGCGCTCGCGCTCTCCGACCTGCTCTACGGCGGAGAACGAAATCTGATCACTATTAACATGTCGGAATTCCAAGAGGCACATACCGTTTCAACCCTGAAGGGTTCCCCTCCGGGATACGTCGGCTATGGCGAGGGCGGAGTGCTCACCGAGGCTGTGCGGCGCCGTCCCTATTCCGTGGTTCTTTTGGATGAAGTTGAGAAGGCGCATCCTGATGTGCTGGAGTTGTTCTACCAGGTGTTCGACAAGGGGATGATGGAGGATGGAGAAGGCCGGGAGATCGATTTCAAGAACACCATCATCATCCTGACCACCAATGCCTGTACGGATACGTTGATGAAGCTGACTGCGGATCCAGAGACGACGCCCGATCCGGAAAGTCTGGCCAAGGCGCTCAAGCCGGAACTGAACAAAACCTTCAAGCCGGCGTTTCTAGGAAGACTGCTGGTGATCCCCTACTATCCGATTCGCGATGAGGCTTTGCAAAAGATTATCCATCTGAAGCTGGGCAAGGTCAGGAACCGCTTGCAGCAGAATCACCGCGTCACGTTGGGCTATGACGACACTTTGGTGAAAGAGGTGGCGCGTCGCTGCACGGAAGTCGAGAGCGGAGCCCGTAATGTGGACAACATTTTGACCAACACGTTGCTACCCGAAGTGTCACGTCAACTGCTGGGCCGCATGGCGGAAGGGGAAAAACTGAACGCCGTCAATGTCAGCATCGGAACCGATGGAAAGTTTGTCTACGAGCTTGTGAGTGCGGCGCCACAACAAGCGAGCGCTGCTCCGGCAGCAGCCTGAGCGGGTTCTCAGCACAGGCGCACCGGAGTCGGCCAGGTGTTCGAATTAGCCCAGGTGCTTCAGGTGATCAGGTCGCTTGGAGTGCAAGTGTTCTCCACTGGCATTCCAATAACCACGGGACGCTTCCAGGAGTCCATTGTCTGAGCGTTCTAACGGAGCAAAACAAGCTATGGCAACTGCAATTACTCAAGCGAGGCGGACACTCAGCTTGCAGACTCCCCTGGGAGAAGATGTCCTATTGATGAACAGTTTCTCCGGCGCCGAAGAGATCTCGCGGCTGTTCAACTTTTCCCTGGATTTGCTGGCCGAGAGAGGACAGAAAATCAACTTTGACGACATCGTCGGTAAAGCCGTCACCATTACTCTGTTGTTGCCCGATGACGAAAAGCGTTATTTCAACGGAGTGCTGGGCCGGATCTCGCAAGGCCACCGGGACACGCGATTTGATCACTATCGGGCTGAGGTTTACCCGTGGTTCTGGCTGCTGAACCACAAGTCGAATTGTCGCATTTTCCAGGACAAGTCCATCCCCGAGATCGTCAATAAAATCTTCGATGAAGCGCAGAATTGGTATCCGCAGCTCTCAGTTCGCGACGCTACCACCGCTGACAAGCACATCAAGCTGGATTACTGCGTACAGTATCGTGAATCCGACTTCAACTTTGTCTCCCGCTTATTGGAGCAGGACGGCATTTTCTATTTCTTCGAGCATGACCAGAACACACACACGCTGGTCCTGGCTGACGCGAACAGTCTGGTGAAGAACTGCCCCGTGAAGTCCACTTTTCTCTACTGGCCCGAGGGCGGATATGCAGAGCGGGAAGAGGTAATCACCAGCTGGGAGATGGAACAGGAGGTAAGGCCCGGAAAATACACGATTCGCGATCACCATTTCGAGCTACCCAGCAAGTCTCTTGAATCTTCCGAATCGGGGAAAAATGACGCGCTCGAGATTTATGACTATCCTGGCGGTCATGCCAGTCGATTCAACAAGCCCGGAGAACGGCTGGGATCTGTCGAGTCGGAAGGCGGCAATCTGGCCAGAATCCGCATGGAAGAGGAAGAGCTACCAGGCACTATTTATCGCGGCACGTCGGATTCGCGCTACCTGATCGCGGGATACAAATTTAAGTTGAGCAAGCATTTCAGTTCCGACGGCGACTACATTCTTACCTCTGTCAATTACGCTGTAGATCAGAGCCCCAGCTATGTTTCCGACAAGGCTATTGCTGAGCCGTACCGCTGCACCTTCAGCTGTGTTTCGGCGAGCACGCCGATTCGGCCACCCCGAGTCACCCCGAAACCATTTGTTCAAGGACCTCAGACAGCGGTGGTCACAGTTAAGGATGGTGAAGAAAGCTGGCTCGACAAGTATGGTCGAGTGCGGGTGCAGTTCCACTGGGACAGGGAAGGTCAGGACGATGAAAACAGCACTTGCTGGGTACGCGTCGCCCAGCCCTGGGCAGGGAATAAATGGGGAGTCCATTTCTGGCCGCGCATTGCGCAAGAAGTGGTGGTGGATTTTCTTGAGGGCGATCCCGATCAGCCGATCATCACCGGCTCGTTTTACAACGCCTCTCAGATGCCACCGTACCCGTTACCCGATCATTACACGATGAGCGGAGTGAAAACATACAGCTCAAAAGGGGGAGACGGTTTTAATGAGCTTCGCTTCGAAGACAAGAAGGGTGACGAGCAAATCTTCATGCACGCGGAAAAGAACCTCGATATTCGTGTAAAAAATGACGAATACGAAACCGTTTGTAAAGATCTCCACCTCATTGTCGAGCAAGACCGCTTTGAACACATTAAGAATGATCACCACGAAACCGTCGATCGCGACCAGGCCCAATCCATCGGCCGGGACCATCACCTGAAAGTGACCGGCAAACAGGCGGTCGAAGTAAGCGGAAGCCACTCGTTCAAAGTGGATGGCGACGTCGCCGAGCAATTCGGCAGTAACCACGCCGAACAGGTCAGCCAGGCGCTCTACCTGAAGGCGGGTATGACGATTGTGCTCGAGGCCCCGATGGGAATCACGTTGAAGTGCGGCGGCAATAGCGTCGTGCTTGATCCTACCGGTGTGACCTTGTCCTCCAGTGCTTTGATTACTATCCAAGGGACGCTGGTCAACATCAACTCTGGCCCAGGGTCGCCGCCTGCAACTGGGACGCCCGGCTCGATAGTGCCCCCGATGGCGCCCAAAGATGCCCACGAAGCGGATGATGCCGACCCTGGAGAGATGGCCGAGCTCAAGAAGCAACAGATGGAATCGCAAACCGGCAAATATGGCACCGCACCTATGACTCCTTTCAAGCCTCCGTCACAGCAGACGGACGAGGAGAAAAAGCCGCATTGGATTGAGATTAAGTTAGTGGATAGGGAGAATAAACCCGTTCCCGGCGAGCAGTACCGAGTCACTTTACCCGACGGGCAAACGGTGGCGGAAGGCACGCTCGACGAAAAGGGCTTTGCTCGAGTGGATGGAATTGATCCGGGCACATGCAAGGTGACTTTCCCGAACTTGGATGAGTCGGTTTGGAAGCCGAAGTAAATTTCGATAGTGGAGGTCCTGATCCGTGCCGACGGTTGTGACCGCCAATGATGGCGACACTCTCTGCGGGCTCGCTATAGATGCTGGATTTGTGGATTGTCAGCCGTTGAGGGATGAGCCGCAGAACCAGGGAAAAGATTTTCTGAATCGTCCGAGCCTCAAGGCCGGCGATGTTGTGGTTATCCCCGACAAGAAGATTAAGCACACTGACAAAAGCACGAATACAAAAAATGTGTTCGTAAAGAGAACTGCTCCGAAAGTCTCGATACGATTTGTGCATGGATCCCGGAATCGTCCATACCTGCAGGATCTCACACTACCGGCGCTCGAAATCAGCAATTATGAAACGAACCTGGCCGGCACCAATGGCCGCAGACCCTTGCCTGCAGGCTTCGGATTCGATCCCGACGGCGATGCAGACCCAGACAGCTTTAAGGTCGAGGTCGTTGATCCAGCGGCGGGCGGTTCGGTGAGTATCGTCCTGGAGGCGCTGAAGCCAATCTACAAGCCCGATGGCAGCATAGATCATCATGAGGAGTTCAGCGGTACGCAAGCGGCGAACCGCAAGGTGAACGTAGACTGCAATAAAGTGAGTTCGGGTGTGGCCTTCCGATCCAGGTATTTGCGATTGGTGAGTGATGAGGTAGACCAGGCGTCAGTGCCCGGGCAGTTGTTATTAGTGACCGACGTAGCCGACGGATTGGGGACCGGCAAGCCCACCGATAATGACACCGTAGAGATTCTGGATCAGCAAGTGCGCGCGTCGTACAGCGTCAATCGTTGTCCCGGGGCGAAGAAGTGCACCGTCACCGCACAGGTCCCGGTGGGAGTGAGTCGAACGCGGATCAAATTAGCCTTTCACGCCTTCCGCAGTGCGCCTGGGGCGGCCGGGGGCATTAATGGAGTTACGGCTCAGATGCTGCAACGGCGTGCTTTCCGCTGGTTCCGGCGCGCATATGCACAAGCAGGCCTGGCGCCGAAGCTGGTGGGACCGAAGGTGGAATTCGTGGACCCTCCCTCTGACAACATGCTGGTGATTTGCCAGGACCACGGGCGCTTCAGCTCGGGGTTCAACTCCGCTGTTGCTCAATCCACATTGTCATTCAGTCTCTCATCTCCGCCTCCGCGGCCGGCGGGAGCTCCGCCGGATCCCGTCGTCAGTGTTCCGCTTTCGCCTCTGCTCACACCAAAGCAAATCGGGGATATGGTTGTCGCAGCGCTTCCCGCCGGCTTCAGCGGCAGCGCATTTGAAAATGCCAGAGCTTTTAATGCGTTGAATGGGTCATGCGATGTGCTCATCACTCGTAATGATGGGACACGGGTGGTGATCCTGAACGAGACAACGGACGACAGCTCCGCTACAGTAACGGTGGCGCGGGTGAACCTTAACAACGTGAATAGCGCCAGTAGTGGCAATTCTCTGATTCCAGCTACGGCCGAGTTTCGGCGTGTCATTAGGGCCGCCCCAGGCGCCCCCGACCAGTTGGATTGCTACGTCGTAGGCCAATTTAGCAATATTCGGCTACGTGGCCGGGCTTTCGTTCCTGCCCGCGACTTGGCTGCGCCTTTCCAACCACCCGATCCCCTTCGTTTTGCGGCGATCATGGCGACCACCTCCAGCAGCGGAGCCGTTCTGGATGGCAGCGACAACTTACCGTTTACGCTTCCACATGAAGCTGGGCACGTTCTTAACGATGCCTTTCATACCGAACCGACCGATCCAAACGGTCCGACTCAGTTGATGAGCTCAGGAACCTCGGTGGCCAACGCCGTCAATGCGACCAAAAGAATCTGCGACGGGCCTGTCTTGGTGCAATATGGCGCGTTTGACCCTGCTCAGCCGACGCCGGGCGCTGACAGGAAATTCCGCATCAATGCTGTACAACGGTTCAGAACTGGCGCTGCTTCGGTTTCCGAGGGATGGTAGATATGGGCACCGCTTCCGTGCGAGAGATTTCCATCACGCTAGTGCGGTATAGCAAACCAGAGGGCGCTCAGCGCATTCGCGGATTCATCTTCGGGGGCGCGTACGGACCCCCTCGCGTGCCCCGGGGAATTGACCCAGAGGTTGTTTCCGCGGTCATTCGCGAGGACTTGAAGCCTGACTCTTCTCCGGGTGGGTATGAAAAAGCGTTGGAGGCGATGCGATTTTACGAGCGCGGGGATGTGGTGCCGCACATGATGGCGGCACTCACGTCAAAGGAAACCGATGCAAGCGATGTCAGTCGTTCGGCATATATTCTGCAGGCTGCCGGCGATTTTGGCACCGAAGAAATTTCGCACCGCGCCGCCCAGTACCTGGATGCCACTCTCGTCCCCAACCCTGCCACCCTCGATGCACTGCCACAGATGCTGGAGGCGCTGGTCGCATTGTCCTTGAGCGCCTCACCGGCGAAATTTGGCCAGCGCATTCAGAACGAAACGGCGAAGAACGCCGAGTCTCGGAACGCCAGCGAAGAAGGAATGAGAAATTACGAGAGATTGGCATCATTTCAGCGCAATGACCTTCGGAAGACGGTTAGTACGATGGACAATCGCAAACGGCTAGCGAGTCTGCAGCCAGATTACCGTAGAGCCGAGTTGGTTCAGATTTACTTGGGACAGTCCCCGTTCAGTACGGCACAAATGGAAACTTGGGCAGCACGCTTGCTTCGTGCGGAAGCCATGACGTACGCCCGAGAGCCGGTCTATGCGGAATTTGCCCGAGCCATGGATGTCATCGCGGCACAAAAACTGCCCGAAACGCCTTCCAATATTTTGACCCTGCGAGCGGCGCAAGCGATTCTGTATTTACAGGGAACTCTGTCGCCGCAACACAAGGCGATGTACGAAAAAGCAAAGAAAGTCGGCGGAATGAATTTCTTGTGGGATGATCTCGGATAGAGGGGAAAGGGGGCAGAGATGCCGCCTGCTGCTCGTTTGACTGACATGCACGTCTGCCCGATGGTAACGGGAGTCGTGCCACACGTTGGCGGTCCCATCGTTGCGCCCGGGTGCCCGACCGTTCTGATCGGTTTTTTGCCAGCGGCGCGCGTGACCGATATGGCCGTCTGCGTGGGACCACCGGACATGATCGCCATGGGTTCGACGTCGGTGATGATCGGCTTTTTGCCGGCGGCGCGGATTGGAGATATTACCGCGCACGGGGGGACGATTGTGTTGGGGGAGTTTACGGTGATGATTGGGGGGTGAGGTTCTTTCCTGACGACCAAACTTTTTTCCGCAACCATCAATTTACGAGTGAGACACTGAAATGCCTACACCTTCTACAGCGCCAGCGGGACCGGTCGGCAGCGGCGATTACGCTGTGCAACAGGGCGATTGTATTGCTTCCATCGCGCACGAAGCTGGCCTTTTGTGGCAAACCATCTGGGACTACCCGGACAATGCCGACGTCAAGAATGCGCGAAAAAATCCTAACGCACTGCTGCCGGGCGACCGACTGGTAATTCCGAAAAAAAAGACCAAGCAAGTGGAGGCGGCGACAGATCAGCAGCACACGTTTGTTCGCAAAGATGCCACCTTTAAATTCCGGATGGTGGTGGAGCGTTATCAAAAACCTTTGGCAAATAAACACTATGTGTTGACCATAGACGGCCAGATCTACGAAGGTACGACGAGCAGTACTGGTTTGCTGGAAGTGGCCCTGCCCCCGAGTGCCGACACCGGGGTACTACGAATCCCGGAAGAGAATCTGGAGTGCGATCTTCAGTTCGGCTATCTGGATCCGCTGAACGAGATCTCTGGCGCGCAAGCACGCCTGCAAAACCTGGGTTATTACCACGGTGAAATATCGGGCGAAATGAATGATGATCTGCAGGAAGCGATTCAGTTATTTCAGTCCGACTTCGGTGTGCCTGTGACGGGAGAGCTAGATGACGGGACCAAGGATAAACTACTTGCGCGTCATGATCAGGAACACGATCCTCCACCAGCCAGCTCGGGATCCGCCACAGAAGAAGTTGTGAGCAACGATATTCCTTCGCAGGAAGACGATATTCCAAGCGAGGAAGAAGACGAAAGTGATTTTCAGGCGCTGGAAAGAGTGGAAGACGAAGAAGACTAGCAGGAGGAATCAGGGGCGATGGCAGTTACAGTTCTTGCACGCCGGGTCATGAGGCTAGTTCAGGAAAGCAACTACGTGAACACCATCAATGTGGCCGACCAGGTGCACATCGACTTTGTGTGGTATCCGGGTGCAGCAAATGCAGCAAATAGTCTAGTGGATACGCTGATCGCGGCTCCGGGGCCAGGCGGGAATCCTCGCGAGGTCCATTACACCTGGGCTCGGACTGGAAAGGCTCCGGTGCGGCGTCCCATGCTTTCGGGACGAATTACGATTCCTCTAGCTCCGGGGGGCAGCGGCGTCCTGACCGTCTTCGGTACGAGTTGGCAGATCGCGCGCGTGGCGGCGGGAGTGGCGATGGATCCGGTCGCGAATGTTCGCGGCATGCAGGAGCGGCTGAATACCTTGGGTTATCATCTGCGAACTCCCGGCCTGACCTCTGCCGGCGTCGATGGTACTGCCGGACGGCGAACCGAAGGCGCCGTGATCGCCTTCCAGGCAGATTATCAGCCGCAACCAGGAGTCCCGGCGGCAGCGGCAAAGCGGCTTTTCATTAGAGGGGAGTGGATGAACAATGCCGCGATTACGTTCAATTTGAACTGGTACAACCAGGCCGGGGGTGGGCCGGCGAATGCGAATCCTTCCGGAGTTGATAGCGGAAACCTACAAGCAGCCTTGGTGGCGGCGGCGGGTGCGTGACGCAAATTCTAGAGCGCAGGACCTTGTTGCTGGTGCTGGTGATTCTGGCCACGGTGCCAGGTTGGGGCCAGCAGAAGCGCGAGGATGCTGACACGATGAACAACTTAAGTCCTCAACAAAAAATCTTAGGTAGGGAAATTCTCGCGCAACAGGTACCGGAAGCGCGAGCTACTGCGGAAAAGTTGGGACCGGCCGCCGGCCCGGTGCTGTTGACCTTGGCCAAGCACGAGAAGGCCCGGATTCGATTACTCGTGCTGGAGCTGGCTCCACTGGCGCCGTCCGTGGATACGTCGCGGGCGGTCATCGGGCTGGTGCAGGATTCGAATTCCAACGTACGGTCAGTAGCCATCGGAGATCTGGCAGTATGCTGGCAAAAAGAGGTCGTCCCCGATCTGCTGAAAGTCTTGGAGAAGCAACCGGACCCGGATCTTACCACGGCAGTTATCCGGCAAATCGGCCTTGCGGGCAGCGATCGCAATATCGGGGATCTCCGGCCCTACGAATCGGCACGTGAGCAGGAGGTAGCCCACCAGGCAGCGCTAGCCATGGCGAGGCTGGGCGATGGGACTGAACGCAAGAAGATTATCGACGGACTGGCCGCTTTGAATCCGCAAGTTCGGGTGCAGGCGCTTCGCGACTGCCAATATATAGGAGACAAGACCTTAATCAGGTATTTCGGACCGACGCTTGATGATATTCGGGATTTTATGGTTATCACTCCGCCCCACATTGAGCCTGTAGTGACGGCTCGTGTCTGTGATATCGCGGTGCAAACCATGGCATACATGGGTCTGCAATTCTCGTTTCAAGCCCAATTTCTGGCGCGGCGGACGGTCGCCGAGCTCGAAGAGGCCAAGCGAATGGTAGCTAAAATGGCGGCAACGTCTCAGGAGATACAACCGTGACCGACTTCACCACGCGGGTGTGGAACGGCGAACGCATCTACATGGTGGAGTTCGGGCGGGCCAAGACCGGAAGCCCGCACATGAAATTTCCCGATGTCGACAACATTGGGTTTCAGGATAATGGCCAGCCGAACGAGCATGGTCCCGTAATGAGCATCATGAACGGGCTCAAGGATGTACGGGTACAGTTTTACCGTGCCGAGATTTCTCGCAGCGCCCCGCTGTACATTGTGAGCACTGATCCTACGGTAGCCAAAATTACGGGCCCGGCTAGCGGTCAGCTCGGCTCGGACTTGGCACAAACCATCAAGTTCTCGGCGCTGGCAGCGGGGCGCGCGGCATTCGAGGTCCGGTACCAATGGCAGGACGGCCCGGTTTTAGGGCGGCTCTATGTCCAGGTGTATCAGCGAAAGAATATAGCCTTAAGACTGCACCTGGTCACGGTCAACGGCGCGGGGAATCCTACGAATTTCTTTGGGAAGAACTGCCCCCACCTGGCTGACCAGCAGGCGCGTTTGAAGTGGTTTATTCAGCAGGTAAACCACACATGGATCCCGCATGGAATCTATCTGCAACCCGAGGCTACTATTTACAACACGGTATGGGGCGCCGCCCAGATTGGCTCGGCTTCGGTCTCTCCCACTTATAACGAGTTAGTAATGGGCGGTGCGCTGTCTCCGAATCGCTCGGCGGCTTCCATCAATGTCTACGTGCTCGGACAATGGACCATGGGTACTACCATGGCTCTTGGCGTTCCCGTGAAATGGGCGAAGCAGCAAAATCTGCTTTATCCAGTAGCTCCCGGACCAGGCGTGGTGCAGCATCTCTCCAACGCGGTGTACCTGCGTTCCAGCCAGTTCGTGGAGCCGGTAATTGTGGCGCACGAGTTTGGGCACTACATGGAACTATGCAGTCTGGCAAACAACGGGGCAGTCCAGCAGTGGCATTCCACAGGCGACTCCGTGGGTGGAAATCCGGGCGTGCGGGACGATCTGGTTTCGCGACGGCGCATGATGTATCCCATTGTGTCTCTCCAGGCCTCGAGCTTCCCTTGGCGCAATGATGTAGGGTACGGTGCTGGGAAGACCGGTGGGTTCATCAGCTATCGTACCCTCGCGCAGGATATTACGTTAGGAGAATCCAGCCGGGCTCGTAATGCTGCTGCCGGCGGCAATTTCTAGGCTGTTTGAGAAGTGAGCATCGGCAGTTCGCAGAAATTGCCCTCGCAGTAAGGTTACA
>Ga0209577_10000709_pt1 | contig 33169 bp, 19 predicted proteins | sample GraSoiAngelo_109_FD_185874 | JGI IMG/M metagenome (GOLD analysis project Ga0209577, IMG submission 185874) | Grasslands soil microbial communities from the Angelo Coastal Reserve, California, USA - 14_0903_12_20cm (SPAdes) (version 2) | ecosystem: Environmental > Terrestrial > Soil > Grasslands... | reverse complement strand
ACTTCAGGTGGGTGCTCCATTGTGACCTGTCGGTCGACGCCCTGCGGTACGCCCTCGCAAGGTCCCGCCGGATGGGTCTTCGGAATATCTTCTTTTTGCGCGTGGACTATTTTGCCCTGCCCTTTCGCAGCTCGATCGATCGACTGCTGTGTCTCGATACCTTGCTTCGCGGGGAAGACCATGAGAAGGCTTGTTTAGACCAAATTCAGAGAGCCATCTCGAGCGAGGGCCGTGCGATTGTCGATTTCCATCATTGGTGGCACAACCCGCTGCGGCGGCTCGGGCTGTTGCGGCAAAACTTCGGAAATAACCGCAGTTATACGCGAACTCGCGCGGAAAGCCTGATGCGGGAGTGCGGTATTCGCAACAACACGTTGGTCCGCTTCCATCAGGAATTTGAGCGAGAGAGCCGGTTCTCAAAAGGGCTATCGTGGCTCTTCCCGGCCACCCGCTTGATATATGAATTTGGGCCCGCCGTTTCCGGACGCCGCCCGCCTGGCGCCGAAGCCGGCTTTTCCACCACCTCCCGGCCAAGTCCGTTCGATGCCGCACAAGGAGCGGCAACGATCTCGAGCTCCTGAACCCTGTCGGAAGCTTCCTTCTGGAAATCCGAAGCGGAAGCGACGGGGGGAAAGCGGGCCGGAAGCAAGCGGGTAGCGAAGGCAAAACGCAGGGGGTCGAAACCGATTGGAAGGAGGACAGGGAATGTCCGCGTCAACCAGGTTTGTTGTGGGCGTTTTCGCGTTGCTGGTCGTGGCCACGATGACCGCGCCGTTGTGGAAGAGTATGGTGCGCGAGAGAAGGCTCGTGCCTCCGGGCGATCCGATTCCTCGTTCCCTATTCGGTCTGCACATTCACCATCTCACCGGGCAGACGCCCTGGCCTCGCGCCTCGTTTGGTTCTTGGCGTCTTTGGGATGCCTATGCCGTCTGGCCCAATGTGGAACCGCAAAAAGGGCAGTGGGACTTCTCGCGCCTCGACCGTTATATCTCTTTCGCCGAGAGCCATGGCGTCGAGGTCCTCTTGCCGCTCGGTCTGACGCCCTCATGGGCTTCGAGCCGCCCGAGGGAGAAGTCGGGCTATGAACCCGGCAATGCCGCCGAACCACGGGATATCTCCGATTGGAGAGAGTATGTTCGCGAAGTCGCCACGCGCTACAAAGGCCGCATCCACGCCTACGAGATTTGGAATGAACCGAATCTGAGCGATTTTTTCTCCGGCCGGCCGGACACGATGCTCGAACTCTCCCGCGAAGCTTACCGCGTGTTGAAGGAAGTGGACAAGACGGTCACCGTGGTTTCGCCGTCGGCTGTCGGGCCATCCGGAATTGCATGGCTCGAACGCTATCTGAAGATGGGGGGCGGCGCGCACGCTGACGTCATCGGTTTTCACTTTTATGTCACACCGGAGCCGCCCGAAGCCATGCTGGAGCTCGGCGAGCGCTTGCGCGCGGTATTGCGGGAAAACCATTTGGCGGAGAAGCCCCTGTGGGATACCGAAGCGGGCTGGCTCATTGAGAATCGACAGAGCCGGGTCAGACCGCAAAACTCCTCCTTTAGCAAGGTACTGACGCTCGAGGAGGCCTCCGCCTATGTGGCTCGTTCGTACCTGCTGAACTGGGCCATGGGCATCCGCCGATTTTACTTTTATTCCTGGGACAGCGAGGTCGGGGGATTGACGGAAGCGGACGGACAGACCTTGAAACCTCCGGCAACCGCTTTTGCGGAAACCGAAAAGTGGCTCGTGGGCGCACAGATGGTCTCCTGCATCTCCGATCGGAGTGGCACCTGGATCTGCGAACTGAGCCGACTCGGTCATCGTTCTTGGGTCGTCTGGAATCCCGCGCGAACGGCGGAATTCCAGATTCCCGCGGCGTGGACGGCAAACGAGGAGAGAGAGTTGTCCGGGAGACGGCTTCGCTTGCCTCCCGCCACCGCGGTTTCGATCGGGCCCGCACCGGTTCTACTCGAACAAGAGAGCCTGCCCTCCTCAAACCAAAACCTCGAGAACCCGGAGGAGTCGGATACGGCGTATAGGGGAAGGGGCAAGGCCCAGTGATGAAAGTGCTCGTGCTGCACTGCAAATATACAGAGCCCGGCGGGGAAGACCTGGCAGTTGAAGCCGAAGAACAACTGCTCGCGATGCGGGGACATACCGTTTTTCCCTACCACCGGAGCAATGCGGAAATCGAGCCGTTCTCAATCGTTCAAAAGGCAGCCTTGCCGCTGACGGCAGTGTGGTCGAAGAAAAGCCTTTCCGAGGTCCGGCGCTTGGCCTTGGACCGCCAGCCGGACGTGGCCCACTTTCACAACACGTTTCCTTTGATCTCCCCGTCTGCTTATTCCGCTTGTCGATCGGCGGGGATTCCCGTGGTGCAGACGCTTCACAACTATCGCCTCTTGTGTCCCGGTACGACTCTCTCGCGCGACGGGAAGCCTTGCGAGTGTTGCATGGGGAAAGGGATTCCCTGGCCGGCGGTGCGCCATGGCTGTTATCGGGGAAGTAGACCGGGCAGCGGAGCCGTGGCCGCCATGCTCGCGATCCATCGGATTCTGGGCACGTGGACCGACAAGATCGACCTGTACGTCGCGCTGTCGAATTTTGCCAGGGACAAGTTCATCGCCGGCGGATTGCCCGCTGCCAAAATCGCCGTCAAGCCCAATTTTGTTCATCCCGATCCAGGCGTCGATCGCGACGTTTCCCCATACGCCTTGTTTGTGGGTCGTCTCTCGCAAGAAAAGGGACTGCAGACCTTGCTTGCCGCGTGGAGGCAGCTCGGGAGCATGATTCCTCTCAAAATCGCAGGGGATGGGCCTCTGCGGGGCGAGCTTGAAGCCTTGGTCGAGCGGCGGGGGCCTGCCGGTGTCGAGTTTCTGGGACACCTCGGCCGGCAAGCCGTCTTCGCGGCCATGAAGCGCGCACAGTTCCTGGTGGTTCCGAGCGAGTGCTACGAGAATCTCCCGATGACGGTCGTGGAGGCTTATGCCTGCGCTACTCCAACCATCGTGGCGGGACTCGGAGCTCTTAAGGAAATGGTGACGGACGAACTCACCGGGGTGCATTTTGTTCCCGGCGATGCGGAGGACCTTGTCCGCAAGGTCGAATGGGCCTGGACTCATCCGCGAGAGATGGAAGAGTTCGGGCACGGAGGCCGCGCTGAGTTCGTGGCCAAGTACACCGCGGACAGAAACTACGAGATACTCATGGACATCTATAGGCGCGCTATGGGATCGCGGCAAGGAGCGGGGCGCTTTGCCCAGTGAATTCAGGAACGCCATGCGAGTCGAGAGGCCTTCGTTCGAGGTTTTGGGCGTGCATGTGGACGCCTTGGAGCTTCTCGAAGTATGTCGAAGAGTCAGCGAGTGGATCGAGCACCCTGATGGCTGTCGCTATGTCGCCGTTACGGGCATGCACGGGATCATGGAGACGCAGCATGATAGCGACTTCAAATCCGTCCTCAATGCCGCCGACCTCGTGGTGCCCGATGGCATGCCCCTGGTTTGGCTTAGCCGAATTCGCGGACGGCCGCTGAGGCGCCGGGTTTACGGGCCGGAACTGATGCTCGAGCTGTGCCGGCAAACCGCTTCGAGCGGCTGCCGTCATTTCCTGGTGGGCGGGGCGCCCGGCGTGGCGGATCGCCTCGCGACCATCCTCAAGAGCAGGTTTCCGGGGCTGGTGATTTCGGGCACCTGCTCGCCTCCGTTCGAGCCCTGGACAGATACGCAAGAAGAAGAAATTGTGGCCACGATCAATCGGGTGGCGCCGCACGTCGTTTGGGTCGGTCTCGGCACGCCCAAGCAGGAGCGGTGGATGCACCGGTGCCGCGGCCGTTTGCAGGCCGCGGTTCTCGTGGGCGTGGGAGCAGCGTTCGATATCCATTCGGGAATGCGGAAACAGGCGCCCCGCTGGATGCGCGAGAACGGTTGGGAATGGCTTTTTCGATTGCTTCAGGAACCAAGGAGACTCTGGCGGCGCTACCTCATCTACGGACCCGAATTTCTCTTCCTTGTTGCGCTCGAATCGCTCAAGCAGAGAAGGGCGGAATAGTCCGCTTGCTACGCTTAGCGCGTGATTTCGGACGGGCTTTGGCGCGCCATCGCTCGCCCAAAGCTCGGCGGAGCAACCCTCCCCGGGGGAGGCGGACGGAAAGACACCCATCGCCATGTGCGGAATCATTGGTTCAATACAAACCGGCGACCACAAGCCTCTTCGAGACGAGGTTAAACGCGCCATGGATCATATGGTCCATCGCGGACCGGACGGCCAGGGCTTCGAGGAGTTTGTCGTCAGAGACAGCGCCGTTTCCGAATCTTCGGGCGCACCTCCGGCTGCTACGGTCTTGTTCGGTCACCGCCGGCTGGCCATCATCGATCTGTCCGAAGCCGCCCGCCAGCCTATGTCTACTCCCGACGGCCGATTCCACCTCATCTTCAATGGCGAGATCTACAACTATAGAGAGATTCGCGCCGAGCTCAAGACTCTGGGCCACACCTTCAGGACGAGCTCCGATTCGGAAGTGCTGCTTGCGGGATGGCGAAGATGGGGGAAGACCCTGCTGCCGCGCCTCATCGGTATGTTTGCTCTTGCGGTCTTGGATTCCGACGAAGCTTCCGTCCTCGTCGCGCGAGATCCCTTTGGCATCAAGCCGCTGCATTACGTCCAGGGCCGCCAGAGAATCGTGTTTGCCTCGGAAATCGCTCCGCTGCTCGGTTTCCCGGGCGTGAGCCGCAGGGCAGACCCACAAACGGTCTACGACTTCCTCTCCGGCGCATTGGGGGAACGCGGCGACAGGACCTTCTTCGCAGACGTGCGGCAGCTTGCCGCCGGGCATTACTTGGCGATTTCCTGCAAGTCTCCCGGGACGGCGGAGCCCGTCTGCTACCGGGAACTCGAGCCGAAACGGGCCCGCCGCATATCGCCCGAAGAGGCCAGTTCGCGTTTCCGCGATCTGTTCGAGCAGAGCATCCGATTGCATCTGCGGAGCGATGTTCCTGTCGGCGTGTCTCTTTCAGGTGGCACCGATTCGTCTTCCATTACGGCCATGGTCCGGGCCGTCCAAGGTCCGGAATTCCCGCTGCACACGTTCAGTTATGTCGCAGAAGATCCCGAGCTCTCCGAAGAACGGTGGTCCGGTATTGTGGCGCGCGCGATGGCAGCCGAACAGCACTTAGTCCACGTTCAGGCGTGCGAACTCGTCCGGGACTTCCACCGGCTCATTCGCGCGCAAGAGCAGCCGTTTGGATCGCCAACCATCTACGCCCAGTATCGCATCTTTCGATCTGCCCACGAGGCCGGCGTGAAAGTGGTCTTGACCGGCCAGGGCGCAGACCAATATCTCGGCTACATTCGCCATCTCTCCGCTCGCCTAGCAGCCCTGCTGCGCACCGGCCATTGGCTGGGGGCCATCCGGTTCCTGCGCCATGCGAAGGCGCTTCCTGCGGCTGGGGCCTTGAGCTGGCGCGGGGTAGTCCGCGAGACTCTTCCGGCGAGTCTTGTGGAAGCAGTGAGGCGGGTGCGCACGAGGCCGCCGCTCGCGGCCAATGCGGAATGGTTTCGGGAGCGCGGGATCGGCTCTTCCGCAACCCGTTCGACCGAAGGTCGTGCCCGGCGTCTGCACGATCTGCTGGGACAGAACCTTCTCGAGGCTCTCCCCGCCTTGCTTCGATTTGAAGACAGAAACGCAATGGCCTTTTCGGTAGAGAACCGCGTTCCATTTCTAACTACCGACCTTCTCAATTTTGTATGTTCCTTGCCCGAGGAGGAGATTATTTCCTCGGAGGGTCGCTGCAAAGCGGTTCTGCTTCGTGCCATGCGGGGGCTGGTTCCCAGCGAGATCCTCGAGCGCCGCGACAAGATCGGGTTTGCCATGGCAATCCCGAAATTGAATCGCCAAACGGAGGCCTGGCTGCAAGGTATCCTGAGCGACGCCGCCGCAATCCCTGCGCTTGATGTTGTCGAACTCCAAAGACGCGTGAACCTTGCCCTGTTGAATCACGCCTCCGATACCGAATCAGAGCGGTGGCTGTGGCGGTGGTTGAGCCTCATCACGTGGGCCAAGGAGTTTCAGGTGCGTTTTGAGTGACGAATCGACCTCTTCTGAAAAAGCAGCCAAGGCCTTTTCCGGGTTCGATGTATCGTTTGAACGATACCGCGCTCGTGCGCGTGGCTCAACGCGCGGCAAATTTGTACCAGGTGCCCGGTTTCTGGGCCCGGGGATCTGTTTGTTTTGCTACTTAACGAGCAATCGAGCAATTCGCGGACTTTGCTGCGAAAGCCAGTGGGTGGTTCCGCTCCGAGCACAGGCAACGACGGCGTAGGGGAAGGTCAGATCCATCAATATAGCACTGTACCGCTGCACTATATCGCTGTTCTTATACGGACCTCATCTCGCGCCAGCGGCTCTTGCCTTGGCCTCTTGATCATCCCATGCCTTTGCGCACTTCGCGCAGAGCTTCACAACCCTTGACGTGCCCGGCATCCGCCGAGTCGTTTCCGCCCGTCGGGGACAGTCACTAAACTGCGGAGATTGTGCCGGATCGTCAGGGAAAAATACCATCGACTGGCATTGCTCTGTGTCGGCCAATCCTCCTCCTTCCGCAACGCGTCGAATCCAACGATTTGCCATTGAGCAGGCAGACAGTTTCTGCCTATGCGGAAGATCCACACGCGCCGCGTTTGGGGAAGGGGGAGTGGCAAGCATTGTAGCAGCGGTGTCAAGGAAGTAGGGTGAAAAACGGTGGGGTCTGTGAGGGAGGAGAGCCGACCGCGTCATGGTGAACCTAAGCGGGCACGCAGCTGGAAACGCGGATAGAGCCAAGGAACACCTACGTCCTCTACTCGGAGTCGGCACGAATGGGGAGTTTTTGGGGGTGCTTTTGGAGCCTTTGCTGGCTATACCGGCAAGAGAGAAGCGCGAGGTAAAATGCCCATGGCTTCGATGAATCCAGTACGCAACACGCGTGATATGAAACCCCTACGGTTTCTCCAGATGAGGACGCTTTTGGCCGTGCTCGCGGCCACCGCCTTCACGACAGGTTGCGGTGGCGGGTCGACGAGCAGCACGCCACCGGGGCCTTCCGGCTCCCTTTCGGTATCGCTCTCTACAGGTACTGTGGTTGCGCCTCAGGACGGAACGCCGGGGACTGTGGGGGTCACTGTCAGCGGGGCGAGTTCGCTATCGGTCACGGCAAGCGATTTGCCAAGTGGGGTCACTTCGCAATTTGTTCCCGCGGCTGGAGGATTGAGCGGGACTCTTTCTTTGACCGCCGCAAGCACGACACCCTCAGGAACGTACTCGGCCAAGGTCATGGTGACAGACGGGACCCGAACCGCGAGCCAGCCGTTTGTGCTGGTGATTGCGGTTGCGGCATCCGTGGCTAACGCTGTCGATACCACGCTTGGAGTTGGCGGCAAGCTGGAAGAATTCATGTCCACGTCGTTCCAGCCGTCAGGGGGGAACTATCCATTGTTCCAGAATCACACGGCGACCGAACCGGCTCAGCTGAACAAACTTGGCCCGCAACATATTCGCCTGCAAGCCGTCGACCAAGCAGTGCCCATGAAGGCAAACACCGGATCCGCCACGGACTGGGATTTTTCCAGCCTGGACTCGGTTGTGCAGCCGGTGCTGAGTGCGGCGGATAACAGCCCGGAGTTTCAGATCGCCGTGGCGCCGTCCTTTCTGAATGATCCGACGACAGGCCAGTTCATTTTTAATGCCGCAAACGTGCAGGCTTTTGCCGATTACAGCGCGAACTTGGTGAAATATTACAACCAGGGCGGTTTCACCTGGGGAGGCACTACCTTCGTTTCCAGCCAACCACAGCATCCGATCACCTGGTGGGGCATTTTCAACGAATACAACATCAACGGAATGACGGCGAGCCAGTACATACAGCTTTACAATACAGTTGTTCCCGCGATGCTCAGCGCAGACAGCACGATCAAGTTTTCCGCGCTGGAACTTGCGGTGACGAATCCAACGACGGACCTGCCCCCGTTCGTGGCCTCCCCAGCGAATGGAGGAGTCAATGCGCAGGTCAATGTCGTCTCCACGCATTTCTATCCCACCTGCAACCAGCAAGACGTGGACGCCACCTTATTCGATCGCGTGCTGCTGATGATCCAATACATCAACTACGTCTATCAGGAACTGGGAACGCGAACGGACCTGAAAAGCGTGCCGCTTTGGGTGACGGAAAACAATGTGAACGCGGACTATTCCAATCCCGACGGAACGAGCAATTGCAATCCAACGGTGAAGTTCGTTTCCGATCCGCGAGGAACCAGCCCGTTTTTTGCGGCCTTCCGGCCCTACGTGTTTTCGCAATTTGGAAAAGCGGGCAATCAAGCGCTGTACCACTGGGTTTATGCGGCGGATACCCAGTCCGGCGAAGTGGACTTCAACACCGGAAGCACTTATCTGAGCTACTGGGTGGATTATTGGTTGGGGCAGATGTTTCCTTCGATGCCTCAGTCACCAGGCCCTTACATCCTGCAATTATCTGTGACCGAGACGTCAAGCGCAGAGGTTCTTGCGACAAAGAATGGCGACGGATCCGTAGTGATCATGATCGTAGACCACGCAGTGCATGCCGCCACCGACAATAATGGGCCGGGCGATCCGCGAACTGTGATTGCCGATGTTTCGGCATTGGGAACGTTCTCCAGCGCCACGTCGATGACCATTGATGCAAATACGAACACGACGAGCGGACCTTCTGCAGTAAGCATCACGCCCACGCAGAAGATGTCAGTGACGATGGGCGGGTACGGCGTGACTTTTGTAAAGTTGAAGCCCTAAGGCAACTGTTGTCTCTGAAAGAATGCCTCGCTGAGATTCTAGCCGACGGCCTCTTCACGCCGTAAGACCTCACGCCGCCCTCTGGTACCGCCGACCAGCACCGCTCCTGAGACGGAGTTCAGCCCCACTCCAATGCGGCGCATCGAGGAATCGTCGGCCGGCCCGGAACGGGAGCATCGAGCAAACCAGGCGTCGGTTGGCGAATGCCGGGAGCGCACTTAAACGATGGATGAGGCGGCGGACGCAGCCTGGGGACACCTGCCACATCTCGGCCTCTGTTCGACTCGGAGGACTTTGTATCACTGGTTGAGTGGTTTGCTCGGTTGATCCCCGTGGGAATGCTTCGGGACCTCTGGCTGTGCAGGAATGACGCCGCCACAAGGTCCTAACTCCTTCTGCGTCTTTGCTCCTTGCTTTTTTGCTCTTTCTTGCTCCCGCTCCGCCTCGCATTCCTTGACTGCCTCGAGCTGTTTCGCTGGGATGATCTTTGCGATTTCCTGCTCCGTCTGCTCGTTGATCTCCTGGATCTTCTCACGCTTCTTTTCCGCGGTCAGGGACGCGTCGTCGCACACAGCAGCGATCTTTCCTTTTGCGTTATCCTGAATGTACCATCGTTGGTTCACGGCTGCGGGAGCTACACCGACCACGCGCAAGCAGGACGCCTGACGCCGCCTCGAGGCCCGTCTGGAGACAGGCGGCGTAGCCTGCGGGTGTGGCGTTTGAGCAGGAGCCTGCGGAGGAGATTGGGCTGCGGGGGCCTGCGGCGAACTCTGCTGAGACCGGTCCGTCCGAGCTCTCCCGAGCGAATGGGCCACCACCGATACTGTTACCGCCAACGCCAGGACGGCGAAGACGCCGATTTTTAACGAGCGCATGCTCTAGTCTCCTAGACCTACGTTCCTCAGAGGGAAAAGCGACCTGCAAATGCTTATGCTCTCGACCGGTCATACCCACGAATGCCCGGCAGCGCAATGCTTACCGTAGTATACCTCATCCATCCAGCACGTTTCTATTCTCGCTCTTGGAGAATTTCTTGAACGCTGGCGCTAAGCCAGAGCGTATATCGAACCCATTCACGTCGTCCGTAAAGTGCTGCTCAGTTCCCTCGAACGAAGCGAGCCAGGCAAGCCAGCGAATCCAAAGCAAAGTTTGAACGATTTGCGCGCCGCTAGGAGCTTGTCGGAAAGAAGTTCGCACCGAAGTCCAAGGATTCGGTTTTTATCGGCAGACATAGTGAGTGAGTAATTGCTTGGTGAGCCACATTCGGCCTCTGACAGTCTTACTGCGCTGCTGTGGAGTGGCGCCGAAGGACCGCGCCAATGTGCCTGTTAAGCGCTCCGGGGTTGTATTTTCCAACCTGACCGGAAGAGCTTCAACAGATTGTGTGTGGCACAAATCAGTCTCCACTCGCTGCGCACATTTCCTAAGCCGCGGAAGCTGAACCGGCGAAATCCTCGCCCCTCTTTGATGTAACCAAAAACAGGTTCGACGATTTGTTTCCGCATCTTGTAGACGGCTTTACCGGCCTCCGTCTTCAGCTTGTCTTGCATCTGCTGTAAGACCGAACTTTTCCCGGATCTTTTTCAGCCGACTCTCCCGTCGCGCCAAGCGGAGGAGCAGAAAGCGGAGGCGGAAGCCAAGCATGTACCTGATAGTTAAGTGGAATAGCTTTGGGCAAGAGATTGTCTTGATGCGATCCTCCGAGAGGCCGATGGGTCTTGATGTGTCACTGGCGTCTCCAGGAACGAGGCCTGCGACGCCGCAGGCGGAGCGATTAGGCCGCAGTGGAGGGAGGCGCCAGTGAGTCAGCGAGGTGAACACGATCCTTCCCCCTTGACAGTCTAGGAGAGCAGATTTATATTCCTGGGTCATCTAGGAGAGATTGCTTCGTGGACAAGCAACTGGACCTTCTGCAAGGCACGCTGGACATGTTGATCTTGAAGGCCGTTTCCCTCGGGCCATTGCATGGTTACGGCATTCTGCTGCGCATTCAACAGATTTCAAAAGATCGTCTGGAGATTCAGCAGGGCTCTCTGTATCCGGCCCTGTATCGCCTTGAGCACCAGGGTTGGATCACCAGCGAATGGGGCGAGTCGGAAAACAACCGTAAGGCGAAATACTACCGCCTCACCGCGGCTGGAAAGCGCAGGCTGCAAAGCGAAGCCGAAAAGTGGAACCGCATGGCGGATGTCATCGCGGCAATCTTGGGTACGACACCCGAGGAAGTATGACTCTCTGGAGCCGCTTTCGTTCCTGGTTACGCGTCATTCTGCGACGCTCTCGCATGGAGAGCGAGATGGACGCGGAGTTGCGTTTTCACATCGAGACGTTCGCGGAGGATTTGGTGCGCAACGGCGTGCCGCAGGAAGAGGCGCTGCGGAGAGCACGGCTGGAGTTTGGCGGTATCGAGCGCGCCAAGGAAGAATGCCGCGACGCGAGGGGCATCACTTTCATCGAAAACCTGTTCCAGGATTTGCGCTTCGGCCTGCGTATGCTGCGTAAATCGCCGGGCTTCACTACAGTTGCAGTGCTTTCCCTCGCCCTGGGCATCGGCGCCAACACGGCCATTTTCAGCCTGATTAACGCCGTCATGCTCCGCTCACTGCCGGTCCATGCCCCTGAGCAGTTGGTTTTTCTGAAATGGAGTGCGCGTCGAAGCCCTCACACTCACATGTTTTACTCGTGGGCCGGCTGTCCAGGAAATACGGTATTTTCGAGCACTCGTGCAGGCAGTTGTTCGTTCTCGTATCCGGCGTACGAACAAATTCGCGAAAATCAAAATGTTTTTTCCGGCATTCTTGCCTTTGTTCCTGCTTCGGGCCTATCCGACGTAACCGTGAATGGGCAGACAGCCCAGGCGCGGGGAGATTTAGTTTCCGGAAATTTCTTTTCCACACTCGGCGTGAGGTCTACAGCCGGGCGAACTCTGGACCCGCTGGATGATGTCTCGAGCGCCGCGCCGGTCATCGTTTTCAGCTATGCGTATTGGCAAAGCCGCTTCGCCAGTGACCCTGCGGTCGTAGGGAAAACAATTCTGCTGAATGGCGTCCCGTTTACGATCGCGGGCGTGGCGGCTCCCGGCTTCGCGGGGCTGGAAACTGGCTTGCCGCGGCAATTCTGGGTGCCACTTTCCTCGCGGTACCAGTTCGACCAGCGCTTTTCCAAAGAAAAAGAAACAGACGGCGCTTCGCTGTGGGTCCAAATGAGCGCACGCCTGAAGCCTAGCGCCAGCATCACCCAAGCGGAAGCAGGGCTCAACACAATATTTGCTCGCAGCGTGACCAGCGGCTCCGGGGCGCTCTTTAAGCCAGAGGACGAACCACGCATTGAATTGCCCAGCGCAACGCGCGGCCTTCCCATGTTGCGCCAGCAGTTCTCAAAGCCGCTTTTCGTGCTGATGAGCGCGGTGTGCCTGATTCTGCTGATCGCTTGCGCAAACGTGGCAGGACTTATGCTGGCCCGGGCCGTGGCACGTCAAAAAGAAATCTCGGTGCGCGTTGCTCTCGGTGCGGCGCGTCGGCGAGTTGTTCGCCAGCTCTTGACGGAAAGCCTGATGCTGGCTGCGGCCGGCGGCGGGCTGGGAATCCTATTCGCGTATTGGGGAGCGAGTTCTCTCTCGGGATTCTTTTCCGCTAACGCCTATGAAGCCTTCGAGATTAACGTCAACCCTGACCTGCGCATCCTTGGCTTCACGCTGGGAATTTCTTGCCTGATCGGAATCTTATCGGGGCTTGCGCCCGCGCTTCGCGGGACGCGATTGGATCTGATACGCGCGCTCAAGGAAAGTGACACCGGTCTTTCTTGCTCGGCCGCAACAAGTGGACAGCGGCTCAGTGTTGGCAGTGGACTTGTTGTCGCGCAGGTTGCGCTTTCCATTCTTTTGCTCTCTGCTGCGGGATTGCTGGTACGAACCCTTGTAAATCTCGAAACCATGAATGCCGGGTTCGATCCGCGTAATGTTCTGCTCTTTGACCTGGATGCTACAGTGAGCGATTACAAGGGGCCGAAGCTGCAGCGCCTCTATCGGGATCTCCAAAGGCAGTTTGCCGCGTTTCCGGGCGTCACCTCCGCCAGTTATTGCATGACGCCCCTGCTTAGCGGTGCTCGAAGCGGCACGGATTTGCAGATTCCGGATGCGGCTGACAAATCCTCCGTAAACGTAGACCAGCTTCCGGTGGGACCCGATTTCTTCCAGACCATGCGCATTCCGTTTCTCGCTGGCCGAGAATTTACTCCCGCGGAGTTCGAATCCTCCTCCCCCCCTCAACCCATCGTCGTCAATCAAACCTTTACTCGCCGCTTCTTTGGAAACGAAAACCCACTCGGCCGGTCCATCTCGGAACCTGAGCACCATGGGAAAACTCCGCAATACAAGATTGTCGGGATTGTCGGGGACGCGAAATACGACAGCCTGCGCCGGGATGTCGCTCCCACAGCATACCTTCCGATCGGATATGCAGGAGGGACATTCGAACTCCGTACGGCGATGAATCCCAAGATGCTGGTTCCAGTAGTCCGCGAAGTGTTGAATAAAATTGACAAGAATCTCTTTCTTATCAACCCCAAAACGCAGGTCGAGCAAATCGATCAGAGCCTCTTTCAGGAACGGCTGCTCGCCAGTCTTTCCAGTCTGTTTGCCGTTCTCGCACTCGTGCTCGCTTGCATTGGACTGTTCGGCTTGCTTTCCTACGAAGTTGCCCGTCGCACGCGCGAAATTGGCGTCCGTATGGCTCTGGGCGCCCATCAGCGCGACGTTCTGCGCCTTGTTGTCATGAAGGGAACGATCCTCGTCGCGGTTGGCTCGGCGGCAGGGATAACCGCAGCGTTGGTTGCTACTCGCTACGTAGGGAGCCTCCTCTACGGCGTCAAGCCAATCGATCCATTGACTTTTACCGGGGTAGTAATCTTGCTCTTCGCCGTAGCTCTTGCGGCTTGTTACACTCCGGCGCGCCGCGCAGCTCGCGTGGATCCGATGGTGGCGCTGAGGTATGAATGATGGCCGGCGTTATTACGGGGATCCTGCAAAGCACTCTTGAAGAAGTATGACGCTGTTGAATCGCTTTCGCTCCTGGCTGCGCAAGCGCATCTGCGTGACTTGGAGTAGAGTTTCGAGGAAGGTTGCCTTTGCCCACGGGGCGACTTTGGCGCGCTCGATGCCCCCGAATTCGATGCGGGCGCGGCGGTGAGCTTCAGCGGGTCCATGTCCTACTTTATATGTTAAGGGGAATAGCTTGGGCTGAGGTTTGCCCGCCGACGTTTTCGACATTAGAGCATGGTTTGTCTTGTGCTGGCCATTCCCGTAGCGAAGACCTGCGACGCCGGAGGCGGCGCGCTTAGGTCGTAGCGGGGGAAGTGGACAGGGGCGGATTATTGGGCGAATCCCGTCCAAGCGGTACCCTTGCGAATGCCGCCGTCTGCAACATTTGCATTACTTCATACCAGTCATCTAACTGAATGACCGGATTGCTCGTCTCAAGAATAGGTCGGTCATGAATCCTAAATCGAGAGGCAGAAATGGAACTGAGACGCAGGGAGTTTGTCGGAATGGTGGCGACCGGCGCGGCCGGGTTAGGGTTTGCGAGCGGTTCGCAAGCCATGAAAGGGAAGCTGGGCGGCGAGATTCATCCGCCGGACAAAAGCTTCCTGGCGACACTGCCGAAGCTGATGGAAATTGCACAACTGCCAGGATTGGGAATTGGCGTAGTGCAGCAGAACAAGATTTCTTGGACGCATTACGCGGGGTACGCGAACGCCGACGGGAAGACGTCCATCACTCCGGAGTCGGTGTTTCCGGCGGCGTCGTTGGGCAAGCAGGTGTTCGCGTATCTGGCGCTGGGACTTGTGGATGAGGGAAAACTGGAACTGGATAAACCGCTGCGTGAATACGTGAAGGAAGATGCGCCGACGGGACCGCTGGGAGAAAAGATCACGGCAAGGCATGTGCTAAGCCATTCGAGTGGATTGCGGAATTGGCGTTGGGACCATGGCATGGAATTTGCGCCAGCCTTCGAGCCCGGGTCAAAGTTTCGCTATTCGGGCGAAGGTTTCTATTACCTGATGCGGTGTGTGGAGCGGATTACGGGGACTGCCTTCGAAGCTCTGGTCCAGGAAAGTGTGTTGAAGCCGATGGGAATGAAAACTTCGACGTATTTGTGGCGGCCGGAGTGTGAAGGCCGCTGGGTCGCGGGTCATGATCGCGGCGCGCCGGAGAACAATACGGAGACGAGACGAAAATTATATGCGGCGATTCAAGAGAGTGGAATGCCATTGGCACAATGGAATGCCGACCGGATCAGCGCGGCACTTGTGAAGCTGTTGAAGCTAAAGGAGCCGCCGATGCCAAACAATATGGTGCCGAATTCGGCGGCGAGTCTGCTGACGACGGTCGCGGATTACGCGATGTTTTTGACGCATATTGCATGGCCGCAAGGGTCGACCGACGAAATCAAGAAAACGACTTACGCCGAGATGACAAAGCTGCAAGTCAGGATCAACAACGAGCTGGCTTGGGGCCTGGGGTGGGGGATTCAAGAGGATGAGGGGCAGAAGCATTTGTGGCAGTGGGGCGACAACGGCGAGTGGAAGAATATCGTGATGGTGCATCCACAGAGCGCGTCGGCGATTGTGGTGTTTACCAACGGCGACACAGGAATGCACATTTGCGAGCGCGTGGTGACGGCTGCGACTGGAAAGGAGCAACCTGCGTTCTTGTGGATCTAGGGAATATGTTAAGTGGAATAGCTTGGGCGTGGTTACTCGCCGCTCGCCAGCAGTTTAGCCGTTAAAGCATGTCTTGCGTCTCCCTGGCCACTCCCGGAACGGAGGCCTGCGACGCCATAGGCGGCGCGGTTAGGCCGGAGTGCAGGGAGTCGCCAGGGTGCGGTAGGGTCTTTTGCTGTGCCCTGGCGTGAACACCATGCTCTCTTATGGCTGTTAGGTGGGAGGGGTTGTGAAGCGTGGCAGTTTTAGAAGGTCAGCTTTAAGCGACCGGAAACACTTCTCGGCGGTGCAACCGCGGTGCCAGAAAAGAGGCTCGCAAAATTGATTACATTAACGCGATCGGTCAAATTGGCTGCCTGTATTTGCAGGGCCGCACTGCGTTGCTCCTTATGGTAGACGTCGAACCCTGCTCCAGCGTCCAAGGCAAAGTTGGGTTTCATTCGTCCTCGCGCCAAATTCACTTCGTTCAATATCTCGGGGCCATACTGAGCCAGCAGGAAGGCCGGGTCAGCACTCGTATCTGCCGGTAATCCGCTGCCATACTCTCCGCCCAGGGCAAGCCAGAAGCGCGGGGTCGCCTGGAACCGCACACGTGCACGTGCCGTGTTGCGCTGATCCTGACTGACGGGAAATCGGCTGGTGTCTGTCAGCGCGGCCGCTGCGTCACTTCCGAGGAAGAGCCCGCCGGTAATAGGTCCCTGGCCGATCCCCACCTGATTCGCGTAGCTCAAATAACCTGAGAAGCGCCTCCAGTGCGGAACTTCAATTCGAATCTCTTCGCCTGTGATTTGGCCCTTCGCAAAAGAGATCGGAAAACTCACACCCGTATCGAGCAAAACATCATCGTCGGAATAGTTGCGGAAATCGCGACGGAACACGTTTGCATCGAGCCGGAGATTCCCGAAAAAGGACTTCGTGACGCCCACCTCGTAGTAGTTAGCCCGCGCGGGCTGCACTGGGAGCCGCATGACAATAGGATTCAACGAATCGAGCTGCGGCGAGCTAGCCAAGAGAAGATTTTCAACTGCGGGGGTCTGGAAAACGCGGTCGTAAGAAGCATGAATCAGTAGATTCACCGACGGAAAATATCGAGAGACGCCAACTCTGGGACTCCACGCCGACTCGTGCACTGCAAAACCGTAATGGTCGAAGCGCAGCCCAGCACTGAGATTCCAATGGCCGAAGCGAATTTGATCTTGCGCGTAAGCAGACGGCTCAACATCCCAGCGGTGGTCTGAAAATTGGAAGTGTTGCTGCGTCCCAGGATCGAACTGCGTCGGATCAGTGATCGTGTACTGCAAGTTTTCACGGACGGGATTGACGATTGCGTCCGTGCCCAGCTTCCAGTCATGGCGCCCGTGATGTCCGGCAAGATCGCCCCGAACATAGCCTTCGCGGTACCCGCGATCCTGTGTAACGATGACGGGGGTAGCTAACGGATTCGAAGAGAGTGTCGCAGCGGCGTCTCGAATGCTCCCGGATAGGCTAAGAAACAACCCAGGTGAAATGAGGTGCTGAAAATAGACTTGGCCGGTCGTCTCCGTATTTGTGATGTCTTGTCGTTGCCCGGCTTCTTGTTGAACCAGTTCATTGGGAACCAAGAAGCGAACGGTGTTGTGCGAAACGGTCAAGCGTAAACGATCACGATCCGAGAAATCACGCTCATAAGAAGCCGAGAAGCCCCCGGCATTCGCGCGATTCGTGTAGTTCGCCAAGACCGGCGGGTCCAGATAGCGCTCTGAATGAAACGCTTCACCACTGACCGAAAAGCGATCTTTTCCATGCGCATAAGAAACTCCAGCGGAGCCGTTGGCGCTTGCAAAGCTTCCACCGATTACATCGAGCTGCCCGTGCAATCCAGAAGGTACATTCTTTTCCGTCGTGACCTCAATGACCCCCCCCAGCTTCCGACCGTACTCTGCGGGGTAGCTCGCCGTCAGAACGCGCATGGAGTCTACGGCGTCCGCATCGACCGCTGGCGCAAATACAGGCGAGCGATTCTCTGTAATCGGCAATCCGTCAATCACATACTGGACATCGTATTCTGAACCGCGCGGATGGAGCACGCCGTTGGCTTCATACAACCATCCCGGAAGGTCGTCCACTAGATCGGAAAGACTTCGACCTGGTTGGGTGGGGACAGCTTCACCCAACGTTTGACGGCCTATCGGATAGACGGTTCCGGCCAGAGAAGGGGCAAGCAGAGTGGCCGAATCGCTTACTTGTACTTGGGTCGCCACTGGTGCAAGGCCCAAACTCACCGACACACGAACTGGAACCTCTGAGCGAAGGTCGACCAAGCCGGACCACGGTGCAAACCCTTCCGTCCTTACGCTGAGACGATAGGCACCAAAAGCGAGGTCCTGCATCACGTAACGGCCATCCACACCCACCCGAAATGTTCGGTGAAATTGATTGGCGTCGCTCACCAGTTCGGCTTCAGCGGGTACCGCAGCCCCCTGTGGGTCACGTACCTCGATACGCAGTTCGCCGCGGGCGCGCTGCGCTCTCGTAGCCGCTCCCGTAAGAAGGACAAGCGCAAGCACTCCGAGCACATGAACTGTTCTGTTGGTGAGCCTCATGTGACTCGTAAGCCTGCGCGAAAACTTATCCGTGATGCCGCTTTCGAAATAACAGGCTACCATTCGCTGCGATCCCCCTAAATCAAATTCACGCTGCCGTTTCGTTCTGACGGGTCCACCATCTCGCACGATGTGCGAGCGCTCAGAGTGAAACTGAACCGACTGAGCCACTCGCATAATAGCGCCATGCCTTGTGGCACCATCCTCGGGGTCACTTAACTCCGTGCGATCCGTCTGGCGAGCCTACGCTGGCCTGGGATAGCTCGGGAGACCAGAACGAAGAGAATCGCCGGCTGTTGCATCGCCGTGAGATTCTGAAATCCTACGCCGCTCCTGCAAGAAAGTCCTTTATTGATGCGAGAAACGGATGCGTGTCCAAAAAAATCAACGCGAACTTGCGGTCTTCCGACCTAGAGACTAAATACTCCGAAGGCAACCATTGTGAAGTGGGGACCGAGTCGATGGTGTGATCCCCCGGTTCGCGATTCGTTGGCATCGCAGAACCGTGGACCATGCAGGGCTTGGCAGCACTCGAGTCAAAGAAAAAAGCGCTATTTTGGACTGTTTTTCAGGTTGACAGCATCGAAAAGCGTTATCAGAATCCGGCCGAATGTGAAGTTTGGGGTCGTTTTGCCGAGGTCAGCGCGGTTCCACATTGCTGGAGCAAGCGTGCCGATGCGATTTCCCAACAAGAGAGAAGCATAGAGGTGTGCTTTATGAAGCGCGTGTCTTTGCTTGGGGCAGTTGCGCTGCTATCCGTCGGCCTTGCTCAAATCACCTCGGCGCAAAACAGCGGAGCGATTACTGGGACCGTAGTGGACCAAAAGGGCGGCGTGATGGTCGGCGCTTTTGTGCAAGCCGTGGATGAGAGTAAGGGGATTGTCATGGCAGAGGCGACCACGGGGACGGAAGGAACCTTTACGCTGCAGCCCTTGCAGCCGGGAACGTATACCGTGCGGGTCAGCGCGAAAGGCATGAAGGAGCTCGAGCAGAAGGGGATCGTGCTGGATTCGCGGCAGGTTCTGGGGCTTAGCCAGTTGATGATGACGGTCGGTGCCGCGAGCGAGTCGGTGACCGTGGAAGCCACGACGCCGCTCGTGGAAACGGCGACTTCGGATCATGCTGCGGTGATTGACTCGCGGCAAGTGACAGAAATCAGCATGAACGGGCGGGACTTCCAGTCGCTGGTGCGCACCCTGCCTGGAGTCGTGTCGAACGATTCTTCGGATTTCCGGCTGGCGTTCAACAACACAGACTCGTTTCACGTGGACGGGTTACGAGGCAGCAATAACAATGTTTTTTTGGACGGGGCGATCAATACGGACGTCGGCGCCAATGATGGCCAGTACACGCAGTTGAGCATGGATGCCGTGGGAGAATTCAAGCTGCAGACGAGCAACTTCGCTGCGGAGTACGGCCGAAACCCGGGCGTTCTTCTGGCGATCAACACAAAGAGCGGAGGGAAACAGTTTCACGGCACGGCGTGGGAGTTCAATCGCGAAAACGGGTTTGACGCGAACCAATTCTTCAACAAGGTTGACCCGAACGGGCTGCATAAGAGCGTGCCTAACGCAAATGGCAAGCTGCGATTCAACCAGTTCGGGGCCAACCTTGGAGGACCCATTCCCCTGTGGAAGGCCTCACCCTGGCACGCGTCGAAGATGTTCTTCTTTTTCAATTATGAAGGCACGCGTGCCGGTCGGCCGAATGGTGGCACGAGCTACAACATGCCTAACCCCGCATGGCTGGGAATGGGGACGGCCAACGGGAATGCCGATTTTTCTTCGGCGTTCACAGGGACAAACATCCCCACCATTGCGCCAACCTGTCCGAATCAAAACATCGATACGGGCACGGTGTTTGAACCCGGCACGATTCAGCGCAATGCCAGCCAGCAGATTACTTGCGGAACGCCATTTCCCGGGAACATCATCCCAAGCTCGATGTTCAGCTCCCAGCTAAGCGCGTGGGTGAATTACCTCAAACCGTTCTACAAAACGGGTGCATTTCTGGATAAAACGCCGGGTAACGCAGGCCAATTTATCGTGCCATTCCAGGACAACTACACCTTTGCCAAGGATCAAAAAGTCGTTCGCTACGATTGGAACATCAACGCCAGGACCAACTTCTTCTTCCGTTGGGTGGACGATTCGCAGCGCGAAGCCCAGCAGTTCGGGATCTTCAGTTGGGGCACCTTTCCAGGCGTGCCGGAATATCGCAAGAAGCCGGGGTCAAGCTGGTCGTGGAACCTGGTAAACGTCATTTCGCCCTCGGTCACCAACGAATTCATTTTCGGCTACAACCATCTTACCCAAGTGGTAGATCTCAGCGCAGCGCAGTCCGTCACCGATAAGACCAGGCTCGGCTTTACCTACGGGGATCTGTTCCCGAGCGCCAATATCCGGAACTTGGTGCCTGGGGTAGTGGCGGACTTCGGCAGGCTGGTGCACCAGAGCTTCATGCCCGGATGGACCAGTGAAGCTCGGCAGTTTACTTGGGCCGACAACGTGACCGAGACTACGGGGCCCCACGTAGTGAAATTTGGCGTGTTCTTCGATTACAACCAGGCAGGCCAACAACCCGCGACGCAAGAGACTCCCGTCTTCAACTTCGCAAGCCAAGGCAACAACAGCTTTGTGAACGATACGAATAACGGGGTGGCAAACCTCGTTTTAGGCAACTACTTCAACGTCACGCAGGGAAACGGCATCTTTTTCGGCGCCTTCCGTTTCCATCAGTTTGAAATGTATGGACAAGATACTTGGAAGCTAAACAGGAAGCTGACGCTCGATTATGGGCTACGCTGGGCGTATATCGGGCCGACCTACACGGTCAAACCTTTCTTGCAGTATTACTTCGATCCTAGCAAATACGATCCGGCGCAGGCCGTCACAATCGATACGCGCCAGACCTATGTTCCCGGCAACATCTTCCAGGGAGCCATTTGCACGATCAACACGCCCGCGACTCCGCCGGGCGATCCCGACACCACGGCTAACCCGTGTGCGGGATTGAGCAATTTCGGCAACCCCTACAACGGCATGGTGCAGGAAGGCAACGGCATACCACCAGGCTACGTCGACCACAAATATGGGAACATTGAACCTCGCGTCGGCTTCGCCTATGCTCCGGCGGGCAATGGCAAAATGGCCATTCGAGGCGGCTTTGGCATTTTCCACGAACGCATGCGCCAAAATGTGAACAGTTTTGATGGTCTCGGCAACCCGCCGCTGGCCTCCCAGCCAACTATCTACAACGGACGGATAGACACCCTCGCCTCGGCTGCCGTGTCACAAGGCGCCCTCCAGGTATCGTCCCTTCGGGTCCTGGCCAAAGACGGGAAGATCCCCACGTTGTATGCATGGAGCCTGGGCGTGCAGCGAGAATTGCCGTGGAAGATGGCTCTGGACGCAACCTATGTGGGGAACCTGGGGCGCCATCTGCAATACATCACGGATCTCAACCAACTGCCGCTGGGTAGCACCACCGGGGGTATTACCACGCCTCCGCCGAATGACACCTGGCTGGCCATCGCCCCTTATAAGGGCTACTCCCAAGTGAACTATACCGATTATGGCGCGAACAGCAAATACAACGCCTTGCAATTGAGACTGTGGCGGCGGTTCACCAAGAACCTCACCATGAGCGCAGACTATACCTACAGCAAGAACATCGACCTTAGCGACACGGACGACAGGTTCGCCTCCGTGCGAGACCGCTTCCATCCGAAACGGGACTACGGGCCGACCGGCTGGGACCGTCCAAACGTATTTAACGTGAATTACGTTTACGATTTCCCCGACTTTCGGAGCAAGAACGCGTTCATGCGCTATGCCCTAGGCGGTTGGGAATCGTCCGGTGTGATCCGGGCCTGGAGCGGCACACCCTTTCCTATGACGTGTGGAGGCGATTCCGGGGAAACCGGGAGTGTGTTTAATGCGGCCAGCCCATTCTGTGATCGCGTCGGCGGGCAGCCAGTTTATGCACCGCAGCATAGAGACACCCTTGGTACTCCCGGCTCCCTCATCCAGTGGATCAACCCGTTAGCCTTCGCCGAGCCGCTGCCGGGCACCGTTGGCAATACCACCCGGAATGAGTTCCGCGGGCCGGGTTATCAGAACTGGAATTTGTCGCTCTTTAAGAATTTCAACTTCTCGGAGAGCAGGCGACTCCAGCTCCGCCTGGAGACGTTCAACACCTGGAATCATGTCCAATTTGCGGGCGTCAACAATAGCATATCCACCCAAGGAGCTGGTTTGCCCACAAAAGCGTCCTTAGTGGGCAATTCCGGCAAGATTAACAGCACCCGGGACCCGCGGCAGATCCAGTTGGGAGCAAAATTCTACTTCTGACGTCAACGGCGGTTCAGTCGACGCACGCGAACCCTGACCCAGTTGGGACGGCTTTCGCCAAACCATCCTTGCGGTTGTGGTGGCAACGGGTTACTTGTGTGCTGGCCAAACCAGGAACATCGGGGAATGCCTGCCATTTTCCCCCGGGGGTGTTAGTTAGGATGCCAGGGAATCTCGCCCCCGGGCAATTTGAAGGTTTCATGGATGCTGACGGGCGTCTTGTGTTGAAGACTTTGCAGTCGAAGGCAAAGATTTTGAAATCTTTGGCAGTCCTTGCGTTCGCCACGGTGCTCTGCTGCGCTCCCGTTCGTTCCGATTCCAGCACGGAGAAAATCTTCGAAAGCGCGTCCGCCGCGCTCAGGAAGGGCGACTACGCAGCCGCGGAGGTCGGTTTCCGCAAGGTTTTGCAAGCGGAACCCAGGAACATCGGGGCAATGAGCAACCTCGGCGTGGTCTATTCGCGCACACTGCGCTACGCGCGGGCGATCGAGATTTACAAGCGCGCACTGCGATTGAGCCCGTGGGAGCAAGGGGTGCTGCTGAATCTGGGGCTCGTCTATCTCAAGCAAGACGATTACGGGCGCGCCAAGCCGTATTTTGAGCGGCTTCACAGGATGGATCCGAAAAACGCGCAGGCTGCGAATTTGCTCGCCACGTGCCTGGTTTACGGAGGCGAGCCGGCGAGGGCCTTCGAGGTGCTGAAACCTCTGATGGAAGGCACTCCCGATCCGGCAACATTGTATTTGCTTGGCGTGGCGTATTCGCGGAGCGGACAAACGGAAGCGGGCGAGCAGATCTTCGCAAAGCTCCTCACCAATGCTTCCACGAAGGCGCAGGCAAGTTTCCTGCTAGGGCAGGCATATTACGACTCAGCGCGTTTTGAGGAAGCCGAGCAGGCGTTTAAGAGCGCGCTGGAGGTTGACGCCCACTTTCCTGGTGCGCACCGCGAACTGGGAAAGGTATACATCAGCTTGCGGCGCAGCGAGGAAGCGGAAAAAGAGCTTCGCGCAGCTCTTGACCAGGACGGCGAGGACACGAGCGCGATCTATTTTCTCGGCGCACTCTATGTGCAGAACGGGGAATATGGAAAGAGCGTGCCGCTGCTCGAGCAGGCTCACAAAGTGATCCCTGACTCCTGGTCGGCAGCGTATTACCTGGGCAAGGCAAAACTGAAAATGAACCAAGCACGGAACGCTGTTCCTCTGCTCGAGGAGGCGGCGGAGCTGAATCCGGACGAGCCGAGCGTGTTTTATCTCCTGGCGACCGGGTTGAAAGCCCTGGGGCGGAATCAAGAGGCCAAGGCTGCCCTGAAGCGCGTATCGGAATTGCACGCCACGAGCCTGGAAGCGGAGAAAAAGGCATTGCGGGATGCGAACGTGGTGGGAACGAGATAGACAAAGGTCAGTAGTTAGAACTTTTGGATCGGGCAGCGAGAGAAGAGCGGTGTGCTGCGGGGCGCTCGTATCGCGCGCGGCCGATGGTTGCAAGAATGGAGACGCAGCATCCCGTCGGGATCGGGGGTGCTGCTGCCCTGATAGGACTTGGAGCGACAAACTGCAGAGGCGGACACTAGGTTGAAGCGCGCAGCAAGGATGATGACGCTGGCGCTGGCGAGCGTGATTGCAGCGTCGGGGGCGCGGGCACAAGGCGTGGCGATGGGGCCGGGGCCGCGGCCGGGCGTCAAACCGATCCAATGCAAGGGACGCGGGATTCCTCAATTGGAGGACATCACGCAGAAGGCTGGGATTCGCTTCACGCACTCCTCGGCGCCGGAGAACCGCTACATCGTGGAATCCATGAGCGGCGGAGTGATTCTAGTGGACTATGACCGCGATGGCTGGCCGGACATTTATTTTACGAATGCCCCCACGGTCGAGATGGCGCTGCGGGGCGAAACGGCCCCCGGGGCCTTGTATCACAACAATCATGACGGCACGTTTACCGACGTGACCGCGAGGTCCGGGATGCAAACGCCGTGTTTTGGAATGGGGGGAGCGGTCGGAGATTACGATAACGACGGCTGGCCGGATATTTATCTGACCTGCCTGGCCGGGAACGTGCTGTACCACAACAATGGAGATGGCACATTCACCGATGTGACGCCGAAGGCGGGAGTGCGGGATGGCCGATGGTCCACGGGGGCGGCGTTTGCAGACTACGATGGAGACGGCTTTCTCGATTTGATGGTGGCGAATTATGTGGACCTGGACCTGAAGCACTTGCCCGTATTCGGCAGCGGTGCGACGTGCAAATTTATGGGGATTGACGTACAGTGCGGTCCTCGCGGATTGAAGGGCGCAGGCGATTCGCTGTTCCACAACAACGGAGACGGGACGTTCGCCGACGTTTCGAAAAAGGCCGGAGTAGACGACGCAAAGGACTTTTACGGCCTGACGGTGGTGTGGGCGGACTTCAACAATACGGGACGCCCGGACATTTATATAGCCAATGATTCGACAGCGAGCTATTTGTACCGGAATGCGGGGAACGGCAAATTTACGGAGATTGGCTTGGAGTCAGGGACGGCGCTGGGGGAAGACGGCCACGAGATGGCGGGCATGGGCGTGGCCGCTGGCGACTATTTGCATACCGGACGGCCCTCGCTGGTGGTCGCAAATTTTGCGCTGGACAATAGCGCGCTGTTCCGCAACGACGGGAAATGGAGTTTTGAGGATGTTTCGTATCCATCCGGAATAGGTTTGCCGTCGGTGCCTTGGGTCAAGTGGGGCGACGCGTTCGTGGATTTGGACAACGATGGATGGCTGGATTTGATTACGGTCAATGGCCACGTTTATCCGCAAGTGGATACCTTGTCGTCGGGAGCGCGGTATCGCCAGCCGAAGCTGGTGCAATTCAATCAAGGAGATGGAACGTTCTGCGATGCGAGCGATCAGGCCGGGCCGGCGATTGTGGAGCCGCGAGTGTCGCGAGGGTTGGCCGTGGGGGACTTATTGAACGACGGCAATATGGACGCGGTTGTGGAAGATCTAGTGGGTTCCCCTATGATCTTGCGCAATCATGGGATCGCCGGGCGTCATTGGGTGAGTTTCGAGTTGGCGGGAACCAAGAGCAACCGCCTAGCCATCGGAGCAAAGGTAAAAATTGCAGCGGGCGGCGTGACCCAGACCGAAGAGATTCACAGCGGGGGGAGTTATCTCTCACAAAACGATTTGCGCGTCCATTTTGGTTTGAACAAGGCAACGATGATCGACAGTGTGGAGATTCGCTGGCCTTCGGGGTCGCTCGATCGCATGAAGAACCTGGCCGTGGACCGGTTCTATGCAGTACTCGAAGGCAAGGGCATAGTGCTTCCGGAACAAATCCGCCCGCTTAAGAAGCGCTAGGTATGCGCGAGATACGGCGTCCGGCTTTAGGCGTGCCCCTGCAAGAAAGTCTGAGATAATTCTGTCGCATCGGCTTCGAGAAATTCGTCGCCGATGGTAGTTTGTTGCGCTAGGAGCCAAAGCACCCGCGGCTTCGTGACGACTGATACTGGCTTTATTGTGTTCGTGCATTGCAACGAGAAGATGGCCGGGGCTTCAGAATCGCGTTTGTCAAACGTATAGAAGCCGTCCGGCTTGAGAAAGCCGGCTAAGGTGTAAATCCTTCGGACCCGTGTTCGAGCAAAATCTTCACGGCCGCCCACGCTCGCTGGTACCAATTTCACTGCGTGCGCAGGTTATCCAGGTAGTAGATTCCCCCTCCGCTGAAGTAAACCCACATTCCTTGAAGGACAGTGGTGTCGACTGGCAATGAACCCAAGCATGCGGCAGTCGACGTCAGCAAGGTCCCCAAATCCACCGTTATCGTTGTGCTGGTGTTGGGATGGATGTAGCCAAAGCTCGTTTGGCACCAGTGGTAATCCTTCCCAACCTGAAGCGCCACCGCTTCCGAGGTGCCCGCCGAGGTGGTGGTAATGCCCATTAGAATCTGGTGCACATTTGACAAGGGCAGCGGGAGCGGCGGCACTCCGTAGGAAGGGCCGAACCAGCCGCCCCCGGTCGTGGTAATCTGCAGACTGTGTGTGCAATTCGTCGCAAACAACGTGCTCTGCGCCGTTGTCCCCGCACCGGCATTGAAACTAGCCGCCGTCCAGGTATCGGTGCCATCTTCAAAGTCATATAGCTCTCCGGGAAGCCCCTGCACTTTCACGATGATGTTCGCCGGGTTGGATACTCGTCCGGCCACATCCGTATCCGTGTACGACGTGCTCAGGTTGCCCGAAACGCAGGTCGACGCCGGCGTGAACCGCACGTTTCCGCCAGGGAGCGCCTCGTAAGTTCCAAACTGTGTCGTGTAGCTCGTGTGCTGGCCGGGGGTCGACGGATCCAGGTTGATCGAGTCCACATCCAGGGGCGCGGTGTAGGTAATGTCGTTGGCCGTGACATTCAGCGTCACGGGTGTGTTGTTCGGTGTGGTTGCGGTATCGTTGTCCGCCACTGGCGGGTAGTTGAAGGGCGAGAGGAACTCCATGGTTTTTGCAAAATTCGTAAACGCCATGCACACCGGGCCCGGGCAATAAACGGTGTATCCGTCGTAATCCGGGTAATAACTCCCGTTGTCCTGCTTATCTGAGAGGATCCAGTAGAGCGCGCCGGCTCCGTTGTCCTGCAGCACGGTTTTCTCCCATTCGAAATAAATGGGATTACGCAGCGCCTTATTCAAATCCCCAAACTCGCCGAGAATGGCGCGGTCGCCGAGGCGCTGAGAATACTGAATGTGCGACGTGATCCACTGCGTGCCCCAGGACGGGTCCTTGCCCCAGGAGTCCGGGTACAAATGGAAGGACATCACATCCATGCTGGGCAGAGAGGCCAAGGCAATCGTATCCACTCCCTGGCTGCAGTTGAGGGTGAAGTCCGAAGAGGTCGCATCAAGGCAGTAAAAGCCTTCGTCTCCGGCGGACAGCAGGTGTTTACGGTCGATATTCTTGACGAATGTGCTGACGTCCGCGGCCCAGTTGTTTAGGGTTTGCGTCGTGCAGTTGCCGGATGTCGGGTAGGCTCCTCCTGCGCCACAGCGCGGCTCGTTGGCCAGTTCCCACCCCAGGATCGTGGCGTCGTCCTTGTACTGGAGGCCGGTGTAGGTGTTGGTGCGATTCAGCAAGTGGGCGATCCAGTCTTTGTACCATTGCCGGATGGTAGGATCGGCGTAGAACTGGTCATGATACTGTCCTCCCAGCCAGCGCACATACTGATCCATCCCGCCGAAGCTGTTCCAGTTATTCACGAACGGGATGATCACCTTCAAATTCTGCAGCCCCGCCTCGTAAATCACGCGGTCGAGGTGTTCCAAGCCGTTCGCTCCGTCATTGAAAGCGGGTGCGCTGCCATCCCAGTAATGGAAGTAGACTCCATTGTGGATCCCATCCACGGAATTGGAGCCGTTCTGGTTGCCGATGTCGATGAACCCCCAGAATCGGAAGACATTGAAATTATGCTGCGCCGCGGTTGTGAACAGTTCATTCACCATCGTTTGCGACGCATACATCGGATAGTAATTGTTCGCTCCTGCCACGCGAAACGGCTGGCCGCGATGGTGAAGTTGCCGGCCGATGCGGTACACAAAATGGCGGCCCAGTGCGTCTGTTTCATCGGGAACGCCCTGTTGCGCCTTTGCTACAGGCTGTAGAGCGAGAAGAATTGCTGCCAATCCTGGAAAAATCGACCGATACCACTTCACGCGGGAAACTCCTTTCCAGACATAACTAGAACGAACGTTAATTTACGGTTAGGGTGCCGACCGAAGCGGACTGGGTCACTTGTCGCGAAGAATTTTCCACGACGCCTACGACTTTGACGCTGAGGTGCGGCTCGTTGCGGAGGTCCATACCAATGACGATTGGATTGCCACTGCCGCCCGTGAAGTTCATGTAGCGAGTGGTCAACGTCTTCCAGTCATTGATCCACGCGGATTCGGGGTAAGAGCTGGTGTACCAGAGGCCGTTTTGCTCCGCGCTGTTCCCGGCCTCGGAGCGATGATTGTCGAGGATGACACGAAGCCCGATCGCCCCGGCTGCGCTGATGAGCTTATCCATGACTTGGAGCGCGTTAAGACCCTTGAGATCGGTATTGATTGGTCCCGAACCATTGGCGAAACTGATGTTCGAGGGCAGCACAGGACTCTCCACCATCTGGTTGGAATAGGGCAGCCGAACAACGTTATAACCGAGGCTTTTGATGTCATTTAGAATCGTGTGGTAATCCTGGGCCCAGAGTCCGTGAACGACCTGGTCGGTGGTCTCAAACCCGTACCAGTTGATCCCGGCAATTCGCGTGACTCTGCCGTTTGAATCGAGGATCTGGCTCCCGCTCGCGTGCCAGTAGCCGGAACCCTGGGCGAAAAGCCGCGCGGGAGCCCCGATCATACACAGCAGAAGGAAGCTCCGAAAGATAAAGAGAATACGATCGTGCCGAAATGGAGCGGTGGGGTTGCCGGAGGAACATTTAGATTGCAAGGCGTCCTCGCATTCTTTCAAGAACAGAGAGCGAACTGCGCAGGGGGATCCGGCAATTGAGCGCCGGACGCTTCATAGCGCCCCCAAGCCGCCGCGACAAGCCGAAAAACACCCGAATTCCAACCCAGGTAATCAACGAAGTCTCGCGAGCTGCTTTGCTGGTTTCGCAACGGACGCGCTTTGCCTGGGGAGATCAAACGAGTTGAGTTTTGTGGTCTACATCCCAGGCGCGTGGGTGGCCTGCTGGACAGCTATGGCAATAATCGACGCACGCGGTCAAGCACTGCCGGCCTCGTCTTGCCGCCTCCCCGGGGACGCTGATCCGTTTGCCGGGAATTCTGCGTCTCAAGCGCGATGTGAACAACCAATTCGTTCGTGACTCCGCGACCTCTGAAAAAGCACAGACCAAATAGAATTTCTGGAATGGACTGCGGCGAACCCCCTCAGGCACACAAAGTTTGTCCGACTACGTGAGGACAAAGAACTCGCAGCGTGGTTAAAGAGCACGCGAGTGGGGCCTGATACAGCAATGACCCGCCGGGCGTGTAACTTAAGGGCCGGGAGGCACGAACGCTCGGCCCGTCCTCCCGCACAAACGAGAGCTGTATGCCAAAGTAGAGCCGCTAACGAATGTACATTCGATAACGTGAGTCTCCGCTTGCCCCTGAGCCGCTGCGACTGAACCCTGCGGACTCGTAATCGACGTCCAACAGCATGAATCGTTTCGAAATTTCGACGTTATCTGCCACGACCCGCTCTCCCGTCGACGCTTCGAGCAAGAATGAATTGGTTTCGTCAGCCGAAGCGTAAACGTACAGTCTCCGGGTCTCCGCTGACCCCTGTTTGGAAAACGTGGCGTGGTAGACGTAGCCGCCCTTGTTGAAGGTAGGGGCGGCTGCCGGAAGCATACGATCTTCCCATTTCGTGATTTCCCCGAGCTGGACATCAGGCCCGTATCTCTTGAGCACTTTCATCCTCAATGGGCAAGAACCATGAGGGATTTCGGCGATCTCTACGTCGCCGCAATGAACCTTCACGCACCACGCCTGCGGCGATGAGCCTGCGCTTGGGGTGAACAACGTCACAATATTGGCGTCGCTGACTTCTACAATTAGTGGCGTGCTGGACCAAATTCCTCGTCCTTCGAGAACCGGCACGCAGGCCCCAATGTACTTGCGGAGTATCTCGGCATTCCTCTCAGCCTGGCGTCCTTGCGTATTTGAGGCGATCTGTTCGAGGAGTCTCGCCATAAGCTGACCGATCTGTTCCTGAAGACGATTTTCCTCACGCCGCAAGCCGTCTGCCACGGAGCGCAAACGATTTGCTTCGGCCGAATGGCCCAGCTCGAACCAAGCCAGAACGGGAAGTGCGATAGCAGGGAGCGCAACCAGAAAATCCTGCCAAAGCGGATGCGCCGAGAGAAAACCCCTGATGTCCGAATAAGAGAGAAGTACAGCAAGTACCAACGAGATGACCGAGGATATCGCGAATACTCGCCGTGTCGTGTCTTCGGTATCAATCCACCAAACTTTGTGTTTTTCTTGGGCGCTCATGGCTCTTCCTGCTTGTCGTGGAAAATGTAAAAGTTCTTGAGGCCACGTGGGCTGTCCTCCTGATTGTAGCTACCGGCTCGGGCGTTGTCGCTCGCTCCGTGCGCTCCGTGCACTATGCCGGGCGCCGGGCATGCTCCAGGGACGGTCAAACTGTTCATGGACTCGTGGGACAACAAATAATGAAATTGTGTGTCCTAGCGCAAATCCGACAAATCGGGCGCTAGACTGTCTCCCTGAAATCGAAGGCGCAGAGATTCTTTGAATCATCGCCGTCAGTGTCTCGCCGGTACGAGCGCTCTCTTCCTTCGCTTTTGCCTTGAGCGCGGATCTAGGCGGACCGTGGTGCGCATAGGAAGGGGCGTGAGGCAAAAGTGGGCTTCTTTTTTGTGTTGTCCTACGGCATGTTGTCGGCGTCTCGTGACCTGTCTCCGCGCAAGTCATTCTGCAACGCGCCCGGATCGGGCGTTCGCGGCATAACATAGAGGATGTCGTCTCATGCGTGCCGCGAGAAGCCGTCGCCTTTTCAGGCGACGGAGCGATCACCGGAAGGCTCTCTCAAACTGTTTTCTTACACTCTCTCTCCCCGATGCTCCCTAGTAAGTGAGGAGAGTTCTCGCCGGTTTTTTCCTGGGAGCTTGGCTGCTTCTTAAAGCCCCAGGGGGCAACCCGCCGGGTACTAAGGTAGAAACCAACTGCCCGGAGGTCTGGCTCCGCGTACTGGAAGCAGGGATACGGTTTTGCCTAGTCACGTGAGATGCCTCTTGGGGGCCACCGCTCAGGCGAGAACTCTCCGAACTTGATCGACGAGCGAAGCACGCAAACCAGGAGATGCCTGAAAATGAGACCCCATTGGAGGAAGGTCCTTAGGTTCAAGAAAGCATTGAGGAAACTGGCCGCCGCCGCGACGGGACTCCTTCTCGCGGCTCCGGCTTTCGCGCAAGCGTCAGGGAGCTCTCCGTGGGAAAACGCCGTTAACGTGCTGCAAGCCGCGTTCACCAGCACCATCGCCCGCGGCCTGTCCTTGGTGGCCATCGTGGTATCCGGCCTCACGTTCGCCTTCGGTGAAGGCGGCTCAAAGCGAGTGCTCGCGGGCGTGCTTTTCGGCGTCGGCATGGCCATCGCCGCCGTCAACTTTCTCGCCTGGCTCTTTCCGTGAGGGAGGAGCGGTTCTAGATACTCTCGCGGGAGCGGCGCATGGCAAGCGGCGAGCGTGTGAATCCAGTCTATAGATCGATCTCGCGGCCTCTGACAATTCTCGGCGCGGAAAGAAAGCTCTTTTTCTTCGCCATGTGCATCGGCGCGGGAACCTTCAACCTGCTCGGCAGTCTGCTGGGAGGGGTGCTTATGTTTTTGTTGCTCTACTCGGTCGCGCGCTGGGCCACCAAAACGGACCCGCAGATCCTTCGTTTCCTGCTTTCATCGCGCAGGCTGCGCGCCCAATACGACCCGTCAAAGTTCAGCCCGATCGCGGTCCGCCGGATCCCCCATGCTTAAGCTAAAACGGATTTTCAAGAATTACCAAGAGACCGGTTCTCTCAACGAACAGGTAAACCTCTACGGCTTCGTCGACACCCACATGTTCCTCACCAAGACGGGAGACCTCGGCGTTGTGGTGGAAGTGCGGGGCGTCGATTACGAATGCCTGGACAGAACCGCGCTCGACGGCCTGACCAAGCGGCTTGAATCGGCGTTCAAGCTGTTTGACGACAACTACCGCATCTATCAGTACCTCTTCAAGCGGAACAACCAAACGATCCCGTACAGGCTCTATGGCAAGCCTGTTGTGGACATGGCCATCAAGAATCGCCTCGCGTATTTTGCGGGCAAAGCGGACACGCTTTTCTCGCTGTCGATCTATTACGTCATTCTCTTCGAAGGCTTCCGCTACACGCGCACGCTCGCGGCTACGCTCGTCGCCATTCCGAAGCAGCCTGCCAAAGCGCTTTCCGAATTGAGAGCTCATTTCTCTGCGAGAAACCAGATCCTGCTCCTCGACCGCGAACTGAGCCGGGCCCAGGCGAACCTCCGCCAAAAGGTCGAAAGCTTTCTCCTCCAGGTCAGCGATTTTCTGCCGGCCCGCTTGCTCGGCAAGCAAGAAGCCTTCCGCATCCTCAAACAGACCCTGAACTTCACCCCCGCCAAGATCGAATTTTCAAAACTCCTGCACGACACGTTTTTGGACTATTCCCTTTCCGAGTCCCATCTGGAATGCCACCGAGGGCACCTCCGCTTGGACGATTATTACGTCAAGGTTCTGACGCTCAAGCAACCCTCCGCCGAGAGCTTTCCGCTCATCTTCCGGGGCCTGCTCGAAGTCGAGGCCAACTACCACGTGGTAACGGAATGGAAGAGGGAGGATTCGGGCAAAGCCAGGCGAATCATTCAGGCCAAGCGCAGGCATTTTCACAACACCAAGCGATCTTTCCTGGGCCAGGTGAACCTGAACGATCAGCCGGCGCAAGATGTTCTATGGGACGACTCGAAAGAGTCCCGGGTCCGCGAGCTCGGAGAGAGCATCAAGGAGATCGAGTTAAAAGGGAATGACTTTGGCCGGTTTTCTCTTAGCGTGGTCCTCTACGATCTCGACGTCGGGAAAGTGGACCGCGCGTCGGCGGAGTTCTACAAGGTCTTTAGCGTCCACGACGCGCAGCTCTATGAAGAGAAATACAACCTTCTGAACGCATTTCTTGCGACCATTCCCG
>Ga0209577_10000708_pt1 | contig 33185 bp, 22 predicted proteins | sample GraSoiAngelo_109_FD_185874 | JGI IMG/M metagenome (GOLD analysis project Ga0209577, IMG submission 185874) | Grasslands soil microbial communities from the Angelo Coastal Reserve, California, USA - 14_0903_12_20cm (SPAdes) (version 2) | ecosystem: Environmental > Terrestrial > Soil > Grasslands... | reverse complement strand
CGAGCAGTGCGTCGCGTCCGGCCGGTACGCGCCGCAGATCGAGCGTGGCGTCACCGACGGCGCGGCGGCGGGCGTGCAAGGGACGCCCGGCTTCGTGATCGGGCGGACCACCGCCGCTGATACCGTGGAGGGCACGCCGATCCGGGGCGCTCAGCCGGTGGAGACGTTCCGCCGGATCATCGAGGAATGGCTGGCGCAGCAGACACCGACCGCGAACCACGGTCCTCGGAGGTGATGTATGAATCGGAGCCAATCGAGCCGTGTTGCGTTGGCCGCCGTCGCCGCCCCCCGGATTCTCCAGTCGGGATGTTGCCGTGACCCGATGGACGCCACGACCAGTCTGCGGCGACCTGTGAGACGACCGCAAGGAGTAGACCCATGGCAGCGACCAAAGTGATAGGTAGGGCACCGACTGTCCGAGGGATCCTCAGGCGCGCATTTGGAAAGGCCTGGTCTCGCTATGGCCTGGCTGTCGGCGTCGGCCTTACCGCAGCCGTTGGCTGTGGCACAGAGGGCGGCACCGGCGTTGCCGCGGACTACGCGTTGTCGCTCACGCCGGCGGCACTCACGGTCGTCCAGGGCACGAACGGCACCGCGAACGTCACGATCACCCGCACCAATTTCACCGGCGCGGTGACGTTGAGTCTGGGCAATGCGCCCGCCGGGGTCACCGGATCGTTCGACCCGGCGGCCCCCACGGGGACGACCTCCGTGCTCACGCTCACCGTCGGGGCCACTGTGACGCCCGGGATCCAAAACCTGACGGTGGACGGCACCGCGAGCACCGGCAATCGCTCTACGCCACTCGCCCTCACCCTGAACTTGGCGGGCGGCGGCGGCAACGTCGCGACGATCGCTGCCGGTTACGGGGATGGGTGCGCCCTGAACGTGTCCGGCCAGGCCTTTTGCTGGGGCAACAACCTCGCCGGTAACCTGGGCGACGGCACGACTACCAATCGCCTGGTCCCCACGCCGGTCGCCGGGGGTCTCACGTTCGCGTCGCTGAGCGCGGGTTACTTTCGCACGTGCGGCGTGACTACGAGCGGTGCGGCGTACTGCTGGGGCAGTGTCGTAGGCGACAGCACGATCACCAATCGGCTCGTCCCGACGCCCGTCGCCGGGGGTCTCACGTTCGCATCGCTGAGCGCGGGCGTATTAGCTCACACGTGCGGCGTGACCACGGGTGGCGTGGCGTACTGTTGGGGGGGCAACCTAGCCGGCGAGCTGGGCGACGGGACGACTAATATGCCTGAGTTCGTCCCGACACCGGTCGCCGGCGGCCTCGCGTTTACCGCAGTGAGCGCAGGTGCCTATCACACTTGCGGCGTGACCACGAACGGTGGGGCGTACTGCTGGGGTTCCAATGCCTTCGGCCAGTTTGGGGACGGCACGACGACCGATCGGCCCGTCCCCGCTCCGGTCGCGGGGGGCCTCACGTTCGCGTCGGTGAGCGCGGGTTGGTGGCACACCTGCGGCGTGACGACGAGCGGGGCGGCGTACTGCTGGGGTGACAACAGTTTCCTCGGCGACGGCACGAATACCGGTCGGCTCGTCCCCACACCAGTCGCCGGGAGTCTCACGTTCACGACGCTGAGCGCTGGCCCGGGCGAAACCTGCGGCGTGACCACGAGCGGCGCCGCGTACTGCTGGGGCTACAATGCCTTCGGTCAGCTGGGCGACGGCACGACGATCAGTCGGCTCCTCCCCACACCAGTCACGGGCGGCCTGACGTTCGCCGTGGTGAGCGCGGGTGTCGAAGTCGAAACTGGTCACGCCTGCGGCGTGACACGCGGTGGCGCAGCGTACTGCTGGGGCGCCAACAACGGCGGGCTCGGCGACGGCACGACGCCCGATCGGTCCGTCCCCACACCGGTCGCGTTTCCGTGAGGCGACGGGACTTGGCGCGCGGGCGCTGGGGGTGCTGCCTTAGAGCCCCTGCGTGCTCACGAGGAACGTCGGAGGAGGTCTCATGAAAACGTGTCCGCCGTGGGGCTTGGCCAAGCCGCGCACAGTCGGCGGCGCACTCGTGCTGCTCGGTCTCCTCAGCAGTTGTGACCGCCGCCACCCCCTCGGTCCCTCTTTCGAGAACTTCGCGTCGGTGACTGCTGGTGACAGTCACACCTGCGTTCTCACCACCCGCGGAGCAGCCTTCTGCTGGGGGCTTAACTCCGTCGGGCAACTCGGCACTGGGAGCGCCGTCGGACCCGAGGCCTGCGCCGCGATCCGCGGAACTGCGTTGCCCTGCAGTCAAGAGCCCGTTGCCGTCGCTGGCGCGATCACCTTCTCCGAGCTGAGCGCCGGGGGCGAGTACAGTTGCGGGCTTACCGCCAGCGGTGCGGCACACTGCTGGGGGCTATTGGCCCTCCTCTACCCCTATAGCCCGTTCCCAGTTGCCGTAGCCGGTGGGTTCACGTTCTTCGCAGTGAGCGTCGGGAATAGTCACGCCTGCGGTGTCACCACCGGCGGGCTGTTGTATTGCTGGGGAATCAACAACGTCTATGGCCAGCTTGGGAACGGCTCGACCTGGGACAGCCCGGTCCCTGTGCCGGTCACTGGTGGACTAACGTTCTCAGCGGTGCGCGCCGGGGACGCCACTACGGAGGGAGGTCATACCTGCGGCCTCATCACCGGCGGGGAGGCGTACTGCTGGGGCTCAAATCGCTTTGGTGAGCTTGGCAACGGCTCGAATCAGTCAAGCCTTGTTCCGGTGCCGGTCACCGAGGGGCTCACATTCTCGGGGGTGAGCGCTGGGGATTTGCACACTTGCGGGCTCACCACCGGCGGGCTGTTGTATTGCTGGGGGAGCGACGTCTATGGCCAGCTTGGGAACGGCTCGACCTCGGACAGTCCGGTGCCTGTTCTCGTGACTGGTGGATTCAGATTCTCCGCCGTAACGACCGGCCATAGTTACACCTGCGCTCTCACCACCGGCGGCGCGGCGTACTGTTGGGGGTTCAGCTACTTCGGCCAGCTCGGTAACGGCAGCATGACCGGACCCGGAGCCGGTCCCGAAAGTTGTAGTGGTTCTCCCTGTAGCACTGTGCCATTGGCTGTGACCGGTGGGCTCACGTTCTCGATGTTGAGTGCCGGGCCCGCTCATGCCTGTGGCGTCACAACCGGCGGAGCCGCCTACTGCTGGGGAGTTAACGACATGGGCCAGCTCGGTGACGGCACGACCACCAACAGCCGCGCGCCCGTGAAAGTTGCTGGTCAGCCGTGAGCCGCGTGCGGGGGCGTCATCGACGGAGACCAAGAGACCTCCGAATGTCGGCGGACGACCTGGGCGAGCCGGGGACCGACCCGTACTACGGCAAGGGGCGCATCAACGTCGCGCGCGCGTTGGGGGCCATTCCGTAGGCCGACAAGGCCCGTGCATGCGCTCAACCTGCCGCAAGGAGCGAGCATGAACACATCGCCGCTTCGCGTCCTGCCCGCCCTGGGCGTCTTCCTGCTCCCGGCCTGCGGCTCCGATTCCATGGCACCTGGCGGGAAGCCCAATGTCTCAACTCTCGCAGCTGGCAGCATACATACCTGTGGACTCGCGAGCTCCGGAGCCCCCTACTGCTGGGGCTCAAACGGCAATGGTCAGCTCGGGGACGGCTCGACCACGAGTAGCTCGACGCCGGTCGCCGTCTCCGGAGGATTGACCTTCAGCACCCTCTACGCGGGCGACTATCACACCTGCGGGCTCACGAGGGCCGGAGCAGCGTATTGCTGGGGCGACAACGAATTCGGCCAGGTCGGCGATGGCTCGACCTCGAATAGGTCGACACCGGTCGCCGTCTCCGGAGCACTGATCTTCACCGCCCTCGCCCCGGGTAGCATTGGCCTTCACAGCTGCGGGCTGACCACCTCAGGAGCGGCGTATTGCTGGGGCTGGAACTCCGCCGGTCAGCTCGGCAACGGTTCGACGTCAAGCAGCTCAAGGCCGGTCGCCGTCTCCGGAGGAATCGACCTCAGCACCCTTGCCACGGGCCGCCTCCACACCTGCGGTCTCACCAGCGCCGGAGCGGTCTACTGTTGGGGCGATAACTCCGCCGGCCAGCTCGGCAACGGTTCGACGTCAAGCAGCTCAACGCCCGTTGCCGTCTCCGGAGGGTTGACGTTCAACGCGCTCGCGGCTGGAGGTGATCACACCTGTGGGCTCACGGCGACGGGAGCGGCCTACTGCTGGGGCTACAACTTCGACGGTGAGCTCGGCGACGGGTCGGCCTCGAGTAGCTCGACACCGGTCGCCGTCTCTGGAGGGTTGACCCTCGGTGCCCTCGCCCTAGGCTGGCAGCACACCTGCGGGCTCACTAGGGCCGGAGTGGCCTACTGCTGGGGCGACAACGCCAACGGTCAGCTCGGCGATGGCTCGACCTCGAATAGGTCGACCCCGGTCACCGTCTCCGGAGGGTTGACGCTCAGCGCCCTCGCCCCGGGCGGGTTCCACACCTGCGGGCTCACGAGGGCCGGGACTGCCTACTGCTGGGGGGACAACGCCTGGGGCCAGCTCGGCAACGGATCGACTACCGATAGCTCGGTTCCGGTCGCCGTCTCCTGGAGCCTGACCTCCAGATGAGTGCGGTAGGGATGCGCCACGGCCTGCTCCTGAGCGGAAGTGTGCTTCTCCTCACGGCCTGCAATTCCGACTCGGTGTCATCCTGCAGTGACCGAGTCCAAGTGATGCTCGCGCCTGCGGACACGATGCTCCCCCTGGACTCGAGCTTCGTGGCGTCCGCGCGGCTGACGGCCTGCCGGTCCCCATCGGTCAGCGATGTGATCACCTGGCGATCCGACGACGCCACCGTGGCGGTGGTGGACGCGGGCGGCCAGGTCACCGGCACGGCGGTGGGCGCGACGCGCATCCGGGTGACGAGCGAGCACTATGGCCCGCTCGGCAGTATCGCGCTGTTCGTCTACAATCCCGTCAATCCCACGAGCGCCGAAGCGCGCGCCGAGCTGCGCTACTATATCGAGCGGGTCACGCAGGCGACTGCGCGGCAATACCGCACGCACGACGATGTTGGCCACACGATGGACGGCCTGAAGATCATTGCAAACCCCGAGGCCGGCGGTTTCATCGGCGTCTACCAGACCTACCGAGCGGGCACGTTCGACGCCCACCTCGCGACCTCCAACGACCTCCTGCGTGGCGGGTGTTCCTGTACGATTGCCAAACCCAGACCGCCGACCAGCTGAGCATCCAGACCGACGCGGGCAGCATCTCCTTCGGCAATCCGACGATAAAGGAGGTCCAGATCAGCGGGCGTCACGCGCTCGTCATGACGCTATTCGTCGTCCTCGACGGATCGCCCGCCGGTGAGGATGGGTCGCTGGTCTGTTACCGCATCTTGCCCTGAACCGGGCTGCGGGAGGACCTGAGATGTCCGTCAAGGCAACCAAACCCACTCGCACCCGCGAGCTGACCATCGCCGGGTTGGTCGTGCTGCTTGGCCAGCCTTCGGTACTGGGTCGGCAAGCAGATCCTTGACAGCGCCGCGAGGCTTTGACTGGAGGAAGGAGCGATGAAGGATCCGGACGCCCCTCGAACTAGTCTTCCGAATCGTGAATCGGGACGTGGGTTCTCTCCTTCTCTCTTCGCGAAGCGACGGAGCCTGTCATCCTGAGCGCCGCGGCGCGAAGGATCTGCTTTCACCAAACCGTCATCGGGATCCGCGCCTAGAAGACGTACCTGACGCTGAGCTCCATCTGCCACCGCGATGCGAGGTCCTGGACCTGACGGAGTCCCGGAAGCCGCAATCGATAGACTCCGCGCCCGGCGCTCGCATCGTAGCCCACCAGGCGAAGCATCGGCGAGCGGACGTCGGGCGTCGTGACCCGGGACTGCCCCCACTGCCGGTTGATCAGGTTGAGCACGTTGTACACGTCCGCAGTCACCTGGAGCGACTGGCCCGACACGGTCGGGAAGACCTTTGTCAGCCGCGCATTGAGGGTAGCGAACCACGGGTTGCGGCAGCTGTTGCGCTCGGCGATCCGGCCCCGCTGTCGGCGCAGGCATGGCTCGCTCTCGATGAAACGGTTCAGCGCCCCCCAATCGGCAGGAGCTGCCAGGGCGATGTCCGACGAATCCCGCGGCACGTAGACGATGTCGTTCGACATGCCTGAGCTGCCGCTCCCGTCCGCGTTGGCATCCCCTTGCACGACATAGGTGAACGGCGTCCCCGATGCACCCGCATATAGCAGCGAGACCTCCATGCGGTACGGGAGGCGCACCAGCGCGCCGAGCTCTACGCGCTCGGGAATCTCGAAGAACGATGGGCGCAGCCGACGATCCTCGAGCGTACCGTCGAGTGGCGTGTTCTGGAGGTTGGGCAGCGCCTGGAAGTTGACGAGCGACATCCGGTCCCAGGCGCGCGTGTGCGCGTACAGCGCGCTCAGCTCGGCGCGATCCCCGAACTGCTTGCGCAGCTGGCCCGACAGCACGACGGAGTGATCGCCGCTGCCGTCGGACACGCGGACCACAGCGCCCAAGGCCGGCGCGGGGCGCGCGGGACTCGCGAACCCCGCGGCGCTGATCCCCCCGTACAGGGGACGGTTCCCCTCCCCTTGGGCCGCGGCCACCGGCGGTCCCAGGTTGGCGTCGCTCACGTACCACTGGTGCACCGCCCGCGCGTACAGCACATCGACCGTCCCGACGACGCCGCCCGGGAGCCGGTGATCCGCGCCGAGGGCGACCTTCAGGTTCTGGGGAAAGCTCAGGCCGGGGTCGAAGAAGCTGAGCTGCGGTACCGGCCCAGCGCCGTTGGCACAAGCGGTCGGCTGATTGAGGGGATCAAACGGCGGCACCGCGCTGCCGTCGCAACTCAGGAACAGCTGCTCGGTGCCATCGTCCCGGTAGGCGTTGCCGACCCAGATGTAGGGTGGCGAACCGCTGAACAGGCCCACGCCCCCGCGCAGGAACGTGCGCCCCTCCCCCCGGAGATCATAGTTGAATCCCACCCGGGGCGACCAGAGCCACTTGCCGCTCGGCCGCCGTCCGTTATCGACGCCCAGCGCCGCCCGGAGTGCGTCGTTCGTGGCCACGGCGTCCGGCAGCACGGGCAGCTCGGCCCGGAGGCCGGCGCTCAACGTCAGCCCACGCAGCGGGTTCCAGCGGTCCTGCGCGTAGAGGGCGATCTGGAGAGCTCTGAACGTTACGGCGCCGGTGCGTGAGGGACCGGGGAGCGCGCGCTCGTAGTGGAACGACCGCCCCACCTGGAGCGAGTCGAGGGTACGAAAGTTCCACAGGCCGACGCCGCTTAACAGCTGGTCGTGCTCGAACCGGAATGCCTGGGCGTGTGAACCCAGTGTCAGGGCATGGGCTCCGACGTCAACAGTAGCGTTCTCGGTGAACTCGAGGGCGTCCTGTCGGAACAAGGCTGGGCAGGTCAGGTTAGTGCCGGCCACCAGCGTCCCGCGATCGGCCGGAACCTGGATAAGCGGATACCCGACGTTGGGCCGGCACTCGGCGTGCAGCCGAAGATAGCTCAGGATCCCCTCGTTGGACCAGCGACCACCGAGGAGACTGGTCCAAATGAGGCGGGACGCGTTGACCGTCGCGGGCGCTCGGGACGCCACGGACGACAGTGTGTATTGACCATACACGCGTTGGACGAATCCGCTGCGGTCACCGTCCGTGTAGTGGTGCGACAACTCGAGATGGCTATTGGTGCCCAGTTGCAAGGTGATCTTACCGAAGACGTCCGCCGCAGGAACCCGACCGTTCGAAGGGCCCAGGGTGCCGGGATCGAGGGCGTAGGTGTTCCGGAGGATGTCCTGGAAACGCGCCGCGCTGGCGTAGCGGATGCCGATACTGATCGTGTCGGCGCCGCCGGCGGTGTCCGTGATCAGTGGTCCGGGATCAGGGACTACGCGGTGCTGCATGTCGAAGCTCAGGAAGTAATGTGCGTGGTCGCGCACGATCGGACCGCCGATCGCCCCCCCGTACTGCCAGGTGGTGAAATCCCCAGCTGGGTCTCCGGCCGCATCCTTGCCGACCAGGGCGCCGTTTGCCAGGTAGCCGAACACCGACCCGTGCACGGCGTTCGTCCCTGATTTCGTCACGCCGTTCGCAACGCCCCCAGTAAAGCCGCCGAAGCGAATGTCGAACGGCGCCGCCATCAACTGGAGCTCCTGCAGCGCCTCGAGTGAAATGGGCCGTGGCAGCGTCTCTCGTCCCGGCAAGCGACCTAAGAACGGGTCGCCGTTCAGGCCGCCATCAATCTGGAACCCGTTCAACAAGCGATTCTGGCCCCCGCTGGTGATGCCACCGGAGGGTGCGGAACCGGACGATGGCGAGATGGCCACCTGCGGACTCAAGGCGGTCAGGGTGAAGAAGTCCCGTCTGAGGTTCGGAAGCGCCGCGATGCGTGCGGCGGAGACGATTTCAGAAGGTCCCGTCCGGCCCGCGTTGAGGACCGCATCGGCCGTCGCGCGGACCACGACCGGTGCCAGCTCAACGGTGGCGGGCCGGAGCGTGAAATCCGCGAGCAATCGCTGGCCCAGCGCGAGCACGATGCCGTTCCGCGTTTCGGACCCGTAGCCTACGGCGCGCACCTCAATGCGGTAGGGCCCACCCACTTCGACGTCCTCGAGGAGATACCTCCCAGTGGACCGGGTCGAGACCTCCCAACGGCGCCCATCCAGCGCGTTCGTGACCTGAACGAAAACCCCGGCGAGCGTTGCGCCGTGCTCGTCCGCGACCGTGCCTTGAATCGCCGCACTCGTGACGCCCTGCGCGTTCAACAGCCGTGGCAGGGATGCGAATGCCAGCAACAGGAGCGGGCGCCTCACCGTGCGCCAGCCAAGAGCCTTTGGAAGCGCGGGCTGCCCCGCAACGGGTCCCAGGTGGGATCGACTCGCAGCCACGCGGTGGTGAGGTGCCCGGGGATCGACAGCAGCTGCTCGAGCCGGTCGATCGCCGCGTCGTACTCCCCGACCATCGTATAGACGCGAGCCAGGTCCAACACGCGATAATAGCCCTGGTATGCTTCCTTCTCGACCGGGAGGAGCGCAACCCCTCGCTCGCCCTCTTGGATCGCCTCCCGTTTGCGGCCGAGGCCGGCAAAAACGATACCTAACGCGGTATGCAGGCGTGCATCGTCGGGACGCTGGGCGACCCTCCCTAGCACATAGCTACGTGCCGAATCGTAGTAGACACGCGCCAGCGCCCCGCGTCCCATCAGCCCATAGACCTGCGCGAAGAGCTGGGTCCTTGGGGCGAAACGCGCCTGGCCCTCAAGGACGTCCGGCATTTCGTGCACTCGGGCAATGGCCTGGTCGTAGCGGCGATCGAACAGTTCGAGCATCACCCGCACGTAGCGCATCTGCTGATTATCAACCACGCCAGCGGTTCGGGCCTCGTCAAAGACCTCGCGCGCCCGTCGCGTGCTCCCGTCCAATCGCAGGTACAGCCACGTCTTGAAGTAGTACAGTTCCGCCTTGTCCGGTGCGAGCGCGAGCGCCCGATCGTACAGCGCATCGGCGTGTGGGAAATCCCGCAACATGTCGTAGACCTGCGCGTACTGGCCGGCCACGCCATCGGAAAGGGGATCGAGCTGCAGCGCCTTCTCAAAGGCCGCCAGCGCTTCGGGCGGTTTCCCCTGACGCATTCGCAACACGCCTTCCGCAAGGAAGACGTGTGCATCGCTGGGCCGGCTCGCCTCAACTACAGCGAATTCCCGCAGCGCGCGCTCGTAGTCCAACTGGCCCAGGAAGTAGTAACTCGCGAGGGAGTGATGTGCCTCAGGCAGTCCGGGATCCAGCTCGAGCGCTCTGTCGACCGCACGCTTGGCTAACGCGAGCCGCTGTGGCGAGCGGTCCCAGTAGAACATGTAAATGCGGGAATGGACCCGCGAGAGCATGGCGTACGCCAGCGCGAACTTGGGATCCAGCGTCACGGCCTTTTCGTACATCCGCACGGCCGCGAGGTGGGTAGCCTTCGCGGGCGCACGACCCTCATAGCCGTTGCCGCGCAGGTAATAGTCGTACGCTGCGAGGTTGTGCGTCGGGATGGTCGCCAGCTGGCTGCGCTGCGGCGCCAGCAACCGCACGTCGAGCGCGTGCACGACCTTCTGAGCGATGTCCCCCTGCACACGAAAAATTTCGTCCAGCGGCTCGTCGTACACCTCCGCCCAGAGATGCGTGGCGTCCGCCGTCGTAATCAGCTGTGGAGTGACGCGGATATGGGCTGCGCCTTGCGCTGACCTTTCCCAGCGGACACTCCCTTCCAGGACGTAGTCCGCCCCCAGCTCCGCGCCGATCTCCCGAATCCCCTTCCGGCCGTTCCGGTAGAGGTTGGCGCTGGTGCTGGCGATAACGCGCAAGTCACCGATGGCGGACAACCGTGCGGTAATCTCCTCGGTGACCCCGTCCGTGAAGTACTGTTGGCCCGCGGGTCCGAGGTTGGCAAAGGGCAACACGACGAGCGTCTTGGGTTCCCGCGTGGTCTTGGCAGTATGGGCGCCGGCCAACTGCCCGATCAGGAGCCATCCACTCGCGAGGAGGCCGACCACCACCAGGGCGAGCCCGAGCGGATGTCGCCTTCGGGCTGTCGGCGGCCGCCGCGCTGCGGCGTCTCGGTTCTGGTCCGACGGCGCCGGCTCCAGCGCTGGGACCCGCTCGCCCAAGGCCGCGCCGGCTGCGGACTTTGCCGCGTCCACGCCCTCCGCTGGTTGCCGCGTCCGGATCCCTTCCATGACCAGGCGGGTTGCAGCTGACGGCTCGACCTCGAGGTCGCGCCCTAGGCGTCTCGCGAATTCCTGGTAGGCCCGCACCGCACCCGCCCGATCGCCCGCGCGGTCCAGCAGCTCGACCAAGCGCTGCACGGCCGACTCGTCGAACGGCGACAGCTCGGTCAGTCGCTGCGCCCAGCGTGCCGCCCCCACCGGGTTCCGGGCCGTCTCGTCCCGCTCGATGAGGAGCTGGGCCCCCTCGCACGCGCGCCGGCGCAGGCGTTCCCGCTCCTCATCGAGCCAGCGCTCGAACTCTGGCACCTCCGACACGTGGAAGCCGTTGAACAGACTCCCGCGATACAACTCCAACGCCTGCTCGGCCTGTCCAGCCTCGAGCGCCGTCTCGAACTCACGGACGTCGCATGAAATGCCCTCCTCCCTGGTCCCCACCTCTTCTTCACCACGGGCCCGCAGCACCTCGCGCCCCAGCGCTTGTCGCAAGGCGTGGACGGCCTGGTTGAGCGCGTTTCGTGCATGCGCGTGGTCGAGCTCGGGCCAGAGTAGCGCCACGAGCGTGTCGCGTCGCTGGAAGCCCCACGGGCGAGCAATGGTGAGATAGCCGAGGAGCGCAAGCAGCTTGGGGCGCCGGAGGATTGCATCAAGCTCGCGGCCTTGCGAGTCCCTGAGCTCGACAGACCCCAGCATCCGGAAGCTGATCATGACGTGTTCCTCCGGGCCGGGCCCGCTCTTAGCCGTCAGCTAAGCGATGGCAAAGAAGCAGTACACCGGGCCGCCGCACTTTCAGAGAACATACGGCTTCGCTCAGGGGCCGCAACTGGCGCGGAGAAACCATGGCCGTGCCAGCGCTAGAGACGCTGCACGAACGGAGGCTCTATGTCGTCGTATCGGATCCACCGGACCTGTCCGCTGCTTGTACTGGCCGCCTCAGTCGTGACCGGCGCATGCGGCGACCCGGGGCCCTCCCCGGTGATGCCGTCCGCTCTGGTAGTGAGCGCCGGCGACCACCAAGCCGGCCCGGTTGGAGTGCCGTTACCCATCCCTCTGCAAGTCGCGCTCACCGGCACGGACGGCCGCCCATTCTCGGGCGCGGTGGTGACCTGGCGACTGACGTCCGGCGACGGCAGCATGAGTCCGGACTCGGCTACTACCGACGCTAGTGGAATCGCGCGGACCACCCTGACCCTGGGGCCCACGATCGGTGTCGATCTCGTGTCCGCGAGCGTGGCGGGCATCGCTCCAGTGTCGATCACCGCCACGGCGCTCGATCGCTGCGACCGCGCGCTCGCGCTCCCATACTCCATCGGTGCGACGGCGACCGGCACCCTCGCCCAGACCGACTGTGCGTTCCCAGACGGTTCCTTCGTCGATTACTTCGCCCTCGGTGCCACAACCGCCCAGAGCCTCCGGTTCAGCCTGACCTCCAGCAGCCTTAACGCCTTTCTCGCGCTCTTCGATGGGCACGGCAGTATCGTCGCGGTCAACGACGATGACGGCACGTCGTCTAACGCGGCGATCCGAATCCTCGCGCAGCCGGACAGCTACTTCGTCGCGGCTAACTCGTACGCCGGCGGGGAGACCGGGCCCTACACTCTCTCCTCGACGGCGGTACCGGAGGAAATCGGCCCATGCCAGCACGCCGTGCACGTCTGGGTCACTGTCGGGATTCAGACCACTCAGCAGGTGCAGCCGACGGACTGCGTCGACGCATCCGGCCGCTCGTACGACCACGTGCTGCTCGTCCTGTACCCGGGCCAGCGCGTCACCGTGGCGGAAAACTCGACGGCGTTCGACGCGGTGCTCCAGCTGTGGGACTTGTCGGCCTCTCCCGATGCACTGGTTGCAGGCGACGACAATGGTGGTGGGGGAACCAACGCCTTGCTGTCATTCACCGATACCGACAGCGTGCCCCGCTCCTATGCCATTTGGGCAATCGCTGCCCAGGCAGGCGCGGTGGGGGCGTATACGCTGTCGATCACTTCGTCCAGTGCGGGAGCGCAGGTCCGAGCCCACGCGACACGAGGCGGCACGGCCGCTCCCTTCAACCCGTTAGCCAAAGGGAGGGTCCCGTGAGCCACCGACTAAAGAAGGTCCTCTTCGCCGGGCTCGTCGCCGCCCCTCCACTGTACCTCGCCGCCTGCGACCCTCAGCGGCCTCTCGCCCCCGAGATCCGGGCAGCGGCCGTGGGCGGGTCGACACTGAGCGCACCGTCGAACCCCACCGCTATTGCGGTGTCCGTGAGCCGGATCGACCTCTCGTGGCGGGACAACTCCACGAACGAGGAAGGCTTCGAGGTCCAACGCTCGACGACCGGCGCGAGCGGCGCTTTCACGTGGCGCGCTAGCCTTGCGGCCAACACCTCGGCATACGGCGATACGGGACTCACCGCGGGCACGCAATACTGCTACGAATTGCGCGCCTTTCAGACCAAGGGGGCCAAGACGCACGTCTCGGTCTTCTCGGCCATCGCGTGTGCCACCACCCCGACGCCGCCCCCGCCGCCGCCGCCGACACCAAGTACGCCAGGTCCACTCAACGCGACGCTTGTGCCGGGTATCACCGTCGTCGTCCGATGGGCCGACAATTCGACGAACGAGGATGGCTTCCGCCTGGAGCGGTCGGCGGATCAGGTAACGTGGGCCACGGTGGCGACCCTCGGTCCGTCGAGTGACACCTCGGTGTCGTTCACGGACGACACATGGACCATCGAGCAACAGGCGTGCTACCGCGTCTTCGCGTTCAACGCCGCAGGCGACTCGCCGGCGGCCGCCGCGTGCACGGCACCCCTGTTAGGTCCGACGAGTCTCACGCTGAGCGACGACGGCGGGCTGACGTGGATCGACAACTCGTCGATCGAGGACGGTTACGAGGTCTGGGTCGGATTCGGCCCGTACTGTCTGGTGCCCACCGCCCTGCTCGCCGTTCTTCCCGCCGACGCAACCTCCGCACCAACCTACTGGTATGGCGACTGCCCAGTCGTCAGTTACCTCGTGGCGGCCACGAAGGATGGCGCGTATTCGGCGTGGGCAGAGGTGGCAGTGCCGTGAAGGCCGACTTCAATCGAGTGGGAAGGAGACATCCATGAAGCGTCACAAATCGTGCATCCTGATCCTGTCCCTCGTCGGACTGTCGCTCCAGGGCTGCCAGGATCAACCAGCGCTGACGGAGTCACGCCCCGGCGGCGCATTCGCTGCGAGCGTCGCGTCACCTGAATCCAGCGGCCGCCACATCGTCGTCTTCTCGTCCGAGCGTGTTCCCGCCGACTTCGGGGCACGCGTCGCGCAGCTGGGCGGCTCGATCGAGAACGCGCTCGACAGTATCGGGGTCGCCACGGTGACGGGGCTGTCGGAAGCCGCCGCCGCCGAGCTGTCGGCCGCAGCCGACGTCCGAGCCGTGGAGTCCGATGCGATCACAGCTCCGCAGGGTGGGGAAGTGGCTGAGGACCCGCCTGAGCAGGTCGCGAACGACATCGTCGCAGCGGCGGATGCGATCGCGTCGCCAACTGCCGCCCAGTTCTACCCGCGCCAGTGGAACCTGCGGGCCGTCTTCGCGCCCGAGGCGTGGGCGGCAGGCCACCTTGGCTCCCGTGACGTCGTGGTCGCGATCCTCGACACTGGCATTGACTATACGAACCCGGACCTGGCCGGACTCGTGGATCTCGACCGCTCGATATCATTCGTGCCCGAGGACGTGACGCGGCACTACCCGGGGCGGCTCCCGTTCAGCGACCTATTCTGGCACGGGACCGCAGTTGCGTCCGTCGTCGCGAGCAACGCCATCCTCCTGGCGGGCGTGAACCGCTACGTCACGCTCCTCGCCGTGAAGGTCGCCGACTCCACGAACAACCACACCGTCGGTCGGCTGATCAGCGGCATCGTGTACGCTGCCGACCAGGGCGCCGACGTGATCAACGTCAGCCGAGGCAGCGAGCGCCACAAGAGTCAGAGCCCGGGCTTTGTGGCGGCATTCGAGCGCGCCGTTAACTACGCGTTCCGGAAGGGGGCGCTCGTCGTCAGCGTCCCCTTCAACGACGCCGCCGACCTCGATCACGACGGCGACATCGTACGGATGCCGTGTGAAGCCGCCAATGCGATCTGCGCGGCCGCCACGGGGCCCACCGGCGCCGCCGGGGTGAATGGGCCGTGGGAGAACGTCGATGCGCCGGCCCTCTACAGTGCCTTCGGCCGCTCGGCCGTGAGCGTCGCCGCGCCCGGCGGCGCAGGCGAAGTCGGTCAGTTCCGGAGAATGTGGACGATTTGCACGACGACGCCGACTGCGACCACCGGTGCCCCAGCATGCCGCGCCCGTCAGGCCATCGCGCAGCCCGTCGGTACGAGCTTCGCGGCACCGCACGTCGCCGGGCTCGCGGCGCTGCTCGTGGCCCAACTCGGTCACGGAAACCCGGCACTGATCCGCACCCGGATCCTTCAGTCGGCGGACGACCTGGGTGAGCCCGGAACTGATCCGCACTACGGCAAGGGGCGCATCAACGTCGTGCGCGCGCTGGGACTGATCAAGTGAACACGGACAAGCAGGCACCTTGGCAGGAGGAGAGAGGTGGCGAATGAGAGGACGTATGAATTCGACTAGAGCGGGAGCGATGCTCGGCACCGTTCTCGGGGCACTTCTCGGTGCAGGCTGCAAGGAGCCGGGCGCCCCGACCCCGATTACGGTCACGGGCGTGAGTCCCGCGAGAGATTGGTTGCGCGGAAAGGCCGGTGTGACGATCACGGGCACCAACTTCCTCGACGTGACCAGCGTTACAATCGGTGGCAGCGAGTTGGTCGACCGCACGGTGGTAAGCAGCACCGAGATCACTGGCACCGCCCCGGCCTCGACCAGCGCCGGCGCCAAGGATGTGGTCGTGACCTCTTCGAGCCACGGCAGCGGCACCTGCAGCGGCTGCTTCACCTACCTATCCGCGCTAACGTTCGCTGCGGTCAGCGCCGGGGGCGATAGCTGTGGCATTACGACCGATGGAAGAGCCTATTGCTGGGGACCGAACGGGTGGGGAGGGCTAGGCAACGGCACGATTACCCCGTATGCGGGCAGCACCGTTCCCGTTGCCGTTGCAGGTGGACTCACCCTCCAAAGCGTCAGCGTGCGGAGGCATGTATGCGCGGTCGCGACGTCGGGCGCAGCCTGGTGCTGGGGACTTAACGAGAAGGGGCAGATCGGCGACGGGACCATCGAAAACCAGGGCCACCCCACCGCTGTCCAGGGCGGACTCCGCTTCGCGCAGGTAAGTGCCGGATGGGATCTGACCTGCGGCGTCACGGTCGGCGGTGCGGCCTACTGCTGGGGCTGGAACCAGTTCGGCCAGCTGGGCGACGGAACCGAGATCGACCGCACAAGTCCGGTCGCGGTTGTGGGCGGACTCGGCTTCACTGAGGTGAGCGCGGGGCAGTATCACACCTGCGGCGTCACGACCGAGGGAGCCGCCTACTGTTGGGGCGTCAACAACGAGGGCGAGTTCGGCAATGTAGGATGCCCACTAACGACTACCGGGCCATGCGCTGTTTCGGGCGGGCTGACCTTCAACGTCGTGAGCGTGGGCGTGTCTCACCACACCTGCGGCGTCACGACCGACGGCGCGGCCTACTGTTGGGGCCTAAACACCTCGGGCCAGCTCGGCATTGGGACCGCTCATGGCAGCGCGGCTCCAATCGCCGTTGTTGGCGGGCTGACGTTTCTTACAGTGAGTGCCGGGCTCGACTTCACCTGCGGCATCACAACGGGACACAAGGCCTATTGCTGGGGCGACAACTACGCCGGGGAACTCGGCGACAGCACGATTACGGGGCCGGAAACCTGTTACGCGGGTGCGTGGATTGCGTGCAGCACCACGCCCATTGCGGTCGCCGGCGAGCTCACCTTCACCATGGTAAGCGCAGGATTGGGCCACGCCTGCGGCATCACGACGGAGGGCGCTGCCTACTGCTGGGGGCGCAACGACGAGGGCGAGCTCGGCGACGGCACGACGACGAGCAGCAGCATCCCGGTGAAGGTCACGGGCTCGAGGTAACATCGGCACCCTGGTCAGCGTAGGCGCGTTCTTGCTCGGAGTGTCGGCGCGACGCTCGCCCAGGCGTGAACCAAGTTGGCCAAAGGCCCTCGCCCCCGCAGATGCGACCGCATCGCCTGCTTCGGCCGCGTTGTACGCGCGCCAGTGGAACCTGCGGGCGCCAATCCTGGCTGGCCCTCGCTAACGGCGCACGGCCAGAACACGGGCGATGGCATCAGCAGCGCGCCAACGCTGCTGGTGCCCGCCCGTGCACCCGCATCACTTACCGACGAGTTTCTGGAAGCGCGGATGGCCACGCAGCGGATCCCAGGCTGGATCAATGCGGAGCCAGGCAGGCGTCAGCCACCCAGGGATCGAAAGCAGGTATTCAAGGCGGCTGACCGCGGTGTCGGCCTCCCCGACCATCGTGTAGATGCGAGCCAAGTCGTGCTCATGGCGGTACCCTCGAAACGCCTCCTTCGTGACTGGCAGAAGGTCGACCGCTTTCTTCCCTTCTGCGATCGCCTCATCCTTTCGGCCGAGGCCTGCAGAGGCGATCCCCAGCGCGCTATGCAACCGCGGATCGTCGGGATGCTCCCGAAGCTTCCGAGCCACGACATTGCGCGCCGAATCGTAATAGACCCGCGCCAGTTCGCGATTTCCCATCAGTCCGTAGACCTCTGCGTAGAGCTCGGTTCGCGGGACAAAGCGGTTCTGGTCTTGGTACACCTCCGGAGCCACGGAAGAGAGCACGTCGAGCGCCGCTTGGTACCGGCGGTCGAAGAGCTCGACCAACTCCCGGGCAATGACGAGGTGCGGTTCGTCGGTGATGCCTTCCTTGCGGGCCTCGTCGAGAATCGCCCGAGCCCGCTGCGTGCTGCCGTAGCCACGGAGGGCGACCATTACCCTATTGAAGTACGGTTCAACCGCGTCGGGCGCAAGCGCCATCGCCCGCTCAAATTGGGCTTCCGCGCGCGGAAAATCCCGCCCCATCATGTAGGTCATACCATGGCCGCCGGCAATTCCGGGCGAAGCCGGATCGAGTTGCTGTGCTCTCTCGAAATCCACCAGCGACTCACGGAGCCTGCCCTGCCGCTGTCGGAGAGTTGCCCGAGCTTCGAGCAGCTGGCTGTCGTTGGGGCGACTCGCCTCCACAATCGCGAATTCCCGCAGCGCCCGGTCGTAATCCAAAAAACCGAGCCAGTAGTAAGCGCCCAAGGAGTGGTGTGCTTCCGGCAGATCAGGAGCCAGCTCCAAGGCCTTGTCGACCGCTCGCTTCGCTGCTGCGAGCCCCTCCGGCGACCGATCGTAGTGAAACAGGTACAAGCGGGAGCGAATCCGGGAGACCATGGCGTAGGCCAGGGCGAAGGCGGAATCCAGCTCTACTGCCTTCTCGTACATGCGCAGAGCCATCCGTTGGAACCGCTCGTCGGGGCCGCGATGCCGGTATTCGTTCCCGCGCAGGTAGTAGTCGTACGCCTGGACGTTGCGGGTCGGCACCGCCTCGATCGTGCGTCGTTGCGGCTCGAGCAAGGTCAGGTCGAGCGCTTGCACCACCTTCTGGGCGATGTCGGATTGGACCCGGAAGATCTCGTCCAGCGGCTCGTCGTAGACCACGGCCCAGCGATGGGTGCCGTCCGCCGTGCTGACCAGCTGGGGAGTTACGCGCACGCGGGCCGGACCTTGGGCCGCTTTCTCCCAGCGGACGCTCCCCTCCAGGACGTAGTCGACCCCGAGCTCTCGGCCGATCTCGGGAAGCGTCTTCTTCGTGCCCTTGTAGGCGTTAGCGCTCGTGCTGCCGAGGACCCGCAAGTCGCCCACCGCGGCCAGCCGTGCGGTGATCTCCTCCGTCACCCCGTCCGCGAAATATTCCTGCCCAACGGGGCCCAGATTCGTGAAAGGGAGCACCACGATCCTCTTGGGCACCCGGGCGGTCTCCGCACTGCGAGCGCCGAACGATTTCCCGACGAGGAGCCAGCCAACCGCGAGGAGCCCGCTCACGATCACCGTGAGCAGAACGGGAACCTGCCGCCGAGCCGTTCGTGGGGCTGGCGCGGCGGCCACCGAGCTCGCGCTCCGCGCCGCCGCGCCGGGCTCTGCCGCGCTCGCCTGACTGACCGCCGCCCGGTCGGGTGCCGCCACGAGCGAACGACGCGCTCGGATTCTCGCGATCAGCCCTTGGGTCGCTAACGACGGCTCGACCTCGAGGTCGCGGCCCAGCCGCCGCTCGAATTCTTCATAGGCCCGCACCGCGCCCGCCCGATCTCCCATCCGGTCCAACAGCTCGACCAGCCGCCGCACCGCCGTCTCGTCAAACGGCGACAGCTCCGTCAGCCGCAGCGCCCAGCGGGCCGCCCCGACCTGATTGCCGGCCCCCGCCTCCCGCTCGGTGAGGAGCTGGGCGGCTTCGCACGCGCGCCGGCGCAGCCGCTCGCGCTCCTCGTCGAGCCAGCGCTCGAACTCGGGAACACCCGACACGTGCAGCCCGTTGAGCAAGCCGCCTCGGTACAGCTCCAATGCCTGCTCGGCCCGTCCAGCTTCGAGCGCCGTCTCGAACTCGCGCACGTCGCACCCCAAGCCCTCCTCGCTTACGCCCAACTCCTCCTCTCCTCGAGCCAGCAACGCAGCGTGACCGAGTGTTTGCCGCAACGCGTGGACGGCCTGGCTGAGGGCATTGCGTGCATGCGCGTGGTCGAGCTCGGGCCACAGCAGCGCGACGAGGGTATCGCGGCGCTGGAGGCCCCGGGGGCGCGCAACGGTGAGATAGCCGAGGAGAGCAAGCAGCTTGGGGCGCCGGAGGACTGCACCGAGCTCGCGACCTTGGGAGTCCCTGAGATCCACCGTCCCCAGCAGCCGGAGCCGGATCATGACGCTTCCCCCGCAGGTTGCGCGCCCTTAGCCGCCGTCTAAGGGAGAGCAAAGGCTCAGCACAGCAGGTCGGCGCACCTTGGTTAGAACATACGCCGCCACACGGACGGGGCAATCAGGCGCCCCAAGAGCGGTACCCACTACGGAGGGTTTATGAGGTTGCGCCACATGAGGTTCGCGTATTCGGCCGTGTTGCTCGCATTCATCTTCAGCGGCTGCGACCACAAACAGCCGACGGCGCCCTCGCTGGAGGCGGCATCCACGGCTGGATCCGGCTCGGCGCCAGCCGCGCCGTCGAGCACTAACGCCGTCGCGGTGTCGGACAGTCGAATCGATGTCTCCTGGCAGGACAATTCGAGCAATGAGACCGGCTTCGAGGTGCACCGTTCGACCACCGGGGCGAGCGGTAGTTTCGCGCTGCTCATCGGCGTGGGCGCGAACGTCAAGGCGTACAGCAACACCGGACTCGCCAGCTCAACGCAGTACTGCTACAAGGTTCGCGCGTTCCGGATCACGGGAAGCAACACGAGCTACTCGGCGTTTTCCGCGGCTGCGTGCACGACGACCCTGCCGCCGCCCGCTCCCGCCGCGCCCTCCGGGACCGACGCGAAGCCGTCAGCGAGCACCGTCGTTGACGTGAGCTGGGTCGACAACTCGACCAATGAGAGCGGATTCCGCGTCGAGCGCTCCCTCAACGCTGGCTCCACCTGGACAAACGCGGTCACGGTCGGCTCGAACGTCGCTTCTTCCCAGGACCCGGGGCGCTCGAACGAGCAGCAGGTTTGCTATCGCGTCGTGGCGTTCAACGCCGGGGGCGACTCCCCGCCCTCGAACGCCGACTGCACGGCGCCTCCCGCGGCGCCCACGGAACTCACGGCGACGGCCGAGGCGGACCGGCCCGCGATCGATCTCGCCTGGAAGGACAACTCCGCGGTCGAAGATGGCTACGAGGTGCTGCGTGACGACGGGATTTTTGGCCGCTGGCTGGTGGCCAACCTTCCGGCGAACACCACGAGCTACCGCGACGCCAGCGTGGGCAACAACACGACGTACGAGTATCATGTGCGCGCGAAGAAGGACGGCGGATTCTCCGACCGCTCGGACGTCGCGAGCGCGGAGTGCGTCGCGGCAGACTGTCCGACGAGCTGCAACGGGGACCTCGATTGCGGCAACCTCCAGGGCTTCCTCTGCGGACCCGACCAACTCTGCGTGCCCTATTGCTTCGACGGCGTGACGGACGGCGATGAATCCGGCGTCGACTGCGGCGGTGACGCCTGCGCCGCCCGGTGCGCGACCGGCCAGACCTGCTCGGTCCACGCGGATTGCGCGTCCGGCTTCTGCGACTACGGCAGTGGCTACGGCATTTGCCGATAGGGAGGCGAACCATGAGACGCACTCCTCTTTCGTTCCTAATGCTCCTCGCCCTGGCGTCCGCGGCCGGGGCGCAGGAGCCGGCGGACTCGACGCGGGATCTCACGGAGATCAAGTCCGACCTGGCACGCACCAAAGCAGATCTGGAGGCAGTCAAGGGCCAGCTCGCGCAGGTGCTCCGCTTGTTGAGCCAGCGTGGGGCCCAGGGCAGCGGCGCGCCAAGCGGCCCGGTGCGGACGAGTGTCGCCGACGCACCGAGTCTGGGGCGCGCCGACGCGCCGGTTACCCTCGTGGAGTTCTCCGACTTCCAGTGCCCGTTCTGCGGGCGCTTCTTCGCGACGACGCTCCCGGCCCTCAAGAAGGACTACATCGACACGGGCAAGCTGCGCTACGTGTTTCGCGACTTCCCGCTCGATCAACTGCACGCCAATGCCCGCAATGCCGCCGCGGCGGCGCACTGCGCCGGCGAACAGGGCAAGTACTGGGAAATGCACGACGTGCTGTTCCAGAATCAGCGGGCGCTGGCCCCGTCTCAGCTGACCGAGTACGCGCGCACCGTCGGCGTGGCAGGGCCGGCGTTCGAGCAGTGTGTCGCGTCAGGGCGGTACGCGCCCCAGATCGAGCGCGGTCTCGCGGACGGCGCGGCGGCGGGCGTGCAGGGAACGCCAGGGTTCGTCATCGGGCGCACCACGGCGGCGGATACCGTCGAAGGCACGCCGATCCGCGGCGCCCAGCCGGTGGAGAGGTTCCGTCGGATCATCGAGCAGTGGCTTGCGCAGCAGACGCCGGCCGCGAACCATGAACCCCGGAGGTGATGCGCAGCAGGCGCGCTCCCACAATCGTTGACGCGGCGTTGACGCTCGGCGCGCATCATGCGGTCGCCATGCCAACGCGCCGAGGCTATGTTCCGGCCATGGGCGAAACCTCCCTCATGACCGCAGAAGAGCTGCTGCGGCTGAACCTGCCCGACAAACGCACCGAGCTGATCCGCGGCCGGCTCGTGGTCCGGGATCCCGGTGGCGCACGGCATGGAGCGGTCGCGATGCAGCTCGGGTACCGAATCATGGCGCACGCGGAGGCGCACGACCTGGGCCGGGTCTACGCCGCCGAGACGGGCTTCAAGCTCGAGTCGGACCCCGACACCGTGCGGGCGCCGGACGTCGCGTTCATCGCGAAGCACCGCGTGCCGGAGGTCGAGCCCCGAGGCTACGCCGGTTGGGCGCCGGACCTCGCGGTGGAGGTCCTGGCCCACGACGATCATCCGGCGGAAACGCTCGAGAAGATCGCTCAGTGGTTGAAGGCCGGGGTGCGCCTGGTATGGGTGGTCGACTCGGAGAAGCGGACCGCCCGAGTCTATCGCGCCGACGGGAGCGAAGCGCTGCTCGGCGCGAACGAGACGTTGGACGGCGCGGACGTGTTGCCCGGCTTCCGCTGCCCGCTCGCGGATCTGTGGTGAACGAGCTTGAATCGTGAGCTGGGGCGGGAGGACTCGAACCTCCAACTTCCAAAGTCGCGCGGTCGACGCGCTGCGCACCGCCCCAAGGCACGCAAGAAGTTAACCGATGCCCGCGACGCCAAGCAGGCGCCTCCCGAGCGGAAACCCGACCCCGAAACCGTTACCAAACCGTCATCGGGATCCGCGCCTAGAAGACGTACCTGACGCTGAGCTCCATCTGCCACCGCGACGCTAGGTCCTGGATCTGGCGGAGGCCTGGGAGCTGCAACCGATAAACGCCGCGCCCGGCGCTCGCATCGTAACCGACCAACTGAAGCATGGGCTGCGCCGGCGGGTTCAGCGCAGTGAGGCGGGACTGCCCCCACCGTCTGTTGACGAGATTGAGCGCGTTGTACACGTCCGCCGTCACCTCAAGTGACTGGCCCGACACCGTCGCGAAGCCCTTCGTCACACGTGCATTCAGCGTACCGAACCACGGATTGCGACAGCTGTTGCGCGCGAGGATCCGGCCCCGCTGCCGGCGCAGGCATGACTCAGTCTCGATGAAGCGGTCTAGCGTTGACCAATCGGCAGGGTTTGCGAGCGCGATGTCCAGCGAATCCCGCGGCACGTAGACGATGTCGTTCACCAACGGCCCGCTGCCGATCCCGTCCGCGTTGGCATCGCCTGTGATCGTGTAGGTGAAGGGCGTTCCGGAAGCGCCCGCGTACAGGAGCGAGAGCCGGACCTGGTACGGGAGCCGCGCGACACCGCTCACCTCGACCCGATGCGGGATCTCGAAGTAAGAGGTGCCTAGGGTCCGATCTTCCAGAGTACCGTTGAGGGGCGTGTTCTGCAGGTTGGCGAACGCCTCTTCGGCGTTGACGAGCGACATGCGATCACGAGCCCGCGTGTATCCGTAGGACGCACTCCCCTCGACACGATCCCCGAACTGTTTCCGCAACTGGACCGCCAGAGTGAAGGAGCGGTCGCCGCTCCGGTCGGACACGCGCACCACTGAACCGAATCCCGGCGCCCGGCGCGCGGGCGTCGCAAAACCAGCAGCGCTGATCGTCCCGTACAGCGGGCGGTTCCCCTCTCCCTGGGCCACCCCGACTGGTGGACCCAGGTTCGCGTCGCTGAAGTACCATGCGTGCACCGCCCGCGCATACAGGACATCGACCGTTCCGACGATGCCTGCCGGGAGCCGGTGATCTGCGCCGAGGGCTACCTTCTGGTTCTGCGGGAAGCTAAGGCGCGGATCGAAAACGGTGACCTGCGGAGTGGCCTGCACTCCGCTGGCGCACGTGATCGGCTGATTGAGCGGGTCAAACGACGGTACCTCCCCGCCGTCGCAGCTCAAAAACGAACTGTGCGTACCGTCGTCCCGGTAGGCGCTTCCGACCCACGCGTACGGCGGGCGACCGCTGAACAGGCCGATGCCGCCCCGGATGAACGTGCGCCCGTCGCCCCCCAGATCGGAATTGAATCCGAGCCGGGGCGACCAGAGCAGAGCGCCGCTCGGCACCCGCCCGGTACCGGCGCCCAGCGCGGCTTTGAGCGAGGCGTTCGTGGCCACGGCATCCGGCAGGAGGGCTACGTCGATCCGCAAGCCGGCGGTCAGAGTCAGGGCGTGGGTGGGGCTCCAGCGATCCTGCGTGTACAAGCCGATCTGACGCGCGTGGAAGGTGACGCCGCTGATGCCTGAGGGACCGGTCAGCGCGCGCTCGTAGTGGAATGCACGCCCCGCTGCGAGCGAGTCGAGGTTGCGGAAGTTCCAGAAGCCGGCCCCGGACGTCAGCTGATTGTCGTCGGACCGCAGTAGGCCCGCATGCGCGCCCAGCGTGAGGATGTGGGCCCCGAAGCCTGCCGTGAGATTCTCGGTCACCTCGAGCGCGTTCTGCCGGAAGGAGCTGGGGCACACGACTGGCGTGCCGGCCAGGAGGAGGCCCCGGTCGGCCCGCACTCTGATGACCGGATAGGTCGCCGCGGGCTGGCAGCCGTCCCGCAGCGAAAGATGGCTCGCGATGAGCTCGCTCGACCAGCGGCCGCGCACGAGGCTGGTCCAGATGAGCCTGGACGCGTTGGCGGTTGCCGGGTCTCGTTCACGTTGCGAGGACAGTCGGTACGTCCCGTAGGCGCGATCAATGAACCCCCGCCGATCGCCGTCGGTGTAGTGGTGCGACAGCTCGAGATGACTGTTCGTGCCCAACTGCATCGTGATCTTGCCGAACACGTCGCCGGCGGGTACCTCGCCGTCGGACGGGCCGAGCGCCCCCGGATCGAGGCCGTATGTGTTCCGCAGGATGTCCTGGAACCGCGTCGCGCTGGCGTACCGGATGCCGATGTTCACCGTGTCGGCGCCGCTCGCGGTGTCCGTGATCAGTGGTCCAGGATCGGGGACGATCCGGTGCTGGACGTCGACGCTCACGAAGTAATGGGCGCGGTCACGCACGATCGGCCCCCCGATCGTGCCGCCGTACTGCCACGTGGTGAAAGGCTGGACTGGGTCTCCAGCCACGCTCGGGCCGACTAAGGCATCGTCGGCCAGATGGCCGAACATCGAGCCGTGGACGGCGTTCGTGCCCGATTTCGTGACGGCATTGGCGAGCCCGCCGGCGAAACCACCGTGCCGGACATCGAAGGGAGCCACCAGCACCTGAATCTCTTGAAGCGCCTCGAGAGAAATGGGCCGCGTCAGTGTCTCTCGCCCCGGAAGCCGACCGGTGTACGGATCGTGATTCATACCGCCGTCGATCTGGAAGCCGTTGAGCAGTCGATTCTGGCCGCTGATCGTGACGCCGCCCGCAGGGCCCCTTCTCGAAGATGGCGAGATGGCCACCTGCGGGCTCAAGAGCATCAGGGTGAGAAAGTCGCGGCCGAGGTTCGGCAGTACGGCGATTCGCGCCGCGGAGACGATCTCGGCGGGTCCGGTGCGGCTCGGGCTGAAGACCGGGTCAGCCGTTGCACGGACTGCGACCGGCGCCAGCTCGACGGCGGCGGGCCGCAGCGTGAAATCCGCGAGCAGGCGCTGGCCCAGGGCCAGCAGGATACCGCTCCGCGCTTCGGGGGCGAACCCCAGAGCCCGCGCTTCGATGCGATAGGGCCCGCCCACCGCAACATCCTCGAGCAGATAATGGCCGGTGGAGCGCGTGGCCACCTCCCAGCGGCGCCCGTCCGGCGAGAAGGTAACGCGCACCGTGGCCCCGACGATCGGTGACCCGTCCTCGGCGGCCACTGTTCCCTGAATCGCCGCGTTGGTGACGCCTTGAGCCGACAGGAGCCGAGCCAGGAACGCGACGACTAAGAGCGGAAGCCGGTGCTTCACTGTTCAGCACTCGCGAGCCTCTGGAAGCGTCGGTCGTCACGGATGGGATCCCACGTCGGATCGATTCGAAGCCACGCGGCAGTAAGGTGCCCGGGAATCGAGAGCAGATGTTCGAGCTGGGCGACGGCGGCGTCGCGCTCCCCGACCATCGCGTAGATGCGGGCCAGATCCCAGGCGCGGTAATACCCTTGGTTAGCCTCCGTGCTGATCGGCAGGAGTGCTATCCCCTTTTCGCCCTCCTGGACCGCCTCGTCCTTGCGACCCATACCGGCATACGCGATACCCAACGCGCTATGCACCCGGGGATCGTCGGGCCGCTCCCGGACTCTTTGGTAGAGGAAGCTTTGCGCCGAATCGTAGTAGGCTCTCTCCAGATCACGGCGCTGCATCAACCCATAGACCTGTGCGTACAGTAAGGCTTTGGGGATGAAGCGAAACTGATCTGCGATGACGTCAGGAGTTTCCGAAAGCGGGTGCAGGGCTTCAGAGTACTTACGATCACAGACATCGATCACGACCTGAAGGAGGCGCAGGCGTGGCTCGTCTACCCCGTTTGCTCGCGCCTGGTCGAGCACTGTCTGCGCCCGCTGCGTGCGGCCGTCCCACCGCAGGTACATCCACGCCTTCCAGAAATAGGGAATGGAACGATCGGGGGCGAGCGCGATCGTCCGAGCATAGAGGGTTTCGGCACGCGCGAACGCCCGGAGGTGATCGAAGTACTGGGCGTACTGATTCACTACCTGTGAGGCTGCCGGGTCGAGTCGGAACGCCTTCTCGAAGTCGACGCCAGCGTCTCGAAACTTGCCCTGCCGCGTTCGCAGCACGGCCCGAGCGAGGAAGATCTCGCCATCGTTGGGCCGGCTCGCTTCCGCAAGGGCGAACTCCTGGAGCGCCCGGTCGTAATCCGCGCGACCGATGAAGTAGTAGATCCCCAGGGAATAGTGTGCCTCAGGCAAGGCTGGTTGCAGCTCGAAGGCTCTTTCGACGGCTCGCTTGGCCTGCGCGAGCCGGCCTTCCGAGCGATCGTAGTAAAACAAGTACTGGAGGGAATGCATCCTGGAGAGCCGTGTCCAAGCCAGCCCAAAGCTGGGATCCAGCTCGACAGCCTTCTCATACATTTGCAGGGCCGTCCGTTGGAAGCGCTCCTCCGTCCCACGACGCCAGAACTCGTTGCCGCGCAGATAGTAGTCGTAGGCCTGGAGGTTGCGGGTCGGTATCGCGTCCAGGGCGCGACGCTGTGGCTCGAGCAGCGTGACGTCGAGTGCCTGCACCACCTGCTGGGCGATATCCGACTGGACCCGGAAGATCTCGTCCAGCGGCTCCTCGTAAACCTGCGCCCAGACATGGGTGCCGTCCCTCGTGTTCACGAGCTGCGGCGTGACTCGCACGCGCGCGCGCCCCCCGGGCGAATCCTCCCAGCGGACGCTCCCCTCCAGCACGTAATCGACACCGAGCTCTCTCCCGATGTCGGGGATCGCCTTCCGCGTGCCCTTGTACGCGTTCGCGCTCGTGCTGCCGAGGACCCGTAAATCGCCGACCGCGGCCAGCCGGGCGGTGATCTCCTCCGCCACCCCGTCCGCGAAGTATTCCTGCCCGACTGGGCCCAGATTCGTAAACGGCAGCACCACGATCCTCTTCGGCTCCCGCGCCGTCTCCGCGCTGCGAGCGCCGAACGCCTTCTCGAACAGGAGCCACCCGCCAGTGAGAAGGCCTCCCACCAGCAGGGCGACTCCCACGGCCATTGGTCTCAAGACCGGTGGGGCGCGAGAGGCACCAGTCCGATGCTGGTCCGGCGGCGTGGCGCCTGCCACCGTGCCGGCTTCTCCACTCGCCGCCACCACCGCGGGACCTAGCGGCCCGGGGACCGCGCGATAGCGTGGTCGGAGAGATGATTCGGCCTCCGCCCGCAAGCGTTTCGTCAGCTCCACGACCGCGGCGTCGGGCGCCGCGCCCAAGTCCTCGCGCAGCAGGCTTTCGTGCACCCGGGCAGCTTGGAGCGCCCCGGCCCGGTCCCCCGCGGCCGCGAGGGCGTGCATCAAGCCGAGCGTCACGCGGGAGTTGAGCGGATCGAGCGCCGCGAGCCGGCGCCACCGCGCGGCCGCGTCGATGTGCTCGCCGACCGCGGCCGCATCGGTGGCGAGCCGTTCGAGCGCCTCCGCGGCGCGCTGTCGCAGCCGGCGTCGCTCGGCCTCCACCCAGCGCTCGAACTCCGCCGCGTCGCTCAGATAGAAGCCGTCCAAGAACGGCCCAGCGTAGAGCTCGGCGGCCGCCGCATCGTCGCGACGCTCGAGGGCGTCCTCGAAGGCCTGCACGTCGCTCGTGATGATGGCCGGATTCAACGCGAGCTGCGTCGCGCCGAGCAGGAGATCGGGCTGATGAAGGTCGCGGCGCAGGGCGTAGCAAGCCTGCTTCAGGAGGCCGCGCGCGTGCTCGGCGTCGGCGTCGGGCCACAGGTAGGCGACGAGCTTGTCACGGCCGAGGCCGCTCTTGCCCGCTGCGGCGAGGAGGGCGAGGAGCGCGAGGGTCTTCCGCTGCTGCGCGGCTCCGCTCACGGGCACCCCGTTTGATGCTACCGACAGCCCGCCGAACGTCTTGAGGTGCAGCAGACTGGCCGTTTGACCCATCTGACCGGCTCCTCACCGGGGACTGACCGCGTCGGTCTAAACTAGCATCCGCCGCACGGAACGGCGAACGCGCCCAGGAAGACAGGGCGCAGGTCGGCTCAGGCTCTGGTCAGGGAGGTCTTTATGACGTTGGCACGCTTCCACATACCCGGTTCGCTGGTGCTCGTCGCGCTGCTCGTCGGCTGTGACCGACCCACTCCATTCACGCCCCGGATCGAGGCCGCCGCCGCCAGCCCGCCTGCGTCTACGGTGAATGCGCCGTCGGGGACCAACGCCGTCGCCGCGTCCAAGAGCCAGATCGATGTCACGTGGCGGGATAACTCGACGAACGAGACCGGATTCGAATTGCACCGCTCCACGGCAGGGCCCGGAGGCGCATTCACCGCGCTCGCGACGACCGGAGCCAGCGTCACCAATGCCAGCGATCGAGGCCTCACATCCCTCACGCAGTACTGCTACAAGGTCCGCGCGTTCAAGACGACCGGAAGCAATACGAGCTATTCAACTTTTTCCACCACGGCGTGCGCCACGACGCCCGGGCCCCCGGCTGCGCCGTCGAGCGCCGACGCCACAGCGCTGTCTAGCAGCGCGGTGGGCATCACCTGGGTTGACAACTCCGGGACCGAGGACGGCTTCCGCGTCGAACGCGCGGCCAGCACTGCAGGACCGTGGGAGACCGCCGCAACGACCGGTCCGAACGTGACGTCTTACAGCGATGGCGGGCGCACGAGTGAGCAGCAGGTCTGCTACCGCATGATTGCTTTCAACGCGCTCGGCAACTCAGCGGCGTCGAACAGCGACTGCACCACGCCGCTGGCGGGTCCGTCCGACCTGACTGCCGTCACAGGAGTCCGCGGGATCGATCTCGCGTGGGCGGACCGCTCCGCCATCGAGTACGGCTACGTGCTGCATCGTGCCACGGACGGCGTGACCTTCAGCGCGGTGGCCTACCTCCCCGCCAACAGCTCGAGCTTCCACGACGGCACAGCGCTCAGCAACACGACGTACTCGTACCGAGTGCAGGCCAAGCGTAACGGCGAGTTCTCCGACCCCTCCAACGTCGCGAGCGCCGAGGGTAGCTGCGCGCCGACCAGCGAGGTCTGCGACAACGGCCTGGATGACGACTGTGATGGCAGGATCGACGGCGCCGACACGGACTGTCAATCACCTGGATACGATAACTGCCCGTGCGGAGGTGGCTACATGTGTAGTTACGACCTCTTCTGCGTGCCTCATTGCAACGATGGCGCGCACGACGGCGACGAAACCGACGTGGATTGCGGCGGCCCTAGTTGCAACGCCAGATGCCAAGCTGGCCAGACCTGCTCGCTCGACTCGGACTGCGCATCGGGCATTTGCGCCGGCACCTGTCAGTAGGGAGGCGAACCATGAGACGAACTTCTCTTTCCGTATTAATGCTCCTCGCCCTGGCGTCCGCGGCCCGGGCGCAGGCGCCGGAGGACTCGACGCGGGATCTCACGGCGATCAAGTCTGACCTGGCACGCACCAAAGCAGACCTGGAAGCGGTCAAGGGCCAGCTCGCGCAGGTGCTCCGCCTGTTGAGCCAGCGTGCGGCCCAGGGCGGCGCCGCGCCGAGCGGGCCCGTGCGGGCGAGTGTGGCCAACGCGCCGAGTCTGGGGCGCGCCGACGCGCCGGTCACGCTCGTCGAGTTCTCCGACTTCCAGTGCCCGTTCTGCGGCCGCTTCTTCGCGACGACGCTCCCCACGCTCAAGCAGGACTACATCGACACGGGCAAGCTGCGCTACGTGTTTCGCGACTTCCCGCTCGATCAGCTGCACCCCAATGCCCGCATGGCCGCCGAGGCCGCGCACTGCGCCGGCGAGCGGGGCAAGTACTGGGAGATGCACGACGTGCTGTTCCAGAATCAGCGGGCGCTGGCCCCGTCTCAGCTCGCCGAGTACGCGCGCGCGGTCGGTGTGGCTGGACCGGAGTTCGAGCAGTGTGTCGCGTCCGGCCGGTACGCGCCCCAGATCGAGCGCGGTCTCACGGACGGCGCGGCGGCCGGCGTGCAGGGGACGCCCGGCTTCGTGATTGGGCGGACCACGGCGGCGGATACCGTGGAAGGTACGCCGATCCGCGGCGCCCAGCCGGTGGAGAAGTTCCGCCGGATCATCGAGCAGTGGCTGGCGCAGCAGACGCCGGCCGCGAACCGCGATTCCCAAGCGAACCACGATCCCCGGAGGTGATGTATGCATCGGAGCCGATCGAACATCGTCGCGCTGGCCGTCGCCGCCCTGGCGTTCCAAGCCTGCCAAGAGCAACGTGAGCCCACCGAGCCCACGCGCCGCGCGGCGCTCACCGCGAGTATGACGCCCGCCGACCCGGCGGGCCGCCACCTCGTCGTCTTCGCGGCCGAGCGAGTGCCGGCGGACTTAGGGGAGCGGGTGGCAAGACTCGGCGGCACCGTAGAGGCTGCGCTCGGTAGCATCGGCGTGGCCGCAGTGACCGGCCTGTCGGAGACCGGCGCGGCTGAGCTCGCGGCCAGTGCGGACATCCGGGCCGTGGAGCCCGACCCGATCATACGCGGGCAGGATGACGACGAGGCCACGGACGATCCCACAGAGCAACCGACGAGCGAGGCGGCCGTGCCCGCGGACGCGACCGCATCGCCCACGACGGCCCGGTTCTACGCGCGGCAGTGGAACATTCGGGCGGTGTTCGCGAACCAGGCGTGGGCCGCAGGCTTCCTCGGCTCGCGCGATGTCAAGGTCGCGATCCTCGACAGCGGCATCGACTATCTGCATCCGGACCTGGCGGGGCTCGTGGACCTCGAGCACTCCACGTCGTTCGTCCCCGAGGACGTCACGCGGCACTATCCCGGCCGGCTCCCGTTCAGCGACCTCCACGGTCACGGCACCTTCGTGACGTCCATCGTCGCGAGCAACGCGAACGTCGTGGCCGGGATCAACCGCTACGTCACCCTCCTCGCCGTGAAAATCAACGACTCGACTCGGGCGAGCTCCGCCAGCCGGTTCCTCAGCGGGATCGTGTACGCCGCGGACCAGGGCGCCGACGTCATCAACATCAGCGACGGCCGTCAGTTCAATAAAAAGAACAGCCCTGGTACGATCGCGGCGTTCGAGCGGGCGGTGAACTACGCCTTCCGCAAGGGCGCGCTGCTCGTGACCGTCCCGTTCAATGACGCCGCCGACCTCGATCATAACGGCGATCTCGTGCGGCTGCCGTGTGAGGCCGCCAACGCGATCTGCGCGGCCGCGACGGGGCCGACCAGCTCCGCGGGAGCTGAGGGACCGTGGGAGAACGTGGACGCACCGGCACCGTACAGCGCCTTCGGCCGCTCGGCCATCAGCGTCGCCGCGCCCGGCGGCACCCTGCCGCTCTTTACGAAAGTCTGGCTGCCGTGCACGACGACCCCCTCGGCGACTACGCCGCGCCCGGAATGCCGCGCCCACCAGCCCGTCGCGCAGAGCCTCGGCACGAGCTTCGCGGCGCCGCACGTCGCCGGGCTCGCGGCGCTGCTGGTGGCGCAGCTGGGCCACGGTAATCCCGCGCTGATCAGGGCCCGGATTCTCCAGTCAGCGGACGACCTCGGTGAGCCCGGAACTGATCCGTACTACGGCAAGGGACGGATCAACATCGCGCGGGCATTGGGGATCGTGCAGTAGGCAGGCTGAGCAAGACCGTCTTCGAGCCGCGGATAGGAGCGATCATGAACACCCAGCAAATGCCACAGCGCTTCCTGCCCTTCATGGGCGTCTTGCTGCTCGCGGCCTGCGGCTCAGATACGACGGCGCCCGACGGCGGCCGCCCGGCGGTCTCCGTTTCCGTCGTTCCGACGACCGCGAGCCTCCTCACCAGTGGCAGCCAGGACTTCACGGCCACGGTGACCAACGACCCGACCAATCGCGGCGTCGCCTGGAGCATCACGGGATGCAGCGGCGGCCCGGCAGTCTGCGGGAGCTTGAGCAATGTCACGAACACGACGGCGACCTACGCAGCGCCGACAACGGTTCCGCCCGGCGCGCTCGGCGTCACAGCCACCTCAGTCAGCGACAACAGCAAGTCAGTCATGGCCAGGGTGACGATTACCGCGGTCGCCGCGGCCGGCCAGATCGCTTTCTACAGCCCCTCGGATAACGGAGGAGTCGGAGACATCTACGTCATGAACGCGGACGGCTCAGGCCAGGTGAACCTCACCAACAACCCGGCGGAAGACGACGGCCCCGTCTGGTCGCCTGACGGCACGAAGATCCTCTTCCATACCAACCGCGACGGGAACCCGGAGGTCTACGTGATGAACGCCGACGGCTCGGGCCAGATGAACCTCACCAACAACCCGGCGTTGGACTACCCGGCGGGATGGTCACCAGACGGCTCGAAGATCCTCTTCGAGACCAACCGCGATGGGAACTATGAGATCTATGTCATGAACGCGGACGGCTCAGGCCAGGTAAACCTCACCAACAACCCGGCCAGCGACGCCGACCCGGCGTGGTCGCCCGACGGCTCGAAGATCGCATTTAACAGCTCCCGTGACGGCAACGTGGAAGTCTACGTGTTGAACGCCGACGGCTCGGGCCTTCGCAATCTCACTAACAACCCAGCCGGGGACCTGCGGCCAGCATGGTCGCCCGACGGCTCGAAGATCGCCTTCCTCAGGAACTTGGACATCTACGTGATGAACGCCGACGGCTCGGGCCAGGTGAACCTCACGAACAACCCGGCGACGGACGACCAGCCCGCGTGGTCGCCCGACGGCTCGAAGATCGCGTTCACGAGGTCCCCCGACGGGGCAAGCTTTTCGATCTACGTGATGCAGGTCGATGGGTCGAGCATCACTCGGCTCACCACCACCACGCAGGACGACGGGGCCGCTTGGTCGCCCGAGGGAACGAAG
>Ga0209577_10000705_pt1 | contig 33200 bp, 20 predicted proteins | sample GraSoiAngelo_109_FD_185874 | JGI IMG/M metagenome (GOLD analysis project Ga0209577, IMG submission 185874) | Grasslands soil microbial communities from the Angelo Coastal Reserve, California, USA - 14_0903_12_20cm (SPAdes) (version 2) | ecosystem: Environmental > Terrestrial > Soil > Grasslands... | reverse complement strand
CGGGGTGGCGGGAGGCAATGCCACGGTCGGGACGATTTCCAGTGCCGGCCTGTACACCGCGCCTGCGGCTGTGCAGAGTACAACCACCGTAACGGTGACAGCCGTGTCTCAGGCAGATGCCACAAAGTCGGCTTCGGTTCAGGTGACCATCACGCCGACTGCCGCCGTGAGCGTCACGATTTCACCTACATCAGCGACGGTGGCAGCTGGCGGGACCCAGCAGTTTAGCGCCACCGTGCAGAACACCAGCAACACGGCGGTAACCTGGCAAGTGAACGGGGTGACGGGCGGCAATGCCACGGTCGGGACGATTTCCAGTGCCGGTCTGTACACCGCGCCTGCGGCTGTGCAGAGTACGACCACCGTAACGGTGACAGCCGTGTCTCAGGCAGACGCCACAAAGTCTGCATCGGCTCAGGTGACCATCTCACCCATCACCGGCATGGCTTTCTACGTTTCGACTACGGGTAGCGACTCCAATCCTGGGACGCTTTCCTCTCCATGGAGAACGATCCAGCACGCGGCCAATTCCGTACAGGCGGGCGACACCGTTTACGTCCGTGGCGGTGTGTACAACGAATCGGTGAATATTTCGGTGTCAGGCTCAGCCACTGCAGGTCCAATTACTGTTCAAACATTCCCCGGTGAGCGAGCGATTATAGATGGGACGGGGCTGGTACCCTCCACGTCCGGCATTCAAGGCCTGATCAATATCGTGAATCAAAGTTACATTTCCATCCAGGGGCTTGAGATCCGCAACTACCAGACCTCGAGTGCTTCTGCCACTCCGGCTGGGATCTGGGTATCGGGCTCAGGCAGCAACATCCAACTTCTGAACAACCTGGTTCATAACATCGTGACAACCTCGGAAGCGACTGGCAGCGCTTTCGGCATCGCTGTATACGGTACGTCAGCGCCCGCTTCTCTCGATAGCGTTACGATCAGCGGCAACCAAGTTTATAGTCTTAAGACCGGCACCAGTGAATCGGTAAATGTCGACGGAAATGTCACCAACTTCGTTATCACGAATAACGTCGTCCACGATAACGACAACATCGGAATCGACGTTATTGGCTTCGAAGGTGTTTCTCCCGACCCAGCCTACGACTACGCTCGCAACGGTACGGTCGCTGGCAATACCGTCTACAACATATCGGCCATAAACAATCCGGGCGAGGGTAACCAGTACGATGCCAATGGTATCTACGTAGACGGTGGCTCTCAAGTTGTGATTGAAGGGAACCTGATCCACAACGTAGACATCGGCATCGAGTTGGCCAGCGAGCACCAAGGCCACGTGACTAGCTTTGTGACAGCGCGCAACAACCTGGTGTATTGGTCGAATTCGGTCGGCATTACTATTGGAGGATACGCCAGCAACGTGGGCGGCACCGACCATTGCACGATTGTCAATAACACGCTGTTCCAGAACGACACGAAGAGCACGGGAAGCGGCGAATTTCAGATCCAGTACTATGCCACCAGCAACGTTTTCAAGAACAACATTTTGAACGCCTCATCGCAGGGCCTATTCATTAACAACTACACGAACAGCGAGCCCGATCCCGCGGACGTGGACGGCAACCTCTATTATTCCTCGTTGAGCCCTTCAGCGGCAGACTTTCGTTGGAATGGCACGGACCATCTTGGTTTCTCGTCCTATCAATCGGCGACCGGGAAGGATGGCCATTCTCAATATGCGGATCCCCAGTTCCTGAGCCTGACGATGCCCAACCTGCGGGTCCAACCGACGTCACCAGCAGTCCACGCAGGAATCAACCTGGGGTCGACAGTCGTCGGCACGCTTGATTTTGCTGGCAATCCGCGCGTACAGGGAAGCAATATCGACATCGGCGGTTACGAGCAATAGCCCACCCGGGAATATGGCGCGACCCTGGACAAACCGCCCGAAGAGATGAGAATTTTTGGTTACGCCGATGGATTAGCCCGTGGGGCATGATTTACCTTGCTGCTCACCCTGAAGCGTGCGCCGGCGGAACCTCGGGATTTACGCGGATTTCCCGAATGAACAAAAACTCAATGAGCCGAAGAGGCAGAGTTCCAGCGAAATGTGGCTACCGCCCCAGCGGGCAGTTTGTAGTTGGCGTACGTTCCTGCCCACCCGATGTTGAAGGTCACGTTAGAGCCGCTGCCATTCAGCACCAGCAAGACTAGGGATCCATCGGGATTGCGGAACGCAACGTCCTCGAGGCTGCCTTGATCGAAACTGTTCGATTCCACGCGATAAGCTCCGGGCGCGACAAATTTGCTCGCATGGGCCAAAGCGGTGTAATCCACCGTGAGCAAAACCTGCGAAGGTTGAGAAGAGTGGTTCACAGTGATGACACCGCGACAAGTCGTGCAGCCTCCTAGAAAAGGCCCGTGGTTCTCGTCAAGGGCGAGGTTCCACAGAACCACGCTCTTCGCCCAATCCCGCGTTGCGCCCATCACCAGTCGCGCCTGTTGCTGCAGCAATTTCCCGGTTTGCCAGTCGCCGCCCGAACACTCCGTCAACCAGATGTCTTTATCCGGAAAGCGCTCGTGCAATTCGTTCTGCGCGGTGACATTTCCGCCATAACAATGCGTCGCCGCTCCAGCCGCAAACGCGGCAGCCTTTGGCTCACTTAACACTCGGAGGGGATATTCGATCAGATCCCAGTTGTGATCGAAGACCATAATTTTTGTTTTGAAGTGCGCATCTTGAAACGCAGGCCCAAGATCATTTGCCAAAAACTCGATTTGTTCGCGCGCGGTCATGTGCATGCCGGGATAGTCGTTTGGTACATACATTGGCTCGTTCTGCATGGTGATGGCATAGATGGGAACACCCGCAGCTTCGTAGTCTTGTACGAACCTCACGAAGTATTTCGCAAGTGCTGGATAAGCGGTCGGCAGAAGGGCGCCTTGGATCATGGAGCCGGAGGTCTTCATCCAGCCGGGAGGGCTCCAAGGCGAGGCGATGATTTTCAGGTTGGGATTAAGTGCCAAGGCTTCGCGCAGGAGCGGGATGATGTACGCGCGATCGTGGTCAATGGAGAAGTGCTGGAGTTGTGAGTCCGATGGAGGAGAGGACTGACTCGCGGGCGGACCGGAAGGAAGGTCATCGTAACTGTAGTCGGAGAGGGCAAAGTCGCTGGCACCCATGGGCTGGCGCAAAACGCTCAGGCCGATGCCTTTGGTTGGGCTGAAAAGCATCTGCATAGCTTCCTTTCGTTGCCCCTCGGAGAGCTTGTTCCACAGAAGCCAGGCGGACGAGTCGGTGAGCGAAGCGCCGAAGCCATCCATTTGCTGGTACGTCACAGCGGCGTTCACGGTGATGGTGAGATTTGGCGTGCGCACAGAGCCGAAGGCCAGAGGCGGCTTCTCTTGCAAGGTCTCATGCAGCTCTTCCGAAGATTCGAAAACTTCGATGCGGGGCGCAGCCCTTGCTGACCCGCTTTTCTGATGAGCACGCGCCGCAGGCGACATCACCGACAGAAGAAGCGATAAAGCAGCGACGAACGGAAGTTTGATTAACAATCGAAATCTACTCTCCTTCTTATTTCGTGCCGTTGCAATTTATTTCCTGGTGTTACAACTTTTTTGAATTCTTAGTAATGCCACGGCTTCACATCCTCTCCGCCCGAGGTCTTCTCCACGTGTTCAGCCATGCGACGCACCAAATTGGCCGTGGTCACTGGCTGCCAGCCATGCCCCTTCATTGGCCTTCCATAGGCAAACTCGCATTCGCATTCGGGATTGTGCAAATCCTTGGTCATCTCCTCGAACTTGTACACCGCCAAATTCAAATAAAAATTGTCCATGTCTCCGACATAGATATGAATCTTGCCCTTTAGCTTCGGCCCCAGCGTTGCCCAATTGGTCTTGACGTTGTAACTCAGGTCGTAGCCGTGGTCGTGCATGTAAATTGCCACGCGGTGATCAATCTTTCCCGTACGTTTGTCCCACAGCGGTTTCGGATACCCATCGTCGCCAATCGGTCCGTACGCGGCATCCCAAATCTCAATTTGCTCCGCCGACCTGCCGTGGCTGCCGAGCACGGCCTCCAGTTCGCTGAACTGTTGCACGGTAATTTCGTCCTGCCCTTCCGCGGTCCGCATGATAGACCGCGGCACCTGCACCCAGTTGTGCCCTGGCTCGAAAAACGCGTTGTCGTCTTCGTAGGCATTGACCGTCCCATAGCGGCGGAAATCAATCGAATCCGGATACAGCGTCCAGGTGCCACCAAAAAAGTCAGGATAAAACACTTGCGCGGCCAGGGACTCCCATCCTCCGGTCGATCCTCCTGTCAGCACACGCGCGTACGGTTTCGGGGTCATCCGAAAGTGCGCTTCGAGATACGGAATCATCTCTTTCACCAGGGCATCGCCGTACGGGACGTTGTTCACCGAGTTCACCGCGTACGAATCGTCGTAATAGGGCGTTGGGTGTTGAAACGTCACGGCGATCATTCGCGGAAAATTCTCCGAATTCCACGCTTGATAAAACTCGTATCCCGTCTCACGGTTCAGGTTCGTCAGCATCGTCCGTTGTTCCGACGAAATAGGCCGGTCCTCAGTCGAGAATCCGAAGGGCGGAAGAAGGCTGAAATGATTCTGTTCGTAAATTACCGGATAGTGCGAGTTGGGATGCTCGTCGTAACCCTTTGGCAGCAGCACAATCGCGCCGATGTACATCGGGCGCCCCCAGAATCTCGTCAACATTTCGCTCTGAATCTTGAGGTGCTTTACCCACAGCGTGTCTGGCGGCACCGCAACCGGCGGAATCACTTTTGTCAGACGCAGCTTGATGTTGTATCCCGCGGCCGGCTCCAAGTGCACTTTCTGCACCTCGCTGTATAAATTTCCTGGTGACCGGTTGAAGTGCTGTCCCTCCCACTGGTCCAGGTGCAGCCAGACCGTATGTCCATCCGCCCGATGAAACTCGGTATAAATATTCAGGATCGCTTCGACGAAATAATCGCCCGCGGGAATGTCGCGCAAACTGTGCACCGGCACGCCGAATGTGCTCTCATCAATCACTGCGGCCTGCTCCGGTGCGAGCTTATTCGCGTCAACGCCGAACAGCGGCCCCAAATCCCCCCAGCTGCCGGCTACCAGCCGCGGCTCCGTTGCATCCGTCTTCGTAAGCACCACAAATGCCCGCCCGGTAATTGGCCCTCGATGTACGCTCGCTGGAAACGAGATCTCGAATTTTTCCGCGGCTTGCGCACTTGCCGAAAACGATAAAAATGCCATGCAACCGATCCCAATGAAGAGGTCTCCAGCACGCATTCTAGTCTTCCTCCCGCTCGCCCCCGCGAGCCTACTACACGCCGCTCCCGTTTCAAAACGTGCCTGCGGTCTTGACTCCGTTCTTCGTTGATCAAAAGCCGGGACCAAGGCCCGACCTGCGAAATGAGATCAAGGGAATGCCCAGCGTCGTTCACCATCCGAAGGACTCGCCTGGCTCTTCCTCCGAAAATGTCCATGTCTGTGACGCGCATGGGCGTAAAATCAGATTGGTTATGAATCAGGGCTTCCAAGAAAACCTGACCTCGGCGGCAAAGCCGTGCGAGACGACGGCAGAGGAAGAGACAGAAACTCTCGACATTGTAGAAGAGGCTTCCCTGGAGTCATTCCCTGCGAGCGATCCACCTGCTTGGAATTCCAGTGGCGCGAGACGACGGGCGCGCAAAGCCACGGGTTAAGGACGGCTGCCTTGGCGCTTCCGGCTCAAAAGCTGAGCTTGAGGCCAATCTGCGCGGCGAAGGGAATGCCTACTGTTGTGCCAGGGCCAAAGAAATCGCCTAAGGCGCCTGCGGGAAAGCGCAACTGGTTTAAGGTAGTAATGGGTTGAGTTTGCGTGCAAGCGGGATTAAGACAGAAGGCGGTGGCGTTCGCGACGCTATTTGCCCGCATCGGCAAAGCAGAAATGTCCGGAACGTAGTTGTTGCCAGGATTTTGCCGATCGAAAAGATTAAAGAACTCAGCGAAGGGCCGCAGCATGACGCGCTCGCGGAAAATGATGTTCCGGCTGAGGCGAAGGTCCACTTGGTAGAAGGGCGAACCGCGGAACTCATCGAGCGTGGTCTGGACACCATTGACCACGGCACGATCGTTGGCCACACCATCAGAGTTGACATCGAAAGGCGTGGTCATCGTAAACGGCCGCGCACTCTCGAATTGCGAAATCGTCGAAGCTTCCAATTGCCAAGGCAACTGAAGAACACCCGCCAGCACGAAGCGATGCCGGATATCTTCGCCTGAAGGACCGTGATCTCCCGGGCCGAAAGGGTCGTGAACGTTGGAGACGCCGTTGACGTAATCGAACAGTTCGCCGACCGTTGCGCCCCAGGTTGTCGCATGAGACAGCACGTAATTCGCCGTTAGCTCGAACCGCTTCGCAAAACTGTGCTGCATCTGGACGGCCAGACCGTTGTAGATGGAGCGGTTGTCGCTGCGAAAGAGGGAAAATCCCGAATACTCATAACGCCGGTACTGGTGCACTCCCTGCTGATGCTCATAGCTGACGCTCAGCCGCCAATTGTTTCGAAAAGCGTGTTCGTAGGCGGCGCCGGCCATCAATGCGTACGGCGTGTGGTACTTCGGATCGATCAGCGCGGCTGTGCCGGTGCCGTTCGCGAGATTGAATTTGTTGACCGCAGTGAAGGCGTCCACCCAGCCGTTCTGCGCCAGATCGTTATAGTACATTCCGACTCCGCCGCGGAGCACAGTCCTGTTTGACGCATGTGGGGCGAACGCAATCCCCAAGCGTGGCGCGATGGCCTTGCGGTAATCGTGCGGAATCCCGGAAACAACGCCATTGCCCGCGAGTGCGGGATTCACACTCTGGTCGTGGCCCGAAGCAATAAATAGTCCGAAAGTCGTGTCGTAACGCAAGCCGGCATTCACCGTGAACGAAGAGCTGGCGCGCCAGGAATCTTCGGCGTAGAGGCCCAAGCGCCGGATACTCTGAGAAAACGAACCATCGGACGGGCCCGTCATTTTGACCGTTGGGCAATTCGGATCGGGAGTGGGAGACGAACAAGTCGCGAGCACACCGGGATTCGCGACGTAAAAGCTTGGATCTTGGGGATACGTGAAAATTGTCTCGTGGTTGTCGGTAAGTCTTCCTCGAAGAACCGGCTCGTGGATGAGGTTTATCCCGAAGCGCACATCGTGTGGTCCTGCGATCCGCGAAACGTCGTAGCGGAACTGGTATTTCTGCTGATCGCGCTGAACGGGAAAGGCCGCGATAGCGGTAGCAAACTGGTTGTCACCAAAAGTTTCAAGGCCCGAAGTCGCGAGGAAACTTACAGTCAAGGGAAAATTGAAGGCCTCCCCAACCTCGGAGTTGCGGATTTTGGTGTGATGAAAGCCGCTGGCCTCCAGAGTGAGAGTGCCCAGCCAGGAAGGCGAAAACTGCAATTGGTTGTTGACCAAGACGTTGTAATAGTTCGAGGTTGTTGTGGCTCCAGTGGATGGCAATGCGCCTTGCTGCAGGAGATCGTTCTGCGTATGGTTGCGGTCGAGCGAGCCGCGAACAAACCATTGGGAGCGGGAAGATTGCATCCCATCGACGCGTGTAGAAAAAAGCGTGTCGCGAAAGGGAACTGGGACAGAAGATGGGATGGCGCCGATCGAAGACACATTGGGTAGATCCCCGGCAGCGGCCAACTGGGCAAGCGCATTAAACTCAGAAAGAGACTTCGCGCTATAGGCCACGCTGGCATTCTCATCGACATATTCGTAAGAGCTGAAGAACCACAGCTTCTTTGCTTTGAGCGGTCCACCAAGCGTGCCGACCTCATTTTGTCGGGAAAAGGGCTGCTTGGGATTCGGCTCGGGGTTATCGAGGGCGTTTCTCGCGTTCAAACCGCTGCCGCGATAGTAGTAAGAAGCGCTGCCATGCCAATCGTCGGTGCCGCGTCGCGTCGAGATAATGACGCTGCCGCCGTTGGTTCGGGAAGTATCGGCGCCGAATTGCGAGGTTCGAACGACAAACTCCTCGACCGCTTCCGGCGAGAAATTCTGCAAAAAGCCGCCGATGTAATCGTCGTTGTTGTCTCCGCCATCGACGGAGAGGTCGACGTTGAGGCCGGAGCTGCCGCCAAAGGAAACGGCGGTGATGCGCGCTTTGGTCGGGTCCGAAGGTTCGACTGGAGCGGTGAACGGCGCGAGATAAGAAATGTTGGCGAAACTGCGCGAGGAAAGGGGCACTTCGTCCAGGTCGGAAGAGGTGATGACCGTCTTAATGGCGCTGCTGGTCGTTTCGATGGGCTGGCTGGCGAGGGAGGGGCCGCGGTCACGCACCTCCACCGATTCCTCGACGGATTGCGGATGCAGCGTGACGACGAGCAGGGGTTGGCTGCTCACTGCGACCGTCACTGCGGTCGTCTTTTGCGCGAAACCGGCGGCATTCACGGTAACCGTATAACTTCCGGGTTCCAGCGAATCGAATCGCGCTTCGCCTTGCACGTCGGCTTTGCCTGAGCGCGATATCGCCAATTTCTCTTGTGTCACTGAAACGTCTGCCCCGGCCACGCGCCCGCCGCTCGAATCCTGCACGGTCACGAGAAGTGATCCTCTCGGGTTTTGCGCGCACAAGGCAAACGGAAACAGAGCAATGGCTACGGCAAGGCGCAAAAGTGAAATTCTCCAGAAGGGAGGTCTGAATTCGAGTGGGGCTCTGCATGTATAGAACCGGTCTACGTTGACGTTCAATGACGCTCAGTCCTTTGTAAGGAGGTGGCCCTTTGGCGGCCCATGCTTCCGCGTACGCCTGCTGGCGATGAGCGCGGCGTTCTACCCCTTCAGTCCACAGAGTAAGAATCACGCCCGGATTGGTCAACAGGACGGCCGAAAAAGTACGGTGGCCAGGATGACTAGGGGGACCCTAGGGGGTAGGGTTCTCCCGGTCGCGCCTGGCCACCTCGATAAGAAGCCAACACACGCACTGCCGATGAGACGTGCTGCGCGGCTGGTGCGTTTCAACCCATCCGGAGGTTCGGTACGGAGCCGAGGAAGGAAAGTTGAGAGAAACCTGGCCTCGAGGTCAGTGATGCCGGTCGGGGGCGTCGATGGCGGAGCGCCGCAGCCCGCGCCAATCCTGCGCGGCACGAAAACGGTCCCTGGCGATGTCAGGGTCGATTCCCGGGTCCTGGGATGCCCAGCGGAACAACCCATACAGCGAAATCAGGACGACCGCTGCAATCGGAATCCAAAACCACCAATGCACTTTGATCCACCCACCGAGGTCCGGCCTCGTTATCGGTATCGTTGCAACTCGTGGCACCAAATCTTGGGCTGTCTTGGGCGCGCTGTTCTCGTCAATAATGTTTGCGCCCGGCCTTTCCAGCATCCTCCAATTCCAGGGGGAAAACAATTGGCGAAAGCGGTACTATTTATCACTCCTGACTTTTCAGGGCCGGCACCCGGCCGCTGGCTCGTCCATCTACCGATAATAATTTCGTGCACGGAAGGACGCACGGAGGGGTTCGTGAGCCTGCTTGGGCAGAAGTAAGGGAAATCTCAAAGGTTCGAATGGGAATCGGAAAGGAGGATCCATTTCGGTCGCGCAGCGAGAGCGCCGCCAGCGATTAAATAAATTCCCGGAGTGCTGCTATCCTCCTTGCGGGAGAAAGCGGTCTTTTCGCAAACAGCTAGGTCTAGTCTGACAGAAGCGTCCTCGGATGGCCTAAGGCTGAGATCTTCGTTTGCGGCGGGACCGGGAAAAGAGCCTCGCAACGTGAAGGTGCTCGTTACCGGAAGCAGCGGCTTGATCGGTTCGGAGGCAGTAGAACATTTTGACCGGCAGGGCCATGAGGTCACCGGCATAGACAACAATATGCGCCGCGTCTTCTTCGGACCGGCCGGAGACACGTTGTGGAATCTGGAGAGGCTGAAGCGCCTAACAAGGAGTTTCAAGCACGCCGCGCTGGACATTCGCGACCGCGCGGCGATCGAAGAGCTTTTTCGAACGCAGCGCTTTGATTTGATTGTCCATTGCGCGGCGCAACCTTCGCACGACAAGGCCAGGGACATTCCGCTGCTGGATTTCGAGGTAAACGCCTTGGGGACGGTCAATTTGCTCGAGGCTACGCGGCAACACTCGCCAGGGGCAGTGTTTGTGTTCCTAAGCACGAACAAAGTATATGGCGACGCTCCGAACGAAATCCCTCTGAAAGAGCTCGAGAAGCGCTACGACTACGCACGCTCGGAAGATTATGAAGGCATTGATGAATCGTGCCGGATTGACCGCACGCTGCATTCGCTCTTCGGGGCTTCCAAAGCGGCCGCCGACCTTGTCGCTCAAGAGTACGGGCGGTACTTCAAGATGAACGTGGGCATTTTTCGCGGCGGTTGTTTGACCGGCCCCGCGCATTCCGGTGTGGAGCTGCACGGGTTTTTGTCATACTTGGTGAAAGTCACGCTGCGAGGCGGCATGTATTCCGTTTTCGGCTACAAAGGCAAGCAGGTGCGCGACAACATCCACAGTTACGACGTGGTGCGCGCGCTCGAGGAGTTTGCGGCGAATCCGCGGCCCGGCGAGGTGTATAACCTCGGCGGCGGACGCGCCAACAGTATCTCAATACTGGAAGCGATCGAGCGCATCGAGCAGATGAGCGGCAAAACATTAACGTGGCAGTATGTCGAGGATGCTCGCAAGGGCGACCACATCTGTTACATCTCGAACCTCGGAAAATTCAAGCGGGATTATCCCAACTGGAAAATCACGCGCAGCCTGGACAGGATTCTCGAAGAGATCATCGCGTCCCAGCGGCAGCAGTTGAAGTAGGCTACTCGCGCGGAAAGGAAGTGCAGGCACGCCAAGCTCACGTTTTTTACTACAGCGAAATCCTCCCGAGGGTACGATGGGATCATCGAGCGGAATGCGTTGCAGAGCTGGACACGGCTGCATCGGGATGTGCAAGTCATTCTCTTTGGTAACGAAGAAGTCGCGGCACAAACCGCCAAGCAACTGCAAATTCGCCACGAACCTCACGTAGCACCCAATGAGTTTGGAGCCAAGCGGCTCGATACTATGTTTTCCCGCGCGCAAGCTGTCGCCCGGCATGATCTGTCGGCGCGTGGGAAGCGACCTCCATTTGGCATGGCCACAACGGCCGGCTCGAACATGTGCAGACAATTCCTTTCCCCGACTCGATTGGTTTTTTTATAGCGGCTTCGCGGGGTTTCTGGGGTTTCAGCCCAACAGCGATGAATGGAAAGTGATGGGCCTCGCGCCTTACGGACAGCCAGGAATTGATTGGACTTCTTTTATTGATGCGAAGGCGGTGCCGTACCGCGTTCATGCGCGGCAGTTGGCTACCAACGGCGCAGCACCCTATGCGCGGATGTCCTTGGTGCTTGGTCCGCCACGCAAGGCGGAAAGTGAAATCGAGGACCGTCACAAAAACATTGCCTACGCCGTCCAGGATGCCTGCGAAGCCGCCATGAGCGCCAAGGTCAATAATGCCGTGAAATTCCGCGAATGGTGGCGGCCTTTTGCTCCCTCGCTCAAGAAAGAAGCCGCGGGCGAGTACCTGGAGACCGCCATGGATTCGCCGTTTATGATTCTGACAGCGCAAGTACGACCCGAGAAGCGCGGCGTGATTCCGGCTGTTACGCATGTAGACGGCAGTGCGCGTCCGCAAACCGTGGAGAAAGATATCAATCCCCTCTATTGGCGCCTGATCGATGCATTCGAGAAGCGCACTGGCGTGCCCGTGGTCCTGAATACTTCTTTTAATTTGCGCGGAGAAGCCATCGTACACACTCCAACGGACGCGATTCGCACGTTCTTTAGTTCCGGGATGGACGCCCTCGTCATCGGAAGCTTCCTGGTCGAAAAATGAGTCCTCGCGAATGATCCGGCAAAGCGTCGTTGCGCTTCTAGGGATGGGCTGACACTCCAACGGACGCTGTAGAAGAATATTGCCGGTCCCCTTTGGGCGGAACGCGGTTGGAGCGCGCTCTACGGCGCCGGGCGCGAGCCTGGAAAGGCAATACCGAACCCTCACCCCACCATCGGTTCTTACCCTTTTGGCTACCAGTTCCTGGCCAGCACCGTAATGATCTTGGCGAGAGCGTCGAGGTCGCGAGTGTCGATGACCTCCCCTGGGGAATGCGAATAGCGCAGCGGCCAACCGAGCGGAATGTTCACCGAGCCATAGCGCGTGAAGACTGCGCCATCGTTGCCGCCGCCGGTCACGCCATATTGCACGGGAATGTTGTTGTCCCGCGCGAGCTTGACGACGCGATCCACGAATTCGCGGGGAGTAATGTTGGAATTGTCGACCGCACGAATGACAAAGCCTTTGCCAATTTCGGCGTCAGCGAAGCGCTTCGATTCGAGCGGTGAATCGGAACTAACGAAAGTATCGATGGCAAAAACAAAATCGGGCGTGTGGCCTTCTTTGGCTGCGCGCTCCGCGTACGCAGCGGCGCCTTTCAGGCCGACTTCTTCTTCCGTGGACCAAACAAACGTGGTGTCGCGCCCTGACCAGTCGGGACCGAGCGTCTTCACCGCTTCGATCAGCGCGGCACAGCCCACACGATCATCGAAGCTGCGCGCGTTGGCGCGTGCGCCCAGCAGCGGCCGATATTCTTTTGGGATCGTGACCCAATCTCCGACTTTGATCCCGAGTTTTTGCGTTTCTTCGGCGGAACGCGTGCCGACATAAATGTGCACAGGCTCTTCCATCGAACGCGGTCCGTGCGGCCATTCAAAGTTCTGTTGATCCCAGCCCAAAGGGAGTTCCAGCACGCCGCCGGTAGAAGTGCCGTCGCTCTTGTGAATCAACACGACATGCCCCAGAAAATATTCCGCGTAGCCGCCCCCCAGTACTGTCACGAGCAGCCGGCCGTCCTCTTCAATCTTCTTAACCTCATAGCCGATCTCGTCCATGTGCGCAACAAACGCAATCCGCGGCGATTTACCTTCTGGCTTAGCGTCACCAAGATGCAGAATCAAGTTTCCCGCCGCATCCGTTTCCACTCTTTTTTGCAGTCTCGGATCCAAATGATTGAGGACCACTCTGCGCACGTTTTCCTCATGCGCGCTCGCACCGTAGGCTTCCACTAGTGGCTGTAGCGTTGAAATTTCGCCGCGAGCTAGGGAGCCTCCTTCGCCGGCCCCCATCCTCGACTTCGGAATTTGCAAATACGCTTCCAGCAATCTCTCCAGATCGCCGCTATCACTCAAGGAGACGGATTCGCCAGGAGTCACGGGCAAAAGCGTTGGAATACCGAGTTGCGAGAAGCGCTCCGGAAACACAGTCGGCTTGGTATAGCCAGCCATGCGAGGCGCAATTGCACTTACTGCCGTCAGTCGCTCCCCATCCGCTTCGGCAACCGCTTTGATTTCGCTGGAGAACCCTTTCAGGGGCGCCGAGGCATCTGCAACCCCTAGCAGTACGCCGTCACCCGGCGCCGGAGTCGGGGAGCCGCTTTTCCTTTCTCCCTTGCTGCTTGGCGAAATGCGTCCCACAAAAATCATTTCATCCGGCTTTATCTCTTCTAGCAGCCGATTCAGACCGCGGCCGCCGGTCCATTGTTGCGTCACAAACGCAATCGTCGTTGTTCCTTTTACTTTGCTGTCTTTCGCTCGCTCGAGCAACTGCAGCAACACGGCGCATCCAAAGCGATCGCCCGCGGCTGGTCCCGCTTCTCCGCTTTGCCCCAGGGGGAACCATTTCCGTTGCAGCGCGACAGGATCGAGAAGGTCTACACCGGCAGCACGCACATCGGCAGCGCTGGCGGCGCCAATGTCCACGTACATTTCGTCGGGATGATTCATTTTCGGTGGGTTCACGCGGGCCGGCTGAAGATGGATGCTGAGTCCAGCGAAAACTCCGGGGACTTTCTTACCGGAACGTGTCATGACCCACACGGGCTGGGCGAAATGCAGAGTGTCAAATACGGGATTGGGCGCCGCTTGCGGCAAGCGTTGCACCTGCAAGAAACCATCCGGAGTGATATCGCTCACGACGTACCCCGGCTCGTCGATGGCGGTGACCAACAAGCGATGCGGCGAGCCGCTCCCGAAGCTGACCCAAAGATTGCCAAGATTATCGTTTTTTGGAGAGAGACTGCGAAGCTGGCTGCGAATCTTCTCGATGAGCGGCTGCTCGTAACCCGAGACTGCTGGAATTTGCTCGAAGGGAGAAACATCCGAAGGAGTCTGCGCGCGTGCGGAACAAGCCAGGAACAACAGAAATAGCAGCCACCCTAGCGTCCGAACGCGCCAATTCATGAAGGATTCTCCTCTTGAAAAAGCTCAGCTTGTCTGCATCACCGGCACAACGCTTCGATCAGCGTTTCTTTCTTTGCTTCGGCCACGCGCGACAATGCGTCCAGCGAAGCAAAATAGCCGCCTACTGCCGCTACCGCAAGCAACGCGAAAGCTTCTGCAGGAAACCAGTGATTTTGCGTCCAGCGCCCGGTAAAGACGACGACCGCCGAAATTCCCCCGAACACCAGCTGCGCACCAAAGGCGATGAGCACGGCCATCCCAGATTGCCGCCGGCCGCGCATCTGGCCAAATTCCAACTTGCGCGGAAAGTTTACAGAAGACCAGTTCGCTATACTCAACTGCCCGACGACGGCAAAGACAATGGCGGCCAAAGTGGCAATAAAGACGGGCGGCGACGGCAGACCCAGCCGCCAGGCCAGCGTCACCAGCGACAAACCCATTTCCACAGCGAGCACCAATAGCAGCATCAAATTCTTACCGAGAAACACGTCACGAAAGCGGAGCGGCGCCATGAAGTAGGTTTGAATTCCTTGGCCCTCGAACGCAAAACAGTTGTAGGCGGGCCCCATCAAAATAAGAACGAGGTAGGCCATGATGCCAGGAAAAAGCATCTCCGGTGAGATCGGACGCTCCGCGAGCGGCGAGTGATTTCCGGAAAATTGCGCGCTGAAGATTAAAACGAGTGCTGGTGGCAGGATCAAAGTAAAAAAGGAAAAGCTATTGCGCGTAAGATAGCGGAATTCCTTGCGGACCACAGCAGCCACCTGCGGTGAAAGAGCACTCAGCCGATCGGGAGTGTCTTGTGTTCTAGCTATGGGCCGCACCGCAACAGGCCCAGGTGCAGCTGTCTCAGCTAATTCTTCGCCGCGATATTGCGCAGCGAAACGGCGCCAGAGAAAAAGACTAAACACCGCGGCATAAAGCAAGAGTCCGGCCAAACACAGAACAAGCCCGCCAAAATGAGCCTGCGCAGCCGCAGCTAACGCCCTTCCCGCAAGGGATGGAGGAAACCAAGCAAAATAAGGGGCGATTCGCAGCGCCAGCGGCCGCAACACCGGGCCATAGCGATTCACAAGGGGGTTGATGAGGTTGAGAGAAACCATCGCGAGAATGAAAAAAGCGAAAAACAACTCGCGGGTCCGGCGCCGCGACAACAACCGCTCGAGCCAAGAACCTACGAGACGCTCCAGGGTCACGTTGAGCAGCGAGAACAGCACCACCACGAACAGCATCGCCGGCAGCAATCCCGGCTGCGCAGAAGCCACCGCAACCGTCATGGAAACCAGCCAACAGACGGAAGCCAGCGCGGAAAGGTCCGCAAGGCCGTAGGCCAAGCCGATGATGTAGAACGCGGTCGGATTCAGGGGAAAACGCAGCATCGTGCGGAATTCGAAACTGGTGCCGAAGCCTGCGGCGAAAATAGGAAATAATTGCCAGAAAAGGAAAATGCCCCAGAAGAGCAAACCCATCCAGGCCGGGCGGCCCTGGGAAAGAAAAGAATAGGCTCCCGCAAAAAAGGCAAAACACAGCCCCAGCACGAAGACTCCCGCAAGAATTCCGACAACGATTAAGCCCAGGAGATGGAGGCGATGGCTCTCCTTCCGCAGGCCGTTGCAAAGAATGCGCCAGCGAAGTCCGGCAACCGCACGAATTTGCGTCAGAATCCCGGGGGAGCCGGCTACATCAGCCATGAGAGTTCTTCCAGGCGCGGGCGCTCCGTGCCATCCTGGCCCACAATGGAGAGGAAAACTTCCTCAAGCGTTGTTTTTCCGCCAACCTCGCCGGAGATGCCTGCGCGCAGTTGTTCCAGGGAACCCTGTGCCACAAGCCGGCCTTTGTGAATGATGCCCACGTGGCTGCAAAGCCGCTCGACAATTTCCAACACGTGAGAAGTCAAAAAAATCGTGGTGCCACGTTCGGTCATGCGGCCAAGAAGAGCCTTGAGCGCGCCCGCCGCCAGAGCATCGACGCCTTCGAAGGGCTCATCCAGAAACAAAATGCGTGGCCCGTGAATGACCGCTGCCGCCAGAGCGAGTTTCTTCTGCATGCCATGCGAGTAATCCGCAATCAACGTTTTAGGCCGGTCGGCCAGGTGCATGAAGTCCAGCAATTCGTTCGCTCGCCGCTGGGTCGTCGCGCGGTCCAATCCATACATGCGGCCAACAAACTGCAAGTATTCGGAACCGGTAAGGCGATCGAGAAGCCCCATGCCTTCCGGCACCACGCCGATTTGACGCTTCACTTCGAGCGGATGCGCGGCAAAATCCAACCCCACAAGCTCCATGCTTCCCGAAGTTGGAGCCAGCAACCCGGTAAGCATCTTGATGGTCGTGGATTTGCCCGCGCCGTTTGGCCCGAGGAAACCGAAAAACTGGCCCGCAGCAACCTGAAGGTCGATGCTGTCCACGGCAGTGAGGTTCCCGAATTTGCGGGACAGCTTTTGCGTGCGAATGGCAATTTCCGGCATTCGTTCTCCCTAAGAAAGGCCAGCACCGGGGATGAAAAACTCTAACATGAGTCGCACACGGTTTAGTGAGATGCAGCAGGAAGCTGGGGCGAAGGACTTCAGTTCTGCTTGCGGGGATTGGACCCCTGGGTAGTGAGCTGTTGCAATTCCCGGGCGGGCAGGGCCGCCAGAACGGCGGGCAATTCGACGCGAAAAACCGCGCCACCTTCCTGCCGGTTGTAGCAGAGAATCTTTCCGTTGTGCTCCTGAACGATTCCGAAGCAGATGCTCAGGCCCAGGCCCGTACCCTTGCCGACGGGTTTCGTCGTGTAGAAAGGGTCGAACACGCGATGAGGCTCTTTGATGCCGGGACCCGTGTCAGAGAATAAGACAACCACGTTGCCGCGATCGCGCATGGTTTTGATCGTCAGTACGCCACCTTTGTGCGCCTCCATGGCGTCAACGGCGTTGCTGATGAGATTAAAAAAGACCTGCATGAGTTGATTTCCGTCTCCGCGCACTCCAGGAAGCACGGATTCGAGCCGCTGTTCGATGCGTGTAGTGGAAGAGCGCAGGTCGAGCGCGCGAAGTTGCACGGCATTGCCCACTACGGTATTGATATCGAGAAGCGTGCGCTCGGCGGGAACCTGGCGCGCGAAACTGAGCAAATTTCCTACCAATGTTTTCGTCCGGCGAGCCTGTTCGCGGATTTTCGAGGCCGTTGAGCGCACCTTCTCCGGCAAGGCTTCATCATCAGCCAGGAGATCCGAAAAGCCGAGAATGGCGGCAAGAGGATTATTGATTTCATGGGCCGCGCCCGCGGCGAGTTGTCCCAGCGAAACCAGCTTTTCCGTTTGAACCAGTTGTGCCTGGAGACGCTTGAGGTTTTCTAATGCTTGTTCCGATTGCACAAGCAAGCGGGCGCGGTCCGCCTCGGCAAAGTGGCTGCGCACGAAGATCAAGGCCGCCAGCGGCAAGGCCGCGACCATGGTTGTAATCAGCCGAAAATCACGGACTTCCGGCACCCCGCCGTCAAAGTGCAGACTGAACAAGGCCAGGATGGGCAAAGAAATTACGGCGGCCATGGCCAAACGGTTCGACCAGACTTGGACGTTGCTAGGGGAATCCCTTCCCGAACTAAAGCCATCGTCCACCAAAGCAGCATCCAGGTGCGTACGATTCAAATAGGCATTCAAACCAGCCAAAGCAAACCAGAAAAAAACGGAGATGAGCGGAAGGTCGTACAAACTCCCCGTGTAGTACTCGCCTGCGGCATTCTGAATATGGATGCCAAAAGAGATGAGCATGTACAAAGCGGATGCGCCTAGGAGGTGGGCATACACCGTCTTCCATGCACTCTTGCTCTGCAACAACAAAGCGACGAGTCCGGCAACAATAACGGCGTTCTGTGTATTCGCGACGAGGTTGTAATTGTGATTGTACTGCGCGAGCGTCGGAGCAGCGTAAATCCACGGCAGAACAAAGAAGACGTAAATGAATGTCCACCAAGTTAGCAGCAGGCTAAAGTCCAAGTACCCGAGGCGAGCATGCAACTCTTCGCGCTTCCGATGTGGCTGGAGGGTCAGCGCGGCCATCAAGGGAATGCCATGAAGGAACATAATCACGTCGCCGGGGTATAAGCCTGGGAACGGCTTGTGAAGGTAAACTTCATAATAGGTCCATTGAAACTGCCCGATCATCCAGAGGGTGCAGCTCAGGGCGATCAGCATCCAGAAGATGTTGCGCCGCCAGTACGGAGTTCCGGCGTTAAGGAGCAACCCGGCGTTGGCCACCAGGGGCACGATGCACTGCACGACATTTCCAAACACAACCAGCGTTTGCGAGCCGCGCGGATGCGACAGGGACATGCCGGCGTACACGACAAGGACAAACACCCATAGCCCTAGGGCCCAAGTAATCGCGCGGGAGGAAGTCATAAATTCGAGGATTCCAGTATAGGCTTTGGCAGCAAGTTCACCGCTTTGGAAATTTCTCAAGATAGCTAGACTATAAACTACGTTGGCGGGGGCTGATTTTGATTAGGGTTTCGAACACAAGATGTGATTTCGGGTACTTCGATCTGGAGACGCGAGTGCTCGAACCACTCGAAAATCCGTACGGCCCAAAAGTGTTACCTATGTCTTAGGTACGTTGTGTAACCCAGGTCTCCGGGCTGGACCCTGAGTTTAGTGGCGGAGGAGGGGGGATTCGAACCCCCGAGACCCTTTCGAGCCTAACGGTTTTCAAGACCGCCGGTTTCAACCGCTCACCCACTCCTCCGGTCTTGATTCTAACGTATTCCAAGAGGTAGCGGCAGTTTTGTAACCGTGGAAGAGTTTTGTTCCCGCACTTCAGCGCCTGGGTTGTCGTTAACCCCGTGCAATGAGTAGGAAATCAGCCCAAATCCGGGCGACACTTCATTGCGGCTCAGTTTCCACTTGGGGAGAACCCATAATGACCGCCTGGTCGTGTTCAAGGGAGCTTCTGCGGAGTTCCTGTGAGCGCTCGAGCGCTTTCTTCGCAAGTTCGTCGCGGCCGAGCTTGTGATAGGCCAAATAAAGCTGATAGTGAACGTTCCCGTAATGATCCCGTGGGGCGGCCTTTTCGAGTCTGGGAATGGCATTCGCAAATTGTGCCAGGCGCACGTAGGCCGTTCCAAGCAACTCGCTGGCTTCCGCCAAATCCGGCTGAAGGCGCAAAGCCCGCTGTAGATAGGAAAGAGCTTTTTCGTTCTCCCGGTTCTGCACATACAAGCGCCCAAGAAGCAGAAGCGCGTGCGTCCGCGTTGGATCGAGTTCCAACGCTTTTTCCAATTCGGTCCGGGCTTCGGCGTCGGAATGATTGTCGAGGTAAAGCTGGCCGAGCGCTTGGTGAAGTTCCGGCTCATTGGGACGCAACTGCAGAGCGGACTGATATTCTTTGATGGCGCCGTCGAGATCCTGGCGCAGGGCGAGGCCTTCCGCGCGAAGTTGGTGAGTGCGCCAGGAGTCGGGAAAAGATTCCTCGAGTTGTGCGTAAGCTGCAGCTCCGAGCGCCTGGTAGGTGCGCGCGAGCCAGTAGCTGGCCTCGGCGTTTTCGCTGTTGACGCCCGGCACCTGCCCCAATGCATCGGCTGCCGGTTCGTACTGCTGCGATTCAAAATAAGTTCTTCCCAACAGCACGCGCTGCGAATCGGTGAGATGCGTTGCTGTTTTCAGCGAATCGATGCAGCGAGAATAGCGATAGGCTTTGCAGGGATCGTCATTCGAACGTGTGTCGGCGGCATCCTGCGCTTGCCGCCAAGACAGGAATTGTGCACGAAAAGACTTCCATTCGCTGTCGGAAAGAGCGGTTTCACTGGCGGCCGCGTAGAGAGCCGCTAATAAAAAGTGCTTTACCGCGCTTTCGGGCTCGTCTTGCTCGCGCGACGCAAGATCCCTTGCCGACCCCGCCGGGAGGTCGATCGAGGGGAAGCTTCGCTGCAACGCCAAAAATTCAGGAGAGATCTCCCAAGCTTTCACCAAGGATTCGAGTGCTGCGCTCGCCTGGCCTCTCACCAGTTGCAGACTTGCCAAGCCGAGCCATGCCAGCTCGTTCGAAGGATCGAGTTGAGACTCCAAGCGAAATTCTTTCTCGGCATCGTCCAGCTTTCCGGCGTGCAAATAGGTTTGGCCCAGCGAGTCATGCAAGCCGGGCTGGCGCGGACCGGCGCTGAGCGCCTTCTGGTATTCCTTCACCGCGTCTTCCCAACGATTGCGCTGAAACAACAGATCGCCCAGAAAACGGTGGCCCCAAGCTGACTCTTTATACAAACGCGCTCCCCGAAAGGCCAAACTGGCAGACAGATCGAGATATTCGTGACCGAGATGGAACCAGGCTTCGGACTTGTCCGAATCCAAGGCGGCGGTCTGGCGGAATTCTTCGGCGGCGCTGCGGAAGTCGTCCTGGGCCAGGTAACAGGAAGCCAAAGCCTGACGCGCGTCGCGATTCGCGGGATCGAGTTTCAGCGCGTGCTGAAGGTAGGGGACGGCTTTTTCCGGTGAGCCCAGTTTGAGGTAATCCATTCCGACGATGACGGTGGGGCCGAGAAGGTTTGGTCTTTCGCGCAGGGCCTTTGCCAGGTGGCGGACTGCGGAGTCGTATTCGAACAGGCTCTGGTAAGCGAGGCCGAGGTTGACCTCGGCCTCGACTAAACTTGGATCGAGGGCCAGCACTTTCTTGAATTCTTCTTTGGCACGAGCGAAATCCCCCTGCTTAAGGGCCTGCTGGCCGGCGCGAAAGGATTGCTCGATTTGGGCTTCGGAGGTTTGCGAGGACACGCGACTCGGAATAATCGACGAGACAGCAAGGAGGAGGGCAAAACCCACGTTCGATTTTCGAAAAGCCGAGCGAAGCGAGGAGAGATCCTTCGCTGCGCGACCCGGCGCACGTCTTTTTCCAGTGGGAAGAAGGGCGTGCGCAGGAAAAGACCGGGTCGCTCCGCTCAGAATGACAGGGGAGGACGAAGGGTTTATTGCATCTTGTCGAATGGAGAGCGAGGCGAATAAGGAAGAAAAGCGGCGGCAAGCCGCCCTTCGAGTCTCAGGGTAAACCGCATCCCAAAGGGTTTCGCGCCAATAACTTGCGAGTCTCAACAAGCGAGCCAGTCCCCTTATTTTGTTGTGTGTGGAACGCATGCAAGAAAGGATTGTAAGCGAGGACATTCAGGAGGTGAAATCAGAAGACACAAGAAAAAGTCAGAGCCGGGCGGGGAAACCGCCGCCCGGCTCTGATGTCAGAAGCCCGAATGCAGAAGGTCAGAACGTAAACCTCAACGCGAACTGAATGAGGCGCGGGAGATTATACGTGCTACTTACTCGCCCAAAGCTTGTGCCTCCGCAGCAGTTAGTGTCGGGCGGGTTAAATTGCGGAGTGTTGAAGCCGTTGAAGAACTCTGCCCGGAACTCGGCGCCAAGCCTTTCATCAGGACCAAACTTGGTGTTCTTGAAGAACGCAAAGTCGAAGTTCTTCACTCCGTCGTTCCGGATGTTCGGCTCGGTACGCGAATCGGTGCCGAAGCTGTAGTCCGTACCGTTCGAGTACACAGACGTGTCAAACCATTTAGCGAGGCGTTGATCCAGAGAACCGGAAGTCATGTGCGACAAGCCAGTTCTCGTTGGGCGGCCACACCCCGCGTTTACTATGCCGGAGTTGCTGAGGAGGCCCGGGCATCCCGCGATGATGATCGGAAAGCCGCGCTGGAAGGTGACGATGGTGTCGACTCCCCATCCGCTGGCAAGCTTATTGGCTACGCCGGTCAGATTGCTCCCAAACTTCTTGCCCCGCCCAAAGGGCAGGTCCAGAACGGAGCCGAGCACCAAGCGCTGCGGCACGTCGAAGGCGTCCAGGCTTCGCTCGTTGCGAAGGTTGTAAGCATTGGCGTCATTCCAGCTCACGGGAGAAGCTTCCAACCAATTGATTTCGGAGTTGGTGTTGTCGATGAGTTTGGAAACAGTATAAGTAGCAAGCACTTGCGCTCCTGCAGCGAAGCGCTTCTGGATTTTCAACTGCATCGAGTGATAAATCGAATTGCGGTCGTTGGGCTCCGCTATCGACACATCATCGAATTGAGGAAAGGGCAAATCCAACTGAGCTTGCTTCACCTGCAAGCTGGTCCCTACGCCACCTGTCTGCACAGGCCCAGTACAGCCTGTGCAATTGCCGGCGAACGGGTTGTTAACCAGTGTATTGAGGGTGGTTACGTCCGCAGCACTCTTGGGGAGAAACTGCGGCGGCAATTGATCGAGATCCTGATTATGCATGGGCAAGCGTGTTCCCTTGGAGCCAGCATAGGCGATGTCAACAAGCGTATTGCCGGGGAACTGGCGCTGGATGTCGAAGTTCCATTGCTGGACGTAAGGGGCCTTGTTACCCGCTACGGGCGCTTCCAGGCCGTTGCCTTGCACGACAAGCAAAGCCGCGTTTCTCCCGAACGGTGGAGTGATTCCGCTCGGAAAGGGGTTGGAAAGAAAATCACGGGGAGTAACGCCATCGGGCTGCGCTGCGTTCCAAGTGGTATTGGCCGAGTTAATGAAGAGGTTATGGGGTGCATCGTCCCAACGGATATCCACCGGGAGATAAAAGATCCCATAACCGGTTCGGATAACAGTATTTTTATCGAACTGATAGGAAACTCCGATGCGCGGGCTGACGTTGTTCCAAGAATCGTAGGCCATGCGACTAGGGTGCTGTGAGGACTTAACGAGATCAAAAGCACCCTTGAGATTCGGGAAAGCCGCTGCGACTGCGGAACTCATGGCTACGAGCGGGCTGGTTTCGTTGGGGTTAAAAACGACGATGCGATTGAACCGTTCGGTCCAATCACCCTGCAAATCGACGCGGACTCCAAGATTCAAGGTTATCTTTCTGGTGAGCTGATAGGTGTCGCCAGCATAGAGTGCGCCGTACTTGATTTGGTCGGCGGTCCTCGCCGGCTCGGTTACGCTGCCATTATCGCCAGAGCCGAGCAGGAAGGAAGCAAGGCCGTTCCCCGATGTACCGTTATCCCCTGGGTTGGTGCCGTTGTTGGGGTTTGCCGCCGTCATCTTGGCGTCGAATTGGAACAAGCCCGCAGGGTCGTTGCTCTGATAATAGTTGTTGCGAAGGAGGCGAAATTCTCCGCCGAATTTAAAGTTATTCTTGCCCATTATCTTTGAGAGCATGGGTGTGAAGCTGAACGTGTCATCCCAGGCGCCGATCCCGCTGCCCGTTCCTTGCGAGCACCAACTGTTGTTTCCCCAGTGGTTATCGCCGGCTTTCTCCGCGACGCACACCGTAGGAATGTGCGTGTAGGTCATCTGGGAAGTTAGAGCCTTCCAGTTCGGACCGAAGGCTGATAGATCGATGCCCTGGCTAAGGGGCGTGCGCAGGTAGACGTAGCGCGTGTAGCCCAGATGCAAGTCCACGATGGTCTTCGGTGAAAGAGTGATGGTATCGCCCAAGGAAACCTGGTGGGCAACCGTATCTTCGGTGCATCGGTCGCTGCAGATATCCTTAAATGGAGCGTCTGGGAGCGACAAGATATGGGAATGCGTGTACCGTCCAAAAATTCTCTGCCTGGTACTCAAGTTGTAGTCAATGCGCTCATTGTACTGATCGACGTCGCCGCCGGTGCTGAAGCTCTCAGCAAAGTTGCCGTTGGGGTTGTTCGTTTGGTTGGGCATTGGCCAATAGGACAGAAGCGCAACGGCAGTGGGATCGAGGCGCGCTGGATCGATCACGTTCAGCTTCCCATTGAAGGAGAATTGCGTCCTGCAGGTTGCGTGGGTCGCATCGCACGGTGTGCCTGCGTTTGCACCCACACCGCTAGTAGTTGGGTCGTAGATGGGAAGCACCGTGGTCGTGTCGCTTGACCCGATTTGAGAAAAGTCCCCGCCGCGCTCCGCTGCGGTCGGAACCCACGTTGTCAGAATGCTTCCCTTGCGCTGCCGAAAGCCCTCGTAACTCGAGAAGAAAAACAGCTTGTCCTTAAGAACTGGGCCGCCCACATTGGCGCCAAATTGATTTTGGGTAAAAGGCGGGCGCGGGACGCCGCTTCCGTTGGCGAAGAACTCATTGGCATTCAGCACCTTGTTGCGCAAGAATTCATATGCCGAGCCGTGGAACGTGTTGGTGCCGGACTTGGTTGAGAGGTTTATGACGCCGCCGGCAAAACGGCCATACTCGGGGCCGAGATTATTGGTCTGGACTTTGAATTCCTCGATGGCATCCTGCGTGGGAATCACGGTAACTACGTTCAGATACGCTCCATTGGTGGGCACGCCGTCGATCAGGATCTGGCTTTGTCCGGCCATACCCCCGCCAATTTGAAAATCTCCCAAAGCGAAAGGATTGGCCCCGACCGGATTTCCCGTTGAAGAATTCCCGCCCGAGGGCTGACCCTGCGGCACGACTCCCGGCACAAGCTCGACGAGCGCCAAGGGGTTGCGGCCGTTCAAGGGCAGCTCGGTAACGTCGCGCTGTTCCACCACTTGCCCCAGCGAATTCGTTTCCGGCTGGAGCAGAGGCGCTTCGGAGGTCACCTCAACGGTTTCGGTCACGGCCCCCACCTGCATCGTGAGGTCCACCTTCAGTCCGCTTTCGATCTCCACGAGGATAGGTTGGCGAACCACCTTCTTAAAGCCGCTTTTCTCCACCTCCACCTTGTAGCGGCCAGGCAAAATGTTCACGAAGGTATAGTTTCCGGAAGAATCGGTCTGTATGTTGTGCTTTTCATTGGTGCCTAAATTGGTGAGCGTGACAGTAGCATTGGCAATGGCAGCGCCGCTGCTATCGGTCACAATTCCCGCGATGGTGCCGTAAACGTTCTGCGCAAAACTTCGCATACCTGAAAATGCCAACAAGAAGAGAGCCACGGAAAAGGCAACCCCAAACTTTCTTAGATGAAACATCTTTTTCCTCCACGAGGTCCCTAGCAAAATCAATACAAATCACCCCGCCGATCGCACCAATCAGCAGCAAATCAGTTTTCTTTATGCAAAGCAGAAGAAGCCCGACCCAGTGGGGCATCTTTTAGTCTTGCAAGAGGCAGAAGTCAAGGAGAATTTCGTTATTCTGCGAAAAATGACAATTGTGTCGGCAGGAAGAACGTAGTTAGAAGGTGGCGCCGGGAATGGAGGCTAGGCTTTTGACCAGCCGCGGTTGGCTAACTGCCCCATCCCTTCCTTGAGGGTAACGAGTTGATTGCAGGAGAGTTGCTTGAAAGTTTCGTGGAGTCCGTTAGGCCAATACACGTCGATATCGGCTGAGGCAGAGTTCCCTACACCGAAATGTAAGCGAGGGTCGTTGCACGAATAAAAGCTGGATTGGCTCAAGACTGCTTGCGCCTGGGTTTTGCCGCCGTAGTGGGCAAGCACCCGGGCTCCGATGGCGCTTCGATTCGATTTTGTCCCTTCCAACTTCACTTTGATCCAGTTGGCTTTCCCGCTTAGGTCATTGCGCAATAGCGAAGGGGGCTCGTTGAGATTGACGATCAGGATGTCGATGTCCCCATCGTTGTCGAAGTCTCCAAAAGCGCATCCTCGGCTGCAGTGTGCGGCCGCCACTCCCGTTCCCGCTTCCTTGATAAGTTCTTCAAACACACCTTTGCCCAGATTCCTGAACAGAGCACGAGGAGTTTTGAAGGGGTATTGCGTCAGCGTTTTTTCCACCTGGGGATAGACGTGACCGGTTACCATGAACAGGTCCGGGAGACCGTCATTGTCGAGGTCTACAATGCCGGCTCCCCAGCACACGTAACGAGTTTCCATCCCGAGACGTGACGACCCCGTGGCATCCTCAAAGTTGGCCTTCCCATCGTTGTGATAAAGGATGTTGGCGTCGTCGGCAAAATGCGTCTTGAAGATATCGAGATGCCCATCTAAATCGTAATCGCCGACTCCGACCCCCATTCCGGCCTGCTCCATGCCGTCGTCGCTCAGGGCCACGCCGCGTATGACTCCTTCTTCGCGGAAAGTCCCATCATGGTTGTTCATAAAGAGAAGACTGGAAGTGGAGTCGCAGGCGACATATATATCCTGCCATCCATCTTCATCAAAATCCGCCGCGACAACGGTCATGCCATAAGTGGGTGTGCCCTTCGAAATGCCGGCCTGCTGAGTTACGTCGGTGAACGTCCCGTCGCCGTTGTTTCGATAAAGAGAATGCTTGCCCGTCCCCAAACCCCGGGGGCCGCACTCAACGGGAACTCCTTTCCACCGGCAGTTCGGGTTTTCGCCAGGGGCGGCGGCATTTTCGAAAGAGAAACGAACGTAGTTGGAGACAAAAAGGTCCAAGCGCCCATCCCTGTTGTAGTCCACAAAAGTGCAGCCAGCTCCAAACCTTGGTTGATCGTTCCATAGGCCGGCCGCCTTGGTTACATCGGTGAACGTGCCATCGCCGTTATTGCGGTAAAGCGTGTTCTGACCGAAATTGGTACAAAAAATGTCGTCAAAGCCGTCGTTGTTGTAGTCTCCAACGCAGACTCCGCAGGCCCAACCGATCGCCCGCAAGCCCGCTTTGTCCGTAACATCTGTAAATGTCCCGTCGCGGTTGTTTTTGTACAGCCGATTGGTGGTCCCCTCAGGGGCACCTCCGAGACGCGTGCCGGATAGAACAAACAGATCCATCCAGCCATCATTGTCGTAATCAATGAAGGCACAGCCGCATCCTGTTGATTCCACGATGTACTTCTTGATGTCTAAGTCGCCGTAGATCACCGGCGCGTGCAGACCTGCGGGAGCCGCAACGTCGATGAAATGCGCGTTGAACGGACGCCCTGAGGGCGCGGGCCTTGGCAAGGGCTTAGCGGTGTGGGTCGAAACACCCTGCGCTAGGACGCGGTCAGCTTGTACTGACAGCGCGGCTCCCATGCCAAGTTGGAAGAACCTCCGACGGGTAAAAATCATCACCAAAGGATTTTAGGATTGCTCTCGGTGAAGCGCAAACGTAGTAGTAAGCGTGAGAAATTGCCGCGATGCCTCTCGGCACGGATTTCGGGAGGGTGCAGAAATCACCGCAACGATTTCATTGGCGAAGGGTGTACGAAGCTGTTGACTGCGTGAGTCGTGCCGGGAGTGGGCATCGGCTCCCCACTTCCGTCGCTCTTCTTTGGAATCATGAAAGAGATTGTGGAACGTTTACGCGTTTAAGACGAAACCGCTGGCGCGGATTACGTCAACCGCTTCACTTCGGCTCTCGGCGTCTACCTGCTTTAGAATTCGATGAATGTGGTTTCTTACCGTAAACTCAGACAGATTCAGGCGTGAAGCGATTTCCTTATTGGTCAGACCCTTGGCTACGAGTGCGACCAATTGCCGCTGGCGCAACGTAAGTTCGGGTTTCGAAGGCTGGCCTTGAGAAGAGGGCTCCTTGGCCGTCTGAGCGACGAAGCGGAATAGCCTCCCGCAAAGTTGCGAAGGGCAAACTGCCTCGTCCCGAAAAACAGCGCGCACGGCACCTACGACATCCGTAGCCGAGGCGTCTTTCATCAAGAAGCCGGTTACCCCGGCCCGAATGGCATCCATGAATTGTCTTTCGTCCGGGTCCAGCCCGATCAGGATGACCCTGAAACCCAGTTGCCCCATGCTTTCAAGAGTGAAATTCACGGGAAGCCAATTGGTCTGGAACGAACCGACAACCAGCACGTCGCAGTTGGAATCCAGTATTTCTTGGGCGCCTAGATCGGCTTGTCCGCTTTGCCCGACAACCATGAGGTCGGAGCGCTTGCGAAAAAGACGAACCAGGGTTTCACGCAGCAGACGATTTTCTATCAGCAGGAATACTCGAATTGTTTCACCGGGCACAGGAGCGCTCATAAGGGCCTTTATGGCTTGCAATAATGAAATTGTTGGGGAACTCGCCATCGACGAAAGGACACCGGACGGAGAGCAAAATGTCTCTTCGCCGAACGCGAGCTAAAATAAGCCTCGTCTACCAATTCTGTCAAGTCCTATTTACGGAATCACTTGCGGTTGGCAATCTCGGGTGCGTTTATGGTGTGAGAAATCCTTTTTCATTATATTGCTTCCGTAAATGAGCCAAAGCAAGATTGCGCAGAAAACCCCATGAACAGGAGTGCTACTCTAATCTTTCGCCGAAAGGTACTCCATGAGGTGATTCACTGATTTCGGATAGGTCAAATTCGGTATGCACTGGTCGTGGCTAGATCGCTTTTCGTGATGGCAGTGGCGGAGCGAGGAGTCCCTTGTTCCGCCCGGCATGCTCGGCCCGGCTAAGACCAAGCTCGGTCTTAGGATCCACGGAAGCATTCGATCAGCGAATCCGTGGTTACGCCATTGAAGGGGATACGACAGACGTTTGCGTGCTGTTGTTTAAGCCATGTCTCCCACTGAGCGACTCGCGCCAAGTATGCGTCTTCGTCAGAAGCGTCCGCGCGATTGGGGGCAGGAAGCATCGCCACCCTTACGCCTTTGAGGTTCAAGAGTAAGTCGCGCCGGGCGCTGGGCAAATTGGGGAAACTCGAGACAATCAGGAAAACATGGTCCGCATCGAGCACTCCAGCGGAAGAATAAAAACTCAATGAACCTACCACGTCTCCGACCCTAGCCCCGGGCGCGAATCGCTGCATATTCTCGGCACATTCATTCAATAACGTGGAAAAATCTTGAGCTGGGGAGTCCATGGCCTTGACCAACCGCGGAGTAAATTCCAGCGGAGGTATCTGTAACGGAATGGCAGTTTCGTCCCGCAAGTCGGCCCAAGTCACTGTGACGGGGGGCTGCCAGTCGCGGGCGGCCTTGTTCAACGTGGCTGCCACGGTTTTGAGGATCTCCGGTCGTGCCGTGTCGGGCATGTTTTGGAGCACTACGACGTCCGTGCCTTCTTTGGTTCCGCTTCCGAGCGCGCGTACGATGCGTTGCTCCGTGACAGCGCTCAGCGGTAGGGCTACCACCGACACGGCTCCAGCTTCTCGCAGTGCTTCGCTCCAGCGCTGAATCCGCGCAAGATGGTCAACCAGTGCTAGCGGCGTCTTTTCCGTTCCCGGCCGGTGGAGTAAAAGAACTCGTTCACCGTTCAGTTGTAGTCGGATTGGGCGCTTACCGCGAGGCAAATCCTCCATGAAATCAGAGACGATGACTAGGTACTTCGGACCGAGAACGCTTTGCCCTTGTTCTGTTGCCAGCGCCACTGCTCCTGAAATATCCGTATATGCAGACCGCTCGGAACCAGCAGCGGAAGCCCGCACTACAGCTTTCGCGCAGGTCTGCAATTTGTCCGCCACCTGAGCAGAGTCATCGTTGTCGCGTTTAATAAGGGATTGCTGGAATTGGAAAGGACCACACAGCGGACCTGAAATCAAACTGGCAGTCTGAATACGTGACCACAGAATTTCTACGGGAGGCTGCCATTCTCTTTGAGCGAGTTCCGATGTTGCCGTGGCGAGTTCCTCAAGTGCCCGCTCATCGTTTACGAGGGGCGCAAAGCTCTTGCTGAAGTCCACCAGCACGACCACGGACGTACCGGCGGATCGTGATTTATCGACTGAGCACCCTCCCAAGAGGACTGCGACCACCGGTAGCAGTACAACGCGCGATTTGGACATGTCGAAGAACATCAATAGCATTGAATGAATCAAGACGCGCTAAGCACCGAGAAGGTCTGACGCTTAGTTTCTTCCACTCCGTGTAGCGACGGCACTTCGCGGCCGCGCAGCAGGAATGCTGGGGCGGCCAGCGCGAGAGCTACGACCTCGAAACAAAAAGTGACCGCCAGAAAAATCCTTACACTGAGTCGCAGGACTTCTTCAACGATTGCGAATAGCACGCCGACACAGAGACGAAGCCATATGCGCAGGCCCTTGCCGGTCGCACTTGCCTGACTTGCCGCAGCGCTCAGCGCACCACAAAGGACAAGGATGAGAATGCAGAATGCCGCCTGGTAGCGAGTCACGCCAACGCGCCAAAGGAGTATGCCAAACGCGGTGAGAACCATCACGGCTAATAGGACTGCCGTTTTTCGCCTCCACAGCGCCCCCGAAACAATAAATCGCCGATTTCGCGTTCCATCAAGAAGTAGTTCGCCCCGCGGTAGCAACAATCCCAAGATCAAAAAGCAGGCCGCTAAGCCCGCGGAAACCAGCCATGCAGCCTTTATTCCAATGTAAGGAAAGAACGCATAAAGTCCGCTCGCTATGACGATGAAGAGGCTTAGGAGTGTCAACAGGAACCACATCCCAGCCAAGGAGGTGAAGTGATGGGCTTCCGCCGTCGTTAACTGCCTGGGTGCCACCTCGTCCTCAAGATTCCCCGAGGTCGCTCCGTCTCTCAGCTCCCCGACCGAAGCGGCGAGCGACGTGGTTTCCTGGGCTGCGGCTTGGAGGTCTCGCTGGATAACCTCAACTTCCTCCCTCAGCCGTCCGGCGCCTCTTCCTGCACGTGCACAGGCAGCATCAAATTTTTCGCGATACCGCCACAAGCGTCGTACCAGCGCGGGGAAGTGATCCGCGGACTTGGCGATTCGCTCAAGCGATGCCGACCAGATTGCTCCCAGGCCGAAAAGCACAAGTACAAGAGTCGCCCCCCAAAGAAAGAATAATGTTCCCTGCTTGATTTGTTGCCCGATCGGCAAGTCAACCAGGGAGTTCCTGCTGGGAGCAACCTGGGAATAAAAGAAGCCTTCCACGCAGGCCATTACTACCGCGAAACAAGAGGCAATGAGCGGCCAAACCGCAATGCGTGAAGCCTCGTCGGGTGTCGGGCGGCCGGCGGTGTGCACATATCCTAATCCAGCCTCGACAAGCGTAAGCATGAAGGCGAAAACCAGGTACAGCGGAATACCAAAATAGGTAAGGTCGTGAGGGATGAATCCCAAATCGCGCAGGATTTGACCCAGCATTCCTGTATTGACGGAGATCAACGCGATCAGAATCGTGCTCGATACGAACAAACGGGCCTTTGCGGTTCGGAGACTTCCATGCACCGCAGATAGTTGATCTGCCGTTGGCAGGTTTGGAAAAGCCGGAGTTGCCTTCAACGCAGATTCTGTCAGTTTATTGCCAGCTCGCTCAAAAGCGCGCTGTAGATCAGAAACACGGGCAAGCTGTGGTTTTAGCTTCTTAGTGATCTTGGAAAACGACGCGAGCGCTGCCTCAAGGCGCGTAAGGCCTTCGGACACGTAAGTGATGCCGGCATTGTCCTTGAAGTCCTCAATCAGCGCTTCAACTGCCCGCCGCCGACGTTCGCGTGCCGCCGACTGCCTAGAGACTAATCGAGACAGGTAGGACGCCACTCCTCGCCGCACATTTGTGGTGATCGGATAGAAGAGGAAATAAGCAGGAATTGCGGCAATCGCACTCAATCCAAGAATTGCTAGAGACCACGCCAGAACACCCCAGAACCATGGGATGTGTTGGGACACAAAGCCAGTGAAGGATTCCATCGGATAGCCCCGTAAGAAGGCTGAGCGTTTCTTGAGTCTATATACATACGCGGATTAGTGGGTCGGCGGCTATAACATACCGCTCGGCTTGTGGCCAAGCAGTTATCCTCGGCGGCCTCGGCGGTAGCCGCCCAATCATAGGAATGTTGTCAGGGCGTCACGAACATAATCTTTGACTCGCGCCGATTCACCTCGAACCTCTCGGAGAGAGGATGCGGAAGGGACAAGCGGCGCTCGCGCCGATCAGCGTCCATCTCTCGGCTTCGAGATAGGAGTGCGAGGCTTACTACGGTTCACCGTTTGCTCGACAACTAGCGGTTGAAAGCGCAGCCTCCACACGATAGGCTTGCCTGCGTCGGAGTTGATTCCATGCGAACGATACTGGTCCTCGTGGTCGTCCTGAACGTGACCCCTGGTGCCCAACAACCCGCCAGTTTGGAAGATACTTTGGTGTGGATGCACAATTTTGCTGCGGATAACGGAAGCCAGTTCACGGGGCAGAGAAATACGGATAAGGGAGCGTGTAAGCTGGGCACCCCAAACTGCGAGCCGCGCCATGATGTGACGACTTTCGACAGTCATGGTTGTCTCGCGACGATAACGTGGTCCGTTGATTTGAACTATAAGGATGTCGGCACTCACACGTACCACTTTTCGCTGAAAGACCTTGACCCCAATAGCGTAGCTCGGGTGAAAGACAATCCCTTCGAGAATGCCGTAGTTGCGGAAACAACGAATAGCGAAAAAAAGGTCGCGGAATCTTTTACTCCGGCGGGTGGGAAGGCCGAAGAAAGCAAACACACCTGGGTTGAACTTGTCTTTGATAACGGAGATAACGCCGGACGTTTCGTGAAAGCTTTCAGGCACGCAATTCAACTCTGTGGCGGGAAACCGTCGGTATCTTAGGTCGGTTATGGGAACCGACGTTAGCATCATCATCGGCGGGCCAGCATCCCGGTACGGACGACCGCTCCGGTCAGTCAGGCCGTGCCACCCGCATTCCCGGCTGTAGAAGGGAACGGTCATGCAACAATCGAGTGCCGGCCTATTAATGTTCAGGCGGCGTGGCCGGGAGCTCGAGGTGTTTCTGGTTCACCCCGGCGGACCCTTCTGGCAGAAGAAGGATATCGGAGCTTGGTCTATTCCGAAGGGCGAATACCTGAACGGGGAGGACGAGTTGGCGGCCGCGAAGCGTGAATTTGAAGAAGAAACGGGGGTCAAGCCCGAAGGGGAATTTATGCCCTTGGGCAAGGTTAGGCAGGCGGGCGGAAAGGTTGTAACCGTGTGGGCCCTCGAAGGGGATTGCCCAACGGCGATTCGAAGCAATACGTTCTCAATGGAATGGCCACCGAAATCCGGCCAAAAGCGAGAGTTTCCTGAGGTTGACCGGGCACATTGGTTTCCACTTGCGGAAGCGCGGGTCCGTATCAACAAGGGACAGATCGAGTTTCTTGAACGACTCGTGGCTCGCTTCGGGAACGCGGAAGCAGGGAAGTGAGGTGCTCCCCAAAATTCGGACCAGTCAATAAGGTATAAAATCGCTGCCTCGGAAAGGGAGCAGAAATGAAATCGAGGCAACGGCGGAGCTTCAGCGCGGAGATGAAAGCACGAATCGCGCTGG
>Ga0209577_10000704_pt1 | contig 33202 bp, 29 predicted proteins | sample GraSoiAngelo_109_FD_185874 | JGI IMG/M metagenome (GOLD analysis project Ga0209577, IMG submission 185874) | Grasslands soil microbial communities from the Angelo Coastal Reserve, California, USA - 14_0903_12_20cm (SPAdes) (version 2) | ecosystem: Environmental > Terrestrial > Soil > Grasslands... | reverse complement strand
TCCTCGCGCGCCGCGACCGCGACGACGACCTCGCCGCGCTCGAGGAACACGACATCGAGCCGTTCGACCTCGTCTGCGTGAACCTCTACCCCTTCCTGGAGGTGGCGACGCGGTACGGCACCCAGGAGCACGAGGCGGTCGAGATGATCGACATCGGCGGGCCGACGATGCTGCGCGGGGCGGCGAAGAACTTCGCGCACGTCGCCGCCGTCTCGCGCCCCGACCAGTACGGCCGCGTCCTGCACGAGCTGCGCGAGACGGGCGGCCTGTCGCTGGAGACGCGGCGTGCCCTCGCGGCGGAGGCGTTCGCGACGACGGCCGTCTTCGAAGCGGCCGTCGCCCGCTGGTTCGCCGACCGCGAGGCCTTTCCGGAGGTCTTCACGCCGGTCTTCACGAAGTGCCGTGACCTCGCGTACGGCGAAAACCCGCACCAGCGTGCCGCGTACTACGAGGAGGCGGGCGCGCGGCGGCACCTGCTCTCGCGAGTCGACCAGCTGCACGGCAAGGACCTGTCGTTCAACAACCTCGCCGACCTCTCCGCCGGCCGCGCCTGCGCAGCGGAGTTCACGCTCGCCTGCTGCGTGGTCGTCAAGCACGGAAACCCGTGCGGCGTGGCGGTCGCGGCGACGATCGAGGAGGCGTACGAGCGGGCGCTCGCCTGTGACCCGCTGTCGGCCTACGGGGGGGTGGTCGTGCTGAACCGCCGCGTGGGCCGGGAGCTGGGCGAGCGGATCGCCGAGCAGTTCGTCGACGTCCTCCTCGCGCCCGGCTTCGACGACGCCGCGTTCGACGCGCTACGCGCCAAGCCCGGCACGCGGATCCTCGCCGACACCGAGCGCCGGCAGACGAACCCCGGCGAGCGCGACTACCGCCGCGTCCTCGGCGGGGTGCTCGTCCAGGACCGTGACGCGGACGTCGACGACCGCGCGGGCATGAGCGCCGTCTGCGGCTCGCCGTCGGAGGGCGACTGGGGCAACCTGCTCTTCGCGTGGCGCGTGTGCAAGCACGTGTCGTCGAACGCGATCGTGCTCGCGAAGGGCCTGGCGACGATCGGCATCGGGGCCGGCCAGCAGAGCCGCGTCGACGCCGTTCGCCTGGCGCTCGAGAAGGCGCGGGCACACGGCCACGACCTGCACGGCGCCGTGCTCGCCTCGGACGCGTTCTTCCCGTTCGCCGACGGCCCGGAACTGGCTCTCGAGGCCGGGATCGGCGCGATCATCCAGCCGGGCGGGTCGAAGCGGGACGACGAGGTGATCGCCGCGGTGGAGGACGCGGGCGCGGCGATGATCCTCACCGGCCGGCGCCACTTCCGGCACTGATCAGATGCGTCTTGCGCGCTTCAAAAGGCGCTCACGCGCCTCGAGATACTGCTGATCCGCACGGTCGAAGGCCTCCCATCGCCGGTCCCACTCCTCCCACCACTCTGGAGAGCCGATCGCGGGTCCGTTCGTCTCGGGAGAATCGACCTCGCGCTCCCGCCCGACCTCGGGCCTCGTCATGAGCGAATCGTATCCACCCTGGCCGCGGCCGCCAGAGATTCAACTTGCTGTCTGAGCGTCTGGACCTCCGCACGCAGAGGATCGATCGCCGCGGCGGCGTTCTCTCCAAGATCCTGCCACTCGGCGCCCCTCCCCGAAACCGCCCTTGGAAGCTCGCCCCTCCAGAGACCGCGGTAGAGAAAGACGAGCAGGAAGAGGCAAATGCCGAAGACGACGAGGACACGCTCGAGGTAGAGCAGCAAGGCGGAGCCCATCGCGACCGACGGCAGTCTCGCCGGAATGTGCATGAACGAGGGAAGCGCGAGGCTCAAGCCGAAGACGACCAGGCTTGCGATGCGCACGCCGTTCCTCTCGCTCACGCCCGCCGACGAGACGCGCGCCGCGGCCCGAGCGTAAGTGTCCTTTCGGAATAGGCTCGTACGGCCGGTCGTTGCCCCGCTCCGTACCCGAGACCGAGGAGATCGCATGACCCAGGCCGCACCGAATCCACGCCCCTGGCTGACGCTCGCCGTCGTCGGCGCCGCGTTCTTCATGACCGTGCTGGACGTCGCGATCGTCAACGTCGCGATCCCCTCGATCCAGAAGGACCTCCAGATCAGGGAGGAGACGGTGCAGTGGGTGATCATCGCGTACGCGATCACGTTCGGCGGCTTCCTCCTTCTCGGCGGCCGGATGGCCGACCTCCTCGGGCGGCGGCGGATCTTCGTCGGCGGCCTGATCCTCTTTACGCTCGCCTCGCTCGTCTGCGGCCTCGCATCGAGCGCGGGCGTGCTGATCGCCGCGCGGGCCGTGCAGGGCGTCGGGGCGGCGATCATCTCGCCGGCAGCGCTCTCGATCGTCACGACGACGTTCACCGAGGGCGCGGAGCGGAACAAGGCGCTCGGGATCTGGGGCGCGCTCGGTGGGTCGGGCGCAGCGGCCGGCGTCCTCTTCGGCGGGATCCTCACGAAGTACCTCGGCTGGGCATGGATCTTCTTCGTCAACGTGCCCGTCGGCGCGCTCGTCTTCGCGCTGACGTGGCCCCTCGTCCCCGAGAGCCGCGCCGAACTCGGGCACCGGCGCTTCGACGCCGCCGGCGCCGTGACGGTGACGGGCGGCCTCGCGCTCCTCGTCTACGCGATCTCGAAGGCCCCCGACGTCGGCTGGGCCGCCGCGCGCACGATCGTGCTCCTCGTCGCAGCGGTCGCGCTGCTCGCCGCGTTCACGATCTGGGAGCTCCGCACGCGGGCGCCGCTCATGCCCTTCAGGATCTTCCGGCTGCGCTCGCTCGCGGCGGCGAACGTCGTCGGCTTCCTGCTCGGCGCCGTCATCTTCGCCAACTTCTTCGTCCTCACGCTGTACGTGCAGCAGGTGCTGGGCTGGTCGGCGCTCAAGACCGGGCTCACCTTCCTCGCGACGGCGGGCACGACGGTCATCTGGGCGGGCGTGTCGCAGGCGCTCGTCACGCGCTACGGGACGCGGCCGGTTCTCGTCCTCGGCATGCTCGTCCTGGCCGCCTCGCTCGGCTGGTACACGCAGATCCCCGTCGGCGGCCACTACTGGCCCGACCTGCTCCCGGCCTACGTCACCTTCGCGCTCGGCCTCGCGTTCTCGTTCATCCCGGTGTCGATCGCGGCGCTGGCGCAGGTCGAGCCGCACGAGGCCGGGCTCGCATCCGGTCTCATCAATACGAACCAGCAGATCGGCGGGGCGATCGGCGTGGCGGTCGCGGCGACGATCTTCACGTCCCACGCGAAGTCGCTCCTCGCCTCCCACCACTCACCGGCGGCGGCGTTCACGGCCGGCTATCAGCACGCGTTCTGGGCGCTCGTCGCGATCGCGCTCGTCGGCGCGCTCGCCGCCGCGGTCCTGCTGCGGGGCGAGAAGCTACCGGTTGGTGCCGAGGCGAGGGTGCCGGCCGGCTAGGCGGGTCTCCAGAACCGGTAGAAGCTCTGGCCGAAGCCGATGAAGGCGGCCAGGAAGTCCTCGAGGACGCGGGCGTTGTCGAGGCCGCCCGCGGGCACGGGGTCGAAGCCGGCGTCGCGGATGAGCTGCTCGGTCACCTCCCGGGCATCGTCGTCCGCGGCGTAGAGCTGGCCGGGCCGTTCCAGCTGCTCGTCGATCTTGTCGTAGAGCACCGCGAAGTTGAGGTTGAACGCCTTCGCGACCGGGCCGCCGGTGATCGACTTCACCTCGTGCGCGAGCGACGGGAACTGCTCGTTCCGGCCGCCGAACGCGTTCGTCGCGTCGACGACGACCTTGCCCTGGAGCCCGCTCACCTTCCCGAGCGCGTCCGCGATCGACCCGCTCGGCACCGCGACGAGCACCGCGTCCGCGTTCGAGGCGTCGCCTCCGTCGCGGCCGAGCTCCTGCACCTCGTGACCTGCTTTTCGCCAGCGCGCTGCGAGGCCGCCGCCGATGTTTCCCCTACCGATGGTGGTGATGTTCATGGGCCTCCTAACGAGTTCCGGAGAGGACGGATTCCCCTAGGCTTTACCCGGAGTGAGCGCCGACTACCCGACCGTCCTCGAGCTCGTCGGCGCGACGCCCGTCGTCCGCCTCGAGAAGCTCGGCGCCGAGGTCGAGCCGACGCTCCTCGCGAAGCTCGAGTACCTGAACCCCGGCGGCTCGCTCAAGGACCGGATCGGCCTGCCGCTGATCCAGGCCGCGGAGCGCGACGGCAAGCTCCGGCCCGGCGGGACGATCGTGGAGCCGACCTCGGGAAACACCGGCGTCGGGCTCGCGATCGGCGCGGCGATCAAGGGCTACCGGTGCATCTTCGTCATGCCCGACAAGATGAGCCAGGAGAAGATCGCGCTCCTGCGCGCGTACGGCGCCGAGGTCGTCATCTGCCCGACCGCCGTGCCGCACGACTCGCCGGAGAGCTACTACTCCGTCTCCGACCGGCTCGCCGAGGAGATCCCCGGCGCGTTCAAGCCCGACCAGTACTCGAACGTGGCCAACCCGGAGGCCCACTACCGCGGGACGGGACCGGAGATCTGGGAGCAGACCGGCGGCGCGATCGACGCGATCGTGATCTCCGCGGGCACCGGCGGGACGATCTCCGGCGTGGGGCGCTACTTCAAGGAGCGGAAGCCCGAGGTGCTGATCGTCGGCGCCGACCCCGAGGGCTCCGTGTACACGGCGAAGGACGAGAGCGACGTCCACCCGTACCTCGTCGAGGGAATCGGCAAGGACACGTGGCCGAAGACGATGGACGCGAGCGTCGTCGACGAGTGGGTCCGGGTCTCCGACCGCGACTCCTTCCTCGTCGCGCGCAGGCTGGCGCGGGAGGAGGGCATCCTCGCGGGCGGCTCGGGCGGGACGTCCGTCTACGCGGCGATCGAGGTGGCCCGGCGGTTCGGCCCCGAGGCGCGCATCCTCACGATGATCCCGGACTCGGGCCGCAGCTACCTGTCCAAGTTCTACGACGACAAGTGGATGCTCGAGCACGGGTTCGCGGAGCGAGAGGCGCCGGCGCCGACCGTGGAGCAGGTGCTCCGGTCGAAGCGCTACGAGGAGGCGGACGTGCCGGAGCTCGTCACGATCGCGTCGCACCAGAAAGTGGGCGAGGCGATCGACGTCATGCAGCGCTACTCGATCTCGCAGCTCCCCGTCGTCCGCGACGGCGACGTGAGCTCGCTCGCCGACGTGATCGGCTCGCTCCACGACCGCGACCTGCTCGAGCGCGTCTTCACCGACCCGGACGCGCTGTACGAGGACGTCGTCGAGGCCATGCAGCCGCCGCTCGCGACGATCGAGGCCGGCGAGTCGTTCGACGAGGTCTTCGCGACGCTGACCGGCAGGACGAACGCGATCGTCGTCGCGCTCCGCGGCAAGCCGATCGGCGTCCTCACGCGCTCGGATCTGCTCGAGTACCTCGCCCACCGCCGCTAGACGTCGCTCCCCTCGCAGGCCGCCGTGCCTTGTAATCGGGCGGGACGAGGAGGACAATCGAAGACGCCAAGAGACAGCGCCGCGCCGAGACGGCTCTGCGGGAGGGAGAAGAATGACGTCGTCGACGAGGGCACGGCCGCTCCTCCGCTTCTGCATGCTCGCGGCGCTGAGCGTGCTCTTGCTCTTCCCGGCAGGCGCCGCTCCGGCGACGGCGACCGGAACGGTCGTCGCCTGGGGCTGCGGCGGCTTCACCCAGGCTGGACAGTGCACCGTGCCGAGCGGCCTCTCCGGCGTGACCGCCGTCGCCGCCGGCACATTCCACAGCCTCGCGCTGAAGAGCGACGGCACCGTCGTCGCCTGGGGCTGCGCCGTCGACAACGTCGGGCAGTGCAACGTGCCGAGCGGCCTCAGCGGCGTGACCGCGATCGCCGCCGGCTCTTTCCAGAGCCTGGCCCTGAAGAGCGACGGAACGGTCGTCGCCTGGGGCTGTGGGATCGACAACGGGCAGTGCGACGTGCCGAGCGGCCTGAGCGGCGTGACCGCCGTCGCCGCCGGGAACGTGCACAGCCTCGCCCTGAAGAGCGACGGCACCGTCGTCGCCTGGGGCTGCGGGGGCGGCTCGGACACCGGGCAGTGCGACGTCCCGAGTGGCCTGAGCGGCGTGACCGCGATCGCCGCCGGGGGAGGACACAGCCTCGCCCTGAAGAGCGACGGCACCGTCGTCGCCTGGGGCTGTGCCGGTTTCGACTGGGGCCAGTGCGACGTGCCGAGCGGCCTCTCCGATGTCGTCGCGATCGCAGCCGGGGACATCACCAGCCTCGCCTTGAAGAGCGACGGCACCGTCGTCGGCTGGGGCTGCGGCGCCGGAGACGCCGGGCAGTGCAACGTGCCCGCCGGCCTCACGGGCGTGACCGCGATCGCCGCCGGGAGCTCGCACAGCCTCGCCCGGCAAAGTGACGGCACAGTGGTCTCCTGGGGCTGCGCCCACACCGACTTCGGGCAGTGCAGCGTGCCGAGCGGCCTGTCCGGCGCCATCACCGTCTCCGCCGGATACGGCCACAGTCTGGCGCTCGTCGCGCCCGCGCCCAAGATCTCCGGCTTCAGTCCGGGCGGCGCCGCCGTCGGAGCCGTCGTGACGATCGGCGGGTCGAATCTGGGCGGCGCGACCTCGGTCTCGTTTGGCGGCGTCGCCACGGCGCCCACCTTCGTCTCGTCGACGCAGGTGCGGGCCGTCGTGCCGGCGGCCGCGAGGACCGGCCACCTCGACGTCACGACCTCCGTCGGGACCGGCCACAGCAGCGGCACCTTCCGGGTGCTGCCGCGGATCACCTCCGTCAGCCCACCGAGCGGCCCGGCCGGGGCCGCGGTGACGATCGCCGGCTCCGGCTTCACCGACGTCGGCGCGGTCAAGTTCAACGGCGTCCCCGCCACCGCACCGAGCGTCGACTCCGACCACCAGATCACCGCCCACGTGCCGGCCGCCGCAACCGGCGGCCGGGTCACCGTCACCACCCTCGGCGGCACCGCCACTAGTCCGACCGGCTTCGTGGTCGTGCCGACGATCACCGGCTTCTTCCCCCTTGTTGCCGCCCCGGGCAGTCCGGTCGTCGTCAACGGGACGGGGTTCGGCAGCGTCAGCTCGGTCAAGGTGCACGGAGTCAGCGCCGGCTTCAGCGTCCTCTCTCACACCCAGCTGCGCCTGATCGTCCCCGCAGCCGCGACCAACGGCTTCATCACCGTAACCACCCCCGGCGGCACCGCGCTCAGCGCCTTGATCCTGATCGTCACCCCGCGCGTCGTCGGCTTCGCACCCGGCGCCGCACCAGTAGGGGCCAAGGTGACGATCAGCGGAAACGCCTTCGGCGGCGCCACCGGCGTCCTCTTCAACGGCGTCCTCGCCCTCCCCGCCACCGTCACCCCGACCCAGATCACCGTGCTCGTCCCCGCCGCCGCCTCCACCGGAAAGCTCACCGTCGTCACCTCCGCCGGCGCCGGCCAGAGCAGCGGCACCTTCCGCGTGCTGCCGCGGATCACCTCGGTCAGCCCAGGAAGCGCCCCGGCCGGAGCCACGGTGACGATCGCCGGCTCCGGCTTCACCGACGTCACCGCCGCCAAGTTCAACGGCGTCCCCGACGGGAGTGCGAGCGTCGACTCCGACCACCAGATCACCGCCCACGTCCCCGCAAGCGCGACCAGCGGCCGCATCACCGTCACCACCGCAGGCGGCACCGCCGTCAGCGCGAGCGGCTTTCTGGCCGTGCCGACGATCTCCGGCTTCGCGCCGGGAGCGGCCGCTCCCGGCAGCCCGGTCGTGGTCGACGGGACCGGCTTCGGCGGCGTCAGCGCGGTCAAGGTACACGGGGTCAGCGCCGGCTTCAGCGTCCTCTCCCGCACCCAGTTGCGACTGATCGTCCCCGCCACCGCCAGCGACGGGCAGATCACCGTCACCACCCCCGGCGGCACCGCGACCAGCGCCGCCACCCTGCTCGTCACCCCGCGTGTGGCCGGCTTCTCCCCCGGCTCCGCACTTGTCGGCGCCAAGGTGACGATCAGCGGCAACGCCTTCGGCGGCGCGACCGGCGTGCTCTTCAACGGCGTCCTCGCGCTCCCCGCCACCGTCACCCAGACCCAGATCACCGTGCTCGTCCCCCCAGACGCTTCGACCGGCAAGCTCACCGTCGTCACCCCCTCTGGCGCCGGCCAGAGCAGCGGCATGTTCCGCGTCCTGCCCCGGATCACCTCCGTCACCCCCGCCACCGGCCCCGCCGGCACGCTGGTGACGATCGCCGGCTCCGGCTTCACCGACGTCACCCAGGTCAAGTTCAACGGCGTCCCTGACCCCGGCGCCAGCGTCGACTCCGACCACCAGATCAGCGGCCACGTCCCCGCGGGCGCGACCAGCGGCCGCATCACCGTCACCACCCTCGGCGGCACCGCCATCAGCCCCACCAGCTTTCTCGTCACCCACTAGCGCGGCGTGCGACCATAGGCCTATATGGCCACGGCACCGCTCGAAACCTTGCTGCAAGGCGCATTTCCGGACGCGACCGAGCTCGTCGTCGAGGATCGGACCGGCGGCGGCGACCACTTCCAGGTCACCGTCACGAGCCCGCGCTTCAACGGGCTCTCGCTCCTCGACCAGCACCGGCTCGTGAACGAGGCCCTCGCAGACCCCCTCGCCGATGGCACCATTCATGAGCTGCGAATCAGAACGAGAGGAACCCAATGAGCGAGCTTCGCGAGACGATCCAGCAGGTCATCGAGAACGAGCCGGTTGCGCTCTTCATGAAGGGCACGCCCCAATTCGTCATGTGCGGGAACTCGGAGCGGGCGCTGCGCGCGCTCCGCGAGGCCGGCGCGCCGGTCACCGCCGTCGACATCCTCCCCGACCCGCGCATCCGCCAGGAGCTCTCGGCGGTCTCCGGCTGGCCGACCATCCCGCAGGTGTTCGTCCGCGGGGAGCTGATCGGCGGCGCCGACATCGTCGAAGAGCTCGCGGCGAGCGGCGACCTCGAGCGGAAGCTCGAAGAGAGACTCGGCGCGGAATACCGCTCCGAAGAAGCCGGCGGCCGCGTCGTCGACGTCCTGGCGGCCTAGGTTCTAGGACGCCGCCTCGACCAGGTGGTCGGGGCGCCAGAGCTCGTACGGCTCGAGCCCGGCGTGGCGGGCGTCGAGCGAGCGCAGGAGCGCGGTGACGACGCTCGGGTCGAACTGCGTGCCGGAGCAGCGGTCGAGCTCGGCGCGCGCCGCCTCGAGGTCGAGCGCCGGCCGGTACGGACGCGGCTCGACCATCGCGCGGAACGCGTCGCAGACGGCGACGATGCGGGCGCCGAGCGGGATCTCCTCGCCGCTCAGGCCGTCCGGATAGCCGCCCCCGTCCCAACGCTCGTGGCTGGAGCGGACGATCGGCACGACGTTCGCCAGCGCCTCGATCGGCGCGAGGATCTGCTCGCCGACGACGGGATGCGTGCGCATCACGGCCCATTCCTCGTCGTCGAGTGCCGACCGCTTGTGGAGGACCGCCTCCGGGATCCGGATCTTGCCGATGTCGTGGAGGAGCGCGCCGAGCTCGATCGCCTGCACGAGCTCCTCGCTCGCCCCGAGTCGCCGCGCGACCGCGACCGCGAGGTCGGAGACCTCGCGCGCGTGCGCGCTCGTGTAGTCGTCCTTCGCCTCGAGCGCGCTCGTCAGCGACGCGAGCGTCTCGCGGTAGAGCCGCTCGACGGCCTCGGCGTGCTCGAACTGCGCGAGCAGCACCTCGAGGTGGCCGACGAGGAGCTCGGCGAGCGCGGTGTCGGCGCCGTCGAACGAGCGCTGCCGCGCGTCGTAGACCTCGACGAGCCCCCACGGCCGCCCGCGCACGCGGATCGGGAGCATCAGCACGGCGTGCAGGCCGAGCTTGCGCAGCACGAAGGCTTCGCTCTCGTCGAGGCTCTCGTCCGCAAGCGACACCGCGCGCGGCACGCCGCTCTCGAGCACCTCCTTCGTCTGCGGGTAGTCGTCGACGAGGAACATGCCGCCGGTGTCGAGCCGCCAGGGCGCGTGCGCGAAGCTCACGTCGTCGACGAGCGCGCCGTCCGTCAGGCGGGAGACAGCGCACGCGGTCGCGCGCAGCATCACGGCGAGATGGCGCGTCGCCGCTTGGAGCATGCCCTCGCACGTCCGCTCGCGGCCGAGTGCGCGGCCGGCGTTCCAGAGCTCGCGCAGCGCGACGTCGCGGAAGCCGCTCTCGCCCATGCGCTCACGCAGCTCGCGGTAGAGGAGGTCGAGGCTCGTCCCGCCCGCGCCCGCCTCGCCGTCGTCGGCGAAGGTAATCGCGGTGTCCTTGCCCGCCCGCTTCGCCGCGATCAGGGCGAGGTCGGCCTTGCTGACGAGCTCCTCCTTGGAGCGCGCGTCGACCGGAAAGGACGCAACGCCGGCAGATAGCGTCTGCCCGACGAGGTGCTGGGCGGTCGCGCGCCGGATGCGGTCGGCGAGCTGGATCCCCGCGGCGGCCTCGCCGTCGACGACCACGGCGAACTCGTCGCCACCGACGCGGAACGCCTCCTCGCCGGCGCGGCACTGCTGGGTCAGCGTCCGCGCGAGCTCCCGTAGGACGCGATCGCCAGCCGGGTGGCCCTCGTCGTCGTTCAGGCGCTTGAAGTCGTCGAGGTCGCAGAGGAGCAGCGTGACCTGGCTCCCGGTCGAGTGGGCGCGCAGGAGCACGCTGTCGAGGTGCTCCTGGAAGGCGCGATGGTTGCCGAGATCGGTCAGCGGGTCACGCCGCGCCTCGGCGTGCGTGAGGGCGAGGCGGCGCGCGTTGGCGAGCGAGGCGCCCGCGAGCTCGGTCGCAGTGACGAGGAGGCTGGGATGGATGCCGACGTGCGCGCCGGTCGGGACCCCGACGAGGAGCGCCCCGAAGATCTCGCCGCCGGCCGCGATCGGCGCGGCGAAGGCCTCGCGGCACGAGGCGCCGTAGCCGGCGAGCTCCGCCACCTCGCCCGCGCCGGCCGCGACGAGACGCCCTTCCTCGAAGCAGCGGGCGACGACGCGCGGCAGGCCAAGCGGCTGCCGCACGAGGAAGCCGACCGCGGCGGCCTGGAGCGGAGCCCGGCCGGAGCCGACGAGGTAGACCGCGGTCGGGCCGCCTCCTGAGATCTCGCCGACGTGGCGCGCGAGGAGCTGCGCGATCGTCGAGCTGTCCGCGGAGAGCGCAAGCTCCCGCGCGAGGCGCAGCGCACGCGTGGACTGCGTGAGCAGGCGCTCCGACGCCTCCGGGACCGCCGGCGGCTCCTCCCTCCGACTCTCCATGCTCGAGGCTGCCTCCTTCGCCGCAGTTCCCACCCTCTGCGCCAATTAAGGCCCGGAAGCGGAGACCTCTCATCACCCCTAAGGGGTAGCCGTAGAATCGGGGCGTGGACTTCGAGACGCGCGCGATCCACGAGGGGCAGGAGCCGGACCCGGCCACGGGGGCCGTGACCGTTCCGATCTACCAGACGTCGACCTACGCGCAGGAGGCGGTCGGCGACCACAAGGGCTACGAGTACTCGCGCGTCGCGAACCCGACCCGGACCGCGCTCCAGCGCTGCCTCGCCTCCCTCGAGGGCGCGGATCACGGCGTCGCGTTCGCCTCCGGGCTCGCCGCCGCGACGACGCTCGTGCACCTCCTCTCGCCCGGCGAGCGCATCGTCGCCGTCAACGACGTCTACGGCGGCATCTACCGCATGTTCTCCCAGGTCTACGAGCCCAAGGGCTACGAGTTCGAGTGGGTGCCGGCGGCCGACATGAGCGCGAACCTCGCCGAGCACCTCGACGAGCGCACGCGGCTCGTCTGGCTCGAGACGCCGACGAACCCGCTCCTGAACGTCGTCGACATCCGGGCGGCCGCCGAGGCGGCGCACGCAGCGGGAGCGCTCGTCGTCGTCGACAACACGTTCGCGACCCCGTACCTCCAGCGGCCGCTCGAGCTCGGCGCCGACGTCGTCCTGCACTCGACGACGAAGTACCTCGGCGGCCACTCGGACGTCATCGGCGGGTTCCTCGCCACGAACGACCCGACGGTGGCCGAACGGCTCTTCTTCCTGCAGAAGTCGCTCGGCGGGATCCCCGGGCCCTTCGACGCGTGGCTCGTCCTGCGCGGTGTGAAGACGCTCGCCGTCCGCATGCGCCGGCACTGCGAGAACGCGCGCGCGGTGGCGGAGTTCCTCGACGCCCACCCGCGCGTCGAGCGCGTCCTCTACCCCGGCCTCGCGAGCCACCCCGGGCACGACGTGGCCGCCCGCCAGATGGCCGACTTCGGCGGGATGGTGTGCTTCCTGGCCGAGTCGGAGGAGGAGGCGGTCGGGCTCGTCGCGCGCACGAAGATCTGGAAGCTCGCCGAGTCGCTCGGCGGCGTCGAGAGCCTCATCGAGCACCCGGCGCGGATGACGCACGCGTCGACGGCGGACGCGCCCTTCGCCACACCGCGGAACCTCGTCCGGCTGTCGGTCGGCCTCGAGTCGCCCGACGACCTCGTGGCCGACCTCGAGGCGGCGCTCGTCCGCTCCGCGGCGGCCGTGTAGCGGAACCTGCGCGGGGCTGCGCGTGTAGAGACGGCATGAGAAACCTCCTCTTCATCGTCTTTGCAGCCGCCGTCTCGGTCCTCGTCGTCGCGTCGACCGCCTTCGCGAAGGGCGCCACGCAGGCGACGATCAACGGGCCCGGGCTGCACAAGGGCGGGCTCGTCCTGCGCAGCGACAACGGCGGCGACCCGTCGAGCGGCTCGAGGCTCGGTGAGCTCGCCACCGCGGCCGGGTTCTTCCCGGCGGTGTTCAACCAGGCGCCGGACCCGATGCTGCGCGTTCGGCCGAAGGGCACCCTCGGGCCGAAGTACACCGTCGACTACGTCATGCCCGGCCCGAACGACACGAGCTCGACGATTCGCCAGGATCTCTACCCGTACGCGAAGCCCTACGCGCTGAGCTACACGAAGCCCGGGCAGCCCTTCTGGGGCCGGGGCCAGGGTACGCACGGCGGCTGGTTCCTGACCACCTCGGCGGTACGGACGACGCTCGGGCTGCCGGCGCAGCCGCCTGCGACGAGCACGGGTGACGGCACCGGCTGGCTCCGCTGGGTCGCGCTCGCGATCACGATCGCAGCCGGGCTGGCGCTGGTCGGCGTGCTGTCGCTGGTGGCGCTTCGCCGCCGGCCGGGACCCGCCACCGCGTAGTCGGCATACGATGAGCGCGTGGACGCGCTCGCGCCCATCGACCTTCGGTTCGGTGGACGCGAGCGCGTCATCGGCGTCTACCTGCTGGAGACCGGCGACGGCCCCGCGCTCTTCGACTGCGGCCCGTCGACCTGCGTCGAGCGGCTGAGGGAAGGCCTCCGCGGGCGCGGGCTCGCGCTCACCGACCTTCGCCACCTCCTCCTCTCGCACATCCACCTCGACCACGCGGGCGCCGCCGGCGTCCTCGTGCGCGAGCACCCGGGCCTGCGCGTCCACGTCTCGGAGGTCGGCGCGCCGCACCTCGTCGACCCGACGCGGCTGGAGCGAAGCGCGCGGCGCCTGTACGGCGCCGAGTTCGATGCCCTGTGGGGCGAGCTCGCGCCGGTCCCCGAGCGTAACGTCGACGTCGTCCGGCGAGACGTACTCGGTCTCGAGTGCTTCCCCTCACCAGGCCACGCACGACACCACGTCTGCTACGTCGATCGCGACGGAACCCTCTACGCGGGCGACGCGGCAGGCGTTCGCATCCAGCCGGCCCGCTACGTCATGCCTCCGACTCCCCCACCCGAGCTCGACCTCGAAGCCTGGGAGGCGAGCTTGGACGAGATCGAGCGCCGCGCGCCGGAGCGGCTTGCGCTCATCCACTTCGGCGTCGTCTCCGAGCCCGCCCCGCACCTTGCCGAGCTCCGCCGGAGGCTGCGCGAATGGAGCGCGATCGTCGAGCGGGGCGCGGGGGAGGAGGAGTTCGCCGCGGCGGTCCGCGCGGAGATGGACGAGGAGCGCCCGGCGTACGAGGCCGCGATACCGATCCGGCAGTCGTACGCGGGCCTGAAGCGCTACTGGGACAAGCGGCGGGAAGCGGCGTGATCGGCCGGCTCCGAGGCGGTGCCCTCGGCGAGCGGAGCTTCCGGCTCCTCTTCGCCGCGCGCACGATCTCGTTCTTCGGCACGAACCTCGCGCCGATCGCCGTCGCGTTCGGCGTGCTCGACCTGACCGGCTCCGCCTCCTACGTCGGGCTCTCGTTCGCCGCGTGGACGCTGGCGCAGGTCTCGACGCTGCTCGTCGGCGGCGTCGTCGCCGACCGGCTCCCGCGCCGCCTCGTGATGATCGCCTCGGACTCCGCGAACCTCTGCGTCCGCGCGACGATGGGCGCGTTGCTCGTCAGCGGGCACGCACGCGTCTGGGAGCTGATCGCGCTCCAGGCCGTGGGCGGCGCGGCGACCGCCTTCTACTCGCCCGCCTCGACGGGCCTCGTTCCCGAGACGGTGCCGGCGCGGCACCTCCAACAGGCGAACGGCTTCATGAGCATCGCGCGCTACGTCGCCTTCCCTGTCGGCGCCGCGGCCGGAGGGGCGATCGTGGCGACGGTCGGCTCGGGCTGGGCGCTGCTTCTCGACGCGGGCACCTATGGGACGAGCGCGCTGCTCCTCGTGGCGATGACGCTGCCGGCGCGGGCGCGGACGGCGAGCGCGCCGAACTTCCTGCGCGAGCTCCGCGACGGCTGGCAGGCCTTCACGGAGCACACGTGGGTCTGGGTCCTCACCTCCTGGATCTCGCTCTACTTCCTCGTCACCTACGCGCCGTTCTTCGTCCTCGGGCCCTACATCGCGAAGCACTCGTTCGGCGGCGCGACGGCGTGGGCGTTCATCGTGACCGGCGAGGCGATCGGCTCGCTGGCCGGCGGGGTCGTCGGCCTGCGCCTGCGGCCGCGAAGGGCGATGGTGGTGATCGGCGCGATCTTCACGGTCACCGCGCTCCAGTCGGCGCTCCTCGCCGTGCATGCGCCCTACCCGACGATCGCGGTGGCGGCGGCCTTCGCCGGCTTCGCCTTCTCCTACGGCACCGTGGTCTGGGACACGTCGCTCCAGCAGCAGATCGCTCCCGAGAAGCTGTCGCGCGTGAGCGCCTACAACTGGATGGGCGCAATGGCGTTCCTGCCTGCGGGCTACGCGTTGGCGGGGCCGGTCTCCGACCTGATCGGGATGTCGGCCTACCTCTGGATCGGCGCGGCTTGGGTCGTCGTGACGACCTCGGTCGTGATCTGCGTGCGCGGCGTCCGGGAGTTCCGGCTCGCTCCTCCGGACGCACCCCGAGAAGCCGCAGTCGCGGTCGGGACGTAAGCCTCAGGCGCCCGCGCTTTCAGACAGGCGCTGGAGATCGACGCGGCTGACCTCCTGCCCGTTCCTGTCGTAGCCGATCAGGACATAGGGCCTTCCGTCCGCCGGGAGCTGGCCTTGCGGCGCAACGGCGAGATCGGCGAGGAAGTACGCCTTCGCGAGCGGCAGCGTTCTCGTTTCTGACGCCGATTGCAGCACGATCCTCGTAATCCGAGAGCCTCCGGCAACGTGGCCGTCCAGCAGCAACGTGAACTCGCCGTTCGCCGGGTACCACGTGAGATTCGTCGCGATCGGGAGCGTCTGCGGCGCGCTAGGGCCGATATCGCACTGCGAGCCGGCGTTCGGAGTCGGTGCGGCGCCGTTCGCAGCGCCTCCGAGGTGAATGAAGACACAGCGGCCGGACGCTTCGGTCGGACCGATCCACAAGCTCGCTTCCCCTGCCGGCGTCGAAACAGAAACGAGCTTCTGTACTCCACTCGCGACGATGCCGGGAACACGTGGGTCGGAATCGAGACGGCCGAACAGTCCGTGTCCGATCCCGAGCGCAGGCGTCGCGATGACCGCGACGATCGCCGCCGCCGCGGCCACGAGCGCGTGCCGCGGCCGAAGGCCCCGAAGCGGCCGGCTGCGAGCACCGGCGGCCTGGAGCTCTCGAAGCAGATGGTCGCGACGCGCGCGAAAGTGGGCCCCGGGAAGGCTGCGGTCAGGCGGCGGTCGGTGCAGATCTTCGGTCACGGCGCTCTCCTTGGAGTCGAAAACGGTTCGCCTTCCTCATGACCGCTCGCAGCTGTGAGTTCCCGCAGACGCCTGCGAGCGCGGGACAGACGCGACCGAACGGTGCCGATCGGGATCCCGAGTCCGACTGCGGCCTCCTCGTACGAAAGGCCTGACCACACGCAGAGAGCCAGGAGATCTTGGTCTCGGGCCGGCAGCGTGCGCAGATGCTCGAGGACGACGGCCATCCGGCTTTGGTCGGCGAGACGCGACTCGACGTCTTCTGCGAAGTCCGGTGTCTCCGTCTCGCGTGGAAGCCGCGCAAGCGCGCGTCGGTACCGACGCTGCGTTCGCCGGCGATTACGGACGACGAACGTGGCGATTCCGAACAGCCAGGCCCTGACCATTCCGGGCGCCAGCCTCTTCTCCCGCCTCCGCCAGGCTTCGAGAAAGACGATCGACATCAAGTCCTCCGCGGCGGCCCAGTCCGCCGTTCGGCGGAAGCAGAAGTTGTAGATCGCTCGGGAGTGCCGCTCGAAGAGAACCCTGAACGCATCCGCATCACCACTCTGGGCACTCAGCCACAGCTCGTCGTCCGAAGGCCGCACGACCGAGCCGGCAGCCGTCAGCAATAAGTGTCGCCGGACGTATCGCTCTTACCGGCTCCTACCACGTTGATGTACAGGAATGTGTGCACCCAAGCACCCGCGCAGGGAACGGTCGGGGTGTTCCACGATTGCGTTCCACCGCCATAGGAACCTGTCTTGGTGATCAAGGCGCTGCCCGCTCGGTTGACCATCCGGATCGTGTACGTGTAGGCGGGAGGCGGTGAGCCGCACAAGACATATCCGTCGGCGTAACCCGTGCGGTTCCCGCTGAAGACGATCGGGACGCGGGCGTCAGGACTGCACGTTGCGAAGATCCGCGACGTGCGCGCAGGCGAGGCGGTCGGGACGAGGAGCACGAGACAGCAGAGACCGCCGAGGACGGCCGATGACAGGACAATGCGGCTTCGAGAGGACATTTCCGCCTCCGATCTCGCAGGCCGGATTGGATTTCGCGGGAGCGTCGGCCCGCTCAGCTCGAAGCTAACACCACCTTGCGTTTAGGTCAACGTGGCATTTGCAGACATGGCCACATTGTCCACAACATGCGAAGGACGCTCTTTCAGGCTGTGATCCGCTCGATCGCCCTCTCGTAGGCCTCGACGTAGTTCGCGACCATCCGCTCGGGGGCGAAGCGCTCCTCGACGTAGCGGCGACACTCGTTCGGGTCGAGCGCGTCCGCCTGCTCGAGGGCGGCCGGCATGTCGCGGTACGTGTCGACGACGATCCCGCTCCGGCCGTCCTCGATCACCTCGGGCACTGCGCCCCAGCCGGTGGCGATCACCGGCGTCCCACACGCCATCGACTCGATCATCACGAGCCCGAACGGCTCCTCCCACTCGATCGGGAAGAGCGTCACGCGCGCGTCCTGGAGGAGCTCCACCTTCTGCCCGTGCGACACCTCGCCGAGGTACTCGATCCCGCCGACGAGATGCGGCTCGACGTACTCCGCGAAATACTCGATCTCCTTCGCGTCCTGCTTCTTGCCCGCAAGCTTGAGCGGCAGCCCTGTCTCGCGCGCGACCGCGATCGCCCGGTGCGCGCCCTTGTCGGCGCTCATGCGGCCGAGGAAGAGAAGGTAGTCGCCGCGGTGCGGCTTGCAGGGATAGAGCGAGAAGTCGAGCGCGTTCGGGCAGTTGGCGATCCACGGCAGGTCCGGCTTCGGCTTGCGCTGGTTGAGCGAGATCGAGATGAAGCCGACCCGCCGCGCGAGGTGGGCGATCCGCTCGTACACCTCTCCCGGCTCGCCGTCGAGCGGCCCGTGCAGCGTGTGCACGACCGGTGTCTCGACGAGGCCCCCGGCGAGCGCCGCGACCTGGCCCGAGTGGTCGTTGATGACGTCGAACTCGTCCGCCCGCCCGTAGCAGGCGAGCGCGTGCCGGAGCTCGGGAAGCGACTTGCCGATCCGCTCGCTCGGCGGGTCCGCGAAGACCGCCTCGAGCTTCGCCTTCGTGCGCGAGTCGCCGGACGCGAAGAGCGTCACGTCGTGGCCCGCGTCGGCGAGCCCGTCCGCGAGGAGCGAGACGACCCACTCGATCCCGCCGTAGCCGCGCGGCGGCACCGCGAACCAGGCCGGCGCGAGGACGGCGATTCTCACCGCGCCTCCACCTCTACGGTGCCCCGCACGAGGCGCACGTCCCAGGCGCGCTCGAAGGCGCGGACGCCGGAGAGCCGCATGTACTCGCCCGCCCAGGAGGGGATCTCCGGCGGCGCCAACGTCTCCAGATCGTGGCGGCGCCGGTTCGGCTGGAGGCCGAGCAGCACCTGGACGAGCAGGACCGGCGCGCCGGCCGCCCACGCCTGCGGCCGCGCCGCAGTCGGGTAGGCGATCGGGAACGGCGTCTGCGAGCGGCGCATCCCGGCGAAGACCTCCGGCAGCTGGAAGCCGAAGTGACCCGCGGCCATCAGCATCCGCTGCACGATCCTGAGCGCCTCCGGCCAGCGCCCGTAGCGCGCGAGACCCCAGGCGATCAGCGAGTTGTCGTGCGGCCAGACGGTGCCGTTGTGGTACGAGAGCGGATTGAAGGCCGCGTCCTCCGAGGACATCGTCCGCACCCCCCAGCCCGACCACAGCGCCTCGCCCATCAGCGCGTCGACGACCGCGTCGACCCGCTCGGGCGGCACGATCCCGCTCCACAGCAGGTGCCCGATGTTCGAGCAGAGCGCGTCGACCTGCTGCTTCTCGCCGTCCAGCGCGAGCGCGTAGTAGCCGCCCCGCCGCTCGATCCAGAACGCCGCGTCGAACCGCGCCTTCAGCTCCTCCGCCTCGCGCTGGAGCCGCTCGCCCAGCTCACGGTCGCGCCACACCTCGCGCGCCAGCTCGGCCGCGCGCAGCTTCGCGTCGTACACGTATCCCTGCACCTCGACCGGCGCGATCGAACCCTGCGCCAAACGGCCGTCCGCGAAGCGCTGCGAGTCGTCCGAGTCCTTCCACGACTGGTTGTGCAGACCGCGCTCGCTCCGCCGCCGGTACTCGACGAAGCCGTCCCCGTCCAGGTCGCCGTACCGGTCGATCCACTCCAGCGCCCGCAGCGCCGGCTGCCTCAGATCCCGCACCAGCGCCGCGTCGTCCGTCCACCGCCACACCTCCGACAGGAGCACGAGCCAGAGCGGCGTCGCGTCGACGGTGCCGTAGTAGGCCGGGAACCACGCGCTCGCCGCCTTCCCCCGCCGCACCTCGTGCACGATCTTCCCCGGCTCGGCGTCGATCATCGGGTCGTCCTCGGTCGCCTGGAGCTCCGCCAGCACCGCCAGCGCCGTATGCGCCAGCTCCGGGCCGAAGAGGAGCGTCTGGAGGCACGTGATCAGCGTGTCCCGCCCGAAGACGGTCATGAACCACGGCATCCCGGCCGCGGGCAGCTTCCCGATCCCGGAGTCGCCGCCGCGGATGCGCAGCGCCGCCAGATCCGCCACCGACTGCGTGAACGCGTGGCCGAGCTCCTCCCAGCTCGCCCGGATGTGCGGCACGCGGAGCTGCCACGCCGCCAGGGAGTCGCGCACGTGCCCGAGCTCCTCCCCGAAGCGGCGTGCCGCGAGGCGCGCCGGGACCTCCTCGTCGTCGAACGAGGGGAAGACGCCGACCTGCACCTCCCAGCGCTCGCGTGGCCCGAGCGTCACCTCGTATCGGACTGTCGAGTCGCTCGCCTCGCCCGGCTGCGAGAGCACGACCTGCGTCTGGACGGACCGGTCGCCTGGGTCCTCGAGGAGGAAGACGTTGCCCTCCCCGTTGAAGCGGCCCCCGACGACGGGCGGCAGGGGATCGGCGCCAAGCGGGTTCCCGAGCGCGAAGTCGTGGTCCTTGACGGAGAAGATGTCCGCGAAGTCGTTGCCGAACTCGAGCCCGACGACGAACGAGGCCGGCTCCATGCCCTCGTTCTCGACGACGATCACGTCCTGCATCGCCTCGCCGATGAAGCGGCGCCGCTCGACCGAGAGCACGTCCTGGCCGAGACCGCCGGCGCGCGGGTTGCGCATGTAGAACGCGGCCGAGAAGTACTCGACCTTTCCGGACGAGAGGAGGAGCGGCCGCTCGCCGTTGATCGTGAGCGTGAAGCGGGAGAGGAAGCGCGTGTCCTCGGCGAAGAACCCGCCCGTCCGGCCGTCGAGGTCGCCGACCTCGTCGGAGAGGCAGAAGGTCGAGCCCTCGAGGATGGTGACCGACATGGCGAACTACTCCGTACGCAGGATGCGCCCACCGCTCGATTGTGCAAGGGCCTTGACGACGAGCTCGTCCACGTTCACGTGCGGCGGCCGGGTGAGCGCGAAGAGGATGCACTCGGCGACGTCCTCCGGCCGCATCGCCTCCACGCCTGCGTAGACGGCCCGCGCCTTCTCTGAGTCGCCGCGGAAGCGGACGAGCGAGAAGTCGGTCTCGACGAGGCCCGGGTCGACCGTCGTGATCCGGATCGGCCGGCCGAGGAGGTCCTCGCGCAGCGCGTACGTGAAGCCCCGCACCGCGAACTTCGAGGCCACGTAGAGGGCCGCGTGCTCGTAGGCCTGGCGACCGGCGATCGAGCCGAGGTTGACGATGTGGCCCCAGAGGCGCATGTGCGGCAGGCAGAGGCGCGTCATGCGGATGAGCCCGTCGACGTTCGTGTGGAGCACGACCTGCTCGTCTTCCTCGGTCGACTCGTCGAAGGAGTCGCGCCCGAGCGCAAGGCCGGCGCCGTTGACGAGGACGTCGAGCCCCCCGAGCTCGGCGACCGCCCGCTCGACGAAGCGCTCGCAGCTCGCGGGGTCGGTGACGTCGAGCTCGAGCGCGAGGTCGCCCTCGAGCCGGTCCGCGCGGCGCGCGCCGACGGCGACGCGGACGCCCTCCCTCCGGAGCGCCTTCGCCGTCGCCGCTCCGATCCCGCTCGAGGCGCCCGTGACGATTGCGGTCTTCCCCTGGAGCACGCCCATCCCGCGGTGAGCTTAGTTCAGGCCTGCCGGAGGCAGCTCGAGGGCGCCGACGTCGCGGCTCACACCGGCGTCTCGCGCCGGTAGGGCTCGCCGAGCTCCACGGCCTGCCGCGAGCCTGAGGCGTGGTCGACCTGGAGCGTCGTGTGCGTCAAGCCGAAGCGCTCGGAGAGCAGCGCCTCGAGCCGGCGGCGGACGCCGTGGCAGTCGGCGCCGGGCTCGACGAGCACGTGCGCGGCCAGGGCCGGGAAGCCGCTCGTCACCGTCCAGACGTGCAGGTCGTGCACCTCGACGACGTCGGGCTGCGTCACGACGATCCGACCGACCGCCTCCGGGTCGATGTCGCCGGGCGAGCCCTCCATGAAGATCCGCGTCGACTCGCGCAGGAGCACGACCGCCGAGCGGAAGACGAGCGCGGCGACGACGAGGCCGGCGATCGGGTCGAAGCGGTCCCAACCGGTCGCGAGGACGAGCGCTCCCGCGACCGCGGTTCCGGCGAAGGCGGCGAAGTCGGTGGCGACGTGCAGGAAGACGCCGCGCACGTTCAGGCTCTCGCGGCTCGCCCGGGCGAGGAGGCCCGTGGCGACGAGGTTCACGGCGACGCCCGCGAGTGCGACGACGAGCACGACGCCGCCGCGGACGTCGGGCGGCGCGACGAGCCGGCGGACGGCCGCGTAGACGATCCACACGCCGACGAGCAGGAGGGCGATGCCGTTCGCCTGCGCGGCGAGGATCTCGAGCCGGGAGAAGCCGAACGTGAACCGCCCGCGGGGCGGCCGGCCGGCCATCGCCGCGGCGACGAGCGCAAAGGCGATCGCGCCGACGTCCGTCAGCAGGTGCCCTGCGTCGGCGAGCAGCGCGAGCGAGCCGGCGACGACCCCGGCCGCGATCTCGCCCGCCATGAGGCCGGCGATGAGGACGGCCGCAACAGCGAGCACCCGGCGGTCGCCAGCGAGGCGCTCGGTGTGCGAGTGGGCGTGCATCACGGCACCGTAGCGCGGGCCCAGGCGCGCCCCGCCGCGATTCGCTCGGGCGGCGTCGGGTGGGTGAAGAGCAGCGCGTAGACGGGCCGCGGCGGGTCGAGGTCGTTGAGGTTCGCGGTCGCCAGCTCGCGGTGCGCGGCCTCGAACGCCTCCGGATCCCGCGTCACCTCGAGCGAGAAGCGGTCCGCCTCCCGCTCCCAGCGCCGCGAGACGGCCGCGGCCACCGGCAGCCCGACGAGCTCGAGCGCCGAGGCGACGAGCAGGACGAGCGGCGCGTTCCGGAGATCGCCGGGGTCCGCGACGAGCGCCCACAGGACGACGACCGTCGCCGCGGCGCCGAGCATCCCGACGAGCGTTCCCTTGGCGACGTGCCGCGCACGCCGGTGGCCGAGCTCGTGCGCGACGACGAGCTCGACCTGACGGGGCCCGGCCTCGCGGAGCAGCGTGTCGAAGAGGACGACGCGCCGGGTCGCGCCGAGGCCGGAGACGTAGGCGTTCACCTTCCGGGTCCGGCGGCTCGCGTCGGCGACGAGGACGTCGCGAACCGGAACGCCCGCCCGCCGGGCGAGCGCCCGCAGCCGGTCGGCGAGCTGCTGGTCGCGGAGCGGCGCGAAGCGGTTGAAGAGCGGCTCCAGGACGACCGGAGCGGCGAAGCCGACGAGCAGCACGAAGACGGAGGCCGCCGGCGCGGCGACGAACGGCCACGCGCGTGGCAGCCGGCGCGCCATGCCCGCGAGCCCGAGCACCGCGCCCGAGGTGAGCACCACCGTCACGCCGAGACTCTTCAGCCGGTCGACGAGCCAGCCCCGCGAGCTCTGCGTCGAGAACCCCCATCGTCGCTCGCGGACGTGCCCGCGCCAGAACGCGAGCGGCAGCCGAACGGCCGCCGAGACGGCCACGACCAGCGCCGGAAACGCGGCTCCGGGCACGGCGTCGTAGAGCCACGACCCGGCCCGCGTGAACGCGAGCACCGACAAAACCGCCAATCCGAGCGTCACATCAAGCAGAAGAGCGACGTAGAGCGGCCGGTGGTAGCGACGCGCCCGCTCGACCTGCTCGACGCTGAAGAGCTCGGCCGGCATGGCGGAAACCCAAGGCTACACTTCGAAAATGGCGACTGCGGAGGGTCTCCGCCCGAGCTTGACGGCGGGAGAGTCCTCCACCGCGCTGGCGTCGCAGTGGCGCGTCCTCACGCGCGCGACGACCTTCGTCGCCGTCCTGACGAGCCCGGCCGCGTACCTCTGGTTCCACCGGCAGGAAGGCTGGGCCTGGTACTGGTCCGCCCTGGCCGCGCTCGGGTTCGTGATCGCCTTCCGCGGCCTCACCGGCCTCGCGCTGCGGCGGTTCATCCCCTGGCCGAGCCTGTTCGGGATCGACGACGCGCGGCTGAAGGAAGAGGACCTCGTCGGCCGGCGGCGAGCCTGGACATGGCGCTTCCTGACGCGGGTGGCCGTCGTGGTCGGCGGCCTCGTCACGCTCGTCTACCTCGTCCAGCTGTCGAAGCACGAGTCGGTCACGTGGTGGGGAACCGCCGGCGCGATCGTGGGCGGCTTCACCCACCGCTTCTCGAATCCGGGCGGATACCTGCCGCTCGTCGCGCTCTTCTTCGTCTACTTCGTCTTCAACTTCATGATCCTGCTCGGCCCGATGCTCATGCTCGGGATCTCGCAGATCCAGGGCTTCGAGCCCGGCGACGCCGAGTGGGGCGTGCGGCTCGAGGACGTGCGCGGGCAGGCGGAGGCGAAGGAGGAGGTGCGCCGGGTCATCAGCCTGTGGCAGTCGGGCGAGGCGTTCGAGAGCGCGGGCGGGAAGCGCGAGCGCGGCCTCCTCTTCCACGGCGCGCCGGGCACCGGCAAGACGATGCTCGCGAAGGCGATCGCCACCGGCTTCAACTCGCCGTTCGTCTCCATCCCGGGCTCGGGGTTCGCGCAGACGTTCATCGGCATCGACGCGATCATCGTGCGCTTCCTGGCGCGCAAGGCGCGCAAGCTGGCCTCGAAGTGGGGCGGCCAGTGCATCGTCTTCATCGACGAGATCGACGCCGTCGGCACCCGGCGCTCCGCGCTTCAGGGAGGGGCGCCGAGCTTCGAGCCCGTCGGCTTCCACGGCGCGTGGGGCGCGCTCAACCCGACCGGCGACCTGATCGTCGAGAACCGGGCCTGGCGCGAACGGCTCTTCGAGCTGCGCGCGCCCGAGCCGCGGATGCCCTACCCGGAGTGGACGCGCAGGCTCGGGAACGTCCTGAACCAGGGCATCTTCCCCGGGATGATGGGCGGCGCCGGCCAGCTCGCGCTCAACCAGCTCCTCGTGACGATGGACGGGATCGACAACCCGCCGTTCCTGCGCCGCATCCTGACCGCCCGGGCCAACGCGACCCTCGACGCGACCTACGTCATCCCGCGCCGGCTCTGGAAGCTCCCGCTCCGCTTCCCGACCCCGCGCCCGCGGCGCGAGCAGATCTACTTCATCGGCGCGACGAACGTCCAGCTCTCCGTGCTCGACCCGGCGCTCACGCGGCCCGGCCGGATGGGCCGCCACGTCTGGTTCCGCACGCCGACGAAGGAGGACCGGAAGGACATCTTCGACCTCTACCTCGCCAAGGTCGCGCACGACTCCGACCTCGACAAGCCCACGCGGCGCGACGAGGTCGCGCGCATCACGAACGGCTACTCGCCGGCCATGATCGAGCAGATCTGCTCGATGGCGCTCACGGTTGCCCACCACGACGGGCGCGCCGAGTTCGGCTGGGACGACCTGGTCGGGGCGATGACGACGGTCGAGTCCGGCACGGCGATCGGAGTCCAGTACGTCGAGGAGGAGACCCGCGCGGTGGCGATCCACGAGGCGGGCCACGCGGCGGCGGCCCACGTCTACCGGCCGCAGCTCGAGTCGAGCCGCCTCTCCATCCGGATGCGCGGCGGCTCGCTCGGCCACCACCAGGCCTTCGAGAAGCAGGAGCGCTTCAGCCAGTGGCACAGCGAGGCGATGGGCGAGCTCGTGCACACGCTCGGGGCCATGGCGGCGGAGCACGTGTTCTACGGAGAGACCTCGAACGGCGTCGGTGGCGACCTCGAGCACGCGACCTCGCGGGCCGCGTCGATGGTCGGCATCGCCGGGATGGGCCCGAAGCCGATCGACCTCCACGGCGCGACGTTCGCCGACGAGACGGAGGAGCAGACGCGCCGGCGGATCATGAAGCGCTTCGAGGCGATCGGCACGCAGCTCATGAACCGGACGCGCGGCAGCGCGGACTTCCACGCCGACCCGATCGCGTCCGTCCTCCGCGACCCGCACAAGCACGCCCTCGCGGCCCAGACGCTCGGTCAGGCGTACGTGACGGCCGAGAACTTCGTCGCCGCGAATCGCGAGGCCGTGCAGACGATCGCCGACACGGTGGCCGCGAAGCGCGAGCTCTTCGGGAACGAGCTCGTCGAGCTGCTCGAGAGCGTCAACCTTCGCCGACCCGAGATCGACTACCTGGACGAGGCGACGTGGCCGAGACAATGAGATACGCGAAGCGCTTCGGGCTCGTCTACCTCCTGCTCGCAGTGGTCGTGGGCGTCGCCGCGGGGACGACGATCAACCTCGTCGGCGGCGGAGGCCGGAGCCGCTCGCCGTGGTCGCAGTGGAAGCCGTCCGCTCCGGCCGAGCTCCGCCCGAAGGAGATCGCGAACCGTGTCGCGACGGCCTACCGGCTCCGGAACGGACGACGGCTCGTCGACGTCGTGACGGGTGACCCGTTCCAGTCGGTGATCACCGAGGTCGCGACCCCCGCCATCGGCGCCGGATTCGGCCGCGACACGCCGGTCTACGACCCGAGCCGCATGCGGATGTTCGTCCTCTGCGGGCAGGGCAAGAACTGCTCCGTCCCCGGGACGCCGTCGGTCGAGCGGACGCTGCTCCTGCACCGCGAGGCGGTGGAGCTCGCCCTCTACACGTTCAAGTACGTCGACACCGACGGCGTCGTCGAGTTCCTGCCGGGGACCGCCTCGACAAGGCCCAATCTGGCGTTCTTCTTCCGCCGCAGCGAGGTCCGGCCGTTCCTCTCGCACCCGCTGCGCTCGACGCTGCCGCAGGCGCTCCGGTCGCGATCCGCGGAGCGAGTCGACCGGCTCGCGCTGACGCACATGTACCGCTTCGAGCTCCAACAGGCGCAGGCCGGCGGCGGCCTCCTCCTTCTCGACCGCGGCTAGCAACTAGCGCGCGCGGGTATTCGCGTGCGCATGCAGCTCGACGACCGGGTCGGCGACGCGATCGAACGCGCGGTTCGCACACACCACCGGCGGCGGCTCCGGCGGATCGGCTGGGAGCACACGCTCGACGCGGTCGGGCGGGCGTGGGCGGGCGGCGAGCCGCCTCCTCGCGCCGGGAACGCGGTCGAGGTGCTGATCGACGGCGCCGAGGCGCTCCCCCGCGTGGCCGCGGAGCTCCGGCGGGCGGAGTCCCACGTCTATCTCGCCGGCTGGCACGTCACGCCCACCTTCCGCCTCGGGCCCTCGCGGGAGGACGAGCTGCGCACGATCCTGGCCGAGCTCGCCGAGCGGATTCCGGTGCGCGTGCTGGTCTGGGCCGGAGCGCCGCTGCCCCTCTTCCGCCCCTCGCGCGGCGATGTGCGCCGGCTGCGGGAGACCCTCGAGCGCGGGACGCGCATCCGCTGCGCCCTCGACGACCGGGAGCGCCCGATGCACTGCCACCACGAGAAGCTCGTCGTGGTCGACGACCGCGTCGCCTTCGTCGGCGGGATCGACCTGACCTCGTACGCGGGCAATCGGCTCGACGCGCGCACCCACCCGGCGCGGGGCGAGATCGGCTGGCACGACGCGGCCGCGCGCCTCGAAGGCCCGGTCGTCGCGGACGTGGCGGAGCACTTCGCGCTGCGCTGGCGCGAGGTGACGGGCGAGCCGCTGCCCGCCCCGCGCGCGGCCGAGCCCGCGGGCGAGACCGAGGTCCAGCTCCTGCGGACCATCCCGGAGCGGATCTACGACGCCCTTCCGCGCGGCGACTTCCGGATCCTCGAGGCCTACACCGCCGCCCTTAGCGGCGCGAAGCGGCTCGTTTACCTCGAGAGCCAGTTCCTGTGGTCGCCGGAGATCGTCGCGATCCTCGCCGAGAAGCTGCGCCGTCCGCCGACCGACCGCTTCCGCCTCGTCGTCCTGCTCCCCGCCAGGCCGAACAGCGGCGCCGACGACACGCGCGGGCAGCTCGGCGTCCTCGCCGCCGCCGACGACGGCGCGGGCCGCTTCCTCGCCTGCACGCTGCGCCAGCGGGGCACGCCCCGGAAGTCCGTGTACGTGCACGCGAAGATCGGGATCGTCGACGACGAGTGGCTCACGCTCGGCTCGGCGAACCTCAACGAGCACTCGCTCTTCAACGACACCGAGGTGAACGTGGCCTTTCGAGACGAGCCCCTCGCGCGCGCGACGCGCATCCGCCTCTGGGCGGAGCACCTCGAGCGCGCGCCGGAGGAGCTCCAGGGCGACCCGACCGACTCCGTCGACGGGCTCTGGCGCCGGCTCGCTGACGACGAGACGCACCACCTGAACTGGCTTCCGAACGTCTCCCGCCGGTCGAAGGCCTTGCTCGGTCCGATCCAGAGCCTGGTCGTCGACGGCTGAAGCCTCAAGAAGCGCGCCTCGCGCTCCGATCCTTCCTCCATGCGCAAGGCCGCCGTGCTCTTGGTCGTCACGCTCGTCGCCGCCGGCTGCGGCGCCGGCGGGCTGAGCGCCGGCGCGACGGAGCTGTACCTGAAGAGCGCCGGCGGCTTCGCCGAAGCCCACTGCCTCCCCGGCACGGACGGCTGGAAGTACCTCTGCACGGTCCGCCGCGCACGACGGGTCTACGAGGTCGGCGTCAAGGTGCACGGGAAGCGCGTGCAGGAGACGACCGGGCTCCTTCCCGTCGGGAGCGCTCTGCCCGGCTCGGCTAGGGCCGTCGCCGAGACCTTCCTCGCCCGCGCGAGCGCGCTCTGCTCGCGCCGGATGACGATCGTCGCCGGCATCCCGCACCCACGGAACGTGTACGCCGCGTACCGGCTCATGGGCGCGTACGTGCAGGCCGAGCGCGAGGAGGCCGAGTCGCTCCGGCGCCTCGACCCACCGAGCGACCGCGCCGAGGGCGTGCGCCACCTGATCTCGGCCTCCGACCGGGCCGTAGCCGCGGCCGAGGGCTACCGCGCCGCGCTCCTGCGCCGAGACCGCCGCGGAGTCGCCCGCGCCCTGGCCGCGCGAGCCGCGGCCGCCGCGGACGAGGCTCAGGTTGCGCGCGAGCTCGGCTTACGCTGTGTTGCGGTCTCGCCGTAAGGCAGCCGCGTCCATCCTTCCGTCTCGACCCAGTGGCCCGGGCTCTGTTGACATGTGCCTCACCTAACGTTGGGGTACTGCTTGGTCCGAGAGGGGACGATCGTGGAGATCAAGGCGACACCCGGTTGCGACTGTGATACGTGCCACCAGATCCGCAAGAAGACGCGGCGAGAGGCGGCTCTCAAGGCGGCAAAGACGCGGAAGCGAAGAACCGCCGCTCGAAAGGCGGCTGAAACAAGGCGTCGGAATGCAACGCAGTCGAATTCGAAGCGGTCTTAGCAGCTGGTTTCGGCCGGGTTCTGCCGATGGGCGGTGACGGGATCGAACCGCCGACCTCCTGCTTGTAAGGCAGGCGCTCTCCCAGCTGAGCTAACCGCCCGCGTCTTCCCTACAGTAGACCCGATGAAGAGGTCGGGCCTCGTCGGCCTTGCGGCGCTCCTCGCGACGGTCGCCGCGCTCTTCTCCGGCTCCGCTACCGGCCGCGTCCTCGTCCGCTGCCACACCGCCGACCTCTCGGGCCGGCTCGGCTTCATCCAGGGCGCCACGGGGAGCCGTTTCGGGCCGCTCGTCCTGAAGAACCGCTCGAGCCACACTTGCACGCTCTTCGGCTACATCGGCGGCCGGCTCTACGACGCGGCCGGGCGGCCGCTCCCGACGGGCATCGTGCGCGATCACTCGCAGCCGAGGCATACCGTCGTCGTGCCCCCCGGTTGGAGCGCGTTCGCCGACCTCCACTGGCTTGCGATTCCGCCGGGAAGCGCCCGAAGCTGCCCGCAGCCGCGCTCCTTCGCGGTCACGCCTCCCGACGAGCGGACGCAGCTCCGCGTGCGCTGGACCGCCGGCTGGGTCTGCGGCCACGGCCGGATCGACGTCCGGCCGGTGAGGAGATGAGCGCCGAGCTCGTCCTCGACACACCCGTCGTGCGCGCGTTCGTGGCCGACATCGAGGCGACGATCGCGGGCGCGTCCACCCCCGAGCAGGCGTGCGAGACGATCAGGCCCCGATTCGCGGAGCTCCTTGCCGACCCTGACTGGCTTCCGGCCGCCTACCGCGCCGCCGCCCCCGAGAGCGGGATGGGCGGCGGCATCGGCCAGTGGCTCCTCTACCGCGCCGGCGACGGGTCGCTGTCGCTCTTCTCGCTCGTCGTGCCGTCCGGCTCGGAGACGCCGATCCACGACCACCTCGCGTGGGGCCTCGTCGGCCTCTACCGCGGCACGCAGGACGAGGAGATCTACACGAGGCGAAACGACGCGCTCGAGCGCGTCGAGCAGCGCGCGCTCGAGCCGGGCGACTTCTACGTCCTGATCCCGCCCCGCGACGACATCCACCGCGTGCGGACGACCTCCGCCGGGACGTCAGTGTCGATCCACCTGCTGACGAACGACACCGGCTGCGTCTGGCGGCACACGTACGACCCGGCGTCGGGCGAGGCGAGGCCGTTCCGCTCGGGCTACGCCAACGTCGCCTGCTGAGCTATCTGGTGCCCCTCATGAGACAGCTTTCGAACCCTTCGCCATCCCTCGAACGCCTACGCAGCGCGGAGGGCAAGCGGACAGTCGACCCTTCAGCGCGCCCCAACGAACTCAGGACTGACGAGACGAGCGTAGGCTAGAGATGGTCAGAGTCGATAGTGCCGTTCGATTGCCGCTTCGTGCCAGTCCTGATTCCTTCCAACCCCGAAGCGGTGAGACTAGCGCTTCGTGGCTTCGTCGCCGCTCAAGGTGTTCAAACGACCCGTCGGCCAGCGAGTCTGCGAGTTAGCGCGTCGCGCGCGCGATTTCGGGCGCGATCGAAGCGATGACGTCGTTCGCGACGCTCGTAGTCGGCGCAAGCACCCGGCTGCCTGGAGAGGGTTCAGCTGCGACTGCGGCGATCCACTCGTCGCCGCTACGGAACGTGCGCCTCGTGCTCGCCTCCCACCACGTGTCGTGACCAACCTCACCAGCGTGGCCCGCGGTATAGAAACGCTCCTGTTCCGTTTCGTGAGCCACGCTGAACTGCCCATCGTCGTACAACGTAAAGACCATCCTGTCGGTTTTCGTGAGCCGGACTTTGGTGCTCCAGAACCTGAGCACGGTCTTTCGCTCAGGGCGCAGAAACCTACGCGGTTCGGTCGTCGTCTCTTCGCTCGGCGCCAGAATCTGGCGTGCTCTCGATAGTGCGTCGGCGATGTTCCGAGCGGCTTCCACGCGAACTGATGCTTCCGCTCGCCATGCGTTGTCGAGTCTTTGCTCTTCCTGGGCCCGGCGAGCGGCCTGGTCTGCTCGAAGGCGATCTTCCGCCTGAAGCTTTGATCGCTCCGCTTCGATAGCGTCGTCCAGCGTCACCGCTGACGATCTTGCGCCCATTGCCCGCTGCCGTCAAGGCTTGTTAAACGCTCGCACTGCGGCGAGGAGAGAAGACAGACCAGCTTTCGCTGGCCTGGGTTTAAATGAGAGCTGTCTGGTGCCCCCAGCGGGATTCGAACCCGCGCTACGGCCTTGAAAGGGCCGTGACCTAGGCCGCTAGTCGATGGGGGCCGAGGCCCAGGATAGCCGTGGCCTCGAAAGAGGGCCTATACAGTCCCGTTGCCCCGCGTTAAAGTGGAGCTTGTTCATTGGCACCGGGGGATCACAAGTGATCGGGCCTCGTCGGGAGCTGGCAGACCAGAGTGCCGTGGCAGGCCCAGCGTGCGCGTTCACGACGTTCTCGCGGTGCGCGACGCAAGGAGGACCACATGCGACGATTGTTCGGTCTCGCAACAATCGTTGACGCCGTGCTCGCCTCGTTCGGGGCGAAGCGGCGGCCCAGCAGGCGAAGAGGAGTCGGAGTCCTCGCGACCGCGCTCGTGTGTGCGCTGGGTGCGGCCGGCTCAGCACAGGCGCAGGAGCCATCGAGCCTTCAGGGCGAAGAGTTCCACCAATTTCGGACGTTCTTCAACCCGCAGCTTTTCCAAGTAAGCGGTAACTGCAATCCGACGGGCACCAGCACGCTCTCCTTTACGATGACGGAGGGGTTCGCGCTGGGACCGTACCCAGGAGTCGTCGACGCCAGCGGCTCTGCGTCGTTCGGACCTCAGATCCTGCCGCCCGAGACCCAGTCCGGCTTTCCGATCACGGCGGTTGGGGAGGTGACGCAGTTCAACGAGGATTTCACCGTCACCTCTGCGGAGACCACGGTCTCGGGAACGAAAGAGCTCGCTCCGATCGCCGGCAATCCGCTCAGCGAGGCCGCATGTATCCAGGCACCCGACGGGACCACGACGTGGTACTTCTTCGCGAACACGTCATACGACGCCCTCATAACAACGTCGTCTGGACAGTTTCGCGATAGCGGGCTTTCCTACTCGGAGATCCAGCCGCTCTACGACCAGCAGAACAACATCGTTGCTGCCGGCTTTTCGGAATTCTTCGTCCTTTCGAACGGAGTTGTGCCTCTCACGACGACCGGTCACGCAACAGGCGGCGGACAGATCAACCATGCTGACGGCAGCCGCGGGATCACGTTTGGCTTCGCCGCCTACAGCAAAGAGGACGGGACGATCATCGGACGGTGCAACGTGGTCGACGGTGCGATTCGCATCCGCTGCTACGACGCGACGCAGTACTCGCAGTCCGGAAACCAGGCGACGTTCGCCGGAACCGCCGCGATCAACGGCTCTCCGACGACATACCGAATCCATGTCCAGGACAACGCCGACCCCGGAATCGGAGCGGATACCTTCACGATCACGACCTCGAGCGGGTACAGCGCCACTGGCGTGCTCACGCAGGGGAACATCCAGGTTCATCAGTAAGCAGCGACCCTGTACGTCGCTATGACAGCGACGAGGACTGGGCCGTTCCCCAGCTCGGTCCTCGTCGCCGCTTCACTCGGACGGCTGGGGCGCGTCCGCCGACTCGCCGTCCTTGGCGGCCGCCTTCGCCTGCTTCTTCTCGAGCTTGCGCGCGCGGCGCTCCTTGATCGCAAGCTCGCGCTGGAGCTTCGCCAACGTCTGCTGTCGCTTCGCGCTCATGGGATCCTCTCTTTCGGTGCTTCCGCCAACCCTGCCACACTTCGGGGCGTGAGTGAGCTTCCTCCGGATGCCGAACGACACGGAACGGTACCCGCGGTCGAGCCCGAGGGCGACGCGACGGTGCGCCGCCGCCGCGCAAAGCTCTATGCGTGGGCCTTCCTGCTCGCCGCGTTCTTCGTCGTCCTCGTCGCGCTCATCGTCGCCAACACCCGCCGCGTGAAGATCAGCTGGGTCGTCGGCTCGAGCCGTCAGTCGCTGATCTGGATCATCATCGTCGCCGCGCTGCTCGGCTGGCTCTCGGGGATCGTGACGGGCCTGCTCTTCCACCGCCGCACCCGCCGCCGGGCCTAGACTCGGTACAGGGCCGGTAGCTCAGCTGGTAGAGCAGGGGACTTTTAATCCCAAGGCCGCTGGTTCGAGTCCAGCCCGGCCCACTGCCTACGGCAGCGTGACCCGCGCGCCGCGAAGGGCGGTGCTGCACAGATGCTCCGGTCGCTCGCGCGGGATCTTCGGGATCGCGGCGAAGAGGAGCTCCCGAAGACGCGCGTTGTTCTCGTCGAAGACCCGGACGACCGTCTCCGCCGAGACCGGCTCCTGGCCTTCGACGCCGACGTCGTGGTCGGTGATCGTCGAAACGTTCGCGTAACAGAGCTCGAGCTCGCGGGCGAGGTGGCACTCGGGATAGGCGGTCATGTTGATCACCTCGCCGAGCGAGGCGAACCAGCGCGACTCGGCGCGCGTCGCGAAGCGCGGGCCCTGGATGGTCACGACCGTCCCGCCGTCTCGCACCGGGATCCCGAGCTCGCGTGCGGTCTCGACGATAAGGCGCCTCAGCACGGGGCAGTACGGGTCCGCGGCCGAGACGTGGGTCGTCTCGGGACCGTCGTAGAAGGTATCGGCCCGACCGCGAGTCAGGTCGACGAGCTGGTCGCAGACCACGAACTCGCCGAGCGCGATGTCGGGCCGGAGCGCTCCCGAGGCGTTCGGGCCGACGATCCACCGCACTCCCAGCTCGCGCATCGCCCAGACG